>WUUC01117806.1_pt1 | contig 14457 bp, 12 predicted proteins | sample 6278441 | NCBI WGS metagenome assembly WUUC01 (sample SAMN13675441, study PRJNA597444) | soil metagenome | isolation source: soil | place: USA: Washington | collected 2017-10
CCCCATGGGCTAACAGCTGGGACTGCGCTTCTTGCTCCTGGGACGGCTGTGATTTTGGTTGTGATTGTGATTCCTGCTGCTGCAATGAGGCAGAGACCGGCAATGAAAAGACGAACGCGAAAATTGCTATACCTATAACTCTCTTGCTCATAACACTCCTCAGCAAATTTCTGCCGTGCGAAACCAATATCACAAGCGGCAACAAAAAATGAACGATTATCGCCAGTAATTAGGGTAAAGCTCTGGCGCCGTCACTTTCGTAATCGGAAACTTCCAAAACGGAAGTTGCAAGACAAATCCAATTCATTTTATCAACAAAAAAAGGGGGCAACAACAAAATACGATTTCTGTTGTTAGAAGTCCATCTCACATTTTTTTGCCAGAAACAAGAACGTGGCGCAACGTCGCATTGGACAAGCCATGATTTGTCTTCCGCCAATTCGGGGAGATGTTGCTTGGGGACGCTTGAGAATGCGATTGAAATTAAAGAGGATTGCTCCTGTCTTTATCTCCCGGCATGCCTCAAGGAACCAGGGTTTCCTTTTGCGTGCCAATAGACGTTGCAGAGATGCTGATAAACCCAACCAGGATGAAAACGGGATTTGCGTCGCAAATATGGTTCCACGAAAGGTTTGACGCTAAGAAAAAGGGCAGGGTCGGTGGAGAAGCTCGTCATCTGTGATAAGTGCCTCCACTTCTTGAAACATATCTTTTGCCATGACCAGTTCTTGCACTTCGCCCTTGATTACTTTTAGCCATCCATCCAACTTGGAAAGCTTTGGGTCTTCTTTAGTCATGGAAAGTTGTAACTCAGGCAAATAATAGATTTAAGCGAAGTTCCGTAGCCCACTCCCTGCCAGCCAGCATTCTAGGTTTTATGTTAGATCCGACCAATTGGACTTAAGTACAACTACATCCATTTTGGATGGGATCGTGTCGCGACAGGACGTGATGTGGACATCATTACAATGAGCTTGGGCGCATTCGTAATCCGGTGGTGCTATGACTTGATGCTCATCCGGTTCGCGGATCGGGAAAAATTCCCGCAAATGGATTTCCCAGTTTAGCGTGGATAGGTCTGTTGATAACTCCGACGCGGGTTTCCTGGGCTGATTAGGATTGTGCACTTCCCGAGGAAGAAGTCGACTATGCGTAATGGGGTTTAAAAAGCGGAGTCAATAAACAAAAACCCGCCGAGGCGGGTTTGACAGGCATGTCTGGAAAGTTGACTTAAAGCTTATTTACCGCGTCCTTTATGGCTTCCTTGGCATCTCCATGTTTCTTCTGGGCTCTGCCGGACACTTGTTTGCCCAGGCCTTGGGCTTCGTGCCCTTCGCTTCCTACCGCTCTTCCGAGGACTTGGACCGATAAACAGGAATTTTGTTACCTAATGGGGCACGGCTTGGGCCATAGGGCGGAACTGCAAATGATAGAACATGTCGAGATAACGTACCTTCTCTTCGCTTTCCAGGTTGCTTACAAATCTCCAGAAACCGTAAATACGCGATAGCGTCATCATTCTCTCGGCATAAAGGCGCCAAGTGTAACGGGTGTCGACGCGCTTCAAGGCCATCTGCGAAATGTTGTCCCAAAAACTGGGCTCGGCTGCTGAACGAGCAAAGAACTTGGCCATCGCCTCTGCAGCCGCAGCGCCGTCGTTAGGATCAAAGTGGTAGCCGGATACCCCGTGCTGGATGATCTCGCGCGGACCGCCGTAACAAGTGGAAAACACCGGTAATCCCGACGCCATTGCCTCGATAATAGTCAGGCCAAACGCTTCAAATCGCGCGGGTTGGACAAAGATACCCCTTCGATCGGCTACATGCCGATACAACTCACCCGCGAGATTCTTTTCCAGCCTGATCCCGAGCCAGCGCATACGCCCTTCCAGCTTATACTCATTCATAATGGCATGCATGTGCTCGATTTCGGCGCGTTCCTCACCGTCCCCCGAAGCGGCTGGATCGATATGACCCCCGATTACGAGCAGGTTGGCAATATCTGATAGAGGTTGGCATCGCGCAAACCATGTCACAAGCCCCGTCAAGTTCTTCACAGTGTCCAAACGGGCCATCGTGAAAATAAGGGGCTTGCCAACGTCTCTGAAATATCCACGCGAGGGGATGCCTGGATCATCGCTATATAAAAGACGCTCAATATCCGGTAACAGGGATTCGAGACGACGCTCTCGATCAAGGTAGGAAAAATAGACTTCCGCATCAGCACCAGGGGAGACGATGTTGAATTTTGGATCAAAAAGATCGATGCCGTTAACAACTCGGTACAGTCCAGGCATGGTGTAGTTTTGATAAGTTTCGTATTGACCCATAGTACGAGGCGTGCCGGCGATTTCTTGAAATGTGCTGGTAATAATGAAATCAGCGCTATTCATTGCAATGAGATCGGCCGTGTATTGGCAATTGAAATGGTATTGCGCTTCACTCTCCCGCCAGTGCAGCGCTGAATGAAGATATTTGCTTTGCTCCAGGGCATGCGCGATATTGCATTGGGTTACCCCGGTCCGTTTGGCAATCAACGAAGCGACCAGATTTCCGTCAGAATAATTGCCAATCACAAGATCAGGGCGCCCACTTAACTGGGCGAGGGCTTCGCGTTCAACGTCGTGTGCGAATTTTTCGAGATATGGCCATAATTCGAAACGGGATATCCATTGCCGGACGATTTCGCCATTTTCCTTTCGGAAAGGCACCCGAACGATCCATGAATTCTGCGTACCGTAGACCTTTTCCAGCGGCTGGCTGCACAAGGTGTCTCCAGCGTCTGGAATAAGCCGTGTGGCTATGAGGATTTTCGGTTCCGCCGCTATTCCCTGGAGTATCAGACGTTCGCTCATTTCCCGCTCCAGTGCGCGCACCTGATCGAGGATATATACCACCTGACCCCCGGTATCCGGCAGGCCCAATACATTGTCCTGACCAAAATAACCGTGGGGCGACAGGATCAGCAACTTCGAGATCATCGGGATGCGCGCAAGAAAGCTTTCGAGTATCTGAGGGGAAGGCGCCTCCAGGATATCCACAAGCAGACTCATGGTCTCGCTCACGCGCGCAACGCGATCACCCCAGCCTGGCGCAAATCCCAACCGGCTGAGCGGCTCTGCAATCTCGCTCCAAGGCGTAGTGTCCGTATGCTTCTCAAGTAAGCCGAATGCTGCGTGCAAGCCGGTCCTTAACGCGGCGACGTCGGGAAAGTCGCCATGGAGCATCAAGTGCTTGCCGTCCATTGAGTGCACGGTCAAAAAGTGCAGCAGCTTGGTGGTGCCCATCCCTTGCTGTGTAAACAGCCCGCTCGAAAGTTGCCTGTTCAGGAAAATGACACCTTGTCCGATCGATCGAATTTCCTTGAGTTTTGGAAAACCACGGTTAAACGGAGCGAAATCGAGTTCCAGCACAGGTTCGTTGGCGCTATCGGGATATACCAGCAGTTCCTTGAAAGCAAGATATTCTGAAACGTTGACAGCCTCGGGCGTCAGCCGATCCAGGTGAATGCGCATATACCACCAACTGCCGGCGCCTTCGCGTACTGCCATATATATCAGGGGGGGACGACAAACCGCTTCTTGCAGAATATCGACAATTTCCTGCAAGGGCGTGTTCACCATCCGCTGGGCACCCTCCATGTCGACCGCATCGAAGACTGCCCGCAGATCGGAGCGCAGCAGAAGAGGCCGTTGCAGTTCGAACCACTTGCGCAGCAGCGCATACAGGTCGCCCCGATGATAGGCGGCCCAGGAACTAAATTTCTGCAGCATTCGCGGTCTCCATGATGGAAGTGCCAAATTCGTAATGAGCCATTCCCTCTGCAATGCCATCCGCGTGGGATGCGCGTGCAAAATAGATTTGCTCATTCCCTTTAAGGCTTGCAAGTTCGGGACTATGGTTGGCAACGATCACTCCTAGGGTATCCCCAATGAGCATCTCATGATCGTTGCCCGAATCCCCAGCAACCAGAAACGCGCGCAGTGGCAATCCCCACTTATAAGCCAGATATCGTATTGCCCGTCCTTTGGAAGCCCGCAAAGGAAGGATGTCGAGATAAGCTTGGCGGGAATAGATTAAATGCGCTGATAAATTGCGCTCACGCAACAGTGCCCGAATCTTTGCCACTGATGGCATTTCTTCAGGGTCCACATTATAGCTAAGCTTGAATTCGCGCTGGTTTTCCACAGGTTGCAAGGTTAGGCCTGGCACAACCCGTAGAGCGTCTTCGACTGCATCACGCCGCCATAAGTGCTTGATGAGGTTTTGCCATCCTATATCGGGGCGCAACTCGGGACCATAATGGATCTCGCTTCCAACTGCGGTAATAAGGACGTCAGGTAGCGGCACATTCCATTCCTTCAATACTTTCACCGCGCTTTCAAGCGTACGACCGGTGGCGATACCGAAACCGAGATTCGGCGGTGTTGCACGCAGGATGGCCAGAAAACGTCGCAATGCTGCCCGATCGCCAAGCAGCGTATCGTCGATATCGCTGATGAGCATATGGGAAACCAGCGGCAGGGGATGACGCTGCGGCCGCCTGTATATCGCCATGTTCCGCCGGATTTGCTTGCGCTCGTCATGCAACAGCCGGAATAAAACGTGCAGATACTTCCGGACATGCGCTTCCCATGTATAGTGATTTTTTACGCCGGCGATGCCGTTTCGCGCCCAGCGACGCCAACGCCCCGGATCCTCCAGCGCGTATTCGATCGCCCCGGCTATGGCGTTTATATCAGAGGGGTTCACAAGCACTCCATTTTTGCAGTTCGCCACAATGTCGCGGGGGCCTCCATCTTCGGTCGCCACGATGGGGAGTCCGCTCGCAGCCGCTTCAATGAGGGTCAGGCCGAAAGGCTCGGTGAGCGCGGGATTGATGAATATACCGCGTCGACGGGCGGCCAACCGGTAAAAAGCCGCTATATCCGCAGGCTGGTGACGCTTGGGGAGAGCGACTTTGCCCCATAGATCGTAACGGTCAATATCGAGCAGCAGGTCGGTCATCACTTCACTCTGGGCCGCATCGAGTTGACGAATGTCCTCGCGGTTGCCCGCGATAATGGCGAGATTAGCCTGCTCCTTCAAGCTTGTAGAGCTTCCATAAGCGGCGACTAACGCCCCAAGATTTTTTCGCATCTCGGGACGGCAGATCGTGAGCACCAAGGGCTTGCGCGGTTGTATCAGAAAGCGATCGATATGCCTCGCCGCTTCAGGTTCCGCCGGCATCTGACGGCTCGGCGGAGCAAAACGCGATATATCGGTACCGGGAGGAATCACCACTGCCCGCTCAGGATGATAGTTCGCGTACGCGCCGTATTGCTCGGCACTCTCCTGCGGGGTGCTGGTGATGATGAGGCTTGCGTGCTGCAGCACCGCTTCTTCCGTCGCTATGCGCCGGTAAAAGCTGAATTGCCGTTCCAACGCCTGCGGCTTGCGGCCTTGCGCAAGCAGACGCTGTTGCTTGCTGCGCCCCAGCGAATGCCCGGTGTGAACCTGCGGTATGCCCAGGAGCTGGGAAAGCTGCATCCCAACATATCCTGCGTCGGCATAATGGCTATGGATGACATCCGGCAAGCGTTTCTGCGCGCGAAGAAAAAGCAGCGCCCGATCTACTAGTTGGTCGAGATAAGGCCAAAGGCTTTCCTTTCGAAGATAGCGGCGAGGTCCGCACTGGAGCCGGATGATCCGCGCCTTGTCCCCCAGCCTTTCTTCAGCGCGGGCATAGTCGGAGGAAACCGCGGGGTCTTCGACCAAACGTGTCAGGAGATCGACCTTGCCAACCTGCCGCTGCCGCGCCAGAGACCTTGCCAGCTCCACGACGTATAACACCTGGCCGCCCGTATCCGCGTCCCGGCCCAGTTCCATGTCGTTTCCCCGAATCAATCCGTGCAGGCTTAGCATCAATACATACAACTCGTTCATCTCTCCGCAAACCAGTCTTCGATAAACGGTTCGTAAAACGCATCGCCATCCGGAATAGCGCCGCGTATGCGGCAAATTTCCCCGGCAAACTGATGCGCGCGCTGCAAGGCGGTTGGTATGGTCCAACCATGTAACAAGCCAAGCATGAAAATCGCGGAGAATGCGTCCCCTGCCCCTACTGTGTCGACAACATCCGCGACAGCATAGGACGCTACGGCCACCCTCTCCGAAGCGTCATCCAGCCACCACGCGCCTTTTGCTCCGCACGTGATCAGAATGCCGCGCAATTGATATCGCCGCACCAGCGCTCTTGCCTGGTCCTCCGGAGTCCCGGCCCCCAGTTCGGTTAATTGGGCTATTCGCTCAAGTTCCGCGTCGTTGGCTTTAACGATATCCGCGTGCTGCAATGACCAATGGAGGCGTTCTGCAACTACCCATGGTTCACGCAAGTTGACATCAAAAAAACGCTGCCCCTCCGCTGCGCGCAGCATGTGGCGCAAGGCGCGATGCGAGCCGGCACGCTGAGCCATTGTTCCGTAATAAACGAGTTCCGGGTTGGCGGCAAGCGCGGTCATGCGCGATAACCGTGGATGAATATGATCATAGGCTTGATCGGAAACAATCGTGAAGCGGTGGCCTTCAGTCGTTAGACTTACCTCTACCACGCCAGTGGGGTAAACCGAGTCGAGCTGGACACCGTGGGTGCTCATCCCCGCATTTTCCAAGGTTTTTAACAGGTGCGCGCCTGCTGTATCCTGTCCTATGCGGGTAACCAATACGGGTGCGCAGCCAAAAGCGCGCAGGTGCCACGCAACATTAAACGGTGCGCCGCCGAGCACGTCCCCATCGGGAAACCGATCGATCAGGATCTCGCCAAAAACCAGTACCACATGGCGAACATTACTCATTACTTAACCTGTAGAGGATGAGTCCTCAACCAGCAATTGTAAGTTCGGCAACAAACAACCCGGGTGCTTGACTCACGGGTTGCGCGAGTACACACAGCAACACGGCGCTCATGAGCTAAGACTAGATTCTTCTGTCCCGCTGCTGTGAGTGAGTGCTTTGTTGGGGCAACCAACCATGCTTCAGTGTTGCAGCAAAAAGCTGCCCCGGAGGTAAATGAAGGATTCTCGGCTCTTCTTTGTCTGAAGTAGTCGTTTTTATCCATCCCGTCTCCGCGAAGATGGGAACTGTCATGTTAGCAATCACAAGCCAGTTTTCTGTACGCTAACAGACAGAGGGAGAAATATACGCTTCGTGATCCGTTTCTCAATAACGGATTCACATAAAGTGATTGCGGCGGGAAAGGTGCTTAAAATTTGTAGCCGCGGTGCAATGCGACTACGCTGGCTGTCAAATTGAAGTACTCCACGCGCTCGAATCCGACTTCCTGCATCAATTGTTTGAGTTCCTTCTGGGAAGGATGCATACGAATGGATTCAACCAGGTACCGGTAGCTATCCCGATCCCTGGTAACAACCCTCCCTAGTGTGGGGAGTACCGTGAATGAGTAAAGATCGTAGAAGCGCTGGAGGGGCTTCCATACCTTCGAGAACTCAAGCACGATAACACGGCCGCCGGGACGGAGTACACGCAACATCTCTTTTAAGGCAACATCCTTGTGCGTCATGTTCCTCAAGCCAAAAGCAACACTGACACAATCAAAGTAATCCGCTGGGAAAGGCAGCTTTTCCGCGTCGCATTGCACCACCGGCGCAGCCATGCCCTGGTCCAGCAACCGGTCTCGACCAATCGTCAGCATCGAACTATTGATATCGGTGAGCCAAACCTCTCCGGCACTTCCAACCCGATCAAGGAACAGTGCGCTCAGGTCCGCGGTGCCGCCCGCGATATCAAGTACCCTGTCACCCTCCTTGATTCCGCTTGTTTCAACCGCAAATCGTTTCCAGTACCGGTGCATGCCTCCCGACATGAGATCATTCATGAGATTGTAGCGGTCAGCAACCGAATCGAATACGCCTGCCACCTCGCGTGCTTTCTCGGTTTCAGCAACGGTCTTAAAGCCGAAATGTGTTGTTTTTGTCATGTAGGTTCTATTGTTTCGTCGAAGGAGGCAGTTTTAATTGTCATGTTTTCGCTTCATGCTGCTGGTTCAATCCTGGGCGAGTGTTGGCGGCAGGTTCGCGGCTCGCGCCCGCCTCTTCCATCCGGCGCAGGTATCGCTGCCACATGTCGTTGTAATGCACGCCATAATCGTAGAGCAAATCCCAGGAATATAGCCCTGTATTATGGCCATCGGAAAAATCCAGCCGAACCGCATAGTTTCCCACTGGCTCGACACGGTTGATATTCACCTCTTTCTTGCCGATTTGCAGCACTTCCTGTCCCGGGCTATGGCCGCGCACTTCCGCAGAAGGCGAGTAGACACGCAAAAATTCAGTGGTATATTGGAAGGTGCTGCCGTCGCTGAAAGATATTTCCAATAAGGCAGACTTTTTCCGCAGTCTGATTTCAGTTGGAGTAGGAGTTCTTTTATTCACCCCTGCCATCGCCTCTCCTTCGGTATGCCGGGTGGGAATGGTAAATGATAAACCAGCGCAAGCAAAACTAAAACCTTTAGCCCCGAATCGGGACGCGCGCCGGGGGAAGGTTGGAGTAAGTTCGACGGCTGTAGCGTGGGCAGGTGTAACGACGTAAAGAGAACTGTACGCGCATTTTCCGTGGAACGTTTGCGGCTAGCGAAAACTGAAAATTAAAGAGCGAGAGTATTTGCAATACGATGCGGGACAGGTGCAGAGCCTGCGTCACGTATCTTCTGCGATTTTCTTGCAGGTTATACCAGCGCGCAAAGGATTCAGCTTGTCGGAGGTTCGGAGGTACGTCCTATTGCTTCCCAAGGCGGTCCGCCAAAATGTCCTGCTTCTTCGCAATTGAAAAAAGGGGACCGCCCTTTCAGAGATCGGCTTCGCACATTATGGAAATGCCGGTATCTTCGGTTCGGTTCCTTCAATATCCACTTTTGGCAGGTGTTCTCTGATGCGCGCTTCGATCTCCTCGACTCTGGCCTTCGGCACATCGGCGAGCACAAGTAGGTGGCCGCCCTCGATCGCCTGCTCAAACTGCTTGATTCGCGAGCTGCTGGTGCTAACACCGATGAGACTCCCAGCCCATGCACCCACACCCGCTCCCGCCAGTGTGCTTCCCAGCAGTATGCCCCCGGCGATCACCGTCGATGCGGGAGGCAGCACGACGGCAACAAGGCCCGCGAGCGCGCCAGCGGTCCCGCCGAGCGCCAATCCTCGTTCCACCGCTGGAATAAAGTCCGTTTTCTGGAGCAGGTTGGCTTCAGGCAAATCCTCGAGTTCGGTGCCGCGCTTGGCGACCACATGAATGTGACGTTCCTCGATTCGCGCGAGAAGCAACTCGTCTACTATGCGCTTGGTCGTCGCAATGTCGGGAACTAAAAAGTATATTCGTCGCATCATGATCTCCTAAAAGTTGTTAACAGGTAAATCGATCAGTGCATAAAAATAAAGAAAATCCAATGGATTGATTTCATAATAGGATGGACGATTTGAAAAAGCAAACCGTGGCACACTCGCGTATGTCTTAGCTATCGTGTCTGCGGTAACGGGAATTTGAAAATGCCCGGAATCCTGCGCATACTAGGAGCGCTTGGCAAAATAAGAACGGAGCGTGCGATAGATGGATCCAATCAGAACAAGAGCAGCCGTGGCCTGGGCCCCGGGTGAGCCTTTGAAGATCGAAGAAGTTGACCTGCTTCCGCCGAGAAAAGGTGAGGCTCTGGTGCGTATTGTAGCCACAGGGGTCTGTCACACCGACGCCTACACGCTTTCAGGAAAAGACCCGGAAGGTAAATTTCCGGCTATTCTTGGCCATGAAGGCGGGGGCATTGTCGAGGCAGTAGGAGAGGGGGTCACCAGCGTTGCTGTCGGTGATCACGTAGTCCCTCTCTATACCCCGGAATGCGGTCAATGCAAGTTCTGCAAATCGGGTAAAACCAATCTATGCCAGGCAATCCGGGCGACTCAGGGACAGGGTCTCATGCCGGATGGGACGACCCGTTTTTCCAAAAATGGAAAACCTATTTATCACTACATGGGCACTTCGACCTTTTCGCAATACACCGTAATCCCCGAAATTGCTCTTGCCAAAATCAGTAAGGAAGCTCCGCTGGAAAAGGCTTGTCTCCTCGGGTGCGGCGTGACCACGGGGTTAGGTGCCGTTTCCAAAACCGCGAAGGTCAAGGAAGGTGATACGGTTGCGGTTTTTGGACTAGGGGGCATTGGCTTGGCCGTCATAATAGGGGCGGCAATGGCAAAAGCGGGACGCATCATCGCAATAGACCTTAACCCCGATAAATTTCCGATTGCGCGTCAACTCGGCGCGACCGATGTGGTGAACCCCAGGGACCACGACAGGCCGGTTCAGGATGTGATCATCGAAATGACGGGTGGAGGAGTGGATTTTTCCTTTGAGTGCATCGGCAATGTAAAGGTCATGCGCTCCGCCCTTGAGTGCTGTCATAAAGGCTGGGGAGAATCGGTGATCATCGGCGTCGCCGGGGCAGGCGAGGAAATCTGCACTCGGCCTTTTCAATTGGTGACCGGACGCGTGTGGCGGGGCTCGGCGTTCGGCGGAGTGAAGGGGCGCAGTGAGCTGCCGGGCTACGTCGAGCGTTACCTTAACGGTGAATTTGAACTCGATACATTCATTACCCATACGATGGGGCTTGAGGATATCAACAAGGCGTTTGATCTCATGCACGCAGGCAAATCCATTCGCACAGTGATTCACTTCAATAAATAATCAGGCTGTTTGCGGATATGGATCAAACGCATCAAAGCAAGAAGGAATTGGAGCTTCTCTCATCGCATCGTTGTTTCGATGGGTGGCAAAAGCGTTTCCGGCACTATTCATCATCGCTCAATTGCGACATGAATTTCTCGATTTATCTTCCACCTCAGCTTGAACATGGTATAGCCGTGCCGGTCGTTTATTGGCTGTCGGGATTAACCTGTACCGACGAGAATTTCACCATCAAGGCCGGTGCGCAGCGTCCTGCGGCAGAACTTGGGATTGCGCTTGTCATGCCGGATACCAGTCCGCGCGGCGAAGGGGTTGCAAATGACCCTTCTGGCGCTTACGACCTGGGGCTGGGGGCAGGGTTTTACGTGAATGCCATGAAGGAACCCTGGAGCCGGCATTACCGGATGTACGATTACATCGTTGACGAACTGCCCTCCATGATCGAGCAGTGTTTTTCAGTGAACGACCGGCGTTCCATCAGCGGGCATTCCATGGGGGGACATGGCGCGTTGGTGATTGCATTACGCAACCCGCACAGGTACCGGTCGGTTTCCGCCTTTTCACCCATCATGAACCCGATGGACAGCCCTTGGGGCAGAAAGGCATTCACTCACTATCTAGGCGATGATATGGAGAACTGGCGGGACTATGATGCCACCTGCCTCATGGGGACGACGCGTCCTTCGCAACATCTGCCAATGCTGGTCGACCAGGGAGACGCCGATCAATTTTTATCTGAACAATTGAGAACGAAGCGCTTTATCGCCGCCTGCAAAGCCGCCGCCTATCCCGCCCAAATCAATATGCGTGTAGGCTACGACCACAGTTACTTCTTTATAGGGACATTTATCGAAGACCACCTGCGCTTTCATGCCCAAACCCTTGGTTAACCGGTTTTGAAGCACTGAACTGCTCACCTGCGCCTTCCTTTGTCGGCCAGTTTAATATGCCGGTTTTCTTGTCCTCCGGGTGATCTCTGAATTTTTTATTTTAGAACCCCTTCTCCTCAAAGCGCCGCGATTCCAGGTGCCCCGGCAAATGCACTATTCGCTTCCTGTATAATCCGCTTTTCTACTTTTGGTGAGTTTTTATGGAAGCAGAACAGCTTAACGCCCTTACCCATCAACTCGATGATCTGGCTAGCCGAACAGCCGAATTGCGGAGGTATCTTTGACTTCGACGCGAAGAAAACGCGTTTGAGCGAACTCAACCTCCTGACAGAAGACCCGGCGATCTGGGAAGACAACAAACGTGCTCAGGAATTGGGCCGGGAAAAAAAAGTGCTCGAAAGCGTCGTCATTAACCTGGAAACCGTTGGACATCAGTTGCACGACGCCAGGGACCTGTTCCAGATGGCAGAGGAAGAGAATGACGATGCCACCCTGCAAAGCGTAGAACGTGATATCCGGCAATTGGAAAAGACGGTGGCGGATATGGAATTCCGCCGCATGTTTTCCAACCCCATGGATACGAGCAATTGCTTTCTGGATATCCAGTCCGGCTCCGGCGGCACTGAAGCGCAGGACTGGGCTGCGATGCTCCAGCGCATGTATATCCGTTATTGCGAGATACGTGGTTATGGCGTGGAAGTCATGGAAGAGTCGCCAGGCGAAGTGGCTGGCATCAAAAGCGCCACACTTAAAATATCCGGGGAATATGCCTATGGCTACCTGCGCACAGAAACCGGCGTACACCGGCTTGTGCGCAAATCGCCATTCGATTCGGGGAACCGCCGCCATACTTCTTTTGCCAGCGTATTTGTCTACCCTGAAGTGGACGAAGCAATCGAAATAGACATCAACCCCGCTGATTTGCGGGTGGATACTTTTCGTGCCTCCGGCGCAGGGGGGCAGCACATCAACAAGACCGATTCCGCGATTCGGATTACCCACATTCCCAGCGGAATCGTGGTGCAGTGCCAAAGCGGGCGGTCCCAGCATCGCAACCGGGCGGATGCGATGGCAATGCTGAAGTCGCGCCTGTACGAGGCGGAGCTGCGAAAACGCCATGACGAGAAGCAGGCAATAGAAGACACCAAAACCGATATTGGCTGGGGACATCAAATTCGCTCTTATGTGCTGGACCAATCGCGCATCAAGGACCTGCGCACAGGCGTGGAAAGCGGCAACACACAGGCGGTGCTGGATGGAGAACTTGATGATTTCATCGAAGCGAGCCTCAAACAAGGCGTATAAGGGGAGTCCACCGTGGATGATGCTTTAGAAAAAACTCCGGACGAAACGGATCGGCTGCACGCGGAGATGCGACTCGTCGAAGAGCGCCGCGCCAAGCTGAATTCGTTGCGGGAAGCGGGAAATGCTTTTCCCAACGATTTTCGCCGCGAGCATTTTTCCGCTGATCTTCACGGTCAATACGGACAGGACTCGAACCAAATGCTCGAGGCGGAGCCGACGTCGGTAAGCGTGGCCGGGCGCATGGTATTGAAGCGCGTAATGGGCAAAGCGAGCTTCGCCACACTTCAGGATATGACTGGGAGAATCCAGCTCTATATCGCAAATGATGCGGTGGGTGCGGAGACTCATGATGCTTTCAAGCACTACGATCTCGGCGATATATTGGGCGCGCGGGGCACCCTGTTCAGGACCAGGACGGGCGAGCTGTCAGTACGAGTGACTGAACTCCGGCTGCTTGCAAAATCGCTGCGCCCCCTGCCTGAAAAATTTCACGGCCTGGCGGACCAGGAGCAGAAGTACCGGCAGCGCTACCTGGACCTGATCACCAACGAAAACAGCCGCAGAGTCTTCGTAACTCGCTCGAAAATCATCCAGTCGATTCGAGGGTTCCTGACCTCAAGAAGCTATCTGGAGGTCGAAACGCCGATGATGCATCCTATCCCTGGGGGCGCAGCCGCCCGGCCCTTCATCACCCATCACAACGCACTCGATATGCAGTTGTACCTGCGCATCGCGCCTGAGCTGTATTTGAAGCGCCTTGTCATCGGTGGCATGGAGAAGGTGTTCGAGATCAATCGGAGCTTCAGGAACGAGGGTATTTCGACACGACATAATCCTGAATTCACGATGCTCGAATTTTATGAAGCTTATCGGGACTACACCTATCTCATGGACCTGACGGAAGCCATGCTTCGCGAAGTCGCGACAAAGGTGTTGGGCACAACGAAGATAGGCTACCAGGGACGGGAAATCGATCTCGCGCAGCCTTTCGAGCGGCTCACCATTTCCCAGGCGATCTGCAAGTTTCACCCCGAATATACTCATGAACTACTTAATAACCGAGAGTGGTTAATCTCGGTTATGGCGCTCAAAAATATCGCCTACAAACCGGAGGATGGCATCGGCGGACTGCAGCTTACCCTGTTTGACGAAACCACCGAGCATCTGCTTTTCGAGCCCACCTTCATTGTCGATTATCCAGCGGAAGTCTCACCGCTGGCGCGACGAAATGACGTCAATCCTGCAGTCACAGACCGGTTCGAGCTTTATATCGCGGGGCGCGAGATTGCCAACGGTTTCTCCGAGTTGAACGATCCGGAGGACCAATCCGCGCGCTTTCTGGAGCAGGCCCGGGCCAAAGAGGCAGGGGACGCCGAAGCCATGCACTATGATGCAGACTATATCCGCGCGCTTGAATATGGCCTCCCGCCCACTGCAGGCGAAGGCATCGGTATTGACCGACTGGTGATGCTATTCACGGATAGCGCAAGTATCCGTGACGTGATCCTGTTTCCGCAACTGCGCAGGGAAGACTGAAATAATAC
>WUUC01132804.1_pt1 | contig 14456 bp, 11 predicted proteins | sample 6278441 | NCBI WGS metagenome assembly WUUC01 (sample SAMN13675441, study PRJNA597444) | soil metagenome | isolation source: soil | place: USA: Washington | collected 2017-10
GCGACGATGCGCCCGCGGCCGGCGGCGGTGTCGTGTCGCCCGGAGACCTCACCCCTGCAGGATCACACACTCGGCGGCTTGCAACGGCGCCAGGTCAGTGGCCGCCGCGCCCGAACACCACGGGCAGCGTGCGCACGAGCAGCTTGACGTCGTTCCACAGCGACCACTCCGCGACGTAGAGGTAGTCGAGCTTCACCATCTCCTGGAACGGGATCGCGTTGCGGCCCATGACCTGCCACGGGCCGGTCAGACCGGGCGTGAGGTCGAGCCGCGCGCGGTGCCACCCGATCACCTGGTCGCTCTCCGATGGGATGAGCGGGCGCGGACCGACGAGGCTCATCTCCCCGCGCAGCACGTTCCACAGCTGCGGCAGCTCGTCGAGGCTCGCCCGGCGCAGCAGGCGGCCGACAGGCGTGATCCGCGGGTCGTCGCTGATCTTGAACATCGGCCCGTCGTCCATCTCGTTGAGGTGCGCGAGCCCGGGTTTGAGCGCGTCTGCGCCCTGCACCATGGTGCGGAACTTGTAGATCTTGAAATCGCGGTTGCCGCGGCCGACGCGACGCTGGGCGAAGAGGACGTGGCCGGGGGAGGTGAGCTTGATCGCGATCGCGATCGCCGCCAGCAAGGGCGCAGCCAGGAACAGCATCGCGGCCGCGCCGACGATGTCCATCGACCGCTTCAGCGCGAGCGTCGACTTCGTGCGCGTGAGCCCGCGGAGGCCGAGCAGCGTCATCCCTTCGACCTGGTCGATCTCCACACCGTGGCCGATGACCTCGAACAGCCGCGGGACGACGCTGATCTTCAGGTGCAGGCGCTTGCTGGCACTGATGAGGCCGAGCAGCTTGGCGTGGTCGAGGGCGGCGAACGCGATGACCACGCGCTCGACGTCGTGGACGCGGCAGACGTCTTCGAAGTTCTCGACGTCGCCGACACATTCCACCCCGAGGCCGATCGGGAGGTGCGGGCCGGCGCCGTTCGCAGGCGCGTCGACGTAGCCGACGATGTACGCGCCGTACTCCGCATGGGCGGTGACCTTGCGCGCGATCATCTCCGACACGGCGCCCGAGCCGACGATGAGGATCCGCTCCGGCGACGTGCGCAGCCGCACCGCCGTGCGGGCGACCCAGCGTCCGGCGGTCGTGAGGGCGATCGCCGCCACCCAGAAGACGATGATCTGGGTGCGGTGGACCGTGACGTTCGGCAGCAGCGGCCCGAAGAGGAACACCAGCGCGCTGCCGGTCGAGATCGACTGCACGATGCCCGGGAACTCGTTCAGTGTCGACTTGTGGACCAGGTTGGCGTCGCGGTCGTAGAGGCGCAGCGCCTTGTTCAGCGCGATCCAGAGCGGGATGACGCCGATCAGGAGCAGGTCCTCCTGCAGCGGGTTCGGCGGTGGCGCGACGATCCAGAGGACGAAGTAGGCGAGAACCAGGGCGGTCGCGTCGGCGAGCGCGAGGGCGCGCCGGCGGATCGAGTCGCGCCGCGGGGCTTCGACGTCCGCGCCGTAGAGCAGGCCGCTGCGACCCTCGTCGGGGTCGAGAGTGGGGAGGAGGTCGACCGGGGGCGGAGCCGGTATGCGCGGCTTCGGTCGCGAGACGATCGCCTCGTCCCCGAACGCCTCCCCGTAGCTCTCCTCCGGAACTACCCCGCCCTGCACCAGACTCGCGTCACTCATGTGACAGCCAACAGCTCCCGTGGTCGCCCGTTTCGGTCAACTTCCTGTAGACCGATCTCCCCAACCAACCTGCCCGGGTCGAGAGGGTAAGGGGCCAAACCGGACTTGTCCACCCCGATGGACCGTGTGCAGCGCGATTCTCAGAATCCCGGCGGGATGGCGAGGCGGGGGTTGAGGGTGCTGGCGACGTCGAGCTGCTTTCGTGCCTCCCGCTCCCGTCCCAACGCGCGCAGGGAAATCGCCCAGTCACGGTGCAGGGACCAGCTGCGCGGATGCCGCTCGGCGGCGCGGCGGAAGAGGGCGGCGGCATCGCCGTGACGCTCCAAGGCCTGGGCTGCGTAGGCCCGGATGAGCAATGCCCGTGTCGTGCCCGGCGGCCGTGTCACCCGCCGCGCTTCGGCCAGAGCGCGGCCGTAGCGTCGCTCTAGTCCAAGGCGGTTCGCGTCGCTCAGCCGGCTCTGGTCGCGCTGGTTCAGAGCGAGGTAGGCGCCAAGCGCGAGGCACGCGAACGCTGCGACGAGCGCGCCGATGCGCTGCGCGGCGAGCGGCCGTGACGCCGCGGTGGATCTTCTGCTCGCGAACGGGAACGCCATGCGGCCGGAGCGTAGGCGAACCGCTGAGCGACCGCATACAGTTGCGCACCCATGCCAGCTGCGACCGCCGACGCGAGCCGCGCGCGCCATCACCTGATCGGATCGGTCGCGCGCGCGTGGCCGTCGCTCGTTGCGGGCGCCGTGGTCCTCGGAGCGCTGGTGTGGCTCGCCTGGCAGGCCGGCGGCTACTTCCCGCCCGACTACCTCGCGGTGGGCGCGGTCGTCTTCCTGGCCGGAGGCGCCGTCCTCCTGGTCCACGTGCCGCGGTACGCGTTGAGCACCGAGGCGCTCGTGGGCTTCGGTGCGCTCGCCGCGTACGCGGGCTGGGCCGGCCTGTCGTCGACCTGGTCGCCGTTCCCGGACGGCGCCTTGGACGCCATGCAGCGCAACCTCGTGCACGCCGGTGTCTTCGGTCTGGCGCTGATAGCGGCCGGCTCGGGCCGCTACGCGCGCCACCTCGTGTGGGCGGTGCTGCTGGCGATCTGCATCATCGCCGGCGCCGGCCTGATCAGCCGCCTGTACCCGGACGTCATACGAGAGAACGTCGTGCTCGCGACCGGCTCGACGTACCGGCTGTCCTACCCGTGGACGTACTGGAACGCCGCCGGTGCGCTGGCCGCGATGGGCTGCGTCCTGGCAACCGGGCTCGCCGCCGATCCGCGTTCGCGCGCCGCTCTGCGCGCGGTCTCGGCCGGCGCCGCGGTCCTGCTGTTCGTGACGATGTACCTGAGCTTCTCGCGCGGCGCCTGGCTCGCGCTGATCGCGGGCGTCGTCGTGCTGATCGCGGTCGGGGCTCACCGCGGGTCACTGCTGCTCACGATCGCTGTGGTCGGCGGCGCGGTGACGCTGGCGCTCCTGCGGCTTCGTGGCTACCCGGAACTGACTATCGACCCCGCGATCGGGTCAGGACAAGAGCGCGCCGGCCGGGCTTACGGCCTCCAGCTCTTCCTGTTGAGCGCAGCCGCGGCGAGCTTGCAGGCCGTGATCGCAGCCGGCCGTGCCTCGCGCCCGGTGATGCGCGAGCTGCGTCGCGTCGCCCGCCCTGCGGCTGCCGTCGCGGGAACGGCCGCCATCGTGCTCGCTGTCGCGGTCTACGGTGTCCGCGGCGCCTCGCTCGAGGGACACGTCACGACGGCCGCCAACTCGACCGCCGATTGGGTCAGCGCGCAGTGGGGTGACTTCCTGCGCCCGAGCGTCCCGGTGACGACCGAGGGTGGGGCCGCACGGCTGCTGACGGTCAGCGGCACGCGGTCCGATCTCTACCGCGTCGCGTTGGAGAGCTTCGCCGATCACCCGCTACGGGGAGAAGGAGCCGGCTCCTACGAGGCGCGCTACATCCGTGATCGCGACGTCGGCGACTCCGTCCGCAACGCGCACTCGCTGGGATTGGAGACGCTCGGCGAGCTCGGCGTGGTCGGAGCGCTCTTGCTCGTGGCGTTCATCGGCTCGCTGGCTGCGGCGGTCGTCCGCGGCCGGCGCCGGCCGGGCGCGCTGGGTCGCTCGCAGGTCGCTGCCGTCGGCGCGAGCTGCACGGTCTGGCTGGTCCACAGCAACCTCGACTGGGACTGGCAGGTCTCGGCGCTGACGGGGACCTTCCTGGTGCTCGCGGCGACGCTGTATCCGGTCGGGCGCGGGCGCGTCCGGCGTCGCCGCCTCGTCCCCGGGTGACCGAGACGCGGCTATGAGGCGGCGGTCGGCCTTGCGACCACGAGCATCCGATCGCGGAAGTCGGGAGCCCAGAGGCGGTCGGCGACGCCCACCCGTCCCGCTGTCCGTATCAGCGCTCCCGCGACACGCGGCGAATAGCCGCCCGTGCGGCCGACGTAGTAGCGCACGCTGAAGACCTTCGGTGCGGTGCCGACATGCAAGACGTCATAGCCATGGCGTGCGAGCAGGGTCTGCATGCTGGCGCGCGTGAAGTACTGGACATGCGTCGGGATCACCGACCACCAGCGGCGGCCCAGTGCCCGGGCGAGGCGGCTGCCGGCGTCCGGCAGGGCAATCGCCAGCACCCCGTCCGGCGCGAGCAGCTCCCGGCCGCGCTCGAGCGCGGCGCCGGGATCGAGCAGGTGCTCGATGACGTCGCCGAGGAACACCGCCTGGAACTGCCGTGCAGGCAGCTTCGCCTCGAACAGGTCCTCCCGGTGGACCTCGAGCCCGAGGCGCTCGCGCGCGTAGCCGGAAGCGAACTCGCTCGGCTCGACCCCCACGACTTCCCAGCCCCGGTCCCGTGCCTCGGCCAGCAGGTACCCCACCCAGCATCCGAGGTCCACGAGCGCTCCGCGCGCGACGTAGCGCTCGATCACGTCGAGTGTCGCGCGCGCGGTCGCGCGCTGGCCGGCCTCCTCCTCGATGTAGTCGTCGGAGGCCGCATCGCCATAGGCCTCGCTCAACTCGGCCGCGTCGGGGAATCGATCGAGCTGCATGTGACCACAGCGCGCGCAGCGGACGATGTCGGAGAGCGCCGTTCCGAAGCGGTCGGTGGTGGGGATCAGCCCGTCGGGCCCGGGATCGCCGGCCACGGCCAGGTGCGGCCGCAGGTCGTCGTGGCGGCAGACCGCGCATGCACCTGCGCGGGGGGATGTCGTCGTTGGCATGATCGGTCTCTCGAGTTCGGGTTGCGCGGGCCGCCGGAGCGACGGCTACACTCGGGCACCCAGGGGGAGGGCGCCGTGACCCTGCGCGCCTCGACGGGATTTCATCATGAACGCGATCCGGGACATGCCTGCGCAGCCGCGGCGCGAGGTCGGCCTCGTTTCGGTCGTGGCCCCGATGTTCAACGAGCGTGAGCTCGCGCGGGAGTTCTACGAGCGCGTCTGCGCTGCGCTCGGCGAAGTGACCTTCGAGCTCGTCCTCGTCGACGACGGGTCCCGCGACGGGACGGCCGACATCCTCGACGAGCTCGCGGACGCCGACGAGCGTGTGCGGGTCGTGCACCTCTCGCGGAACTTCGGTCACCAGACGGCGATCACCGCGGGCCTCGATCATGCACGGGGCGACGCGATCGTGATGATCGACGCCGACCTCCAGGATCCGCCCGAGCTGATCCCCGAGATGATCGAACGCTGGGCATCGGGGTCGGACGTCGTATACGCGGTGCGTCGCAGCCGCGAGGGGGAGACCCGGTTCAAGCTCACCACGGCAAGACTCTTCTACCGCCTGCTCTCGCGGCTTTCGCAGATCGAGCTGCAGCCCGATGCCGGCGACTTCCGTCTGCTCGACCGGCGCGCTCTCGACGCGCTGCTGAGCATGCGTGAGCGCAACCGCTACCTGCGCGGCATGACCGTCTGGGTGGGGTTCACGCAAACCGCGATCGAGTACGACCGCGATCGGCGATTCGCCGGCGAGACGAAGTACACGCTGTCGAAGATGGTCAGGTTCTCGCTCGATGCCATCGCCTCGTTCTCCCACGTGCCGCTGCAGGTCGCGACGATCGTCGGGTTCCTGTGCGCGTTTGCGGCGTTCCTCGGCGTGCCGGTCGCGATCGGGTTCCGGATCGCGGGCGAGTTCGTACCCGGCGTGACCACCGTCGCCTTGGCCGTACTGCTGCTCGGCGGCATCCAGCTGATCGCAATCGGGCTCATCGGTGAGTACGTGGGCCGTATCTACGACGAGGTCAAGCGCAGGCCCTTGTACCTCGTTCGCGAGCGTCGCAACCTCCCTGATGTCGAGCCTCTCGCCGAGCCCGAGCGCGAACGCATCGGCACCTGACCACGCGTCCAGGCTGGCGATCGCGAGCGCGGTCGTCTCCGTGGTCGCGCTGGCCGCGGTCGTCTGGTGGGCGGCCCGTCAGGAGGCGCCCACGCTGCCCGACGCCCCACTCGAGATCGTCGCCCTGGTGGCTGCGGTCGCGGTGTACGCGCTCACCACCGCGTTGCGGGCGGAGCGTTGGCAGCGCCTTCTCGACCACGAGGGCGCAGGAGCGCGCCGGGCCGACTCCTACGCCCTGACGGCAGTCGGCTTCATGGGCAACAACGTCCTGCCGGCGCGGGGCGGAGACATCGTCCGCGTGTACCTCCTCGCGCCACGGGTGCGAACGGAGGCGCGCTCGGTGATCGGCACGCTGGTGGCCGAACGTGTCCTGGACGTCGCCGTGCTGCTCGGCCTGTTCGTCGTGGTGGCCTACGGCCTGCTCGATGGCGCCGGCGTGCCCGGCACCGGTCGGCTGATCACAGCCGCAGCCATCGCGGCGCTCGGCGCGCTGGCGATCCGCGTCCTATGGAAGCAGGCGAGCGCGGAGGGCCGCGTCTCCCGCCTCGCGGCGTTCGTACGGCCGATGCTCCGGGCAACGGTCCGCCTGCGGGGCGCGCATGGCGCCGGCGTCCTCGGGCTGACGCTGCTGATCTGGTTCACAGAGGCCGGGACGTGGTACCTCTGCGGCGTCGCAGCAGACATGGGGCTCTCGCCGCTCGACGTGCTCTACCTGATCTCCCTGGCCAGCATCTTCGTCCTCGTGCCGGCCGGGCCCGGCTACGCGGGCACGATGGATGCAGCGGTCATCTTCGGTGCGCACGCGATCGGGGCCGACGGCTCGGCGGCGGTGAGCTACCTGCTGCTGCTGCGCTTCGTCCTGCTCGTGCCGATCACCGGCGTAGGCCTCGTCCTCGCCGTGGTTCGCTACGGCGGTTGGCGGCAGCTGCGATCGGTGTGGTCGCGCCGGCGGACCGTGGCCGCCGCGGAGATGACCGAGGGCTGACCGTCATCGCGTCCAGCACGTCGGGTCGGGAAGCGGTGACGTGCAGGAGACGCGGCCTCGTGCACGCCCTTGCGATCCCGTTGCGATCCGTCTCGCGGACGAGCTTTCGCAACCGTCCCACGTGGTGGTGCCGGTAGGCGAACACGACCGTGGCGCCGGCCGTTGCGACTCCGGCGAGGCGAACGCGAGCCACGTGGCAGCGTGCGCGGCTGCGCTTCGGGCGCGACGGCGACGGGGCGCGATCGAGCGCAAGGCTGAGGGCGCGGTGACAGAGCGCGGTGTCGACCGGTCCGCCGGCCGCGACCGCGTCGAGCCTGGCCACGGCGCCGCCGTACGCACGCGCGCTCGCGTGCGGGACACCGAGCGGCGAGACGATCCCGTACCACTCCTCGGGGTCCATGCGGTTGGACTCGCGCGTCACGAGCGTGTGCGGCATCGCGCCGCCGACGCCGCAGTCCGAGCGGGCCAGCAGCTCGCTCGTGCGGACGAGCAGATCCGCCCGTATCGCGTCGCTGATCCCCTCGGATCCCAGTGTCTGCAGCCCGCCGGTCGTCCACCCGAACTCGTTCACGACGATCGGGACGTCGACGCCCCCGAGCCGGTCGAGCGCCGCCCGGAAGGCGACCACTCGTGCGGCGACGGCCTGCGGCGAGCCCTCGTACGGATGCAGGCCGACCGCGTCGATCCGTCCGGTCAGGTCCGGCCGTGCCGTGTGCATCTCGCGCAGGTAGCCCGTGGCCGAGTCGCCCCCCGACGCCGAAAGTCCGCCGACGATTGCGGTCGCGCTCGGGTCGACGTCGCGCAGCGCTGCACGCGTGGTCAGGTAGAGCTCGGCGTAACGCGCCGCCGACGGATAAGGGACCCAGAACTGAGGCAGGTTGGGCTCGTTCCAGACCTCGTAGGCGACCACCGGCAGGCGCGGCAGACCGGGGTGCTCGCGCCAGAACGCGCCACCGCGCCCGTAGCGTCCGGCGAACGCCCGCGCGTACGTCGCGAACTCCTCCGGGTCTCGAGGCGGCGAAAGGAAGTTGCCCAGGAAGGACGCCGCCCACGGCGCCGAGTAGTCGAGGATCGGAACCCAGCGCATGCCGCGCTTGGCCAGGTCCTCGGCCACGGCGTCGAACCACTCCCAGTGGAACGTGTGCCTTCCGTTGCGCGGCGGCGCGGGCTCGGCGCGAGACCACGGAGCGTCGTTGCGGATCGCCGTGATCCCGAGCCCCGCCGCGGTGTCGAGCGGTGCCTGCCAGGCGGCTCGGCCGTACTGGTTGAGCAGGATCTGGGCGTTCACGCCGAAGAACGCGCCGGCCGGGGCGGTCCGTTTCGCCGCGAGCGCGGGCGTGGGGAACAACAGTGCCGCGAGGAGACCGGCGGCGAGCATCCCGAGCAGGGTGGACCGCGGCACGCCGTGCTTCTCAGCGGTGAAAGAGGCGGGGAAGGGCATAGCGCGCGAGCCACGACTGCGGGCCGAGCCAGCGCCGGACCGGGGTGACCGAGACCAGCCCCCTGTTCGCCGCGGCGAACGCACCCAGGTACTCGTCCGCCTCGTGCGGAGACGTGATGACCTCCTCGTAGGCGTCCAAGGTCCCCTGCCACCACAGGGTCGTGACGCGCTGCTCATCCGTCAGGAGCTCCTCATAGCCGGGCGGAAGCCGATAGCGCCTCGCATGGTGGACCACGAGCGGCTTGTGCACAAACCGCAGACCGCCGTCCACCACGTCGATGAGCCACCGGTGGTGGCCCCAGCCCGCCCACGGCCCTTCGACGCCATAGGCCTGCTCGACCAGCCGCGAGGGCACCTCCACGTAGCCGGCCTTCGCGATGCGGCTCAGCTCACGGCACACCCTGATCGGATCGCGCACGTCCTCCAACGTGTGGGAGCAGACCGCGAAGTCGAACTGGTCGTCGTCGAACGGCAGTGGTTCGGGCTCGCAGATGTCGCGCTGGACCCAGGTGTCGGCCGTGAAGCGCTCTTGCGTCGCATCCGGCCTCAGGCCATACAGGCCGCGGGTCTCGTACGGCATGAGATCCACGACCCAGTCGGCCCGCGGGAAAGGCTCGCCCCAGCCGCCCACGTCGACGACCAGCGCCCTCGGCGGTAGTTCGTTGACGATGCGCCGGCGGCTGGCCTCGAGCACGGCCGCGCATTATGGCGCTACTGCTACGGTCAGCCGCGCATGCCCGAGCCCGTGCCGATCTCCGAGCCGGTGGCGGGTCGCGTGTCACTGCGCGGCCGCAGTCTCAGGTCGCACGCGGCGCGGGGGGCGATCGTCAACGGGACCTACGTCGCGGGGCTCCAGACGATGACGTTCCTGAAGGGCCTGGTCGTGGCAGGCATCGTAAGCACCGCCGAGTACGGCGTGTGGGGGATCCTGCTCGTGACGCTCGGGATGTTCGTGACGCTCAAGCAGGTCGGGGCGGCCGACAAGTACGTCCAGCAGTCCGACGGAGATCAGGAGGCGGCATTCCAGCGGGCGCTCGGCTTCGAGCTGCTGTTCGGATCGGCCGTATGCCTGCTGATGGTCGCCAGCGCACCGGTTCTCGTCCTGGTCTACGGCGAGGCCGAGCTCCTCGCGCCGGCGCTCGTGCTCGCGCTCTACATCCCGGCCGCGTCGCTGCAGCTGCCGTTGTGGACCTACTACCGCAGGATGCAGTTCGTGCGCCAGCGCCTGATCCAAGGGGTCGAGCCCGTCGTCGCCCTGGCCGTGACGATCCCGCTGGTGGTCGGTGGGGCGGGGTACTGGAGCCTCGTGATCGGAGTGGTGGTCGGGGCATGGGCCGCGGCGCTCACGGCGATCGCGCTGTCCCCGTACCCGCTGCGGGTCCGCTGGGAGCGAGCGGCGCTGAAGGAGTACGCGTCGTTCTCGTGGCCGCTGGTCTTCGGGGCGGGCGCAACGATGGTGGTCGCACAGGCATCGCTGATCCTGGGCGACGCCATCCTCGGCCTCTCGGGGGTCGGAGCGATCACGCTCGCGGTGATCATCGCCCAGTACACCGAGCGCCTCGACTTCATCCTCGTCCAGACGCTCTACCCGGCGATCTGCGCGGTGCAGGATCGAGCCGACGCGGTGCGCGAGGCGTTCCTCAAGTCCAATCGGGTCGGCCTGATGTGGGGCGTGCCGTTCGGCGTCGGGCTCGCGCTCTTCGCCCAGGATCTGGTCGACTACGGCATCGGCGAGAAGTGGCAGAGCGCCGTCGTCCTGCTGCAGGTGTTCGGGGTGATCCAAGCGCTGCACCAGATCGGGTTCAACTGGGATGCCTTCTACCGCGCCCGAGGCGAGACGCGGCCGATCGCCGTGGCGTCGGCCGTCACGCTCGCGACGTTCGCCGTATGCACCGTGCCGCTGCTCGTGGCCTTCGAGCTCGACGGCTTCGCCGCCGGCATGGCGGCGGTCGCGCTTGCCGGGCTGGCGATGCGCGGGCTGTTCATCAAGCGGCTGTTCCCGGGGTTCCAGGTCGTGCGCTACGTGCTGCGGGCGTTCGCTCCGGTCGCACCCGCGGCGCTCACCGTGCTCGCGCTCCGCGCGGCCGGGATCTTCGAGCGGTCGGCCGCGGTGGCGATCACGGAGCTGGCCGTGTTCGGCGTGATCTCGATCGCCTGCACGATCGCGTTCGAGCGCAAGCTGTTGCGCGAGCTCGGCGGATACATCATCAGCGGGCGCAGTCCCGCACACGCATAGGGCGTCGCAGGCCACCGTGCTCCACGCAGCTGCGATGCCGCTCAGCGATTTCGTCGCCGGTTGGGGGTGGCTGGTCGCGGTCTACGGCCCCGTCGGCCTTGCGACCGCGTGGCTCGTTCGCCGTCATCTCCGTGACCTGCCCGCCGCCACGGCGGCCTGCGCGGCCGCCGTCGTGGCGCTCACGCTCCTCGTCGCCGTGCACTTGCTTCCGCTGGCGCTCGGCGTGCTGTCGCGGGGCACCGTGGTCGCGACGGCGTTCCTGATCCTGGGGTCGATCGTCGTCGCCGGCGATCGCCTCCCCGCGCGCCCGCCTGGGGCGGCCGAGGGAGGTGCGGAAGACGGCGACCTCCGGCTGGAGGGCGGGGCGGCGTCGCTCGCCCGCGCTGCCGTGGCCACAGCCGCGGCGCTCGCGGCCGGAGGCCTGGTGGCGAGCGCCGCGCGACTGGTCGATGCCCCGCTGACCGAGCTCGACCTGCTCACCTGGAACCTGCCGCTGGTCGGGCACTGGATCCAGGGCGGCAGCGTCTGGGAGGTCGCGGAGTGGGTGCCGTACTGGAGTCACGACAACTACCCGCACCACGGCGATCTCGTCTTCCTCTCGATCGTGTTGCCGTGGCACTCCGACTTCCTGCTGCGCGCGCTCGCCCACGTGCTGCTTGGCGTGTTCGCGATCGCGGTGTTCGCGCTCGCGCGCGAGGTCGGCGGATCGCGCGCGACTGCGGTCGCGTCGGCCGCCGTCCTCGTCGCGCTGCCGGCCGTCCTGGTGACGACGGCGTTCACCGGCATGCCCGACGTTGTCCTCATGATCGGCGTGGCCGTCGGCGCGCTCTTCCTCCTGCGCTACGGCCGCGGGGGAGGCCGGCGCGACCTGGTGTTCGCCGGGCTCGGGCTCGGGCTCGCGCTCGGCACCAAGTGGTACGGGCTGACCACGATCGCGGTCGTCCTGACGGTGTGGGTCGTCAGCCTTCGCTTTGGCGGGATGCGGCTCGGCGCGGCTCTGCGCGGGGGCGGCGTAGTGGCCGGCGTCGCCGGTGTCGCCGGCGGCTTCTGGCTGCTCCGCAATTGGGTCGTATACGGCAACCCCGCCTATCCCGTCGAGGTCTCCGTCCTCGGCCTGCAGCTGTTCGACGCGCCCCGGGACCTGATCCGGGAGGCGTACGGCTTCGCGCTCGCCGACTACACGACGGACGCGGACGCGTGGCGCGACCACATCGCACCCGCGTTTCGGGACACCATGGCCGCTCCGGGCGCGCTCCTGGCCGCGGCAGGCGTCGCCGCCGCGGTGCGCGCCTGGCGTGCCCGCGGCGCAGCGCTGTGGCTGCTTGCGGCAGCCGGCGGCGTCGCCGTCTTGTACTGGTTCACGCCCTACTCGGCGCTGGGGCCCGAAGGCGACCCGTTCAACGTCGCGGCGAACACACGCTACGTCGTACCCGCGTTGATCCTCGCGGCCGCGGCCGCGGCCCTGCTCGCACAAGCGCCACGCGCCCTGCAGCTCGCGTTCCTCGTCATGGCCCCGGTGGCCGTCGCCCACGGGCTGCTGGAGGCCGACCTCGCCTCGCTGCCCGCGACGGCGGTCGCCGCGGTCGGGATCGGCTCGATCGCAGCGGTCGGCATGCGATTGGCTCCGCGGATGTCCCCGCCCTCCGGGCGCGTCGCGCTCGGGGGTGCGGCCACGCTGCTCGTCGCGGCCTTCCTTGCGACTTTGGTCATCGAGCGGCGCTTCGCGTCGACGCGCGATGAGCTCGCCGACCCGGTGCTCGGCTGGATCTCCTCCAATGCCGCGGCGGGCGCGCGCATCGGTCTCGCGGGTGCGTGGGACGATCAAGGGCTGGCGCCCGTCTTCCCGGCTTTCGGGCCACGCCTCGACAACGAGGTGTCGTACGTCGGCAGGCTGGTGGACGGCCAGCTCCGACCCTTGGCGACCCGCCGCGCCTGGCGGGCCGAGGTTCGTCGCCGCGGGCTGCAGCTCCTGCTGGTCGGGCGGGCCCGGTCCCCGCTCTACGGTGGGACCGAGCTGCGGTGGGCCCGTGACGAGCGGTTCCCGGTGCTGGCGTCCAGCGACAGGTTCATGCTGTTCGGCGTCTCGGGTCGGCAGTGAGGCTGATCCGCCGCGCTTCGACGACCGATGTGCCCGCCGCGGTGCTGCTCGTCGCCTGGTCCTTCGTGCTGTTCGCCGGCATGGCGCTTTACGCCTCGGCGCACGACCTCGTGTTCACCGGGGCCGACAGCAGGCTGCCTGGCGATCAGCTGCAGTACCTCGCGTGGGTTACGGACGCCTCGGAGCACCTGCTCGCCGCGAACCGGTTCGACCTCGCGGAGCCCACACGCGTGTTCCTGCATCCGCTGTGGCTCGTGTCCGGCGTGGCCATGCACCTGGGCGCCGGCCCGGCGCTCGCGTTGGCGCTGTGGAAGCCGGTCGCCGTCGCCGTGCTCTTCCTCGGCTGCCGCGCGTACGCCCGCCGCCTGATCCCCGCCGACGGCTGGCCGCGGCGGATCGCGCTCCTCATCGCCCTGTTCGGGTTCACGCCGGCGCTGCCCATGATCTACGCGACCGGGATCGGCGGGGAGGTCGCGCACCACCACATCGGGCTCATGGGCGGCGAGCTGTTCAACGCCGGCTTCCTGTGGGGGTACCTGCCGACGGCCATCGCGGTGGGCCTGATGCCGGTCTTCCTGATCGGCGTCGAGCGCCTGCTCGACGAGTCCCGGCGCGAGGATGGTCGCGACCGGGCACGCACGATCGCTTGGACGAGCGCCGCCGGGTTGCTCGCCTCCTGGCTCCATCCGTGGCAGGGGGAGACCCTGCTGGTCATCGTGGGTGGGCTGGTCGCCTGGGATCGCTTCCGGCGGCGGAACCTGACGCTCGCGATTCCGCTGCTGGCGACGCTCGCCCCGCTCGTCTACTACCTGGCGCTGTCGCGGCTGGACACGAGCTGGGAGCTGGTGCAAGGCAACACGGAGATCGGGCGCTACGCGCTGCCGGTCTTCATCGCGGGAATCGCCCCGTTCGTGGCACCGGCGCTGTTCGGCCTGCGCGGGAAGGCGACGACGCCCGGCGAGCGAATGCTGCGGCTGTGGCCGGCCGCCGCACTCGCGGTGTACTTCGTCCTGAGCCCCTCGTGGCCGCCGCACGCTCTCAACGGCCTGACGATCCCGCTCGCCGTCCTCTCGGTGCGGGGCTGGCCGGCGATCAGCGCGCGGGTGGCGCGCTTGCGGTGGGCCCCGCGCCCTTGGTTGGCGGCGGCGGGCGTGACGCTGTCGCTGGTCGGCGCGGCGCCGGTGTTCCTGGGCATCTCGCTCGCGGAGATCGACGTGGCGCCGGAGCGCGACGCGTTCCTGAGCCGACACGACGCGCGGGCGATGGAGCACATGGCCGGCCTGCCGACCGCGTCGGGGGTCCTCGCGCCGACCGCGGTGGGCGTGTACGTGCCGACCTACGCGCGGCGGGCGACGTGGATCGGGCATCCGGGATGGACACCCGACTGGGCCCAGCGCGACCAGGACGCGAGGGCGCTCTTCAGCGGGCGGCTCTCGCGTGCGCAGGCGCGCGCGCTGCTCGATCGGGTCGGTGCGAGCCTGGTGCTCACGCCGTGCGGCAGCCCGGCGTCCCTCGACGGCGCGCTGCGACCGCTCGGCTATGCGGCGCGCCGCTTCGGCTGCGCCACGGTGTACACCCGGCCCCGCAGCCTCTGACGCTCAGGCGTCGCCGCGAGCGCCGTCGCCGGCGCCACGTCGCCGCCCGAGGCGTCCGCGGCGGTAGTCGCGCTCGCCCTCCAGGACGGAGCGGATGCACGCGAGCTTCTGTCGCGACCGCC
>WUUC01202179.1_pt1 | contig 14455 bp, 13 predicted proteins | sample 6278441 | NCBI WGS metagenome assembly WUUC01 (sample SAMN13675441, study PRJNA597444) | soil metagenome | isolation source: soil | place: USA: Washington | collected 2017-10
TCTCGGCCAGAATGCTCCTGGCCACTGCCTGACCCTGGCGCTGAGCCACCACCCAGTGCTCCACCCGGATCGGCCGGCCGCTCCGGGGATCGGGCCAGCGAGCAATGTCTCCTGCGGCAAAGATTCCGGGAGCGCTGGTCTCGAGATGCTCATTCACCAGCACGCCCCGGTCTATGCTCAGCCCGGCAGCTTCCGCCAGTTCGAGGTTGGGCCGTACTCCGATACCCACCACCACGAGGTCTGCCGGCAGGCGCTCTCCGCTCTCGAGCGTGACGACGCCATCGGCGATAGCCGCCGGCTTTTGCCGGAGATGAAACACGACGCCGTGCTCCTGGTGCAGGCGCTGGATGAAGTCGCCCAGCTGGGGACCTAAAACTCGCTCGAGGGGCCGGGCATCGAGCCCCACCACGTGCACCTCGAGCTCCCGGGCCCGGAGGGACGCCGCCACCTCGAGCCCGATAAAACTTGTGCCCAGCACGACGGCGCGTCTGGCGTTGGCTGCGGCGGCTATGATCGCCTTGCTATCGGCAAAGCTGCGGAGATAGAGGACCGGCGGTTTTCCTCGCTCGAAATCGGGCGATAGTCGCACCGGGGTCGCTCCGGTGGCCAGGACCAGCGCGCCGTATTCCTGGGTGGTCCCGTTATCCAGCCGGATGCGCCGGGCCCGGGGCTCGACCGCGGTCACCCGACTGCGAACGATCTCAATCCCCAGGTCTCGGTAGAACTCGGGTGGGTGCAGCGGAATCCAGTCTTCCGAGGCACTTCCAGCCAGGTAGTCCTTGGAACAGTTCGGCCGGTCATACGGAGCGTCGGGATCGGAATCGACGATCGTCAGCGCGCCCGCGTAGCCCTTTTCGCGCAGCGTCTCGGCGGCACACTCGGCCGCGGCACCGCCTCCCACGATGATGACTGAGTCCGGGCCATGGCGCTCGGCGGAATGGGAGCGAGCCTGAAGGGGTTGATCCGGCAGCTTGCCGGTGACGAACACCCGACCGTCCCGCTGCTCCACTCTCCAGCAGGAGACATTGTTGAGGCCGGGGGGCCGGAGCGATTGGCCGGTCCGCAGGCTGAAACAGGCGTGATGCCATGGGCAACGAACGCTCTCGCCTACCAGCAGTCCCTCCGCCAAGGGACCGCTGTAGTGGCTGCACGAGGCCCCGATGGCATACCACTGATCGCCCTGGCGGGCCAGGAGCACAGCCTCACCGTCACAATGCCCGGCGAGCATGCCGCCGGAGGGCAACTCATGAATTGAGACTCCGGAAGCCAGGTTGGGTCCAGGAGGAGCTCCGCCGTTACTACCACCCATATGAGATCCTTAGAGGCCCACGGCGTTCTGTTAATGCTGCGCGATACGCCCAATTTGGATCGGGATCCCGCGGGAGGAAAGCCGTCAGGCTCTAGTTTTCGCCCACGGCGGATTTCTCGTCGGGGCCTGAGGCCAAGCCGCCGAAGCGCCGCTCCCGGCCGGCAAACTCGCGCACGACTCGCTGGAGATCCTCCGCCCCGAAGTCGGGCCACATCACCGGCAGAAAGAACAGCTCGGCGTAGGCCGCCTCCCAGATCAGGAAATCGCTGAGTCGCCGCTCACCTCCGGTGCGGATCAGAAGATCCAGATCGCCGGCCGGAGTGCCGTGATCGACGATGGAGACGAGGCGGCCGAACCGGTCACGGGAAGCGGCGCCCGGCCGGAGACATTGCGCGGCTCGGAGGATGGCATCGCGTCCGGAGTAGTCGATCGCGATGCGAAGAAGGAGCGTACTGCCGCCGCTGGTGGCCACCTCGGCAGCCTCGATCGCCCGCAGCAAGGCGGAGCCGAGCCGGTCCCGCCGGCCGATGATCTCCAGCCGGACGCCGTTGGCCACACAGCGGGCCACTTCGCTGCGAAGGTGCTCGCTGAAGAGCCGCATCAGCCAGGCGACCTCGACGGCCGGCCGGCGCCAGTTGTCGCAGGAGAACGCGTACAGCGTGAGGGTCCCCACCCCGGCTTCGAGCGCGGCCTCGACCACCCGGCGAACGGCAGCCGCCCCGGCCCGGTGTCCCGCACCGCGAGGTAGCCCCTGCCCAGCGGCCCACCGCCCGTTGCCATCCATGATGATGCCGAGGTGAAGCCCGGCGGGCGGAACAAGCGAAGTTCTTTGTACCATAAAGTCGACTCGCAAAAAAAGAGTGCGTCAGCGATCCCGGGTGCTATGAATCAGGGCTTCCATATGGTCCAAGTAGCGCTCCAGGGCACGGCGGCCCGCCGCGCTCAGCCGATATTCCGTACGCGGCACCCGTCCGGAGAACGACTTGGTGCACACGATATAGTGGGCCTCTTCGAGCTTGCGGGCATGCACGCTTAGATTGCCGTCAGTCGTCTCGAGCAGCCGCTTGAGCTCATTGAAGCTGAGGCTGGGATTCACTGCCAGCGCGCTGACGATGGCGAGTCGCACCCGCTCGTGAATCAGGCGGTCCAGCTCCAAGGGACCGTGTACAGCTCCGTCGCCCCGCACTCCCCGCAGCCGCTCACCGGCTTTGCCGCCGGGGGCTCGCGCCGAGGCCAGGTTCGATTTAGCCACCGTACCTCCGAGCAATGATGATTCCGAACACGATGTGCAGCCCCCCGAAACCGAGCGGCAGGAGCCACTCACCCCAGCTGGCAGGCCCCAGCAGCGCCACTGCGCCCAAGACCATGAAGCAAAGCCCCATGACCGGGACCACCCGGACCGAGAAGGCGCCACCGGTGACCACTCCGGTACCGTAGAGCAGTAGCCAGCTCCCGGGCAGGGCGCTGTACAGATCGGCGCGCACCAGGACCAGCGTGAGCAGCGCACCGACCAGGAGTGGCGGCAGGTAGCTGAGCACGAAGCGCCGCCCCGAATAGGAGAAGACCGTGGTACCCGCACGCCGGGCCTTGAGGGCCATGGTCCACCCACCAATCCCGAGGGCCAGCACCGATGCGGCGAGCCAGACCGTAAGCCACTGGCTGTCGCTGCTCATCCGGCCGGCAATCAAGGTAGCGCATAAAGCGGTGACCCCCATGGCCACCCCGCCCCATCCGGGCACCGCGGTGAACGCGGTTGCCCGCTCCATGGTGGACCGGATAAAGGAGAGGTTATCCATTGCCCGGGCATGCAGCTCGGGCGAGGAGGCCTCGGGTGGCACCGGGCGCGACAAGGTCATACCGGGAGTCTAGCTCCGGATGTCTGAAGTATCAAGTACTTTGCCTTATAAAGTTGCCCGCTCATCTCACCGTAGCTCGGTGGTGCAGTGGGGACACCGGGTAGCGCCCACCGGAATGGCCATCCGGCAATAGGGACAGTCCTTTGTAGCCGGAGCCGCCGCGGCTTCCTGGGGTTGCAGCCGGTTGGCCGCGCGGACGATCAGGAATACGGCAAAGGCTACGATGATGAAGGTGATCACGTTGTTGATGAACTGCCCGTAATTGATCGTCACCGCTCCCGCGGCTTGCGCCTCGGCCAGCGTGGCGTACGGGGGCGGGCCCTTGGGGCCCGGCTGAAGCACGTACAACAGATTGGCGAAATCCACATTGCCTAGCGCCAGGCCGACCGGTGGCATGATGACATCGTCGACCAGTGACTTCACGATGGTTCCGAACGCCCCTCCGATGATGATGCCCACGGCCAGATCGAGCACGTTGCCCCGCAGCGCGAACGCCTTGAATTCCTTGAACATGAGGGATCCCGGTTGAGGGTGGATGCTCAGCGTTGTTCGACAGGGTGCCCCGCTGCACGCCACTCCGCGAATCCGCCGGAGAAGAGGCGCACGTCGGGGAATCCGCGAGCCAGAAGCAGGCTGGCCCCGATTGCGGCCCGGGGGCCGGTCTGGCAATGCACCACCACTGTGGGGCCACGGGGGATCTCCCGAAGTCCTTGATCCAGGTGACTCAGTGGAACGTTCAGCGAACCTGGCAGGTGCCCGGCGTTCCACTCCCCCTGCCCTCGCACGTCTACTACCACCATTCCGTTCTGGCCGATTCCCTGGGTGAGCTGGTCCAGTGTGACGCGCGGGACCGTCTGAAGGTCGCCCCGGGATCGGCGCGAGTCAGCGAGGACCTCTGTCGAGAAGTAGCCGGCCACCCGCTCCACTCCGATGCCGGCCAGGTCGCGGGCCAGCTCGTCCGCCAGTGAGGCCCGATCGTCCACCAGCAGGTAGACATCGCGATCGGGCGGCAGCAGGGATCCCGCCCAGGTCGTGAAGCTTCGATTCGCTGGAATGTTGATGGTTCCCTGAATGAATCCCCGGCCGAATTCGGTGGCTTCCCGGGTATCCACCACGACCCCGCCACCGGCCAGTACTGCCGCGAGGGTCGTCGCCGGCAGCCGAGGGGGCGGCCTCCAGTCGCCCAGCAGGCTGGGACCTGCCTGGTTGATCTGCTTCATCCGTCCGAAGTAGGGCGGCGGCTCGGGTTGTCCTCCCAGAATGGCGCGCACGAACTCCGCCTCGTCGGTGATACCGAAGGCCCAGTTGAACCGCTTCTCATATCCCAGCGTAGACTGAGGCACCGCGCTCAAGCTCTTTCCACAGGCGGAGCCGGCGCCGTGGCCCGGCCAGAGCTGCAGGTAATCGGGAAGCGACCTGAAATTCTGGATCGATCGAAAGAGCTGGCGGGCCGCCTCCTCCATAGTGCCCTTGGCCTGCGCCGCGCGTTCGAGGAGGTCGGGCCGGCCCACGTCCCCGACGAACACGAAATCACCGGTGAGGGCGCCCATCGGTTCACCGCCCTCGCGCCCATCCCTTACCAGAAAGGCAAGGTGCTCCGGAGTATGTCCGGGTACGTGGAGCGCGCGGAGTTCGACACCTCCCGCCTGAATCGAGGATCCGTCCTCGAGCAGGACGGCTCTCGAGTCGGCCGGATAGCGATATCCCCATTCGGCATCTCCAGCCCCGGAGAGGTGGAGCTGAGCTCCGGTCCGATGCGACAACTCCCGGGCTCCGGACACGAAGTCGGCATGGATGTGGGTCTCGGTCACGTGCGTGATCCGGAGCCCCTCCTCGGCCGCCGTCTGGAGATAGCGCTCCACGTTCCGGCACGGATCGACCACGACCCCCTGCCGGGTGGTCTGGCAGCCAATGAGGTAACTCGCCTGGGCGAGCCTGGGATCGAAGAGACGGCAAAAGATCAGGTGCGGCCTCCTCGGTGAGTCACCCGAACACCGGAACCGAGGCACGGAGAGGCTGCCGTCCGCGGGCGACTACCGGCCAGCTGGTTTCCAGCCGGGTGCCCCGCAAGCCATGAACAGTCTCGTGCAGGTGAACCGCCACGCAGGCATGATTGGGAACCACCCGGACCCGCTCGCCGACAACGGGCCGCCAGTCCGATCGACTGAGGTCGAGAACTCCGTGCTCCTCCGAGAGTCTTCGGACCTCCACCTCCGGCCGATCGAGCAGAGCGCCGTAGCCCTCGTGGCCAGCCTCGGGCGGCTCCCTCCCCAGCGCCTTGCTCCCGGCATCGATCACCGCCTGGCCCGCCACCGCGGTGCTCACGACGGTGGCGAGCACCGTGAGGGCGCAATCGCTCCAGTCACAGGCGCCGAGCTGAGCGGTGCTGCGATCATTGTAGACGTAGGTGCCCGGACGAATTTCGGTGACGTCCTCAGTCTCATGCGACTGCCAGGCCGTGGGCGTTGAGCCGCCACTCACGATCCCGGGCCGGAGACCCACCCGGTCGAGAGCCTCGACTGCGGCCCGGAGGCCCTCTCGAAGCTGGTGCAGGGCCTCGGCCTGGCGACTCACCGGTTGTCGGATGTGTCCGGGATAGAAAGCGATGCCCCTGTAGACCAGCGGCGACCGCTGGGAGATCCGGCGGGCGAGCTCCACCACTTCGCCGATCCGCGGCAGGCCCACTCGGTGCATACCGAGGTCCAGCTCGACGAGCACACCGATCGGACGGTCTCGCCGGGCGGCGGCATCGGCGAGCCTATCGGCAACGTCGCGGGAATCCAACGCCACGGTGACTTGGCAGGTCTCCGGGAGGGAAAGCAGGCGCTGAAGCTTGGCCTCACCCACCGGCGGATACGCCAGCAGGAGGTTGTCCGAGACCTCGGCCATGACCTCCGCCTCCAGCAAAGTCGCGCAGGTGAGGCCGGCGGCGCCCCGGCGGATCTGCTCTGCGGCAATCCTGGGCGACTTGTGAGTCTTGGTGTGAGGACGAAGTGTCAGCCGGTGGCGGGTCGCGTATTCCGCCATGCGGTCGAGGTTACGCTCGAGCCGGGCGAGGTCCACCACCGGGACCGGGGTCTCAGCAATCACCCCACCATGATCTACGTCCCGACGGTGCGATGCAAGCCGCCCGTATGTGCGAGCTTGCAGCGCAGCGGCGTCACCTTGACGATCCTCTCACCAGTTTGACACACCGATGACACAACTGGGTGAACTGAAGCGGCGTCCGGTGTTCGGAGGTTCGGCAACTGCACTCGCGCTCTGGGTGGCGAGCGCCTGTGGCCACTCCGAGCCGTTCGGCTCCAGAACGTTCGACACCGACCAACCCTTCGATCCCACTCCTCCCATCCAGCTCACGCTCAACCGGGGGGCCGACCGCCGGCCCGCCTGGATGCCGGATGGGTCCGCTATCGTGTACGCCACTCAGGGAGTAGCGACCCGGGACGACGACGTCTGCCTTGCGACCCTGCCACCAACCGGGGGAAGGCAGCGCTCGCTGATCTGCGACCTCTCGCCCAATGCCCCCAATCTGACGGAAGTCATCGAATCCGCCGCCCCGGCCGCTGATGGCCGGCTTGCATTCTATACCGCCACTTCGCCGATCGGCTTTCTCACCCCGGAAAGTCAGTCTCTGTCTCTCGGGTCGGTCGCCGACCCCGCGACCCGGGTTTCCCTTCTCACCATTCCCTATACCGTCCCCGGCCACCAAACCCACGGCGGAGTTTCCCAGATTCGCTGGCAGAGTCCCAATCGGCTCCTGTACCTAGGAGAGGCGGTCTTTCTCTTTTCCCCCTGTAACGGATGCGCCCTGGATACCCTCCGCTCCGGGATCGAGGCGGTGTCGCTGAGTATCGAGAGCGGCGCCGCTCCGCAGCCGATTCCAGAGACCGACAACGCAACCGGAGTCTCCCCTGGAAGCACCGAGGACGAGATCTACTACACGATCGGCGGGGACAGCCGGGTGTACCGCCGGACTCTCTCCACCGGCGAAGTCTCGGTCGCCTTCGACTTCGGCGGCCTTGGCATCGCGCGCGATGTGCATGTGGTGGGAAACCGGATGGCCGCGGTGGTCGGTGGACGGGTGCATTTTGTCCTCGACCCAATTTTTGGTCCCACCCAGTGGGACAGCGGTGGTGTTCTGCACGTCGTGAACTTCCAGGATGGTTCCGACGTGGCGCTTCAAGACCCGGCCGATCTCGGGCTCTATCGCCGCCCGCAGCTCTCGCCCAGCGGATCGGAGCTGGTCGCCGAGCGATACCCCCTCGTGCTGCTGCCGATCATGGACGAGAACGGAGTGGTGATTGGGGTCGACACGTTGGCGGTGCGGATCGGCGACCTTTACCGCTTTGGGCAACCATGAGTTCGCAGCGAGCCGCCGGTGGACTCCTCGCCTTCATACTGGCGCTCTTGCCGGTCAGGCTTTGCGCTCAGGCCGAGGGCGCCATCGCCGGCCGGGTGTACCAGGTCGACACCGAGCGGAATCTCGATCAGGCCCAGATCCTGGTGGATGATCGGGTCCGCGCCATCTCGGACACCGGCGGGGTGTACCGGGTCAGGGGAATACGCAGCGGGTGGCACCGCGTGGGGGCCCGGCTGATCGGCTATCGCAGCGTGGTCCACGACAGCGTGTTCGTCCGCGCGGGTGCGACGGTCACCCTCGACTTTCCGTTGTCCACCAATCCCCTCGAGCTGTCGCCGCTGGTGGTCACCGCCCCGGTGGATCCGGTGCTCGATCCGCTCGCTACTGCGACCGAGCAGAAAATCAGCTCGGCCGACCTTCGGGACCTTCCGATCAGCTCGCTGGAAGAGGCGCTGGCGCTGTCCGCCGGCAGCGTAGGCGAGAGCTACCGTGGCGGCCGCCTGGGCGAAGAGGCATTCATCCTGGATGGGCTCGGAGTAAAGAACCAGCTCGATGCGGGCAACGGAGGCCTCGGGCTCAGAATCCCACCCGACGTGCTGAGCGAGGCGTCCCTCGTAACCAACGGTTTCTCTGCGCGATACGGCCAGGCCATTTCCGGTTTGGTCAACGTGGTGACCAAGGAACCCGGTGACGAGTGGGAGGGACGACTCGGCTACGAGACCGACCGGCCGCTCGGGGGGAGCTGGGACCTCGGGCTCGATCGCGTCGTCGCTCAGGCGGGCGGACCGCTGGCCGGTCGGCTGGGACTCGTGGCCGCCCTGGACGTGGCCGGACGACTCGACGCCGATCCGGTGAATGCTCCGGCGCCGAGCGACCCTCGCGATCCCCGCAGCGAGTCGCCGGCAATGCTGCCGCACAACAGCGGAGAGCAGTGGAGCGGACTGGGCAAGCTCACCTATGCCCTCAACGATCGAGTCACGCTTCGGCTGCTGGGGCTGCACTCCGAGGATCAGAGCCTGCTCTTCGATCCGGCATACAAGTACGACGTGGACCTCGCCCCGGCGCAGCGAGTACGAGGGAGCCTGCTATCCGGCCACGTGCAGTACGCCAGCGGGCCGGGCACCCGCAAGCCGCTCATCCTGGACCTCAGGGTGGGACGATTCACCCGCGACTTCATGCGGGGAACGCTCGATGGCGAGGTGGACTACGCGTTTGGGGCGCTGAGCGGAAGCCGGTTTCACTTCGTGGCTGAGGATGCAGTCCGCGCACAGGACCCCTCATCCAATGCCCTTCCAGGACTGAAGACTCCGGAACTGAGCTCCGCAACTCCCTATGGTGTGCCGGCGTTTTTCATCGGCACCGGGTCCCAGGGCGCCCTGGGCTGGAGCAACTTCGGCGAGACCCGGGGCCAGCTCGACGCGACGTACGGAGCCGGGGAGCGAGCGGATCTCCACTTCGGGGGAGAGCTGGTCAAGCAACAGGTTCATACCTATCAGCGTGCACTGGGGTATCTGCCGGTGGGTGACAGTGTCCCCCCGACGGCGATCTCGAACTTTGCGCCTACCAGCGCGGCCGGGTACCTGGAGGCTCAGGTGCGGGTGACCGACCTGGCGTTCACCGCCGGCATCCGGTACGACCAGTTCAATGCCGGTAGCGAGCTGGCCACGGAATCACGCGGCTCGCGGCGGAAGCTCAGTCCCCGGTTCGCAGTTTCGACTGTCCTGAGAGGGGCCACCTTCGTGGCGAGTTACGGCCGGTTTGCCCAGGCGCCGGATTATCAGTATCTGGTGGACGCAGCCTTCGACGACACCACCCGCACCGGCCGCTTCCGGCGGGGCAATCCCAACATCGGCTTCGAGGACGCTGTTCAGTACGAGTTCAGTCTGAGGGTGCGGCCCACACCGATCACCTCGCTTCGAGTCGGCGCCTACATCAAGCGGCTGGATGGTCTGGTAGCCTCGGTGCCGCTCGGCCTCAATCCGGATTCTACCATCTTTGGCAACGCCGACGCCGGAAGCGTGAAGGGTGTGGAGGTGCTCTTCGAGCGAGACCTCCGGGGCGGCTTCGGAGCCCGGGTGGCCTATACCCTACAAAGTGCCACGGCAACAGCCACCGACGCCTTTCTGCTGAATCGGATCATCTCGTTCGACCCCACAACTGGTGATACCATCCGGCCGGCCCGGGCCGAGTTCCCCCTGGACTATGACCGCCGGCACTCGGTGACGTTGATCCTGCAAAGTCGAATAGCGGACAGCGCCGGCCCCCGAGTGCTTGGCGCCAGCGTGCTGGCTGGCTTGGAGGCGGCCGTGATCGGCCGGCTGGTTACCGGCCTGCCCTACTCCCGGACCGATCTGTCGGGAGACTCCCTGATCGGCTTGCCCAACTCGAGCCGTTTGCCGACCACTTACACGCTGGATCTGCTGGTGCGCCGGCCGCTCCAGCTCGGAGGTGTCCGCGGCGGTGTCTACCTGGACCTTCGGAATGTGCTCAATCGCCGCAACATCATTGGGGTTCGCCGGGACACCGGCCAGCCCGGACCGGACTTCGCGACCGTCACCATGCTGGCGGAGGATGCCTACCAGGCCAACCCAGAGGCGATCCCCTACGAATCACCCCGGTACCGGCCTACGGCAGATCTGGATGGCAACGGGTACGTCGAGGGACGGGAGGAGCTGTTCCCGCTCTACCTCGCTGCAGCGCAGGACTATACTCAGCCGCTCTTTGCGTATGGGCCGCCCCGGCTGGTGCGGCTGGGCGTGGAGTTTCTCTTCTGAGACAGCTCTTCCTTCAATAGCGCACGGTTGATGGCCATGCCGGCCTCGGCTCCTTCCGCCGCCGCCACGATGACGAACTGGGCTTCCTTCGAGGAGTCACCGGCCACATAGAGGCCGGGGACGTCGGTGGCTTCACAGCTGCCCGTGTCCACCGCGCCCTTCCTGGTAAACCGGCAGCCCAGCTTGCGAGCCAGGGCGCTGCGCTGGTGCTGGCCGGCGCAGACGAAGAGCGCCCGCCGGGGCAGCGACTCGCCGGTCTCGAACACGATGCGCTCGAGATAGCCTTCCGTACCTTCCAGTCGAGCCACTCGGTCCTGGCGGATCTCCACACCCATGCTGCCAAGCTGCTCCAGCTCGTGATCGGACAGACCGCTCGGACCGTCGGTGCAGAGCACGACGTCATCGGTCCAGACGGTGAGGCCGAGCGCCAGCGCGCTGCCTTCCTCACCCCGGCCATAGATCCCGATTGGTTGATCCCGCCATTCCCAGGCGTCGCAGTAGGGGCAGTGATGCACGCTGATGCCGTAGAACGGCGCGAGTCCCTCCAGCTGGGGCAGCTCGTCGACCACGCCCGTAGCAAGGAGCAGCTTGCGGGCGGAGAGCTGGGACCCGTCGGCGCAGACCACCCGGAACCCGTCCGGAGATCGGGTCGCGTCCAGCACCTCGGTTTCCCGAAACTGGACCGAGGGATAGCGTTCGACATCCTGTCGGGCGATGACCAGAAAGTCGCGGGGAAGAATTCCGTCGCGGGTGAGATAGTTGTGGAGCCCGGCGGAGCGGGCGTTGCGGGGTTCCCCCGCATCGCACACCAGCACCGCGCGCCGGCACCGCCCCAGCATCAGCGCGGCACCCAGGCCGGCGGGCCCCGCTCCCACGACTATGCAGTCGTAGGTGAGCCGGGGCAGTTCGGTGTTCATGCCTGAGGGTTACATCCGTCCGGCTGGATGCCGTCTGGAGTTGCCGGCGAGCTCGGAGGCCTCCATGACCTGCTTGAAGCGGCGCAAGTCGTCTTCTACCTGTTTGGCAGGCTCTTCGCCGAGCAGCTTGGCGACGGTGGCGCCCAGCTTGCCTGCGGGTGGCTCGTAGCTCAGGACAACCCGCACCTCCGTCCGTCCTGGCTCGGCCTCGGTGAAGTGCACCGATCCGGCGTTGTTGATGTCCGAGCCGGGCAGAGAGCGCCAGGCGATCAGCTGATCTTCGATTTCGTTATGGATGACCGCGTCCCACTCGACCCGGGTTCCGGCGGGCGCCTTGGCGACCCAGTGCGACCTGGTCTCGTCGATCACGGTAACGGATTCCAGGTGGTCCATGAACCGGGGAAGGTTCTCGAAATTCCTCCAGAACTGATACACCTCGTGGGCCGGCCGGTTTACCAGCACGCTGCGCTCCACCTTGTGGCCCTCCCCCCGGCGGACGCTCGCGACCCGGCTCATCCGGTCGCCTCGCGCGCTGTTCCGCCCCAGAGCCCGGTTGACCGCACACCGGCCCGTCACCGCACGAGAGAACAGGCTTCCCGCTATCGGCAGCAGCACGGGGCGAAGGCGCCGGCGCCGAAGTCCAACCAACGCCACCGTGGCGGCGGCGAGACCGGAGACCACCCGCTCGGTCTTCCCGACGTTGATGGAATTTTCGTCCGGCTCCGCCCTCCGCAGGTTTTCCCAGGACCGGTTCGACGTGATGCCGTTGTAGGTAGATGCCATGAGTCCGCCTTTAGTTCAGGAGTGTAGGGATAGATCGTGGGTATCGCCCCGAGTGGGCGACATCTGGTTGTATTGCCGCGCGGCGCGATCGCCCAATCGGGTGAGCCAGGAGGGCGAGAGCCATGAATGGCTCTCCGCACCACGGTGGCGTCCCCGGGGGTGGCTGCCCGCGGCTGGCAGCAGCCGGTCGACCACTCCGAGCAGATCGGTCGTGAGCCCGGGTGCCACCGCGCTGGCCATTGCCGCCAAACGAGCGGTGAGAGGAAAGAGCACTTCGGCGTCGCCCCGGCGGCAGGCCTCGATGATTCGCCGGGCCGCTCGCTCGGCGCTGACGGAGAGTCCCGGCAGGGAGTCGCTGATGCTGAACCAGGCATACTCCGAGCGGTGCCGGCCCCGAAAGATCGCGTTGCGGGGACTTCCCGTACGCATAAGCCCGGGCACCACCGTCACGACCTTGATACCCTCACCGGCAACCTCCGCGCGGAGACCCTGGGAAAACCCGACCGCGGCGAACTTGCTCGCGCTGTACGGCAACAGGTGGGGAATGCCCAGCTTACCGCCGATAGAGGTGATATTCACGATTCGGCCGGACCGGCGCTGCCGCATCTCTGAAAGCACGGCCAGCGTGGGGTGCAGCATGCCCCAGAAGTTCGTCGCCATCGCCTCTTCGTAGTCGACCAGCGACATGGTTTCAGCCGGGCCGACCTCGATAACGCCGGCATTGTTGATGAGGATGTCGACCGGTCCGAGTCTCCGATGGACCTGCTCCACCAGCTGCTCTACAGAACGGGGATCGGCCACATCGCACGGGACCGCTACCACCTCCGCACCAAAGCGCGCCAAAGAGGCCCGGGCGCGCTCCAGCGAATCCGGGTGCCTGCCGCAAATGGCCAGCCGCGCCCCCCGCCGGGCCAGCTCCCGCGCGAGCGCGAGGCCGAGGCCGCGAGAGCCGCCGGTAATGAGCACCGTCTTGCCGCGGAACGAATAGGAGTCGTCGGCGCGCAGCCGGCGAGCCGCCCATGCGGCTCCCGCGGCCACGACTAGCGCCGCCTGCAGTTTGTCGGATCGCCGTCTCAGCGCTTCTTCTCCTTCTTCTCCTTCTCCACAGCCCGCTTGTGCTGCTCGTCGTCCAGCTGGGCGCTCATGCCGTCCCGGTGCTCGGGATCGGCTACCTCCTGCCGGATGCTGGAGTAGCCTGGACCCATGTTCTCTTCGTTGCGTGGCTCCTCGAAGGCAAGCTCCGCCGGATGCTCCTGCGTCCCTTCCTCCTCCTCGAGGGCGAAGCGGCGCCGTTCGTCTTCGCTCATGGTGGCGAACTTACGACCGAGATTCTTTGCCATATGACTCACTCCTCGTGGTTGCTTCGAGCAGCGCCTTCATGCGCCCGAGGTCTTGGTTGAGCTTGGCCCTGGGATCGGAGCCGAGCAATTCGGCGACGGCCTGCCCCGCGCCTCCAGCCGGCGGGTGATAGCAGAAGCGCAGCTCGACGCGAGTGCCCTTGCCGCTGGAGTTGAACTGGATCACGCCGGCATTCTCCAGCATCGATCCGGGCTCGCTTCGCCAGGCGATCACCTCGTTGGGTGATTGCTGAGTGAGGCGAGCGTACCATTCGATGGGTACACCTCCCGGCCCGCTGACCCGCCAGTGCGATCGGCCTCCACCGAGATCCTCCACCTCGCGCACATGAGACATGAAGAGCGGGAAGTTCTCGTAGTTGCTCCAGAAGGCATACACTTGCTCTAGGGGCGCCTCGATATGGAGCGTCTTCTGGATGTCGACCGCCCGGCGCCGGTCCACCGGAGAAAATCCCGCAGCGGCAACCGGACCTCGGCCGGCGCTCCCGACCAGCAGGCCGGTTCCGATGGTGCGGAACAGGGCGCCCAGGCCTCCTCGGCGAAGGAGCCCGTACAGCGCGATGGCCGCACCGGCGAGCCGAAGTACCGCGGATGCTGTCTCCTGAGCGGCGCCAGAGCCGGCCGACCGCAGGGTCGCTGCTTCGAGACCCTGCAGGTCACCGACCCGGGAGCCGTAATGCAGCACGCCGGATCGGATGTGCTCCGGTTCCGCGCCCAGGTTCAGCCGGGTCTGATCCAGCAGCGGAGCCAGGCTTCTCGCGAGCTGCGCGCGGCGAAGGCTTCCCCGCTCCGGATCCAGGAAGTACACCAGGCCCGCACCGAGAGTGAGCCCGCCGAGAAAGGTCTTGGTACCGGCCATATGAGTCTCCGTTGTACGCGCTTACTCTACGTTGACAAAGTGTGGCTTCAGCGCAAGGCTTCTGTGACCAGACTCACAACAATTTGGGGGCACCCGACCCGGCAACCCGCAACTGAAAGCACGAAATTGGCCGCGCTGAACGGATCGCGCGCCGGCATTTCCCAGGAGCAATAGAGGCCTGCTCGAGCTTGCCGGAGCAGCAGGACTGCTCTGGAAAAGGGAGGCTTGCCATAGCATCCAAC
>WUUC01133960.1_pt1 | contig 14452 bp, 13 predicted proteins | sample 6278441 | NCBI WGS metagenome assembly WUUC01 (sample SAMN13675441, study PRJNA597444) | soil metagenome | isolation source: soil | place: USA: Washington | collected 2017-10
CTTCGTCATGTACACGATGATCGCATCGTTCGAACATCTCTACCTCAACATCAACAACGTCTACATGACTCTGATGATGGTGGCGCCCATGGCAGTCGTGATGCTGGTTGCAATGCGGTCCATGTTCCCATCGCGGCGCGTGAACTTGGCCATCGTAGCTGCGGCAGGGGTTGTGTTTGTCGCTAGTTATTTTGCGATGCGCACCCAGGCTGCGGTCGGCGACGAGCAATTTCTGCGCTCCATGATTCCGCACCACTCCGGCGCGGTCTTAATGTGTGAGCAGTCCGCCATAACGGATCCCGAAATCAAAGCGCTGTGCCAACAGATAGTCAGATCTCAGAAGGAGGAGATCGCGCAAATGCAGGCGATGCTCAAACGGCATGGTGGAACCTAACGGGTGCCGGGGTGTCGCTGGTTCAGGTGGCGCGGAGGTCATGCCATTCCGCCTGGACGCTACGACGCACGTATTTAACAAGACTCCGACCGGAGGGATTCAGCGCGTTTCGGTCAAAGATCCGAACGATGCGGAACAACTGCGCTTGGTCCGCCGGCATCTCGCAGAGATTGCCGAGCACTTCGCGGCGGGAGACTTCTCCGACCCCACCGCGATTCACGGGCAGGAGATGCCGGGGCTTGCGCAGCTGAAACAAGCCAGGCGCGGCAGTGTCGACGTTCGGTACCAAGACGTGTCCGACGGGGCTCAGATCGAGTATGCAACCAAGGATCCAGCCCTACGCAGCGCAATACACGCTTGGTTCGATGCTCAGCTATCGGACCACGGAGCGGACGCGACTGAGGTTCATCATCACTCTCACCAGTGAATGAGACAACGCTGGGTTGAATGCGCAGCACTTCCCGGTTTGTCGCCACCACTGGTGATGAACCGCTACCGCCTGCGGCGTTTCCACCGCCTGCAGCGGATCGCGCGCCAACGAGCCTTTGTCTTGGCCAAAATTTGTGACGGTGTCGCCGGGCCGCTGTTGACTTGCAGGAGCGGGATGGCTGAATCTGTTGGCACGGTTCATCTGCAGGCTCGGAATTCATCGGATATGCGTCGTTTGACCGCGTTACTCGTCGTGTGGGTGGGGCTCCTTGGGGCCATCGCACCGGCGTTTGCGTGTGCGATGCCCGCGACCGGAGGCAGCTGTTGTCCGTCCGATGCGCCGGCCGAATGCCGTCAGGCATGGGAATTCGAACGGCTCGAAACCGTACCTTCCCCGGCGCCCTCGAAGATGATTTCGGTCGAGCCGGCGCAGAAATCACAGCACGATGCACCATCACCTGAATCAGCCGTCATCGCTGCTGCATCTCCCTACATTGCCAGTTTCGAGCGACGCGGCGAGTTCATCGCGCCCGCTGAATCAATTGCTCGCACGGATGCGACGCTGACCTATCTGAAGACCGGGCGCCTGCGCCTGTAGATCCGCTCCCTCCTTCCGGCGCAAACGCCGGACTCCGCCCACGTCTGCCTTGCTGACGCGCGCGCCGTCGATCGCCGTCAGCGCAAGCGACGTGTACTCGCATGAGGAACGAGGAGCATCCGATGTCGTTGCATCGCTTGTTACTGCTTTTGCTATTCGCTGCTTCATCCGGCGTCGGTGCTGAGGATCAGCCGCTGCTATCGCTTGACGATGCGGTTCGCCGAGCGCTCGAGATGGCGCCTCAGGTCAGCGCCCAAACCGCAAACCTTGAAGCGATGCAGGCACTCACGCTCAGCGCGGGACGCTTGCCTGATCCAGAGCTCGTCATCGGCATCGACAACTTGCCGGTCACAGGATCGGACGCCTACTCCATGACGAGCGATTTCATGACCATGCGCAAGGTCGGCGTCATGCAGGAGTTTCCGTCGGGCGCAAAGCGCAAGTTGCAACGCGAAGTTGCCGACGCGCAGGCCGGCGTCGCGAACGCTGAACTCACCGAAGCGCGTCTCGCCACAGCACAGCAGGTCGCGCAGGCGTGGGTCCGACGTGCAGCGGCGGAAGCTGCGCTCAAGGATCTGCAGCTGCTTGAATCCGAAGTGGATCTGCAGGCGACTGCGGCACGGGCGGCGCTTGCCTCGGGACGCAGCTCAACAGCGGAGGCGCTCGCCGCGGAGGCAGCGGTCGCGCAGTTGCACAACCGCCTTCTGCGCATGCGAAGCGAGGTACGTCAGGCCACAGCAGAACTTGCGCGCTGGCTGGGTAGTGATGCAAGCCTCACCTTGGCGCCAATGCCATCTTTCAATGAACTGCCAACACCGCCGGCGGCGCTGCTAGCCGCCGCGCATGAGCACGGGTCACTGCTGCCGTTTGGATCCCAGATTGAGGCCGCCCGACTTGAAGTAGATCTCGCGAAGGCGCAGCGCAGGCCCGATTGGAGCGCGGAGCTGGTATTCGCAAAGCGCGGTCCAGAATTCTCGGACATGGTCTCGCTGCAGTTCCGGGTTGGCCTGCCGCTCTTCACCAAGTACCGACAGAACCCGGTGATCAGCGCGAAGCACGCGGAGCTGCGACGGCTGGAGGCTGAGCGCGAAACCGAACTGCGGATGCACACGGCGGAAGTGCAACAGATGCTCACCGAGTGGGAGCAGCTTGGAGAACAGCTCGCCCAATACGAGCGCGAACTCCTGCCGCTATCGCGCGAACGGTCACGTGCGGCGCTTGAATCTTACCGGGCAGGACGCGGTGACTTGCGCATGGCACTTGATGCCTACACCCAGGAGATCGAATTCGTGGTCGAGCACGCACAGCTCATGAACGAGCGGGGGCGGGCATGGGCATTGCTGAGGTATCTCGGGCCTGAGCATTTGCATCAGGAGCGCGGGTGACATCATGAATCACATCAAGCTGAAACTCGCTATTGCGACGATTGCCGTTCTACTCGTGGGTGCTGCGCTCGGCTATTGGTTTGCACAGCTGTCGCCGTCAGAAGGCGAGCGCGCAGCTGCGCAAGGTCAGGCCGCGGGTGAGCGCAAGGTTTTGTACTGGCACGATCCAATGGTGCCGAACGCCAGGTTTGACAAGCCCGGCAAGTCACCGTTCATGGACATGCAGCTCGTGCCCGTCTATGCAGACGACGCGGGTGGCGCGGCCGTCCGGGTCAGCCCGACCGTTGTCCAGAACCTGGGCATTCGTCTCGGCACAGTGGAGAAGGCAGTACTGCAACCCAAGCTCGCTGCGATCGGCAGCGTCGCCTTCGATGAAAGCTTGACAGAGCTCGTGCAAGCGCGCGTAGAGGGCTACGTCACGCGCCAGCACGTGAAGACGCCACTGGAGCGCGTGAAACGCGGCCAACCTTTGGCTGACATCACTGCGCCCGCGTGGCTCGAAGCTCAGCAGGAGTACCTCGCGCTGCTCGATGCGAAGTCCGACCGCGTGCAGTTGATTCGCGAGGCCGCGCGGCAGCGACTCGCCTTGCTGGGCGTTCCAGAGGCCTCCATTCGCAATCTCGAAGCGCAACGCAAGGCGAATGCGGCTGCGACTCTTGTCTCTCCACTCGACGGGGTCATCACGGAGCTGGCCATCCGCGAAGGCAGCGCATTCATGCCAGGCGCGGTGCTGTTTCGCGTGAACGGGCTCAAGACCGTGTGGGTGAATGCGCAAGTGCCGGAAGCACAGGTCTCGATGATCCCGATGGGGTCGAGTGCCGTGGTACACGCGACGGCCTGGCCGGGTGCGACGTTCAACGGGCGGGTTATCGCGTTGCTACCCGACGTAGATCCGCAGACGCGGACGCTACCCGTGCGAATCGTCATCGCCAATCCGGAATTCAAGCTCGCACCGGGGATGTTCGTGTCGCTCGACTTCCGGGGCAAGGCCGAGCAGGAGCAGCTCGTCGTGCCGAGTGAAGCCGTGATCATGACCGGCGAGCGCAACGCCGTGATCGTTGCGCGTGAGGGCGGCGGATTCGATGTCGCCGACGTCACCGTGGGCACGGAAGTCGAAGGAAGGACTGCGATCCTCACCGGCTTGCAGGAGGGGCAATCGATCGTGCTCTCCGGTCAATTCCTGATCGATTCGGAGGCCAGCCTCAAGTCGACCGTGTCGCGTTTGGCCGCCGTCACCGAGATTGAATCGCCACAGCAATCCGCAGAGGCGACAGGACAAGGGAGCGAGCGTCTCCTGCACCTGACCGAAGGCACCGTCACGGCGGTCACGGGGGACACCATCACGATCGCACATCAGGGGGTGCCGTCGCTCAAGTGGGATGCGATGACCATGTCTTTCAAAGCGCCCGCGAAGGGTTTGCCTGCCGGGCTCAAGGTCGGAGATCGCATCAGCTTTTCGTTTGCGTCCGCGGAGCAGGGCGACCTTCGAATCGACAGCATCGCGACACTCGATGAGCCCACGGCCTCGGAGCCCAAGCCATGATCGCTGGGCTGATTCGATGGTCGCTAGAGAATCGCTTTCTCGTGTTGCTCGGCACGCTGTTGTTGACGGCATGGGGAGTCTGGTCGGTGGCACGGACACCGCTTGATGCATTGCCCGATCTTTCGGACGTGCAGGTCATTATTCGCACGCCCTATCCGGGGCAGGCGCCGCGCATCGTCGAAGACCAGATCACCTACCCGCTGACGACGACGATGATGTCCGTGCCTGGCGCGAAGACCGTGCGTGGCTACTCATTCTTCGGCGATTCGTTCGTGTATGTCCTGTTCGAGGACGGCACGGATTTGTACTGGGCGCGCTCTCGGGTGCTCGAGTATTTGAATCAGGTGCAAAGTCGCCTGCCGCGCAACGTGCAGCCATCCCTCGGCCCCGATGCAACCGGCGTCGGTTGGATCTACGAGTACGCGCTCGTCGATCGCACTGGACACCATGATCTTTCGCAGCTGCGGGCGCTGCAGGACTGGTTTTTGAAGTACGAACTGAAAGCCGTGCCCAACGTTGCGGAAGTCGCGACGCTCGGCGGCGCTGTCCGCCAATACCAGGTCGTCCTCAGGCCCGACCGCCTGCGCGCTTACAGCATTACGCATCGCGATGTGATCGAGGCAATTCGCGGCGCGAACAAGGAGGCGGGCGGATCAGTACTGGAGCTCGCCGAGGCCGAATACGTTGTGCGCGCCAACGGCTATCTGCGCGGGCTGGATGATTTCCGCAAGATCCCGCTGCGTACCGGTGCGGGCGGTGTGCCGGTACGCCTGGCCGATGTGGCCTATCTTCAGATGGGTCCGGAGCTGCGCCGGGGTATCGCTGAATTGGATGGCGAAGGGGAGGTCACCGGCGGCATCGTGGTCATGCGCTCTGGCAAGAACGCCCTCGAAACCATCGAAGCGATCAAGCGCAAGCTCGAGCAGCTGAAGCCCGGTCTGCCCGCAGGCGTGGAGATCGTCGAAACCTACGATCGATCCGAGCTGATCCAGCGTTCGGTCCGCAATCTCACGGGCAAGCTGGTCGAGGAGTTCATCGTCGTTGCGCTCGTCTGCTTCGTGTTCCTGTTTCACCTGCGCTCAGCGTTCGTGGCAATAGTCTCGCTGCCCCTGGGTGTGCTGGCGGCATTCATTGTCATGCACTACCAAGGAGTCAACGCAAACATCATGTCGTTGGGCGGTATCGCCATTGCAATCGGCGCCATGGTCGATGCAGCGATCGTCATGATCGAGAACGCGCACAAGCAAATCGAGCATTGGCACGCTGAGCATCCGGATCGAGAGCCTACATCGGTGGAGCACTGGTCGCTGATCGGCACTGCAAGTGTGCAGGTCGGACCGGCGCTGTTCTTCAGTCTTCTGATCATTACGCTCTCGTTCATCCCCATCTTCACGCTGGAGGCGCAGGAAGGACGACTGTTTGCCCCGCTGGCATTCACCAAGACCTATGCAATGGCGGCGGCGGCCGGGCTCGCTGTGACGCTTGTGCCCGTGCTAATGGGCTATTTCATTCGCGGCAAAATACCGCCTGAAGAGCGCAATCCACTGAATCGTTGGCTGGTGCACGGCTATCGGCCGATCTTGGAACGCGTACTCGCGCGTCCACGAACGACCATCGTCATCGGTTTCGCGCTGCTTGCGCTAACTGCCTTTCCGATCTTGCAGCTCGGTGGAGAGTTCATGCCGCCGCTAGATGAAGGCGATGTGCTCCATATGCCATCGGCGCTGCCTGGACTGTCCGCCGGCAAAGCCTCTCAACTCTTGCAACAGATGGATCGCCAGTTGATGCAGATGCCGGAAGTGAAGCGTGTGTTCGGCAAGATGGGCCGCGCCGAGACCGCCACCGATCCCGCGCCGCTCGAGATGGTGGAGACAACCGTTCAATTCAAGCCACGCGAGCAATGGCGCCCGGGCATGACAATGGAAAAGCTGATCGAAGAGCTCGATCGGCGTCTGCAGATTCCGGGGCTCGCCAATACCTGGGTACCTCCCATTCGCAACCGCATCGACATGCTTGCGACCGGGATCAAGAGCCCGGTCGGTGTGAAGGTCGCCGGTACCGACCCGGCAGTGATTGATCGCATTGCGCAGCAGATCGAGCAAGTCGTGAAGAATGTGCCGGGAGTGACCTCTGCGCTTGCCGAAAGACTCACGGGGGGCCGCTACATTGAAGTCAACATCGATCGCGAGGCTGCCGGCCGCTATGGTTTGAACATCGAGGATGTGCAAAGCGTCATTACGGCCGCTATCGGTGGTGAGACAGTCGACGAGACGATCGAAGGATTGCAGCGTTTTCCGATCAGTGTGCGTTATCCGCGAGAGCTGCGTGATTCCCTCTCCGATCTGAAGCAACTACCCATCGTCACCGCTCAAGGTGCGCAGATCACCTTGGGGACCGTTGCTGATCTCAAGATCACCAGCGGGCCGCCTATGCTCCGCAGTGAGAATGCACGCCTGTCGGGTTGGATCTATGTTGACCTGCGCGGGCGTGACCTGCAGTCCGCGGTCGAAGACATGAGAGCCGCCGTGTCACGCGCCGTGCAACTGCCGGCCGGCTACTCCGTGTCCTGGTCGGGACAGTTCGAGTACCTTGAGCGTGCGCAGGCGAAGCTACGTGTGGTCATCCCGTTCACCCTGCTTGTCATCTTTGTCCTGCTCTACCTGACGTTCCGCCGCCTCGATGAAGCGTTGCTAATCATGGCGACGCTTCCTTTCGCTCTGATCGGCGGCTTCTGGTACATCTACTTGCTTGGGCACGCGGTCTCCATCGCCACTGCTGTGGGTTTCATAGCGTTGGCGGGTGTGGCCGCAGAGTTTGGTGTAGTGATGCTGATCTATCTGAAACAAGCCTGGGAACAGCGGCTGGCTTCGGGCCGGCCCGCGACGTTGGAACTCTTGGACGAGGCAATTCGCGAGGGCGCCGTGCTGCGCGTCCGGCCGAAGGCCATGACAGTCTGCGTGATCATTGCCGGGTTGCTGCCGATCATGTGGAGCCATGGAACGGGTTCGGAAGTGATGCAGCGGATTGCGGCGCCCATGATCGGCGGGATGATCACGGCCCCGCTGCTGTCGCTGTTCCTCATCCCAACCGCCTATAGAATGCTGAGGCGGCGCGATCTGCACTCGAACCGGGAGTCATCGGTGGAGTCTGCTGCGCATGAGCTTCTATGAGAACCATCTCCTGCCCCACGTCATCAACCTCGCGATGCGCAATCGCCAGCTGTTGCGGTATCGCCGCCGTGTGACCTCGGCGGCGCTAGGGCGGGTGCTGGAAGTCGGTATTGGACCTGGTCTCAATCTGCCCCTCTACCAAACTCGGGTTTCCGAGATCGTTGGCCTTGAACCTGCGCCCCGCCTATTGGCCATGGCGCAGCGAACAGCCAACGATTGCACCGTGCCTGTGAGACTCATCGAAGGGTCGGCCGAGTCGATCCCGCTCGACGCCCGCAGCATCGATACCGTTGTCACGACCTGGACGTTGTGCACTATTCCGCACGCAATCACTGCACTCCAGGAGATGCGCCGCGTACTGAAGTTGGACGGTCAGTTTCTATTTGTCGAGCACGGAAGGTCACCAGATCAGAATGTGCGCAAGTGGCAGGATCGGCTGACACCCGTATGGAAGTGTGTCGGTGGGGGTTGCCACCTGAATCGGCCCATCCAAGAGCTGATTGAAAGCGCCGGCTTCTCCATCCTCCAGCTCGAAACGGGCTACATGAAAGGTCCTAAGCCGATGACGTTCATGTACGAAGGTCGCGCTCGTTCGCGGTAGGGTCGCACAACTAGCTCCGCCGCGCTCGCGGCTGGGTGTCAGTGGTCGGCAGGTTGCCTACATCGGTGTGGGTGCGGGCGAGCCGGTGATCCTCCTTCACGGTTGCCCGTTGAGTGTCTACGAGTGGCGAGAGGTCGCCCCGGCGCTTGCGAAGCACTTCCGAACTCCAAGCTCTCGAATTCCGAGAACAGCATGGAAGTGAGTTGCACGACGCCTTCCTTGCCTTCGAGGCGACGGCCCGTCCAAGGAATCGCTGAGCGCAATTCATCGTTGTCGACCGTTAAACCCACCCAGAAGAAATCTGGCGTTGCATGCCTTTACGAATGCGCGATCGAGGTCGCCCCAGTAGTTCGCCTCAAGGAAGCCCCCGTATCGCAGCGCTTCGGTGCGATGCGCCGGGCGCTTACGAGGGCACCCTGAGAAAGCGATTGGTGACGTACGGCTGAAATCCCTTGCCATTGGGATCGAGCTCGAGCATCTCGTGATACTCGTCATCCGACTTGCGCGTGAACACGTAGCGCGCCTTCCATCCTTTCGGTACGTTTTCGAGCGACTCCGCGACCAGGACCCAGCGATCGGGTCCACTCGCACCTTTGTCGAAAATATAGGTTCCGACGAAGCTCAGAGTGTCGAACTGACGGAGGACGATGGATCCGCGTGCTTTGTCGAAGCTCCATAGGTCGAGCTGTGCGTGAATCTCGCCTTTGGGATTCTTCTCCTGCTTCGGATACACCGAACGTCCTTGCGAGCGGATGTATTTGCCATCGAGATAGGAATCGATATGGCGTTCCGATCCGGAAGTGCCCGGATCGCCTTGCCCGACTCCGCGCCATTCGCCGACCAGCCATCGCAGCTCGGCCAGGCCATCCGCTTTAGGTTCCGCCCCCTGCACTCCGGTGACGAACACGATCACCGCAAGATTCGAAATCCACCGCATCCTTGTTCTCCCTCCAGCTTCGGGCGAACTCGAGCGTACCTCGGCGGATTGACCGCGCACTTGTAAAAAGCGGCCTGCGTCATGGCCGCCGCTCGTAGAACGCATGACTCTCCGCACAGAACTGCGACGGCGTCATTCCCAGACGCTTACGAAACGAATGCGTGAACGCCGAGTGATCGAAGAACCCAACACGTCCCGCGATCTCTGTGATATCGAGCTCCGGTCGCTCGCGCAACAGCGCGCAAGCGTCGAGATGACGTCCGGCCAGCTGCACATCTTTGGGCGAGAGGCCTACCGCCTGCGTAATTACACGTCGCAATCCGCGATCCGACCAGCCGAGCTGCTTGGACAGACTTGCGAGGCCGCCTGCCGGCGAACTCCACATCAGGCGGTTGAACAGACGCTGAAGAGCGAAATGCTCGGCGCTCCAGCTCCCCAGCCGTCGTTCGATCCAGCTTTCCAGAATCGAGAAGCGCTCATGAGTGCCGAAGCTGCGCAGGCTTTCGCTTAGCGCGTCAGCATCCGCTCCGACGAGCTCGCGTAGTGCCACCGGCTCGTTCCAGATATCGTGGAGCGGACGCCCGAGGATTGCGGATGCGACGACCGGTGTCACACGGAAGGCAACGATGGAAGTCGCTCCGTCTGCGTCGAAACGCAACGCGCCGTGACTCTGCGCGAAAACGAATGCGCTGGGTTGCGGCCCCCATTCCTGCTGATCGACTCGTCGCATACGCCACCTCTGTTCGAGATGGAAGACGAACTCAACGTGTGAGTCCGGCACGATCACGCCGGGCAGGACTGCTTCAGACCCAGCTCCCGACGCGGACCACATCGCCTTCACCAGAGACTTTCGGGTCGAAGGTGCAATCGCCATGTCGAAGAGCTAGCTCGGATGCGCAACTGCGCAAGGCAGCCCGCTCACGCATGCTCGCAGTTCCAATCGGGCGCGATGGAGCCGGCTTTTCAGAGCGCGAACGCTGATCGAAAGACGGACCGCCGCTTCGGGCGCCGTAAAGCCCTCAACGTCGCGCAGCAGGATGACCTCGCGGTGATCGCTGTCGAGTTGTGCGATCGCTGCGGCAAGGATGGCCTCGACTTGTTGAGCCGCGACTTGGTCCTCGATGAGGTTACAAGGATCTGCGAGTGTAGGGAGCACGTCAGCGAGGTCTTGTTCGCCTCGATGCTGCCGTAACAATCGGTGGCACGTATTTCTAACGATGGTGAATAGCCACGTGGTAATCGCGGCTGCGCGCCGAAATTTCCCGATCGAACGCGCCGCCGCCCAGAGGGTCTCCTGAACGGCATCCTCCGCATCCTCCGTTGTTCTGCAGAAGCGAAGCCCATACCGAAAGACGACCTCCCGATGTGCTGCCAGCAATGCCTCAAGCGCGGCGCGGTCTCCCTGTTGTGCGGCCGTGAGCAGCGCCGGATCGGTGCCAGCTATCGTCATTCTCGTGAGACCTGCATCGCGTGAACTGCCGAATCCTTTTGCCCTCATCGAGACTCTAATGTCGCTGAAAGAAGATCGCTAGCCCTTTGCAGAGGGGTTCGAAGCAATGTCAGGCAACGTCAAGCCGGAGGCGGCGCAAGTCGCGAAGGACGCGCTGGAGCAGGTGTGCTCTGGCGCGCGACTGGGGTGTCTCGCGCAGTTCTACAGCCCACGATTTGTGGACCACGTGAACGACTCCGAGTTTCGCGGGCATTCCGGTGTGCGAACGTCGGTTGAGCTGTATCGCAAGATCCTGTCGGACCTCGCGCTATCGGTCGAGGATCAAGTTAGCGACGGACAGCGCGTTGTTTCGCGATTTGTGGTGAGCGGCACGGCTTACGGACGACCCGTGCGCTTCAATGGGATCACGATCAGCCATGTAGAGGACGGTTTGATCATCGAGGATTGGTCCGTGACCGATACTCTCGGCATGCTGCGTCAGCTCGGGATGTGGCGACTGCTGCTCGTGATGCTGCGCAGCCTTGGGCGTCGCTAGCGACATTCAATGGATCTATTGAATGTGCTGCGTCAATCAATTACGGTAACGGTGTGCCGCCTATTCCCGAGGTACACACACACGCGGGAGTCGTTCTCTGGACTGCCGGCTCGGCGCGCGCGGCGTTGGACGTGTGGTTCCATCCGGCGCTCGGCGACTCGCATCTAACGTTCCGGCATGCATTCACATCCGGGCTGCTCGCATGGGCGCGCGTGCTCGCATACGATCCTCCTGGTCACGGTGCATCGCCACCACGATCGAAGGGGCTGACGCTCACGCAGGCTGCAAGCCTGTGGAGCGAACTCATCCAACGCTTCTCTGGGTCGAGGCCCGTCGTTCTCATAGGCCATTCCATGGCAGGCATCGTTGCGAGCCATGCGGCGACTCGGCTGCGCCGCGCGCCCGCCATGGTGATCGGAGTCGAAGCCAATCTCACGTCAGCTGACGCATACTTCACGGGCCTTGCCGCACAGCTCGACGAAGCGTCGGCGTTCTACGCGGTCCTTCGTTCGCGGGTGCTGCAGATGGGCCGCAAGGACGTAGGCGCTCGCAGATTTGCCTGTAGCCTGGAGTTCGCCGACCCGATGACCCTCTGGACTCTGGGACGGTCGGTTGCCGCTCAGCGTGATCCCGGCGGTGCATTCCGCAGACTGTCGTGCCCGAAGCTGCACTATTGGGATCGCGCGGGCACCTCGAAAGACGCGCGGAACTATCTTGCGAAGCACCGCCTGCCGAATCGCAGCCTCAGCGGCATGGGCCACTGGCCGATGACCACGGCCCCAGCCAAATTTTATTCGACAATCGCAAAGGATGTAGCTGCCGTCGCACAGCGCGCTCGCGGCTAGCTGGCAGGGCGAAGTCGATTCACGACAGTATCGATCTCAGTCTCGGTCGTGGTCCGACCCAGACTGAAGCGAACCGCACCCATGCCGATTCCCTCGGGCACTCTCATTGCCACAAGAACAGGCGAGAGTTCCACGCGGCCGGAGTGACAAGCCGAACCGGTGGAGGCGGCCACACCGTCGAGGCCTGCGAGAACCTCGGCGCCGATGCTGCCGACGAACGAGACATTGAGCGTGTTGGGCAGCCGCAGCTCAGGATGGCCGTTCAAGACGACGGCATCACCGAAGATCTGCCGTAGTCCGTGCCACAAGCGATCGCGCAACGCGCGGATGCGCTCCATCGGCTTCAGATCCATTGCCAGAGCGCACGCTTGACCGAGACCAACCGCGAGGAGCGCGCTTTCGGTGCCCGAGCGCAGGCCGCGCTCGTGGCCGCCTCCATGAATCAGCGGCTCGAGAGTCACGCCGTGTCGGAGATAGAGTGCACCGACGCCTTTCGGAGCATAGAACTTGTGTCCAACGACCGTGAGCAGGTCGACGCCCAGCTCAGCGACGTGCACGGGGATCTTGCCGAGGGACTGAGCCGCGTCGGTGTGAAAGCGAATTCCATGTTCACGGGCAATTGTGCCGATCTCCACCAGCGGCTGAAGCGTGCCGACTTCGTTGTTGGCGTGCATGACCGTGATGAGGATGGTGCGAGGAGTGACGGCACGACGAACGTGCTCGGGGTCGACTCGGCCATAGCTGTCGACGGGCAGGTAGGTTACTTTCGCGCCGAGCCGCTCCAGAAACCGGCAGGGTCCAAGGACGGCAGGATGTTCGATCTGCGTCGTAACGATGTGCTCACCCTTTTCCCTGAGCGCAAAGAACGTGCCCTTGATCGCGAGGTTGTTCGCTTCGCTGCCGCCGCTCGTGAACACGATCTCGTCCCCAGCACAACGCAGGAGAGCAGCGACCTGTCGCCGCGCGTTCTCCAAAGCGCTCTTGGCCGGCACGCTCGCCCAGTGTCCGCTAGAGGGGTTGCCGAACGCTTCGTCCAGGAACGGACGCATCGCGGCTGCGACGGTGGGATCGATCGGCGTGCTCGCGTTGTAGTCGAGATAGATCATGGTTGTCTCTGCTCTCTCATCACCAGGCCGACGACTGTGCCGGAGAGGAACGTCACAGCAGCAATTGCTACGATCGCCGAGCGCAGCCCAAAGAAATCGGCAATGAGTCCGGCGCTGAGCGCGCCGATGGCGTAGCCGAGATCTCGCCAGAAGCGGTACACGCTGAGAGCGCGGGCGCGCCAGCTCGGGTGTGCGACATCCGAAACGACGGCGAGCAGGCTCGGATAGACCATCGCCGTACCCAAGCCAAGCAGCAGACTGGCGAGCAGCCACCCGCTGAACTCGCTGCTTGCTGCAGTCAAGAAGAGGCCGATTGCTTGTACCCACATGCCGCCGACAATCAAGCCCTTGCGACCCCAGCGGTCGCTCAATGGGCCGGTGATCGTCTGAAGAATGGACCAGACCGCTGGATAGGCGGCCTTGAGAATGCCGATCCGCTCGACGCTCAAGCCGAACGCTGCGAAGTAGAGCGGAAAGATTCCCCAGCTCATGCCGTCATTGAGGTTGTTGACGAGGCCGGCCTGAGAAGCGGCGAACAAGTCGCGGTCGCCGATGGTCGTGAGATTAAAGACCTCCCGGAACGTTAGCGACTGCGCTGGCGAAGGATGATTTGCGGCTTCGAGCTGCACGTGACCGCGCGTGTCGCGCACGACAAGCATCGACAGCGCTAGTCCGACGGCACCGTAGACGATGCCTATATAGAACGGGGCAGGGCGCAAGCCATATCGCCGCGCGATGTAGCCGCTCAAGAAGGCCGTCGCAGCGAGTGCAAAATAACCCGCGAACTCGTTCAGGCCTACGGCTAGGCCGCGCGATTTGGGTCCTACCAGATCGATCTTCATGATCACCGTGGTGGACCACGTAAGCCCCTGGCTGACACCGAGCAGTGCATTGGCAACGACGATCCAGCTCCAGGCCGGCGCCCACATGATGATGAAGGGAACCGGAAGCGCCACGAGCCAGCCAAGAATGAGCAAGCGCTTGCGGCCGTAGAGGTCGGCGAAGTGGCCCGTGACTAAGTTGGTGAAGGCCTTCACCACGCCGAAGCTGACGATGAACGAACCGATCAGAGTTGTGGAGGTGATGCGAAATTCTTCCGCGCCGATCAACGGCACAACGGTTCGCTCAAGGCCGACCATGCCGCCCACCAGGGCGTTCACGAGCATTAGCAGCAGGAACTGTGGCAGGTTCTCCGCCAGCCCCAGCCGCACCGTTCCCAATTCGAGAGCCCGGCTCATCGCGAGTGCCGGCTACATCGCGGCGACAAGCCCGGCGTTGATAGCGCGAATACGCGCTGCATCCAGTGGCGATCGAGGAACATCTCGAAGCATGGTTTTCACGAACTCGCTTTCATCGTCTATCGCGAATGCCTGATTGTGGCGACGCTCGAAACCGATCGTCGACCAGGGCTTGCCGCTGAGTCGTCGGCCGCAGATCGATCCCGAGAAGGCCCCAGGTA
>WUUC01216346.1_pt1 | contig 14448 bp, 15 predicted proteins | sample 6278441 | NCBI WGS metagenome assembly WUUC01 (sample SAMN13675441, study PRJNA597444) | soil metagenome | isolation source: soil | place: USA: Washington | collected 2017-10
GAGACCGAGAAGATCTTGGTGCCGCCGTTGTTCGGGCGCCCGAGCTCGAGAAAATTTTGTCCGCCGTTCAGGACGATGTACGGCACGCACGCAAACGTTTCTGTGTTGTTGATCGTGGTCGGCTTGCCGTACAGGCCGTAGCTTGCGGGAAACGGCGGTTTGAATCTCGGCAGCCCTTTCTTCCCTTCGAGAGACTCGAGCAGCGCGGTTTCCTCACCGCAGATGTACGCGCCGTATCCCGGATGGTTGTAGAGCTGGAAACTGAAGTTCGATCCCATGATGTTGTCGCCGAGGAAGCCTTCGGCTCGCGCTTCTTCGACCGCTTCTTCCATCCGCTCGTACACCTCCCAGATTTCGCCGTGCACGTAGTTGTATCCGGTACGAATCCCCATCGCGTACGCCGCAATCGCCATTCCTTCGATGACGATGTGCGGGTTATAGCGCATGATGTCGCGGTCCTTGAAGGTGCCCGGTTCTCCTTCGTCGGAGTTGCACACGAGATATTTTTCTCCGTCGTACTGGCGAGGCATGAAGCTCCACTTGAGCCCCGTCGGAAATCCCGCGCCGCCGCGCCCACGCAAACCGGATTTTTTGACTTCATTGACGACCGCTTCGGGCGCCATATTTTGCGAAAGAACTTTCTTCAGCGCCTCGTAGCCGCCGCGTTTCCGATAGTCGGCAAGCCGCCAGGCGCGGTCCCCGTCGAGGTCCTTCAGTATGATTTCCTGTCCGGTCACTCCAGCCCCGCGAGGAATTGGTCGACTTTATCGGGAGTCATGAAGCTGCACATGGTCTTGTTGTTGAGCAGAAACACCGGGGCATCGCCGCAAGCTCCGAAGCACTCTCCCTGCTTCAGCGTGAATCGCTGATCGGGAGTCGTCTGATTGAAATCTATCCCCAGCGTGCGTTTCAGATGCTCCGCCGTTTCGTTCGCGCCGGACAGCGCGCACGGCACATTGGTGCAGATCGATATCTTGTATTTGCCGATAGGGGCGACATCGTACATCGTGTAAAAAGTCGCAACCTCGAGCGCGGCAATCGGAGGGAGCCCGAGATAGCGCGCGACGTATTCGATCGTCTCGGTCGATAGCCACCCTTCCTCCTCTTGCGCGATACGCAAAGCCGACATCAGCGCAGAGCGCTTCTGATCGGGCGGATACTTCTTGATCTCGCGGTCGATCAGCGCAAGTGATTCAGGTTTCAGCATCAGCGGTCGACCTCGCCGAAAACGATATCGAGTGTCGCGATGATCGCAACGACATCGGCGATCATATGGCCCCGCGACATCTCGTCGAGCGCAGCGAGATGCGGGAAACCGGGCGCACGGATTTTGAGACGGTAAGGCTTGTTTGCGCCGTCGGAAAGAATATAGATGCCGAACTCCCCTTTGGGCGCCTCCACCGGGCAATAGACTTCGCCCTCCGGGACCGGAAAGCCCTCGGTGAAGAGCTTGAAGTGATGGATCAGCTCTTCCATGTTCTCCTTCATCTCGACGCGCGATGGAGGCGAAATCTTATGGTTGCTCGTCATCACGGGGCCGGGATTCTGACGCAGCCACTCGATACACTGCTTGACAATGCGGTTCGACTGGCGCATCTCCTCGATATGAATGAGATACCGATCGTAGCAATCGCCGTTCACCCCGATGGGAATGTCGAACTGCAGGTCATCGTAGACTTCGTACGGCTGCTTCCTACGCAGATCCCACTCGACTCCGCTGCCCCGAAGCATGCATCCGCTGAAGCCGAGGGCAAGCGCGCGCTCGGGAGTGACGACGCCGATGCCGACGGTTCGCTGCTTCCAGATGCGGTTGTCGGTCAGCAACGTTTCGTAGTCGTCGATGTATTTTGGAAAACGATTGGTGAAGTCCTCGATGAAGTCGAGCAGTGAGCCCTGCCGTGCTTCGTTCTTTTTCTTCACTTCATCCTTATCGTGGATCTTCGACTCTCGGTACTGGGGCATCGCATCCGGCAGATCGCGATATACGCCGCCCGGGCGATAGTACGCCGCATGCATTCGCGCACCTGACGCCGCTTCGTAGCAATCGAACAAATCTTCGCGCTCGCGGAAGCAGTAGAGAAAAACGCTCATCGCGCCGATGTCGAGCGCGTGTGCTCCGAGCCACATCAGATGATTCATGATTCGGGTGATTTCATCGAACATCACCCGGATGTACTGCGCACGGACAGGCACCTCGAGCTGCAGCAGCTTTTCGATCGCAAGGACGTACGCGTGCTCATTGCACATCATCGAGACGTAATCGAGCCGATCCATGTACGGGAGCGTCTGGATGTACGTCTTGCTTTCCGCGAGCTTCTCAGTCGCGCGATGCAAAAGGCCGATGTGCGGGTCCGCGCGCTGAATCACTTCACCGTCGAGCTCGAGGACAAGCCGCAATACCCCGTGCGCAGCCGGGTGTTGCGGACCAAAATTCATCGTGTAATTTCTAATTTCAGGCATTGATTTCGTCAGCGTTTATCTCGCAAGCCGCGCCGGGCCGTCCCAAGCGACTTGCGCTGCTATTCTTCGCGCACAGTATCGTGCGAGCACGCGAAGCGATCGAAAGCCTGGCTTCCGCAGATGAGTTAAACGAGCTTCGGCGTTTTCGCGTGCTCGCGAAACTTTGCGCGACCGCATCGTCATCCCCCAGTGTCGCCATACTTTTCCTCGCGTATCACCCGCGGTGTAAGGACGCGATTCTCGATCGTCACGGGTTGATAGATCACCCGCCCGCTCTCGGGGTCGTAGCGCATTTCGACGTGACCTTCGAGCGGAAAGTCCTTGCGGAACGGATGTCCGATGAATCCGTAGTCGGTGAGAATGCGGCGCAGGTCCGGATGACCGGTGAAAATGATTCCCATGAGATCGAAAGCTTCCCGCTCGTACCAGTCCGCGGCGGACCACACCGAAATGACGGAATCGATCACCGGAAAATCGTCGTTTTCGACGAACGCCCGCACCCGCACGCGCTGGTTACGGGAGATCGAAAGCAAGTGATAGACAACGGCAAAGCGCCGACCGGACCATTCGCCCATCCGGTAATCGCGGTAGTCGACCGCGGCGAGATCGATCAATTGCTCGAACGCAAAGTCGTCGCGAAGTGTCTTCGCCGCGGCAAGGACGTGACTCGGGGAAACCTCGATCGTCACTTCGCCCAGGTAATTGGTGAGCGTGATCAGCTTGTCGCCGAAAGCTCCTTGCAGCGACTGAGCGAATTGATCGGCTCTCATGTCCGGGCGATCGTGTTCGTGCGCTTGATTTTGTTCTGGAGCTGAATGATTCCGAACAGCAGCGCTTCAGCGGTAGGAGGGCAGCCGGGGACGTAGATATCGACCGGCACGATGCGGTCGGAGCCGCGCACGACCGAATAGGTATAGTGATACGGCCCGCCGCCGTTCGAGCACGAGCCCATCGAGATGACCCAGCGCGGCTCCGCCATCTGGTCGTAGACCTTGCGCAGCGCCGGTGCCATTTTGTTGCAAAGCGTCCCCGCGATGATCATAAGATCCGATTGCCGGGGGCTCGGCCGGAAAACCACTCCGAACCGGTCGAGGTCGTAGCGCGATGCCCCTGCGTGCATCATTTCCACTGCACAGCACGCGAGGCCGAACGTCATCGGCCACAGCGAACCGGTCCGGGTCCAGTTGATAACGTCGTCGACCTTCGCGGTGACAAAACCTTTGTCGATCATTCCCAGTCGAGCGCGCCTTTCTTCCACTCGTAGATGAAACCGACGACGAGGATTGCGAGAAACACGAGCATCGAAATGAAGCCGAACATGCCGATCTCCTCGAGCACGATCGCCCATGGAAAGAGAAACGCGATCTCGAGGTCGAAAAGAATGAACAGGATTGCGATCAAGTAATAGCGCACGTCGAACTTCATTCGCGCGTCTTCGAACGCTTCGAACCCGCATTCGTACGGCGACAACTTTTCGGCATCCGGTCTGTTGGTATTGAGGAACCACGGCTGCGAAAGCAGCCAGCCGATTAAGATCGGCGCGGCGCCCACGGCAAGCCCCACGAAAATGAACAGCAGGATGGGAAAATAGTTTTCCAACATCAGAATTCAGGATTCAGGAAGTCAGGCTTAAAGGATTCGGGATCAACGATTCGGTTTTAGATTGTTTTCGACGTTTTAACTGAATCCATGATCCTGCCTGAATTCTAGTTGGTGCCGATGGTCAGACTCGAACTGACACGGCTTTCGCCACCGCCCCCTCAAGACGGCGTGTCTACCAATTTCACCACATCGGCATTCATTCGGTGAACGGCGAACAGGAACAGTGAACGGAAAGGTCGACGCTGACACCGATTGCCGTTAACCGATCACCGTTCACGCTATTTTGGAATCTCCTTCGCCTTGGAATCGCTCTCGTCTGGCGGCGTTCCGGCTGCGGGCGCTTTTTGCGGCGCACTCGCGGGCTGCGTCGCCATCACTCCCTGTTCTATTGTTCCACTTGAAATATAAGTCAGCCCAAGACTCGTCACGAAGAAGACAGCAGCCAGGACTGCGGTGGCGCGGCTCAAGAAATTCGCCGAACCGGAAGCGCCGAACAAGCTTCCGGACGCGCCGCTGCCGAACGCTGCGCCCATGTCCGCGCCTTTGCCATGCTGCAGCAGAACGAGCCCGATCATCGCCGCCGCGGCGAGGACATGAAAAATCAGAATTACCGTTTCCATCACTTTCCTTTCGCGCTCTGCGCAATCGCGAGAAATTCTTTCGCGTCGAGCGACGCGCCGCCGATCAACCCGCCGTCGATATCCGGCATCGCAAAAAGCGACGCCGAGTTCGCGGCCTTTACACTGCCGCCGTACAAAATCAACAAACTTTTCGCGATCGCCGCGTTAAGCGTCTCGACCCTGCCGCGAATGAAGCAGTGTACCTCCTGCGCCTGGTCGGGCGTCGCATTCCTGCCAGTGCCAATCGCCCACACGGGCTCGTAAGCCAGCACCGAATCAACCAAAGGGTCTATCCCGCATTCGGCGACAACGGCGTCCAGTTGCCGGGATACGACAGCTTCGGTGACTCCGGATTCCCGCTCCTGTTCGGTTTCACCCACGCACAGTATAGGAGTAAGACCGACGCTCTGCGCCGCCTTGAATTTTTTCGCGACCGTTGCGTCGTCCTCGAAAAACAGTTGCCGGCGCTCTGAATGCCCGACGATCACGAACGTGCATCCGAAGTCGCGCAGCATGCCGCACGAAACTTCTCCGGTATACGCGCCTTTGTCCGACCAATGGACATTCTGCGCTCCCCATCTGATCGCGCTTCCCGCCAGCAATTTTCGCGTCTGCGCGAGATAAGGGAACGGCACGCATACCGCAACTTCCGGCATCGCCGATGCGCGAATTGCATCGAGCAAACGCTGGTTGCCGTCGAGGCTGCCGTGCATTTTCCAGTTGCCGGCAACGAGCTTTTGGCGCATCCCGATTCCGCTGAGAAACCGGCGAATTTTAAGGAAAGCGGGGGAGCAAGGTCAAACGAGAGTCAGGATTCAGGACTCTGCAGTCAGGTTCAGGAAGAATCCTCGATGCTGCTTTCTGAATCGTGAATCCCTGATCCTGAATCCTTTCTTAGCCAAATCTTCCCGTGATGTAGTCCTCGGTTTGTTTGTTCTTCGGCTTGATGAAGATCGTGTCGGTTGCCTCGAACTCGATGAGCTCACCCAGATACATATACGCCGTGTAGTCCGAGACGCGGGCGGCCTGCTGCATGTTGTGCGTGACTATGAGAATCGTCACTTTCGATTTCAGATCGGCGATCAACTCCTCGATGCTCGCAGTCGCAATTGGATCGAGCGCGGAAGTCGGCTCATCGAACAGCAGCATCTCCGGATCGGTCGCCAGCGCCCGCGCAATGCAAAGCCGCTGCTGCTGACCGCCTGAAAGATTGAATGCGAGATCTTCGAGCCGGTCCTTTACTTCTTCCCACAACGCGGCGCCGCGCAGCGCTTCCTCGACTTTTTCGTCGAGCATCGCGCGACGGTTGGTGCCGCGCACTCGCAAGCCATAAGCAACGTTTTCGTAGATCGATTTTGGGAACGGGTTCGGCTTTTGAAAGACCATGCTGATGCGCATGCGCACTTCGATCGGGTCGACGTCGCGTCCGAGGATGTTTACGTTGTCCGGATTGAGCACGATCTCTCCAGCGTAGCGATTTCCCGCGTAGAGATCGTGCATACGGTTGAAGCAGCGTAGGAAGGTTGACTTGCCGCAACCGGACGGCCCGATCAACGCAGTCACTTGCTTCTCGTGCACGACCATGCTGATGTTTTTAAGGGCCTGAAAGTCACCGTAGAAAAAGCTGAGATCCTTTACTCTGGATTTGGCTGCGATACCGGTGGGAATATGCATGCCTACCACTTGATATGTTTGCGCAGGCGGTAGCGGGTATAGATCGCGAGCGCATTCATCGTCAGCGTCATTGCGATCAGCACGACCCCCGCCGCCGCGGCGTTGGCTTGAAAAGCCTCTTCGGGCCGCGAGACCCAGTTAAACATCTGGATCGGCATCACGGTGAATGGCGCAGATAGCCATTCGAACGAAAAGTACGGAAACTCCGGCGTGATGGGCGCGGGAGGCAGGAACGCGATGAAAGTCAAAGCGCCGATCGTGATGATGGGAGCGGTCTCCCCGATCGCGCGTGAGAGCCCGATGATGACTCCGGTCAAGATTCCCGAGAATGAGTAAGGAACGACATGATCGGACACCGTCTGCCAGCGGGTCGCGCCGAGCGCGTAAGCAGCTTCGCGAATGCTGCCCGGCACCGCCCGCAGCGCTTCGCGTGTTGCGACAATCACGATCGGCAGTATCAGGAGCGCGAGTGTGAGACCCGCCGCCGAGATGCTCTGTCCGAGATTGAGCGCGTAGACGAACAGCCCGAGGGCCAAAAGGCCGTAGACGATCGAAGGCACGCCGGCGAGATTGGTTACATTGATTTCGAGGATCGCGGTGATCCAGTTCTTGGGCGCGTATTCCTCCAGATAGATACCCGCCGCAACACCCAAAGGCACTGCGGCGAAAGCTGTCACCAGCATGACCAGCGTGGTGCCGACCCATGCTGACAAAATTCCTGCGTTTGCTGCACGGCGCGAGGGAAACGAGGTAAAGAATTCACCATTCAGTCGCGGCCATCCCTGGATGAACATGTCAACGAACAGAATGACGAGAACGAAGATGCCGACCAGCATCGACAGCAAGCCCACGATCGCGAAGATGTAGTCCCAACGCTTGCGGCGCGAGATCATCGAGCGGATTTCCAGGATTTTCCGATCCGACATCAGTACACCTCACGATAACGCCGGCTCAAGTAGAAGCCAATCAGGTTGAACACTAGCGTGATCAACAGAAGCATCAAACCTGCGGCGAATATCGTCTGATAACCGATCGAACCATGCGGAAGATCGCCTAAAGCGACTTGGACGATATAAGCGGTAATGGTCGCAGCGGGTTCCAACGGATTAGCGGTGAAATTCGGCTGCTGTCCGGCGGCGACCGTCACCACCATCGTCTCTCCCACGGCCCGCGATATTCCCAGGATGTATGCAGCACTGATTCCAGAAAACGCCGAAGGCACGACGACGCGGGTAGCGGTCTGGAAACGCGTCGCTCCCATCGCGTATGAGCCTTCGCGCATCTGCATTGGCACCGCGCGCATCGCGTCTTCTGACACCGAGCCTACGTAGGGAATGATCATGACTCCCATCACGAGGCCTGCAGCAAGCATGTTAAATCCGGGGAGGCCGGGGAGGATCGTCGCCTGCAGAAACGGCGTGACCAGAGTCAAGGCGAAATACCCGAACACTACCGTCGGCACGGCGCCTAACAGTTCCAGAAACGGTTTGACGACTTCACGTACCCGGTGCGGAGCGAACTCAGATAAATAAATCGCTATGATGGTGCCGAGTGGAATCGCTACCAGTAGCGCCACCGCAGTCGTGACCAACGTACCCGATATGAGAGGCAGGATGCCGTAATGGGCGTCGGCGAACAGCGGGGTCCACTGGGTATCAGTCAAAAAGTCTGAGAGCGGAACATGGCGGAAAAAGGGGATTGATTCGATGACCAGGATCGCGGCAATTGCAACAGTCGTTGCAACAGCGGAGAAAGCCGCCACCAATAAAATGAACTCAATGATCCGCTCTCGATTCTTACGCGCGCGAAGGTGCGCAAGGCGAGCCGAATCTGAGGTCACAACCGTTGATTTTTCTAGTATTAGGTCGGCGTCCATCTTACCTCATCAGACCGAGAATCAACGACCACATCCTAAAGTCAGGGGGGCCTTTGCCCCCCTGAGGAACTGCTGCTTGCAGCGCTAATTAAAGTTTCGCGTCGCGCTTCAATAGATCCTCGACCAGTACTCCAACCTCCGCTTCACCTCCGTAAGCGGTGCCCAATTTCTTGCTCTGGAAATTTTTCAGCGCGAGCTGATAAGCATTGGCGGGCAGGTCAACATAGCCCACCTCTTTCGAAAGCTTTGCTCCGTTCTTCAGGTAGAACTCGACAAATTCTTTCACCTCTGGCCTTTCCGCGGCCTTGGTGTTGACGTAGATGAAGATCGGGCGGGAGAGCGGCTGATAGGTTCCGTTGTTGACAGTCTCGAGGCTGGGGGTGACCGGCTTGCTATTGTCGTTTGCCTTGATCGGAACACTCTTGAGCTTGCCCTTGTTTTCAGAGTAATACGCCAGTCCAAAGTAGCCCAGCGCGCCCTTGTCCCGGCTCACGAACTGAACGGTCACGTTATCGTCTTCTGATGCTTGGTAATCGCCACGGCTTGATTTCGCCTTACCGACGACGGCTTCGGTGAAGTAGTCAAAGGTGCCTGAATCAGAGCCAGCGCCCGAAAGTTTCAGCGGGTCATCGGGAAAGGTGGATCGGATTTGTTTCCAGCTGGTGATTTTGCCCTGCGCTTCCGGCTCCCACATCTTTTTGAGCTCGGCGACCGTCAGATAATCCACCCAATTGTTTTGCGGATGAACTACGACCGTTAGCGCATCGTAGGCAACGGGCAATTCAATGTACTGAATGCCGTTGGCTTTGCAGTCTTCCATTTCCTTCTTAAGGATAGGGCGCGAAGCATCGGAAATGTCGGTTTCGCCGCGGCAGAACTTCTTGAATCCACCGCCGGTCCCCGAAATGCCGACCGTCACGTTGACTTTTCCTTTCTTTTCCTTCTGAAACTCCTCCGCGACTGCTTCAGTGACTGGATAAACGGTGCTCGAGCCGTCAATTTTTACGAGGTCGGCGGCCAGAGAGTTCGCGGCGAAGCACAAGAGCGCAGCCGCGCAAGTTGTTCTCATGAACATTTTCAATCCTTCGGTGGTGAAAACAGAGGCATCGTAACTTCGCAATGTTACGATTTTGTGAAATTGTTACGGAGCGGTCTCCGTTTCGCCCGCGCGCCTTACCGCATCCGCAATGGTCTCCGCCGCTTCGCGGATCGCCAATTCCGGCTCGCCCTCGGTCATCACGCGCACGACCGGCTCTGTCCCCGACGCCCGCAGTAGAACCCTGCCGCTGCCGTCCAGTTTTGCCTCGGCTTTCCGGACTGCGTCCTGCACCGCTGCGCTCGAACGAAAATCAAACTTGCCTGCGACAGGGACGTTGATGAGAACCTGCGGGTACAGCGAAAGTCCGGCCGCGGCATCCCGCAGCGTTTGCCTTTCTTTGCGCAGCGCGTGCAGCACCTGCAGCGCGGAAATGATTCCATCCCCGGTCGTATGTTTGTCGAGACAAATGATATGCCCGGAACCTTCGCCGCCGAGTTGCCAGCCCTTTTGCTGCATGAGCTCGAGCACGTAGCGGTCGCCGACGTTCGCTCGCGCGAACGGAAGGTCGAGGCATTCGAGCGCGCGTTCCAGCCCGAGATTGGTCATCAGCGTTCCGGCGACGCCGCCTCGGATAAGGCCATGCTTTTTACGGAAGCTCGCGATGATATAGAGGAGCGTATCGCCGTCGTAGAGCTTGCCATCTGCGTCGGCCATCATGACGCGATCGCCGTCTCCGTCGAGCGCTATTCCAATTTCGGCGCCGTGCTGCCTGACCGCCTGCAGCAGCGCTTGCGGATGCGCGGCTCCGCACTTGTCGTTGATGTTGAAGCCGTCGGGAGCATTGCCGATCGCTTTGACTTCGGCGCCCAATTCGTGAAACACCGATGCCGCGATGTGGTAGGTCGCGCCGTGAGCGCAATCGACGACAATCGTCATCCCGCGAAGGTCGAGGTCGGTCGGGTACGTGCTCTTGCAGAATTCGATGTAGCGGCCCGCTGCGTCGTTGAGGCGCCGCGCTTTTCCCAGCTGGCGCGATGACATCGTTTCGATCGGCCGCTCGAGCCCGGCTTCTATTGAGTGCTCGGTCTCGTCGGGAAGTTTGTTTCCGGACGCGGAAAAAAACTTGATGCCGTTATCGTCAAAGGGGTTATGCGACGCCGAAATGACGATCCCGGCCTGCAGCCGCAACGCGCGAGTAAGGTACGCGACTGCCGGAGTCGGCATCGGACCGGCGAGGTAGATGTCGACTCCGGCCGCCGATAATCCGGCCTGCAGTGCGGATTCCAGCATGTAGCCGGACACACGGGTGTCTTTGCCGATGAGGACCGCCGGGCGCTCGGCGTGAGAAGAGTCGGCCTGCATCGCGAGCACCTTGCCGGCCGAGTAGCCGAGATGCATGACAAACTGCGGAGTAATCGGAAGCTCACCGACTTTTCCGCGAACGCCGTCCGTGCCGAAGTATTTTCGCGTCATCGTTATGAGTGAACGGTAAACGGTGAACAGTGAATCACAAACGGCGTGGGAAAATGTACGAAGCCTCGGGCTTCTGACCTTCACCGATCACTGATCACCGTTTACCGCATTATGAATTGCCAAAGCATCGCGAGTTGCGGCGACGTCATGAACACGTACGATGCTCGCACCTCGCTCGACAGCAAGTAGCGCGGACGCGACGCTCGCAAAAATCCGGTCGCTCGTCTCCCGCCCGGTGAGTTTTCCGAGCACCGATTTTCGCGACAAACCAACCAATACGGGGACTCCGAGATCGCCAAGATCGGAGAGGCGCCTGAAAAGCTCGAGGTTGTGCACTTTGGTCTTCCCGAATCCGAAGCCCGGATCGATCGTGATTCGCTCGCAGCCGATTCCGGCGGCTTGCGCGGAGTCGATTCTTTCCCGCAGAAACGTTTTCACCTCGGCCACAACGTCATCGTAATGCGGATCCAACTGCATCGTTGCCGGCGTTCCCTGCATGTGCATGAAGCAGACCGCTGCTTGCGACGCAGCCGCTGCCTCGATCGCTCCCGGGGCGCGCAGGGCGTTCACATCGTTAATCATCGATGCGCCGCGATCGATAGCGTCACGCATAAGCTCAGGCTTCGAAGTGTCCACCGATATGGGGACCGGGCAGTCGCGTAAGCCATCGAGCACCGGCAGCACTCGCTGTCGTTCTTCTTCGAGCGAGACAGGTGCAGCGCCGGGACGAGTAGACTCGCCGCCGATATCGATGATATCGGCGCCTTCTTCGATCAATTTCCTGGCGTGCGCGACTGCGCTCGCCGCGGCGCCGTAGAGGCCGCCGTCTGAAAACGAATCCGGAGTGACGTTGACGATCCCCATGATGAGGGGACGGGAAAGGTCGAGCTGGAGGTTGCCGCAGCGAAGATGCATGGGAACGGCAAACAGTGAACGGTGAACAGTTCCTTCCAGCTTTTACCGTTTACCGTTCACGGTTCAACCGTTCACCGATCTCAAGCTTCCTGTGCTGGCGCGGCGGTCGCGGGAGCGGTCGGAGGCGTCTTGTCAGGAGCGGCCGGCGGCTTGGGCGCGGGCTTGGGCGGCCGCGGCGCCTTGCCTTCCATAATGTCGTTGATCTGATCCGAATCAAGCGTTTCCCACTCGAGGAGCGACTTTGCCATGATGTCGATCTTGTCGCGATTTTCCTCAATCAGCCGGCGGGCCAGCTTGTACTGTTCGTCGACGATGCGGCGGATTTCGGCGTCGACTTTCTGCAGAGTTGCTTCCGACACGTTCTTGTGCGTCGTGATCGAACGGCCAAGAAAGACTTCACCTTCGTTTTCGCCGTAGACCATCGGGCCGAGCTCATCCGACATTCCCCACTGCGTCACCATGCGGCGCGCCATTTCGGTCGCGCGCTCGAAATCGTTCGACGCGCCGGTCGTCATCTGATCCATGAAAATTTCTTCCGCGATCCGCCCGCCGAACAGTACCGAAATATTCTGCAGGATTTGTTCGCGATCCATGCTGTAGCGGTCTTCGATCGGCAGCTGCATGGTCACACCCAACGCTCGGCCTCGCGGAATAATCGTCACCTTGTGCACCGGGTCGGTCTTCGGCAAGAGCTTGGCGACGATTGCGTGACCGGACTCGTGGTAAGCCGTGTTGCGCCGCTCGTGTTCAGGCATGACGATCGAGCGCCGCTCGGCACCCATGATGACTTTGTCTTTCGCGCGCTCGAAGTCGTCCATATCGACGAGCCGCTTGTTCTGGCGCGCCGCGAACAGCGCCGCTTCGTTCACGAGGTTGGCCAGATCGGCTCCCGAGAATCCCGGAGTACCGCGCGCCAAAATGTCGCCGCGCACGTCGGGGGCGACTGGCACTTTGCGCATATGCACCATTAGAATTTGCTCACGCCCGCGGATGTCGGGAAGCGGAACTACGACCTGCCGGTCGAAGCGGCCGGGGCGGAGCAGCGCGGGATCCAGCACGTCGGGCCGGTTGGTTGCGGCGATCACGATGACCCCCGCGGAACCCTCAAAGCCGTCCATCTCGACCAGCAGTTGATTCAGCGTCTGCTCACGCTCGTCGTTGCCGCCGCCTAATCCTGCCCCGCGCTGGCGTCCCACCGCGTCGATTTCGTCGATGAATACGATGCACGGCGCATGCTTCTTCGCCTGATCGAACATGTCGCGGACCCGCGCCGCGCCAACACCGACGAACATTTCGACAAAATCCGAACCGGAGATGGAAAAAAACGGGACTTTCGCTTCTCCCGCGATCGCTTTCGCAAGCAGCGTCTTACCCGTGCCGGGATTGCCGACCATGAGCACGCCGCGCGGAATCCGTCCGCCCAGCTTCTGGAACTTGCTCGGGTCACGTAGGAATTCGACGAGCTCGGAGACTTCTTCCTTCGCTTCTTCGCAGCCCGCGACATCGGCGAAAGTCACCTGATTACTGTGGTCGTCGAGCATGCGCGCGCGGCTCTTCCCGAACGAGAATGCGCCGCCCCGTCCGCCGCCCTGCATCTGGCGCATGAAGAAAATCCACACGCCGATCAGAAGCAGCATCGGGAACCACGAGACGAAAATGTTCATGAGAAGCGAAGGCTCTTCCTCGGGCTTGGCTTCGATGATCACTCCGTTCTTCAGAAGATCGGATACGAGCCAGGGATCGGACGGCGAGTAGGTGGTGAACCGCTTACCGTCCTGCTTCGTGCCTTTGAGCGTGCGCCCTTCGATCGTGACCTTGGCGATTTTTCCCTGCTTCACCTCTTCGATGAACTGGGAATACTCCATCGGGCCCTGCGCGGTCTGCCGCTGCGTGAACTGATTGAACACCGTCATGAGCACGAGTGCTATGACAAGCCAGATCGCGACATTCTTGATGAGATTGTTCAACTTTTCTCCTGAAACAGCTGCGAGTTCATTCTATCACCCTCGAATCCTCTCGCGAGCAGGTAAATTTCACGGCTGCGGTCGCGCGAAGCCTTGGGTTTTCGTGTGACCACTTCCTGAAAGCGTGCGTTCAGTTTGCTTCTCAGGTCTTTTGTGTCCGCGCCCTCGAACAACTTGGCAAGCAGCGTTCCACCCGGCTTCAGAATCCGTTCGGCAAGGTCTAGCGCGACTTCCACGAGAGCGACACTGCGCGCGTTATCGGTGAGGCGAATACCCGTGATATTGGGGGCCATGTCGCAAAGAACAAGGTCCGCGGAATGACCCTGGAGCATTTGTCTCAATTCGGCGACAACTTTTTCGTCAGCAGCGTCGCCGCGCATGAACGACACACCGCGGATCGGGACAACATCGGCAATATCCAACGCGATCACTCGCCCGGCGGCGCCAATTTTTTCAGCCGCAACCTGCGACCAGCCTCCGGGCGCCGCGCCGAGATCGACCACAGTCATTCCCGGCTTGAGCAAGCGATCGCGCTCAGCGATCTCGAGCAGCTTGAACGCGGCACGCGAGCGATATCCTTCTTTTTGCGCACGCCGGACGTACGGATCGGTTTCCTGCCGTCTAAGCCAGGCTGTGCTCGATTTCGAGCGTTTCAATTGGGAAGAGGAATACGCGATCAGCGTTGCCCAATCGCCGAGCTAAAAAGTCAAAGGGCGAACGAGTGAATCGACTTGCCTGCCTCGCCCCGGCAGCGGGGAGAGCGGGGTATTTTTTCGCTCCTTCGCTCTTTCACCCTAGATGTACTTCACATCCAGGATTTCGTAT
>WUUC01016190.1_pt1 | contig 14444 bp, 11 predicted proteins | sample 6278441 | NCBI WGS metagenome assembly WUUC01 (sample SAMN13675441, study PRJNA597444) | soil metagenome | isolation source: soil | place: USA: Washington | collected 2017-10
GCGGGGCAGGGAGAAAGCGATGTCCCCCGATCCGTATGGCGCGCTCTGCTGGTTCATTGTGCCTTCTTTCCACAAGCCAATGGCCAAGATTGTGGTGCGGACGCCACAGCCTGGGCGGCGGCGAAACACCCCTGACAGACCTTCCACCGGACCCGGAGGCGAACCGCCCGACGCCGCCGGGCAGGACCACCCGGTTACCGTTGGGACACCGATAGTTGCCGCCGGTCGCCGACCAGGCGCGCACGGGCTTCGACCCTATTGGATGGCTGGTTGTATCGGACGTGGGTCCGGGTCGCAAGTCGTATGCCCTTGGCAGGACCAAGGCTCGGCAGGTGGCCGGGGCGGCTTCTGGCAACATCCTTCCGCGTCAGTCGTTGGCGACGACCTGGAAGCGGCAGGTCACGGATCCAACCTGTCCCGTGGCGGGCGGTGAATGGGGATCGACCACCTGCAGCGTGAAGGCGGACTCGACTCGATCATACACCCGTTTGCCGAGCCTGCCGCTGGCCCATAGAGCGACCTGGTAGACGCCCGGGCTGAGATGGAGGGAATCGATCCGGAGGCGGACCACATTGCGACCCGGCTCGATCGAAGTCACCAGTCCCAATGACTTGGTGTCCACGCTGATCAGCCTGGCTCCGTTCTGGTCATGCAGGCTCGCGCCGAGACTGCCAATGGTGCGGGGGCTGTCGGCGACCAGGGCCAGCTCGAGGTCCAAGGGGCCGTCCGGCCGAGCCTCGCAGCCGATTGTCTCCTCGTCACCCTGGTATCGGACCGCCTGAAAGCGGACTTCCTGGGAGCCGGCTCGCTGGGCGAGGGAGAGATCGACCCATTTCCCGGGGCTCGGAGCTTCTGGAGTCTGGGCCAGGTACTGCCGCAGCACCTCGGCGGTGCTGCCGTCGGCCAGCAGGCGGCCACCCTGAAGCAGGACCGAGCGAGGACACATGCGCTGAATGGCATTGAGATTATGGCTCACGAACAGGATGGTGCGACCCTCATTGGCGACCTCGCTCATCTTGGCGAGGCATTTCTTCTGAAACCCCGCGTCACCCACGGCGAGTACCTCGTCGATCACCAGGATCTCGGCCGGAAGGTGCGCCGCGACGGCGAACGCCAGCCGCAGGTACATCCCGCTCGAGTAGTGCTTGACGGGGGTGTCGAGAAACCGCTCGACTTCGGCGAAGGTCACGATCTCGTCGAATCGGCTCGCGATGTAACTCCGCTCCATGCCGAGAATGGCCCCATTGAGATAGACGTTGTCCCGCCCGGTCAGCTCCGGATGGAACCCGGTGCCTACCTCGAGCAACGAGCCCATGCGACCGTGCACCCAGGCCCGGCCCACTGTGGGCGTGGTGATCTGGGAAAGCACCTTGAGCAGGGTGCTCTTTCCGGCGCCGTTGTTGCCGACGATTCCCAGCACTTCACCCTGGCCGACTTCAAAGCTGACATCCCGGAGGGCCCAGATCGCGTCGTCCCGGTCCTTGCCATCGGCGGAGCCCAGGCTCCGCAGGTGACGCAAGTTGTGCAGCGGCGCCGTCAGAGTCGCGCCTATGGCCTCACGCATGGTTTGGGGGCGCGCCCTGCGGGCCCCGAGCCTATACTGTTTCCCGATGCTCTCGACCCGGATGGCAGGTTGGGCCATTGTCGCTTCCCCGTGACCTCAGGCCACGTCGGCGAACACCCGCTCGGTTCGCCGAAAGTAAAGTGTGCCGGCGACGAAGATCGCGACCGCACCCGTCAGGGAGAGACCCAGCTGCGTCCAGGTGGGGGCGGCGGTTCCCAGCAGCGCTGATCGAAAGCCCGTGATGGCCCCGGCGAGGGGGTTGAGCGCGTAGATCGATCGGTACGCCTCGGGCACCAGCGAAAGTGAGTAGACTATCGGCGACGCGTACATCCAGGTCTGCACCAGGAAAGGACTCAGGTGTCTAACGTCGCGATACTGAACGTTGAGAGCCGCGAGCCAGCAGCCCGCGCCCATGGCCGTCATGGAAATGATCGCGAGGAAAAGGGGTACCATCCATATCGCTTCCAACCTGGGCACCAGCCCGTAGCCGGCCATGACCAGCAGCAGAACAACGGACGCGATCCCAAAGTCCACCAGGGCGGCAAGCACCGGGGAGGCGGGGATCACCAGTCGAGGAAAGTAAACTTTGGTCAAGAGGTTCCGGCTGATCGCGAGGCTGTTGCTGCTGCCGCTCAGCGCGGAGGAGAAGTATGCCCATGGCACCAGGGCAGCCAAGGAGAAAACAGGGTAGGGGACTCCGTCGGAAGGCACTCGGGCGAAGCGTCCGAAGATGATCGAGAACACGATCATGCTGAGCACCGGCTGCAGGACCGCCCAGCCGGCTCCCAGTATGGTCTGAGAGTACCGCGACTTCACGTCACGCCAGACCAGGTGTACCAACAGGCCTCGGTGCGACAGCAGCTCGCCAACATTGATCGTGGGCCATCCTCGAGCGGGCTCGATCAGCACCAACCGCGGCGGCTGGTCGAGACTCGGAACGGCGGCTTGAGTACTCGTAGACGAATCGAGGGCAACTGCCATTCTGCTTTGGCCTTCCTCAGACGGCATGAAGGTGACTCGCCGCAGGAACCGGGCTGGATTCACAGACGGATACCGAGGTCTGTGGGCTCTGCCGTGGCGTCCGACCTACCTGAACATCCCCCGACCTACCTGAGCATCCGTAGGAGATCAGAGCGTACCATGATGCAGTCCATTTCCACCAGGAGAGGAAAACAGCCGGCATTGCTCGGCACGAGGGCACTCATTTCAAAGCCAAGCTCCTGGTAGAAACTGATCGCCTCCCGAAAGTCTACCGAATGTTCGTAGATCCGCCTGATCGAGAGCTCGCTTTGGAGGCCGACGAAGTCTCGAATGATGTCCCGGCCGCTCTTCACGATCTCCACGTCAAACCCCTGCGTATCCAGCTTGAGATAGGGCAGCTTGAAGCCCAACTCACCCTTGAGTCGGGAGTAGACGTCAGAGAGAGTCTCGGTTGGCACTGAAATCTGTCTTACTGGAATGTTCTGATTCCGAAATATCGCGACATCGTCATGCCTCGGCGAGCTCAGGGAGCTGAATGCGTTTGCCTTCATGACGTTGAACGTTTGCTCCCCGGTACTCGATGCGACGGCGATTTCCTCGACCTTCCATCTCTGGTCCTTGCCGGCGCTTCTCCTCAGGATAGCTGCCATTTCCGGCACGGGCTCGAACGAAACGATCTGACCGACGTAACCTGCATCTCTCCGCAACATTCTCGCATACTGACCCTGATTGGCACCAATATCGAATACGCAATCCACTCCCAGAAGGGGCAACAGCTTGGCCAGGTGGATCTTTTCGGGACGAGCGTGCAGCTGACTGGTATCGATGAGCCTGGTAGACCTGAGCGATCGGAGGAGTGGGCCAACGCCGAGCCATCGTATCAGCTTCCTGGCAACACCAGGCTTAGGAGCCACCGCATCACTATCCGGCATCGCGGCCGCAGGGTCCATTTCCTCACCTTTGTTCTCATTACCAGCGCGATGGCTCATCGCCAGCGCTGGAGAGGCGCTCGATGTCGAGTCAACTTGGTCGGTAGAGGCGAACCGCGGCGGCAAACTAACTGTAGGACCCTGGCGCCCTTGGATCAACCCTGCTCGCGTTCGCCAGTGACGTGAATGATCGAGGCCAAGCGGCCACAATTTGCGCGCCCGCGTCGCCTGGGAGGCTGGCAAGGCGTGTGCCGTTTCGCTCGTAACTGGCGCGTGTCTTGCAACCCTGTCCCGGTGAGCTATTCTCCCGCTTCACGAGGTCTCATTTTCAATCGCGCACCGGGGCCGGCACCCGAGCAGGGACAGCCGTGGAGGCCGTGTACAATGCGCGCGGCTGTCACGGGTTACACATCTGCGTGGCAGGCTGTCGCCGACCACCGTGCGCATGGCGCAGAGCACTGGCAGGTCGGAGCGAATGTGCTGATGTGGCGCGTCTCCTACGCCCAGGCGCTGACGGCTGTAACCGACGCGCCACAGGCTCCTTTGTCCCCCAGAGGCCGGATTCTCAGGGTCTTCGTTGCTCGCATTCGGAAATCAAACGCGTCGGCGGGCTTCGGGGCGGCTCTTCGAGCGGTCCATCGCGCCGGAACTGGAAGAGGTTGGCTCATGCACCTGCGAAAATTTCTCTTGACTGCCGCCCTCGTGGTGCTGCCATCTCTCTCAGCCGCACAGGATTCGTCTGCTGTGTCTTCACCGGAAGCCAGTGGGGAAACCCTCCAGCCCGGGGACGTGGTACGCCTGCGCATATGGCGGGAGCCAGATCTCTCCGGGGAGTTTCTGGTGGACGAGCGGGGTACCGTGATCGTTCCCAAGCTCGGGCCGGTGCAGGTGGTGGGTCTCCCACCCGACTCGTTGAAGGCGCGGCTGATCAATTCCTACTCGGTCTACCTGCGGAATCCGTCCATTGACGTGACGCTGCTGCGCCGGATCACGATTCTGGGAGGCGTGCGCAATCCCGGCCTCTACCCGGTCGACCCAACCATGACTTTGGCGGATGCCTACGCCCTCGCCGGCGGAATCTCCCCGGAGGGAAAGCTGGACCAGGTCCAGCTGGTACGCGGAGGCCAGCGGACATCGTATAAACTCTCTGGCGCCACGCGAATCGCCGACACCCCGTTGCGGTCGGGCGACCAGCTATACGTCCCCACGCGTTCCTGGCTCTCCAGAAACACTTGGGTTGTGACTGCGGCCATCGGGACCACCACAACCATAATGTTCGCCCTGCTGCGGTAGGAGGCCGGACCTGTGAGCCAGCTCCCCGTTCACCGTGCCCCGGAGGGCTCGATTGTCCCAGCCCGCCATGAGCTCGCCGCTCTGCAGCTTCGCGAGGAGCCCTCGGCAAGCGAGCTGTGGGGGATCCTGCGGCGGAATTGGTGGCTGATCCTCGCGTCGGTCCTCCTGTGTGGTGGCGTCGGCTACCTCCTCGCGGTTCGTTCCACGCCGATCTACGAGAGCTCCACCTCCATTCGGATCGATGAGAAGCAGTCGGCCATTCCGGAGCTGCTGCCGCTTACCAGCGGAAGCGAGGTGAGCACGGAGATGGAGGTGCTGTCGAGTCGTACCCTGGCGGAAGACGCGGTTACGGGCCTGGCCCTCCAGCTCAGTGTGGTAGAACCCACCGGGGAGGAGCGGTCTAGACTCTTCAGCGGGATCGCGGTCTCCAGGGACGCGGACCCAGGCCTCTATGTGCTGACCCGGGAGGCGAGCGGCCGGTTCGCAATCACGCTCGAGGAAGACAGCGCCCCGGTCGGCAAGATCGCCGTTGGCGAGCGGATCCGCTTCCGGGGCGTCTCGTTCTCGATGCTGCCGGAGGCCGCACGCCACGAACGCCTCGTTATCGACGTGTCGGGGTTCGCGAGTGCAGTGGCAGGGGTGCGCAGTGGGATCAGAGTGAGCCGGACCGGAAGGGACGTCAAGATCGTGACCTTGACGTACCAGAGCTCGGACCGTGAGCTGACTGCAGCCGTACCCAATCTGATCGCTCGGCGTTTTGTGGAGCGCCGCGAAGCCGCCCAAAAATCCGCGGCTGGCAGTACGATCACGTTCCTGCGTGAACAGCTCGACACCCTCGCGACCCAGCTCCGTTCCGCCGAAGCTGCCTTACTGGCGTACCGCGAGCGGGAGCGGGTGGTGAACCCGGGCGTCGAAGGCAGTACCCAGCTTAATCGCATCGTGCAACTGCAGACCGAGCGCAGCATGCTGGAGTCCGAACGGTCCGCCCTGGACAAGCTGCTCAAGGAGGTGCAGGTAAAGGCCGCCCGCGCGGGTCCCGAGAGTCCATCATCCTATCGGAGCCTGCTGTCGTTCCCGACGCTCCTCCGCAATCAAGCCGCTTCCGAGCTGCTCAGATCGCTGACCTCGGCGGAAGACGAGCGAAGCGCGCTGCTGGCCCGTCGCACGCCCGAGGATCCTGACGTGCAGGTCTTGACGTCCCGGATCCAGACCCTCGAGGGGGAGCTGCGGAATATGGCGGCCTCCTACCTGCAAGGTCTCAACCACCAGGCGACGAGCCTCGACTCCACGCTTCGGGGCTTTGGCCAGCAGTTGCAGCAAGTCCCCGAGCGCGAGCTCCAGTACACTCGGCTGGAGCGGCAGCCGAAGCTGCTCGAGGAACTCTTCTCGCTCCTGCAAACTCGCCTGAAGGAGGCCCAGATCGCCCAGGCGGCCAACGATCTGAGCGTCCAGGTCGTCGACCCCGCGGAGCGGCCGCGGCGACCGATTCGTCCCCGGCCGATGCTCAATCTGCTCCTCGGAGTCATGTTGGGCGCGTTCCTCGGAACCGCCGGTGGCTTTGCGCGTGAGCTCCTCGACAAGGCGGTTCACACTCGCGCCGACGTGCAACTCGCCACTGGCGTCTCGGTCATTGGCCTGATCCCTCGGATTCCTCGGGGAAAGGGGCGGTTCGCCCTGATCTCAGAGAAGCGTCCGCCGGGGCGTGCCGCCGAGCCGTCCTCACCGCCCACCGCGCCGCCCCAGACGCCGATCTTTTCGCCTCCGCACCCCCAGCGGATGCGCTACACGTTCCTCGGGCCAGTGGAGGACCAAGTCCCGCAGCTGTCACCGGACGCCTCCAATGGAACAGCGCCGACCCCGACACCACCCCCGCCTGTGGTCCCAGCGGTGTCGAGACGCGGCGTGAGACGAGTGGCCATTTCGGAATTGGGCATGGCGGCCACGGAGGCCTATGGCGGCCTGCTGACTAATCTGTCATATGCCCTTCCCGATACACCACCGAAGGTGGTCGCCTTCACCAGCGCGCTTCCTGGAGAGGGAAAGACAACCAACGCGGTAAACCTGGCTCTCGCGCTGGCGCACCGAGGCTCGAAGGTGCTCCTGATAGATGGCGACCTTCGCCGGGGAATCGTGCACAAGGTCTTCGAGGCCGAGCGGGAACCTGGGCTGACCAACGTGCTCTGGGGGCAGATGAGCTTCGACAGCGCCAGACGTACGCTTGAGGTTGGCGACAGCGCAACCCTGGACTACTTGACCACGGGATCCCTGCCCCCAAACCCCACGAGTCTGGTGGAATCGACTACCATGCGCACCCTGTTGGAGCAATGGCGGGAGCTCTACGACAGCGTCGTCATCGATACTCCACCGGTGAATGTGATCACCGACGCCGCGCTGCTCGGCGCTCATGCCGATGGGGTCGTGCTGGTCGCCCGGTCAGGTGTAACCCATGCCGCGGCCCTGGGATACGCGATCGAGCAGTTGCGACGGGTCAAGGCCCGGGTTCTTGGCGTGGTCCTGAGCGATATCGACTTCGCCCGTGACGCCGCGTATGACCCGACGTACCGGTACCACCGGTACGATCAGTACACGACTGCGAAGAGCTGATCCTCCCGTGTCCATTTCGCCGCAGGTTGAACCCGCGCTGACCGACCCGCTCGCGACGCAGCCGTTGGCACCGCTCCGGTCCGCTGGTCGGGTCCCAACGGTCGACCGGAGACCACGGAGCACGCTGGGGTACATTGGCCTCGCCCGGGTCGGGGACACTGTAGGCGGGCTGCTGGCACTGCTGGGCGGCTTCCTCGCCGCCAATCTGGGGCGGATGCCGGCGGGCATGGAGGAGTTCCTGGAGATGCGGCTGACGATCCGCAACCTCCTGCTCCTCGTCTGCTTCATGCTGATCTGGCGGCTCCTCTGCAGCTGGGTAGGCCTCTACGATCCCATGCGCATTCGCCGCCTGTCCTCCGAGGTGCTGCGCGTGGCGCTGGTCTGCGGCATTGGCGCCGCAGCCGCGATGGTGTTTCCGCTGATCAGCCGGAGCGGGGCATTCAGCCCGCTCGCGGTGGTGTATTTCGGAGCAGTGGCCGGCGCCGGGTTGCTTCTCCTCCGGGGGGTCCTCCGAACGGTCACGGCGACCGGGGCGCCGGCGATACACGAGGTTCTGATCGTCGGCAGCGGCCCTCGCGCATGGAACGCGTACCAGGACCTGGAGTCGGATCCCCACGTCAGTTGCCGGCTGCTCGGGTTCGTGGACGTCGATGATCGTCTCGCATCGGAGAAGGTCCGGCAACACTGGGCCGGCCCTCTCAGTGAGCTCGAGTCGATTCTGATGCGGCGAGAGGTGGACGAGGTGCTGATCGCGCTTCCCATCCGCTCCTGCTACTCCGAGATCCAGCGGGCGATCGAGATCTGCTGGCGGCTCGGGATCCGCTGCAAGTACCTGGCTGACGCCTTCGATCATGGCCGCTCGACGCCTCGCTTCGAAGAGGGCGGCCGCCTCAAGACCATCGCCATGGCGGTCGCGCCCGAGGACGGACGACTGATCTTGAAGCGGGCGACCGATGTCGTGTGCGCCCTGGTGGGATTGGTGGTGTTGGCGCCCCTCATCGCGGCCGCGGCCATCGCGGTCAAGCTGTCGAGTCCTGGTCCGATCCTCTTCAGTCAGGAGCGGCACGGCCTCCACAAGCGACGGTTCCGGATGTACAAGCTGCGAACCATGTTCGTGAATGCGGAGGCGCGCCAGGCCGACTTGGAAGACCAAAACGAGGCGTCGGGCCCGGTGTTCAAGATCCGTGACGATCCGCGCATCACACCGGTAGGGCGGTTGCTCCGGCGCGCCTCGATCGATGAGCTGCCCCAACTCTGGAATGTGCTTCGGGGCGACATGAGTCTGGTTGGACCGCGGCCCCTGCCGGTGCGTGACGTTCAACGCTTCACCGAAGGCGCACTGATGCGCCGGTTCAGCGTGCGCCCAGGTGTCACCGGTCTCTGGCAGGTCAGTGCCCGGAGCTCGCTCGACTTCGAGGATTGGGTCCGGCTCGACATGCAATACATCGACGATTGGTCGCTGGCGCTCGATGCCCGCATTCTGGCCCTGACCCTGCCGGCGGTGGTGCGGGGAAGCGGCGCGGCCTGAGATCACCAGAACTGTCGTGAAAGTCATCGCCTGGCCCGCCGGGGGTGGAAACCCGTATACCAGTCTGCTCTACCAGCACCTGAGTGCCCTGGGGGCAGAGGTGTTGGACTTCTCTCCCCTCGTACTGCTGCGCTCCTCCAAGGCGATCTGGCACCTGCACTGGCCGGAACGGATGCTGAATCGGCGGAGTGGAACCGCCGCCTGCCTGCGCGCTGCCGCACTGTTGGCACTGGCCTTTCTGGCCCGCCTGAGAAAGACCAGGCTGATCTGGACGGTCCACAACCTGGTTCCGCATGAGTACGATCACGTCTGGGTGGGGCGCTGGTTCTGGCCGGCATTCATCCGGCAGTTGAGCGGATTCATCGCGCTGAGCGCGTTGGGCAAACAGCTCATCGAGGAGCGGCACCCGCTCCTCAGACGGGTTCCGGGCTTCATCATCCCGCACGGCCACTACCGGGGTGCCTACCCGGATTCAGTGTCGCAGGCCGACGCACGGGCGGCTCTCGGCCTGCCGCCCGACGCGCAGGTCGCGGCGTTCGTGGGTCAGGTCCGTCCCTACAAGAACGTTCCCCACTTGGTCGACACTTTTCGCCAGATCCCGGGTGAGCAGGCCTGGTTGCTGATCGCCGGTCAGCCCTACGGACCCGCGCTGCGCGAGGCAGTGCTGAAGACGGCTGGGGCCGCGCCCCGGGTCCACCTTGCGCTGGACTTTCTGCCTGAGACAGCGCTCCAGACTTACCTTCGCGCGGCCGACCTGATCGTGCTCCCCTTTGCTGAGATTCTGAATTCAGGAAGCGCGCTGCTCGCGTTGTCCTTCGACCGTCCGATCCTGGTTCCTCGCAAGGGTGCCATCGCTGAGCTGGAGGGTGACCTCGGTCCGGAGTGGGTCCGGGCATACGCCGGAGCACTCACCCCAAGCATTCTGGCTGGCGCCCTGGAGGCGGCACATCGAGACCCGCCCGGACGGTGTAAAGCGCTCAACGAGTTTGGATGGGAGTCGCTCGCCAAACGAACACTGGAGGCCTTCCACAGCATTGGCGACGGGTCCCGACCGAGGCGCCTGCCCATCGGACGGCAGGTCGATGCTTGAGCACGGGAGGGTCGGGTTCTCGATGCCCACGTTGCGGGGCCTTGCGTTGCGACGCTTGGTACCACCTGCGGAGCGGCTCTGGGCCGTGGTGCTCCTATCGGTTATCTCGGGCGCCTACCTTCCCTTCATCGCTCGCAGGTTAGGTGGCGAGACTGTGGACGAGAATGTGGCCCCCTTGGCCCACGCCGTGTTGTTGCCGCTCTATATTGTGTTAGGCCTGTTGATTATCACCCGCCCAAGAGGGTTCGTCCACGCAGCTTGGCGCGGCAAAATCGCTCTGGCCCTTGTGGGTCTAGCGGGCTTCTCGACCCTGTGGTCGGACCAACCTGAACTCACGCTCTCCCGCTCCATTTCTCTCCTGGCGCCGACCGCCTGCGGGGTGTTCATCGCCGCGCGGTTCACACCCACCGAGCTGGTGCGACTTCTGGCCTTCGCGCTCGGGATTCCCGCGGTCCTCAGCGTGATTGTCGTGCTCATGCTGCCAGCTGACGGAATCTCCTCGATCGAATACGGCAGCGCATGGCAGGGAGTGTACGCCAACAAGAACGGCTTTGGACGAGCCATGGCGCTCGGCGTGGTGGTGTTTGTGCTGGTGGCGCTCGATGGAAAGCGATATCGATGGGTAGGCTGGCTCGCGGCTGCTGGCGCCCTAGGATTGGTGCTCCTGGCCCGCGCTGCCGCCAGCCTCGTAGTGAGCGCGGCGCTACTGAGCCTGATCCCGCTGTTTCGATCGCTGCGTTTCCGGTTCACTACATCGGTCGGCGTGTGGACCGTCAGCATCCTGCTCGGAGCCATCCTCCTGACCTTGTTGGCCAGCAATGCCGAGCCGGTGTTTGCCGCGCTGGGCCGGGACACGACACTCACAGGTCGCACAGACATATGGGTCGCCGTCGTAGCCAGCATCACGGAACGACCATGGCTCGGCTATGGGTTCAACGCTTTCTGGCAGGCATGGAGTGGGCCCTCGGCCACGGTGATGGAAGCCGTGGGGTGGGAAACGCCCAACAGTCACAACGGGTTCCTCGATCTCTGGCTGGAACTAGGCCTGGCCGGTCTCTTCACCTTCATACTGGGGCTCGGATTGGCCGCGAAGGCAGGGGTAGTCTACGCCAGGCACACTGACAGGGCCGCCGATCTGTGGCCACTCGCCTTTCTCAGCTTCTTGGTGCTAATCAACATGTCGGAAGCTGCTATCATGAAGCAGCACAGTCTGTTCTGGGTTCTGTACGTGGCGATCCTGAGCTCTGATCGGCACCCAAAGCTGGGCGGGCCTGGCATGACCACACCGGAGGCGTGGGACCCATCTTCGGCATTCCAGGAAGTCCAGTGGTCTCCGGGGGCCCTCAACAACCCCAGGCACGTCTCGCCGGGCGTTCGGCGATCGTACCGGGCACGAGGGCATAATGGCTGACGGTGGGGCGGGGGTTCCACGGGCCAGACGGCCCGTGGTGGCGATGGTCTTCAAGTACCTTCTGCATCACCGGAAGGCTTTCTGTGAGCACCTCCGGGACGAATTGGATGCCCAGGGTATCGAGCTCAGGCTCATCCATGGGCAGCCTGGACCCGAGGATGCCCCCAGGCAGGATGCGGCGGACCTCACCTGGGCATGTCGGATCCGGAACACGGTCATCCCGCTGGGGCGCCGGGAGCTGTTCTGGCAGCCGGCGCTCCCGCTGCTACGGGGGGCCGACTTGGTGGTGGTGAATGACGCGAGCAAGCTCCTCCTGAACTACGTCCTGTTCCTCCAGCAGGCCCTTGGCCGCCGGCGGATCGCATTGCTGGGCCATGGGTTCAACGCTCGGCGGCGCCCCGGCACTAGGCCGGGTGAATGGATGAAGGGCGTCATCTCGCGACAGGCGCATTGGTGGTTTGCCTACAATGACGTCAGCGCCGCCGCGGTTGAACGGCTGGGGGTTCCGCGTGACCGGATCACCAGCATCCATAACGCGATCGACACTCAGGCGTTGGTGGCCGCTCGCGACGCGGTGACCACGGCGCAGTTGGAGACCTTGCGGAGCACGCTCCAGATCCGCGGGCGCAACGTCGGCCTGTTCGTCGGGGGCATGTACGAGGATAAGCTCCTCCCACTGTTGATCGCCGCTTGCCGACTGGTCCGTGAGGCGATCCCGGACTTCGAGATGATCTTCATTGGGGCGGGTCCGGACGAGGGAATCGTACGGGCAGCGGCGGCGGAGCATCCGTGGATGCGCTACCTGACGCCCAGGTTTGAATCAGACAAAGTTCCCTACTGCATGCTGGCGAAGGTACTGCTGTTGCCCGGCGCCGTTGGACTGACTGTACTGGACAGCTTTGCGCTGCAGCTTCCGCTGGTAACTATCGCCGATCGGTATCACGGGCCTGAGATCGCGTATCTCGAGGCTGAGGTGAACGGCGTCGTGCTCCCGGCATCAACGGGGCCGAGCGACTACGCCGCGGAAGTCGTTCGGCTGCTTCGGGACGATTCCCGCCTGGCTTTCCTGCGTGACGGATGCGCCCAAGCGAGTGCGGTATATACGGCGGAGGAAATGGCGCGGCGTTTCAGCCATGGCCTGGTGCTGGCGCTCAACCGCTGAGGCCCTCGATGCCAACAGGATCGCGCCTGGCGAGTGGGGGGAGAGGAGATCAACGGCCCGAGGCCGGAACGTTGAGTGACGGCGGCGTGCGGGAACAGATCCCCACCTTCAGGATGCTGGGCGTCCGGGTCGACGGGCTTACCACGGAGACACTGTACGCGGCGATCGCCGAGGGCATCCGCGACGGCCAGCAGACGATCATCGGGAACCACAATCTGCACAGCATCTATCTCTATCACCACGATGCGAAGATGCGACGCTTCTACTCGCATGCGCCGTATGCATTCATCGATGGCATGCCACTGATCTGGCTCGGGCGTCTCCTGGGCTACCCGCTGCGGCCTGAGCACCGGATGACCTCGATCGACTGGCTGCGACCGATGCTCCCCACGGCAGTCTCGCAGGGGTGGCGACTTTTCTTCCTGGGCTCTCGGCCCGGCGTGGCGGATCGCTCGGCAGCCATCCTTCGATCGGAGTTTCCCGGACTGGAGATCGAAAGCATGCACGGCTTCTTCGACCAGCGTCCGGGGAGCGAGAGTGGGGAGGCGGTTCTCGCGAAGATCCGGGCCTATAGACCCGATATTCTCTGCCTGGGGATGGGCATGCCACGGCAGGAGCACTGGATCGAGGACCACCTCCAGTTGGTGGAGGCCAAGGTGATCCTCAATCTCGGCGGGTTCATGGACCTGCTCACCGGCGAGCTGCCACTCCCGCCGCGTTGGATTTCACGCCTTGGCCTGGAGTGGCTGATGCGCCTCCTCTCCCGGCCACACCGGGTCTGGCGCCGCTACTTGCTGGAGCCCTGGTTCCTCCTGCCGCACCTTGCCCGGGACGTTCGATCGCGATTGGTGCGGTAGCCGGACCCGAGCGTAGTCGAGATCCCTCGTAGCACAGTCATCCCGACACCTCGAGGAGCCAGAGCAAAATGAAGAACCTGATCTGGAACGTCTTCTACAACTTCGGCTATGACATTTCCCGGGCCCGGAAGTCCCGATTTACCATCAGCGGGCTGACCTACGAAGTGGATCCGTGCAGCGTGGGAAGGACGCCCCAGGGTGAGATGACTGCCGAAGCGGCGATTACCATGATCAAGGAGAGACAGCTCCGGGACCTGAAGGTGCTGGATATCTGCTGCGGTGTCGGCATCGTTGGAATGACCATCTTCTCGAGGCTCGGGAAGGAACTCACCGTCAAGCAGGTCGCCTTGGCGGATATCAACATTTTCAACCTGAACTCTCTACGTCGAACGCTCGCGGTGAATCACTTGGATCATCTGTTGGGCGACCGTATTGCCTGCTATCTATCTGAAGGGCTGAGCCATATCCCGCGGGGCGAGAGGTTCGACCTTATCGTGTCAAATCCGCCCCACTACTTTGTGCCGGATCGCACGAAGGAAGGTTTGTCGCCTGGAAGACTGGGCACTTACGACGCCGGTTGGAGCTTTCACAAGTCCTTCTACGAGGAGTGCCACGAGTACTTGACCGACAAGGGTGAGGTCTGGTTCCTGGAGAACAGCGCCGGTGCCAGCGAGGAGGTTCTCCTGCCGTTTATCGAGGCGAACGCCTCCCTGAGGTATGAAAAACAGATCCGGGAACCCTTGGATCCCGGCTTCTTCTGGATGATCACGCGAAGAGCGCAAGGGTGACCTTCGCCTTGCGCTCTCCGGCCGGATGAGGGGTCCTCCGGGGCCAACGTGGCGGCCTCGCAGGTATAGGCGAGCCCGCCATGCACGGCCGATTGACTCGGTGCGGCTTATGTTCTTGGTACCCTGGTTATCGCAATAGATCTCAAGTCCGGCACCGGACGATCGCAGTGCCGGCTTGCCGCTGGCCACCAAAACGTTGGGTGCCCACCCGGGGCTGAAGCCGTACGCCCCGCGCAC
>WUUC01224862.1_pt1 | contig 14444 bp, 14 predicted proteins | sample 6278441 | NCBI WGS metagenome assembly WUUC01 (sample SAMN13675441, study PRJNA597444) | soil metagenome | isolation source: soil | place: USA: Washington | collected 2017-10
CCGTATCAGGTTCAGCTCGGATTGGAAATCGACATAGTGCGGCAGCTTCAGGTGCTGCACGAAACCGGATGCCTCGACATTGTCCGAGTGGTACAGCACGAACTCGGCCATCTGCGCAGGCGAATTGGCTTCCTCGCTCAGTTCTTGCGCGCGCAATGCACGGTCCACCAACGCCATGGCCATTGCCTTGCGTTCGCCATGGCCGAAGGTCAGCCCATAGCCGCGGGTAAACCTGGCCGGTTCGTCATGCGAACCGCCGAATTGATTCACCATCTGGCACTCGGTCAGCTCGATGTCGCCGATTTCGATGGCAAAGCCGAGTTCTTCCGGCACGACTTCCACCGTCACTTTGCCATAGCGGATTTCTCCGGCAAACGGATGGCTGTTGGCATAACCGCGCTGGGTCGAATAACCGAGCGCGAGCAGGAAACCTTCATCGCCGCGCGCCAGATTCTGCAGCCGGACTTCGCGTTCGGCAGGAAACTGCAACGGCTCGCGCGTCAGATCGCTTGGCGATGGATCGCCGTCGAGCGGCCGTTCGGTTTCGATCAAGCCTTCTGCATTCAGGAAATCGAGCACGCGCGGCATCGCCTGCGCAATATGCGGTGCGGCCGCTTTTTCTGCCTGATCGGACGTTGCGCTGTCCTGCCGGCCGTCTTTCAGGCACTCGTCGGCCGCCAGGGAAAAATCAAGCAGCCGTTGCGTATAGTCATAAGTCGCTCCGAGGATCTGACCGCCCGGCACATCCTTGAATGTCGCGGAAATGCGCCGCTCGATCACCATGCGCGCAGTATCGACCGGCACAGTGGCAGCCAGCCGCGGCAACGTGGTCCGATAGGCGCGCAGCAGAAAAATCGCTTCCACCAGATCGCCGCTGGCTTGCTTGATCGCCAGCGCGGCAAGATCACGGTCGTACAGCGAGCCTTCGCTCATCACGCGGGCAACCGCAAGCGGCATTTGTTCGCGGATTTGCGCGATCGACAATTCCGGCACAGCAGGATCGCCACGGCGGACTCTCGCCAGCGCCTGATAAGACTCTTCAATGGCTTTTTCGCCACCCTTGACCGCTACGTACATGATGAATGCTCCACAGGAAATCAGCCATGAATCCGCGCAGTGCGCGGCAAGCCGACAATGTCATTGCCGCAGCAGAAAACGATATCCACGCCCAACGGAAACGCGGCTGAGTTCTCGTGCCAAAGAGCGTCAAAGTTCTCCGGCAACCCGCCTACCCGCAGCGTCCGTGTCTTCGGAATGCCGGGCCCCGATATGATGCGCTCCGGACCGTCAACCAGGGTGGGTACTTGGATGAACAATGTCGTCGAACGATCGGGGTATTCCATGCTGCCCCGGCAAAAATGATCGATCCTGACGTCGGCCGCATTGGCAATGACAGCGAATGTGGCGGTCGCTGCATCTTTCAGGAGCGGGCAGCCGCAGTGAAAGCGCAGGTAGGAGACAACCTCTGTAGTGTGCGCGGCGGCATCGCACCATACGGGCGTTTCATAGTCGGCCAGCGCAAGACATAATGCCGCCGTAGATGCATCCAGCGGCGCGGGACCTTCTATGGCGACTGGCATCGTCTGCCTCAGTCCCGGCTCGGATAGCGCTTTCAGGATGCAGCGGAAGGTCGCCTGCGATGCGTGCACGGGGTCGGACCACGCCGGCAGCAATGTATCTTTCATCATCGCACTCATGCGTCGTCCCCTCTTGCCATGGTCATGAACTCGACCTTGGTGGCTTGTGCCTGCGTTTGCGTTTTTTCGAGCTTTTCTCCGAGCGCGCGCTCGATTGGCCGCAATACGTTCTGCGTCACTTTTTCGCAATCCTGCGTCTGCATGAGCGCATCAAACATGGCAGCCCATTCGGCGTGGCGTGCATCGCGCCCGGCGACATAGGCGATGCCCATCTGGCCGGAATGCAAGCGCAGCGCACAGCGCGTCATCGACATTTCACCGAGGTTGAATTGCCTCCCGGTGCCGCCTGCACGGGCGCGCACCATCGCCAGCCCGATTTCGGGGCGGCGCAGCCATTCATACTGCGGCAGTTCGCCGTATTGCATCACGGCGTCGTACAAGGTTTTGCTTGGCGCTTTGGCCAGAAGGGATATCCAGCGGGCGCGATCTGATTTCAATGTGGGGTTCCAATCGTTCATGGCATGGATTGAAACATCCGAAAATGAAATCCTGATGACGCGGGAATGACATCTTGATGACACTGTGACGGCATGGGCCGCATCCAGGCTCTCGTCAACTGGCCGTCACATTCAAGTCACATTCATGGACTAACATAATAGAACACATGTCACAGATATTTACTTTTCATGATTGGCATTGATATGGCCCGTTACGCTCTGTATTTCGCTCCTGCAAGCAGCTCCCGGTGGTGGCAAGCCGGTTGCCAATGGCTTGGACGCGATCCTGAGAGTGGGGCAATGTACCCGCAGCCCGAAATCCCCGGTGTACCGCCATTGATGATGGAAAAGTTGACGTCGGAAGCGCGCCGTTATGGATTCCATGCGACGCTTAAAGCGCCTTTCCGCCTGGCAGAGGGATTTTCGGAAGCAAACCTGATCGCGATGGCACAAGCGTTCGCCGCGGTACAGCCGTCGATCGTGCTGCAGGATATGCACGTCGAGCCGCTGGCAGGTTTTCTCGCATTGCGCCCGACGGGCCCATTGGACGAGATCGCTTCGCTTGCGATGCGATGCGTGGCTTATTTCGATGATCTGCGCGCACCTCCGTCCGCGGCCGAAGTCGCGAAGCGTCGCCGTGCCGGCCTGACCGCACGCCAGGAGTCGTTATTGCAGCGCTGGGGTTATCCCTATACCGAAGAGGAATTCCGTCTCCACATGACGCTGACCGATCGGCTTGATGATGTCGGCCAGGAAGCTGTCTATGCATTGCGCAAAGCGGCCGAAGCATGGTTCGAACCGGCGGCACTGGCTGCTCCATTGACAATCGACGCATTGACCATCTTTCGCGAAGAGCAGCCGGGCGCGCCTTTTTCCATCTTGCACCGCATTCCGTTCGAAGGTCGGGAAAATATGCCGGCCTTGCCTGCACCAGGGCGCCTGTTTTTCATTGTCGGACCGTCAGGCGCCGGCAAGGACACGCTGCTGCAATGGGTGGAACGGCACCTCCCCAATGGCGCAAGCATCGTGTTTGCGCGTCGGACGATCACACGTCCCGCGCATGCGAGCGAGTCGCATGAAGCGGCCGACGTGGATACTTTCTGGCGCTGTGCATCCGCCGGACATTTTTCGATGATATGGCAAGCCAACAACCTGTGCTACGGCATCCCGCGCAGCATTGAAGCCGAGTTGAAAGCAGGACGCGACGTGATTGTCAACGGCTCACGCGAATATGTGCCGCAGCTACGGCAATTGTTTCCTCAAGCGTGCGTGATCTGGATCGAGGCAGATGCGGCACAGCTTCGGCAAAGAATCGAAAGCCGTCAGCGCGAAGCCGGCGCGGCCCTGCTGCAGCGATTGAACCGTGCTGCGGAATTCGCGCCGCCGGAAGCGAAAGACATCATTCGCATCGATAACAGCGGCCCGGTCGAGATTGCAGGGCAACGCTTGCTGGAGATTATCACTACTCGCTCGTCGCGGCCTGATTAATCGGAATGCTGAAACTGATCCCATGCTGGCTAAAGCCAAGCCGCTCATAGAATCTGTGGGCATCGACTCGCTTGAGATTGGAAGACAGCATCATCTTGTAGCATCCGAAAGCCGCCGCGAGCTTCAGCGCCTGCTTCAGCATTGCCTCCCCTACTCCGCGCCCGCGTTGCGAACGAGCGACCACCACGGCATCGAGCAATGCCTGCCTGGTGCCATGATGGGACGGACTGGAAAAAATCATCAGACTGAAAGAACCGACCGCCATGCCGTTTTCATCGAATGCAAGATAAGCACGGAAGTCGGGAAGTTTCGCCATGTCCGTCAGAATCTCTTTCATCTGTGCAGCATCCGTGCTGCGCAAGGGCTCATCGTCCATCTCGGCCATCAAAGCGGCCAGCACTTCGGCATCGGCCGGAATGGCTTCACGTATAACGATGCGGGTTTGCGTCTCGCTAGTCATGCTGTCTCCGATATAGGGGATGCAACGGATTTCATTATAGTAATGAAATCATCCAGGGAAGGCGTTGCCGCTCCCACCACCTTGGCCGCATCGTCCCACTGACGCAGGCGTACGGCGTTCTCTGCATAAGGCTGGGAAATGAAATCTGCCGCTTCGTCGGGCGAGAATGGGCCGCCTTGCCATACCAGACTACGCTTGGACATATCCGATAGCGCAGACCAATACAATGGGTCAATCGCGCATAGATAACGCTTTGCTTCCACATGCAGACGGACCGGCTCCGTCACCGCAGAAGAAAACAATCCGGCAAGCATCTGTGCGCCGCATTGGTCATGCGGCTGCTTCTTGTCGTCCGTTTCTTCGGCAAGATGGAAAATATCATGCAACAGGCAGGCCGTCACCAATTCGGCTGTCGCCCCTTCCGCTCGAGCGAGCGTTGCGCATTGCAGCGCATGCTCCAGCTGTGTGACCGGCTCGCCGCCGTATAAACCGCCGGCGCGATACCGCAGCCAGCCGACAATGGTATCTATTGTCATGACTTAGATGCTTAAATGAAAATCTTTCGCAACTGCGATGAAACAAGGTCAATTACGCTGACCGTAACAACAATCATGAACAGCACCGCGCAGGTCTGCGTGTATTCAAAGCCGCGAATGACTTCCCACAGAATCACGCCGATTCCGCCTGCGCCGACCATGCCTACCACCGTGGCGGAACGTACGTTGGATTCGAAGCGATAGAGCGCATAGGAAATCCATAGCGGCATGACCTGCGGCAGCACGCCATAGATGATTTCTTCCAGAATATGTGCCCCGGTGGCGCGAATCCCTTCTACCGGTTGCGGATCGATTGCCTCGACCGCCTCGGAAAATAGCTTGGCCAGAATCCCGGTGGTATGTACGAACAGCGCGAGCACACCGGCGAACGGCCCCAGCCCCACTGCGACCACGAACAGCATCGCAAACACCATCTCATTGATGGCGCGCGCCGCATCCATCAGGCGGCGCACCGGCTGGTTGATCCACCCGGGCGCGATGTTGGATGAACACAGCAGGCCGAGCGGCACTGCGCAAATCACCGCCAGCACCGTGCCCCAGACGGCGATCTGCAATGTGATCAGCAATTCATCCAGATAGACGCGCCACTCGGAAAAATCCGGCGGGAAAAAGCTGGCCGCATAGCTGCCCATGTTGGCGGCATCGCTGAACAGGTCGAGCGGCCGCATGTCCGCCCCGCTCCAGGAACCCGCCAGGATGGCGAGCAAGACTGCCCAGATCATCAGTCTGCCGAGTTCTTGCCTGGGCGGCACCGGATAATCTTCCGGCCCGTGCGGTCGTGTGGAGGAAAGCATGTTCATTGATTCAGGACTTGGAAAGTTCGGCCAGCTTGCGGTTAAGTTCATCGATCTTGGCCTTCTTTTCATCGGCCTTCATGTTCGCATCCGCTTCCAGCTTGGTTTTTTCCTTGAACAGTTCCAGCTGGCGAATCGGAATCAGCTGGGCGTTGCTGGAATCCTGGAAGCCGCTGATCCCGAGTTTATGCAGCGCCGCCTTTTCACGATCGGAGCCTGTCTGCCCATAGCTCAGCAGGAAGTCCTTGATCTTCTTCTTCGTGTCCTGCGGCAGATCCTTGCGCCATACCATCGGATCTGCTGCAATCAGCGGCGATTTCCAGATCTGGCGCAACTGGTTCGCCACTTCCGGCTGACGCGCGTGGACGCGATCGAGCGTATCGGAGCTGTGCACCGCCGCATCCACCTGCTTGTTGGCGACCGCCATGATGTTGGTCTCGTGATTTGAACCACGTATGGTTTTGAATGCGGTTTTCGGGTCGATATTGCGCTGAGCAAAGACATAGTAGCTCGGCACCAGGAAACCGGAGGTCGAGTTGGGATCGCCAATGCCGAAGTTCAGGTTCTTCGCGTTTTTCAGGAGGTCGTCCAGAGTGTTGTAAGGGCTATCCTTGTGCACGCTGATAAAGCTGTAGTAGCCGAGCGAACCATCGGCAAACACCTGCTGTGCAAACACTTCGCCGTTGGCACGGTCCACCGCTTCCATCGCCGATTTGTTGCCGTACCAAGCAACCTGGATCTTGTTGAAGCGCATTGCCTCGATGATCCCGGCATAGTCCGAGGCGAAGAATGCGTTCACCTTGATGCCGAGCTTCTTGCCCATATCGTCCAGGACTGGCTGCCAGTCCTGCCGCAGGTTCTGCGACGCTTCAGTGGAGATGAAGCCGAAATTGATCGACTTCACTGCATCATCGGCATGCACGAGCGAAGCGGTAGAAGCGAGCAATAAGGTCGTGGCGCATACGGACAATAATTTACGATACATATCAGATACTCCTAAGGAAATGGGAATTCAAGCGGTGGCGAATGCGGAAAAGGAATGAAATCCACCGACTATCGGCAGGCTGGACTGGGAAGACATTGCACTGTTCGTATTGAGTATGTCTTCCGCTTCCGCGCCGTAAAGTTCGCGCAGCATCGGCGTGGTCAATGCGCTCGACGGGCCGTCGTACACGACGCGGCCGCGATGCAACGCCACCGTGCGCGGACAAAAGCGCAGCGCCATGTCGACCTGGTGCAGCGACACCACTACGGTCGTGCCGTCCTGCCGGTTCAAATCCGCCAGAGTTTGCATGACGCGTCGCGCCGACTCGGGATCGAGCGATGCGATCGGTTCATCGGCCAACACGATCTTGGCTTTCTGCACGATGGTGCGTGCGATCGCCGCGCGCTGTTGCTGGCCGCCGGACAAGGCCGACGCGCGCTTGTAGGCATGCTCAACGATGCCAACGCGTGCCAGCGCTTCCAGGCCGAGCGCTTTTTCTTCCTGCGTGAAGTGCTTGATGCAGCTGCGCCAAAGCGGCATGCGCGACAGTCCACCGGACAGCACGTTGGTCAGCACCGGCAGGCGCCCTACCAGATTGAACTGCTGGAACACGAAGCCGACATCGGCGCGCACTGTGCGTATTTTTCGGTCGATCATGCCGTCACGCTGCACGAACCTGTCGCCGACTGCGATATGACTGGACACCCGATTGGCCGGCATGAGACCGGAAATATGCCGAAGCAACGTCGATTTTCCTGAACCCGAGGCGCCGATCAGCGCAACCATTTCGCCAGACGAAAATTTCAGATTGACCTTGTCCAGCGCCTGAAATCCGCCCTTGAAAGTTTTCGATAATCCGTTGATGTCGATAATCATGGTTTTTGCCAGTCTTGAATGTTGATCAGCGCAGTATCGGATTCAAATATGTCAGGCATATGAAGGTTGCATGACAGATGTGTGAAATTTCCCCGTCATTACGTAGCCTCTGCCTCCTTCAGGTAGTGGCGTGCATAGCGTCCGTCCAGCTTTGCCAGAGGCAGCATCAGGAACAAGTCGGCGCAGTGGAAATCCGCATCCCACGCCGGTTCGCCGCAGACCCAGGCGCCGCTCCTCATATAGCCTTTGATAAGCGAAGGCATCTGAAACACGTGTCCGGGTTCCGGCTCATGGAGCGGGAATGGCACATGCGGCTTGACGCTGTATTCGTTCGGTGCAAGATGCGTCTGCGAAAGCGCGTGATAAACCGCTGTCGCATTGTGTCCGCCATCCGCCAGGCTGATGCTCGCACAGCCGATCAGGTAGTCGCATTGCTCGCGCCGCATATAGGCCGCTAATCCTGCCCACAGCATCATGATCACGCCACCGCTTCGATAGTCCGGGTGAATGCAGGCCCGCCCTGCTTCCAGCATGCGGCTGCGCAAATGATCCAGGCGGCTCAAGTCGAACTCGCCTTCCGAATAGCAGCGGCCGAGCTGGCGAGCTGCACTGGGACTGAGGACGCGATAGGTGCCGACCACCTTGAGCGTTTTTGTATCGCGAACGATCAGATGATCGCAGTGGTTGTCAAACTCGTCGGCATCGAGACCGTCCTCGTTGGCAAGATCGGACAATCCCATTGTTTCAATAAAGATCTTGTAACGCAGGCGCTGCACCTCGCGCACTTCTTCCGGCGTACTCGCCAGACTCAAAACAAGCTTGGAAACATTCGGTTCCGCATCGGCAGGTGTGATCAGTAATCGCATTCGTCGTCTTCGTAGTTGGAACGACGGCAGCGTAACGACGAATTACTTCAGCAAAATGACAGTTCCATGTCAGTTTTATGACGCATGAATCGTCTGATGTCGATGACATGGAAACGTCTTTCATCAGGTTGTCACAAATGCCATTCAAAATTGCCTAACAGCAATTTCTATTCGCATCAAATATTCACCCAACCGAGGAGCACACTTGATCACCGTTCTCGCGCCTGCTGCCAAACTGATGCAGCGCTTGCCCCTCCTCCCAAAGTTTTTATTGGTGGCGCTGGCTTTCCTCTCGCCTCTGCTGCTGGTAACTCTGCTCTTGAACCATGAACTGCATGGCGCCATCGAGCGCACGCAGCAGCAGCGAGCCGGTGCGCATTATGTCCGTCTCCTGCAGAAGCTGGTCCACCTTGGCCAGCAGCATCGGGCCTTGCGTCACATGTACCTGACAGGAAACCGAAATGCGCACGAGAAAGCGCAGCAAACTCAAGCCGAGCTCAACAAGCGGATGGCGGAACTGGATGCCGCCGCAAAGTCGGCAGCCGATCACGGCATGGCCGCGGGCTGGTCCGCTGTCATGCAATCATGGACAGACCTGCAGAACAGCCTCTCGAATACCAGCGCAAAGGAAAGCTATGCAGGCCATACCGCACTCATCGAGCAGATCGGCAAGCTGTACAGGACGGTCGCGGAAAAATCGCATCTGAGTTTCGATTCGCAGGCCGATAGTTACCATCTGATGTTCGCCTTCGTTTACAGCTATCCCGGGATTGCCGAAGGCTTGGCCGAAATCGCCGGCAGAGGCGCCGCGTATATCGATACCGGTCTGCTGGAAGCCAATGAAGACGTGATGCTCAACTCCGCTGTCATGGTCGCCAGACGCGACCTCGCGCGCATGCCTGCGCAACTGGATGCAGTCACGCGGGAAAACCCCTGGATGCGTCCCAGGCTGGACACGCAACTGGCTGCTGTCGCCGGCGCACTGGGCTTTCTTGACCGTGCACAGAACGAAGTCCTGACCTCTTTCAATCAAACGTCCGGCAATCAGTTTTTTGACGCTGGCGATGAAAGCATTGCCGCTTTATATGCGTCGGCCAATGCATCGGCGGCGCTGCTTGAAGAAGTGCTGCTTGAGCGGATCGAGCGGCATTCTCAACGGCGAAATCTGATGTTCCTTGCCGTGCTGGCCGCATTGTCCGTCGCCGCCTATTTGCTGGCCGGTTTTTATGCATCGTTCTCGCACGAAGTCAAAAAATTGGAAAAGGCGGTCGAGCGTGCCGCGGCAGGCGATCTTGCCAATCGCCTTTCATCCGCGGCGAATGACGAAATCGGCCGCCTGGCGAATGCGCTGGGAGTCATGAATGAAGGCCTGTCGCAACTGGTGGCCGGTGTGCGCGAAGGCAGTGAATCGATCACGCATGCATCGCATGCAATCAGCCATGGCAATGCGGGCCTTGCGGCACACATCGAATTGCAGGCGGCGTCATTGCAACAAACCGTCATCTCCATGGAGGAACTTACAACTGCCGTCAAGCAGAATGCCGATCACGCAAGGCAAGCGAACCAACTGGTTGTTTCAGCAGCCGCTGTCGCGGCCAAAGGCGGTGAAGCGGTTGGCCAGGTGGTAACCACCATGGGTTCCATCAAGGAAAGCTCGCGCAAGATCATCGATATCATCGGCGTCATCGATGGTCTTGCCTTTCAAACCAATCTTCTCGCATTGAACGCGGCTGTCGAAGCGGCACGCGCCGGCGAACAAGGCCGAGGCTTCGTCGCAGTCGCAGTTGAAGTTCGAGCGCTTTCCCAGCGCTCGGCAGTTGCCGCAAAAGAGATCAAGTCGCTGATCGAGAATTCGGTTACCGAGGTCAACACCGGGAGTAAACTGGTCGACAGTGCGGGCACGACCATGAGAGAAATTGTCGCCTCTGTCCAGGAAGTCGCACGCATCATGAGTGAGATCAGCGCGGCAAGTGCGGAGCAAACCGCGGGCATAGAACAGATCAGCGAAGCGGTGAACCAAATCGATGCCATCTCTCGGCAGAATGCCGTGCTCGTCGAGCAGGCATCCACCTCTGCTGAATTCCTTGGTGACCAGGCGCACAAACTGTCGCAAGCGGTCGCTGTCTTCAGACTAAGCGAAACGCAAATAACGGCGGTGGCTGCGGCGCCCGCCCCGCCTTCCGGGAAAGCCAATGTGACGCCATTGCGTGCGAAGCCGGGCTCGCTTGCTGCCGTCACAGTTGGCAACCGACTTCCGGGATCGTCTGGCTCCGGCATGATTGAAAGCGCCTGCTTCGACGACAAGCACGGCAAGCGCCGCGCATAGCGCCCGCGCAGTCTTGCTCATATCTCGGGCATATCAGGTTTCTGCCGCGCCGTTGTGCACGCGCGGCAGAAGTGGCGTGATGCGCCTGGCCATGCAATTTCATCAAGACGTAACAATAGCCGATCAGAATTTGTGCATTATTAACTATCGGTCACTGACAGGGATACCGCCATGGCCTCATTTGCACATTTCTTTTATCGCGTATGTCTCGCGGCCCTGCTGTTCCTGCCCCTGACATCCCATGCGGCGGGCAATGTCATTGTCGTCGGGCAGGCGATCGATCTTTCCGGTCCCAATGCGGCGATCGGCCGCGATTATGTCGCCGGCATCAAGACCTATTTTGACGCGCTCAACGCCAGTGGCGGCATCCATGGAAGGCGGATCCAGTACATTGTGCGCGACGATCAGGGATTGCCCGCCGTAGCAGTGAACGCGGTTACCGAGTTGATCGAACGCGATCAGGTTGATTTTCTCTTTGGCGGCGTGGGCGACAGCACGACGCATGCCGTGCTGGATGCTCCTGCATTCAAGCGCAGCAGCCATATTCTGTTCGCACCGCTGGCTTCGGGTACGTCGAAGGCAGCGGCGCGCACCCTGTTCTGGCGTCCAAGCTACAAGCAGGAAATCCGTCATATCTTCTCTCACTTCAGCCAGCTCGGCATCAAGGATATCGGCGTGGTTTATCAGGAAACCGCATCGAACCAGGAGGCTTATCAGGATCTGGCTGCGGAAATCCGCGAACGAGGAATAAGACTGACCGGGACTGCGCGCATCAGCATGAGCGGTGACCAGATCGCCGCCGAAGCGAACCGGCTGGCAGGCACCCGCCCTGGATTTGTCATTGTCATTGCCGACACCATCGGTACCGCACTGTTCCTGAAAGAGTTCAGAAAACGCGATTCCCGGACATTCGTCGCCGGCACTTCGTTGATCAATCTCTCGATGCTGCGCGAACTGGCTGGCGCAAAGGCGGTGGAATGGACGGTGTTTTCACAGGTGGTACCAAGCCCGAACGCCGGCGCATCCCTGCTGCAGCTCGAACATATGAACATGATGAAGAAATATCGCGATGAGGCAGTGTCGTCCCTGACACTGGAAGGCTTCGCCGCGGCAAAATCGCTGGCGAAGGCGATTCAGCAATCCAAGCGTCCTTTCCGCTCGTCACTGGTCGAGATGATGGCGCAGGACGGCACCATTGACTTGGGCGGATTGGCAATCGGTTTGTCGCCCAACAGCAATCGTTTATCGAATTATCTGGATATCGCGCTGTTTAAAAAGGGAAGCGAGCTGGTGTTCTAGGTTCTAGCCAACTGCCTTGATTTTAATCAGGGTCAAAATTTCCTTATGGATCATAAGGATAAGCAACGTTATTCGTAGTTATCCACAGTATTGACCACAGCAAATGTGGGCAAGATTTCCTCTTCAAATCCTGATGATGCATATGTGCAACATCAGGTACTCTTACTATCAAAATGTTAGGTATTAATTGTTAATACATATCTTGAACGATAGAATTTCCTCGCCGAAATTGGCTGGGCGCTCACAAACGCCTTAATTGCAATAAAAACTATACTAAACAGGAAATTCAATAATGAAAAAACAAGTATTGGTCACTCTTCTTGGTGCTGCTTTGGCACTCCCCCTGGCAGCTCAAGCTGAAGGGGGCTATATCGGCGCAAATATTGGTCGTGCCGAGCAAAAATGGAGCGTTGATGACGCTGGCTCGATGAAAGATGAAGATACCAGCTTTAAACTGTACGGCGGCGTTAACTTTACTAAAAACTTTGGCGTGGAAGTTGGTTACGTATATTTTGGCGAATTTAGTGCATCAGGCACTGACGGTCTCAATAGCGCGTCAATCAGCAGCAAGCCAACGTCACTTTATCTGGCCGCTACAGGTACTCTGCCATTGAACGACCAGTTCTCGCTGTTTGCGAAAGCGGGTGTATCGGCAAACAGCACGAAACTCCGTGCAACGCTCAATGGCTTTAGCGTAAGCGGCACCGAAGACGACACTTCTGCGATGTTCGGTATTGGCGCCGCATATAACTTTACGAAGAACGTTGCTCTGGTGGCCGAGTATGAAAACTTCGGTAAAGTATTTAAAGAAGACGGCCTGAACTTAAAAGCAGACCTGATTTCCATTGGTCTTCGCTACAAGTTCTAATTAGTTTTTACCTAAATAAAAGCCGGCCCATGTGCCGGCTTTTTCTAGCGTGCTCTCTCCATTCCTTGTCGCCTTACTTGTCCATCAAGTCATAGACGTTTCGGATAGAAACACAATTAACCTACTTGTGAAGCAAAGGCAGGTCGTAATCCGCCTCGCCTCGTGGTTGGACGGTTGGACGCATTGACTTTTTTCCTCACGGTTGTGGTTAATAGACTAGCCGTCTGGCTTCCAGATGCGATGCGCCTAAGTTTTCCCTAGGCTTCCAGGTACAAGCCTCCGCCATCAAATAGCTTGTAAGCCTTGTCCTTTGGCTTGGCGTTCGTTACCTGCATATCGGTCAGCGGGGTAACGAGCTTAGGTATTTTGGGGGCATCAGAATATGCCCAAAAGCGGGCCCCTAAAAATACTGGATGTCGACGGACGTTAAAACCGCTTAGCAACAAAAAGCCCGCGTAACTCATTGAATTAACGCGGGCTCCAAGACTTTTTGAACTTCTTAATCTTCTACCAAGGTCAGGAATCATCTGCACGTAGGTAGCTAGCCGAACGATACCAGAAGTCGAAGCAGAGTTGCGTGAGAGCGTCGAGATTGCGAGGGTTTCAGCAGAGGTGAGACCTATGCTGAAACAAGATTTTGAATTGCGGTGTGATTATGGGTAGAACCACCGAGTGCCCTGCAAAGCCGCATGAATGCTCCTTGCCCGGCGGAAGGTGTGAAATCGGGGGAAGCCCAAACATCATCCCCGGCCAAAGCGGTTTGCTCCTGTCGGAGTTGAAGGAATGTATTCGGGGAAAAACTCTTGGATCAAAAACTGCTGTAATTCGGCGCTATTTTCGGGCTTGGCACTGAGCGTGAGGTGCCTGCCAAGACGACGCGACTCCCAAACGAAGGTATCGTTCTTTTCCTCGCGAATGATCTCAATCATTTTCTTCACTACAGCAACCTGAATGTCGTCCTCTGCACCTTGCTCGACCGTTACAAGCCGCATAGAGTTTCTTCGAGAATTCTGGTTCCAGCCGTAAAACATAAACTCAGCGCTGCGAATACCCAAGTGCCGCACTTCGAAAACACCCCCTGAATTGTCCCGTCGATTGCCGTTCAATCCCTTTAGCGACTCAGCAATGTTCGCAAGTGCGACGCTATTTGCGCGCTTTGATTCATCTTCCTGGGACGATCCGGCTTGCGAGGAGCGCCCTTCAGCATTCGCGTCCGCTCTGCGCTTTCGCGCCGCTTCGAGCTGCGTGAACATATCGTCTTGGATCGACATTTCGCGATGCGGGGCATCCGGCTGGGGCTCGACGGGCATCGTTTTTGGAGGGGTGGCCGGCGTGGTATTCCTTGCGATTAGCGGCTCTCGACTTTTCTTTGGCCTTGGTGCCGGTCTTTTTGCTGCAGCGCCGGGCGGCGAGGATTGAAGTGAAGTCTCTGGCTCGGAGTTGGCGGGATTCGGTATCTTCGCTTGAACAGGCGCCTCAGTCGGCTGGGATGCCAACGAGACAACGATCCGCTCTTGACCGAGTGCGGGAGGCTTAATAACCAAGGGGCTACGGCCGATCACAAGCCAAAGGCCGGTTATGTGAATCAACACAGAAAGCGCCACACCGATGATGATCGATGTTCGTTTTCTGGACGCATTGCCGTCGCTTACTCCCTCCATGGTGCTCTGCATACTGGTCCGCAATCACATCATAAGAGGGCAGCCCCCATAGACCGCCCTTGTACCTACGCTACCTTTCTGAATTTGACGCCAATGACCCGATCCAGAAAGCAATTGAGCAAAATCGCCG
>WUUC01117499.1_pt1 | contig 14437 bp, 9 predicted proteins | sample 6278441 | NCBI WGS metagenome assembly WUUC01 (sample SAMN13675441, study PRJNA597444) | soil metagenome | isolation source: soil | place: USA: Washington | collected 2017-10
ATACCATCTTGGGGATGGCCGCGATGAGCGGCGTGCGCTGCGCCGCCTGGATGTTTTTGGCCGCCATGGCCCGCTGGATCACAAGAAAGTCGGTGCACCAGTAGCCAAAGGAGAGCACGAACCCGAGGCCCATGGCCAAGCCGAACCACTCCACCCCCATCGGGTTGTTTGCTGGCGCGTCGAGGTGCGACCAGGACTCGCGCCAGGCGCCGTTGCCGAAGCCATGCGTCTGGGCCACGGTATCCAGCCGCGCGCTGAGGCCCGTCCAGCCGCCGGCGTCCCTGAGCCCGAGATATACGAGCGGTAGAAAGCCGAGCACGATCAAGAAGAACTGCAGCACTTCGTTGTAGATGGCAGACGTGAGGCCACCCAGATAGATGTAAGCGAGCACGATCGCCGCCGACGCCCAGACGCTGACGCCGAAGGGCCAGCCCAAGATCAACTCGAGCAGGCGCGCCAGGGCGTACATCGAGATGCCGGACGAGAAAAGCGTCATGGCAGCGAACGAGATCGCGTTCAGCCCGCGTGTCTTCTCGTCAAAACGCAGCTTGAGATACTCGGGCACGGAGCGAGCCTTCGAGCCGTAGTAAAAGGGCATCATGAACACGCCGACGAAAACCATCGCCGGCACGGCGCCTACCCAGTAAAAGTGGCTGGTCGCCATGCCGTACTTCGCGCCCGAAGCCGCCATGCCGATCACCTCCTGAGCGCCGAGGTTTGCAGAGAGAAAAGCAAGCCCGGCTACCCAGGTGGGAATGGACCGACCGGAGAGAAAGAAATCGTCGCTGGTCTTCTGCGACTTCCGCAGCCACCAGCCAATGCCCAGCACGAAAGCAAAATAGATCCCGAGGATGGCGTAATCGATCGCTCGCAGATGAATCTCGTTCACGACGTTCTCCAGCGACCGTCGGACACACGCCGCGATCACGGCGACTCGGGTGCAAGGTGTATGCCCCCGGTCCATATCCGGCTACGCCCGGTTGCCCAGCATTCTTCGTGGCGGGCTGCCTCGCGCACGAGCGGCCCAGGCGTTGCGGGCGTCCCCGGCGCATTCGCTTCCCCCTTGCCTGGCTCCGGTGGAAACGGCGCGGGCGTAGCGCCGTGCAACGTCGACGTCATTGAGAAGATTCGCGTCCTCGGATAGTCCCGGCACGTGAGCCTCGGACTTCCCCACTCGTTTCTCTTCCGCCCCGGGCCCCTCGGGCTCCTGGGTTGGCAGTGGCTGGCCCTGCCCGTGATGTTGCTGCTCGCCTGGTTGCTCGGCGCCGCCCTGAGCCGGCTGACGCGGGCGCTACTCGGCCGGGCGGCTCGGCACACGGCTGCGTCCTGGGATGACGCTTTGCTGCTGCGTATGGGCAAGCCGCTCAGCGTCGCCTGGGGGCTGGCCACGGCCTACGTGCTCCTGGCGGTGTTGCATCTGCCTCCGAGCGCTGAAGCGGCGCTGCAGCGCTGGCTCGCCGCCGCAGCACTCGTGGTGTTCTTCTGGGCGCTGGCGCGCAGCGTGGACGTTGGCCGCGAGGTCATCGCTGGCTCGACCTGGATCCAGCAGCGCCCCGGGACGCGGTCGCTCCTGCCGCTGGGGGCGAAGATATTCCAGCTGTTTTTGCTCGCCCTCGGTGTCGTCGCGCTGCTCTCGGAGCTCGGATATCCCGTGGCCAGCCTGGTCGCGGGTCTCGGTATCGGCGGCCTGGCCGTTGCTCTGGCCGCACAGAAGACACTCGAAAACCTGTTCGGTGCATTGGCTATCGGCGCTGATCAGCCATTTCGGCAAGGCGACTTCGTCAGCGTGGAAGGCCAGCTGGGAACGATCGAGGCCATCGGCCTGCGCTCGACACGCCTGCGCACGCTCGATCGAACGCTGATCACCATCCCCAATGGCAAGCTCGCCGAGATGCGCCTCGAGACGTTCGCCGTGCGCGACCGGCTACGCCTGGCGTGTACGCTGGGCCTGATCTACGAGACGACCGAGCAGCAACTGCGCAGCGTGCTCCGCGGGCTCGAGGCCGTGCTGCGGGCGCATCCCAAGTTGTTTCCGGAGGGCGTCGGCGTGCACTTCAAGGAGATCGGAATCTACAGCCTGAACGTCGAGGTCAACGCCTGGTTTACCACCTCGGACTGGGATGAGTTCGTGCTGATCCGGGAGGACACGCTGCTCGCGTTCCTCGGTGTCATCGAAGCGTCCGGCACCCGGTTGGCTTTGCCGACGCGCACGCTGCACGTCGATGGTCCCTCGGGGATGCCCCCGGGGTCGGCCCGGCACGGACTGCCCTCCGGGGCCAGCGGTCCTCGGTGACGCGCGGAAGTTAACGCAGGTAGCGCGGGGCCGTGCCCCGAGTCAGTCCGCAAGGTCGCGACAATGGCAGCTGCGTCCACTCGGCGTTGCATCCGCATCGGAACATGGCCTGGGGTGGCATTTCTGTCGCGGCAATAAGCAGCGGCGCGGCGGAGATGCTTTCTTCGATGCTACACATGAGCCGCGGGTTCAGGGCGACATCCGCTCGCACGCACGCGGCTTGCCGTCACTGCGCCGGGACGCCACGCGCGATCTCGCACGTGGCATGCGCGATGCACTCGTCCCGCTGCGAAATGATCCAGCACCAACGAAGCACGACGTGCAGAGCTCCCTTCGGATGGAGGGCGCCCATTGCCTGGAAGGCATCGGACAAGTCGATACTCTCTCCGCTCGTCCCATTGCTCTGGCTGCTCTCGCTGAACCTCGCGGGGTGTGGCGTCGTCAAGGGGATCTTCAAGGCGGGCGTCTGGTTCGGTGTGCTGAGCGTCTGCGTCGTGCTCGGCCTGGTCATGTACGGAGCTTCGCGGCTGGGGCGCCGCTCATGAGCGAGGGCGGCGCCCCAGACCCTCATTCCGAAATGGAAACCCGCGCCCGAGGTTTCGACCGGTTTGCGTAGCGCACGCCGGGCCGCCGCGGTCAGGGCGCACGAGGCGGAGGGGCCTGCCCCTCGACGGGGTAACCGGTCTTGTTCCAGTAAAGGATGCCCTCATCGAGCACGGCCGTGTTGGGATAACCGCGCCGGCGTAACGCATCGACCACCTCGCCGGAGGCGTGGTGCGGGCACGCGCAGTAGGCGATGACCCATGTTCCGTCATTCGGAACACGATCCAGGCTGGCCGGGTCGTAATAGGGGATCGGGACGGCCCCGGGAATGTGAAACAATAACCAGTCCGACGGCGCGCGGGCGTCGATGATGATGAGCCGGCGTTTGTCCTGGAGGGCACGCGCGACCTGTGCGGACGAGACGAAGCGACCCCCGCGCAGCGTCAGCTCCGGCGCTTTGCCCTCGGGGTGGATCACGAGAGGCAGATCCGAGGGAACACTGGCGCTCGCCGGGCGCGCCGCGGGGGGGCTCGAACGCAAACTCACGAGCCACGCCACCACGTCATCGACCTCGGCCCTGGACAGCCGTTTCTCGAAGGCGGGCATGCGTGTCGGCGGCCGCCCGTGCAGCACCGCGTGGCGCAAAAAAGCTGGCGAGGCGGCGGCCAGAAACTCCGCGTTGTGGAGCTTCGGAGCCTTGCCGGGCTCCTCGGGTGTACCGTGGCACGACTTGCACTCCCGAACGAAGACCTCGGCGCCACGGGCGGGAGTCCCGGTCACCTTCACCTCGGGCAGGCGCACGGCACTCCTGCCCTTTGAACGAAGGAAATAGACGATCGACGCTATCATTGCGTCGTCGAGCGGCCCACCGCGTGCCTTGCCATACGCGGCCATGGCCGTGTTGGGGCGCCCGAGGCGGATGCCGCGGGCGATGAACGCGTCATTGGCCGTCGCCAGGAAGCTCGGGCTCACGAGCGAGGGCGCTTCGTCCGCGGCGTACCCCGTCCCATCGGCAGCGTGACACAGCTGGCAATAACGTGCGTACAGGGCACGCCCCGCCTCCACCCGCGCAGCCACCGGCGCCTCCGCCCGCGCGCGTCGCGCCGTGCAGAAGGCCAGCAGCACCAGCAGCGCACCGAACAGCGCATGCGCGCGGCGCGTGCTGGGCACCCTTTTTGCTGCGCGAGCGTTCATTGCAACAGCGGCGCGAGCGCTTCGTACCAGCGGGTGGCCATTTTTTGCGAACCGCTATCGTTCGGGTGCACACCGTCCCGGTTGTCCGCGACGACGTCGTAGCCCGTCTCCTGATCGACGACGCTGATCGGCGACTGTGGTGTGCGGAGCCTCGCGGCCCAGCTCGAGATCTGTGCGTTGAGCGCGCTCACGCGTCCGGGGCAGTCGGCGCAGGTGCAGCCGGCGCAGGTGGCTTCGGTCGGCCCGAGCGGGATGATCTGCGCCACGAGGATGCGGATGTCAGGGTTCGCCTCGCGCAATGCCCCAACGACTGCGTCGTAGGCGGCGAGGATGCTGCCGGGCGCGGGCGCGTTGCCGTCGCCGGGGGCGATGTTGTTCCAGACGTCATTCGTGCCGAAATGCAGCAGGGCGACATCCGCCGGGGCCTCGGCGAAGTCGCTCCGCAGGTCATCCAGCGTGGGGCACGGCGGGTTGCAGGTCCGCGCCGTGGTGATGCCGGCGACGATTTCGGTGACGAGCGCGCCACCGTAGGCCTCGTTGTCCTGGTCGTAACCTGGCACCGCACAGGCGTTATCATTCTGATGGCTGCCGACGAAATCGACCCGCCCGGGGAAGTCCTGCCCGAGGCGTTGCCAGAGCAACGCCCGCCAGCAGGTGGCCTGCGTCGTCGAGTCGCCCACGGGCACGAGCCGTACCAGCTCGGGCAACGGCGCCGCTCCGCCGCCCGCATCGACGCTACCCGCGACGGCCGCAGCACCCGCCGCACCGGGATCGAGTGGTGCACCGCCCATGCCTTCCGGCGTGGCCGCGCCCCCGCCCGCGCCGGCCCCGGCCAGCGCTGCACCGCCAGAGCCCGAACCTGCAGCTCCGACACTCGAGCCGCCGGCCCCCGCCGAGGGTGCCGGCATCAACGCATTGTTGCCCTCCGAGGTGTCATCGCTGCTGCACGCAGCGGCAAGGATGGCCCAGAGGATGGCGCTCGCGATGCGGCGCGCGGGAGACTGGCTCACGAAGCTCATGATGGCTCGACTGTCCGCGATGAACACCGAACGAGTCAATCGAGCGCACGTCCGCTGCCGGGAAATTCTCGCGTTGCGCCGAGATATTCCGCCCCGATTGCCACCTGGCGCAGCGCGGCAGCACGCACGGGGGCAAGCTACCGCATGCGACCGCCACCGCCGCCGGCTCGGCTGTGTTACCGAGCCGGCACTACGCCGGGTTAACGAGCCATCTCGCGCGCGTCAGCGTGCCTGGCAGGTGATGCCGCGGCTCGGATCGTTGGCCAGGAGCCCTGCGGTGTAATATCCGTAGGTGCCGCCGGGTTCACCGGGGCCGCGCGCCTCCGGGCAGGTGAAGTCGACGTTGGTCCAACTCTGGCCGACGATCTTCGAGGTCAAGGCCTCACGATACATGCAGGCCGTCACGCCGCCGAGTTGGGTGCTGTTTTCGCACACGCGCAGGACCTGCGTTGGATCGCTGCCGGTGGTCTTGCACTTCAGCTTCACCTCGCGCCCCGGCCGGCAGCTGAGGTTCTCCGCGCGCTCCTTGAAGCCGCAGTCGCGCAGCGGCCCCGACTGGCTACGGGCGCAGTCCGCCGTGATGAAACCGCCATCCCGCGGCACGGCCACGCTGCGTTGGCCGAGGTTATTGCTGCGGTAGCCCGAGCCGAAGTCGCACAGTGGGCGATCGATCGGCTCACCGTTTTCGCCGATCTCGCCGGTGGGCGTGAACGCTTGCTCGCCGTTCTGATCCAGAATGGGTTCACCCTCGCAGATGAAATTGTCCGGGTTCAGCTTGAACTCGAGGACCTGGTTGGTCCCTGCGCTCGGAATGCTCAGTCCGGTGATGTCGATCCAGTTGCACTCGATGCCGGCGATGTATGTATCGCCCCAGCCGCTGGCGATGCCCTGGTTGTCGCAGCCGTAGGGGTGCGTGAGCGGCGTCTGCTCACTGTTGTAGTAACGGTCCGTCGACTCGATGCAGAACGCGCGTTTGTCTCCGGGCAGCGAGCCATAACGGAAGTCCCCGTAGTGGCTGTAGTGGTAGTGCTCGTGGCAGGCGCTGAACTCGAACACGTTGTGCTCGACGAAGGGAGAGCTCTCGTCCACCGCGCCCACGGTCAGGTCGACGGTGCTCGCGTTCTTGATGCTCGCGTCATACATGAGCAGCCGCCGCCAGCCGCTGCCGGTCACACACGCCTCCTCGACCGCGCACGAATCGGGCTCGATGTAGCGGTAGACGATGCGGTTGTTCTCGAGGTTTTCCGGCAGAACCGCCAAGTCCGGGTAGCTCTGGGTGGTGTAGCTCGCCACGCGCACCCGGCTCGCCTTGTCGCGGTCGTACGCAATGCGCTCGAAACGCAGCTTGGTATCCACACGCCCGGTGTGGCGCTTGAGCGCTTTCTTGCAGGACTCCGCGGGATACTCGGTGTAGTGGCAACCTGGCTCGTCGGGCGTCTCGACGTCACAGTCTTGATCGAAAAGTTGTGCCGTGTTTTCGGAGTCCGCCGTACGCAACGGGTAGCCGTCTTCATCGATACAGGCGTAGCCGGTTCGCTGGAACAGGAACTCGGGGTCGAGCGGGAAATTGAAGGGTTCTTCCCACGCCCCTCCGACGCGCGCGAGCGCCGGCTCAGCATCCGCGGGTGAGTTGCGATCCGAGAGCAAGGTGCTCCGAAGCGTGTATTCGATCACGACCGCGTCGTGCCCGTCGTCCGTCGTGACACGCTTCGGACCGCCTGGTTTGAGATCGATGCGCCACAAATCCCTGGGCGGCATCGCCATCATGCCCTTCGGCGGATCCGAATCGGCGTAGAAGAAATGGCGATAAGTGAGCCGGTAGTTCGTGTGTTGCGCCTGTAAGATTGCGCGGTCCTTCCAGAACTGGCTCGGCTTATTCAGATAATAGCTGGCCGCGGCCGCGCGCTGACTCAGCGGAATTTCGTCCAGGACGACACCAACCTTGCTGGGCAAGGTCACCTCCACCAGAGCGCCCGCGGCGCCGCGCTCCGCACCCCCCGAGGACGTGCTGAGTGCCGCGTCCTCGTGCGCGAGAGTAACCAGAGCTTCTTCTTGTGCCGAAGCAACGAATGCGACGCTGATCGCCACGGCGGAACAGATGGCGCCCCGGGCGAACGAGCGACGAACGAGCGAGTGCGTTTGCATGAGTCAAACTCCCAGGTTCACTGCTGACAATGGACAAGCTCGCCTCCCCCTGCCGTGCCCTACCTGCACTGCCCTTTGCTTGTACGGAGGGGTGGCGATGCCGCTCACCCGTCCGCGCCGCTCACATTGCACGAACTACCACGGCGTGTCGAGCCTGCTCGAGTGACACCGAGCGCTTCGGTCGCGCCGATATCGAGAGTTACACCGATGGTGCTCTGACGCTCCGCTCCGGGTCAAGGCGGTGTCACACAATGGAACGTTCGAACCCTTCCGTAAGGCGTGCAACACGCCCTCCGAGCTCACCGGATTCACTTCAAAGGACCCATGTGCTCTTGGCGCCACCGACCGTGCGCGACGGAGGAGGGTGCGTAGAATGGCTGCGTTCGATATCGAGCTGCAACGCCATCAGCGAACGGCGCGAGGCACCTCGCATCAACATGATCAGAGCGGCCGCCACGATCGTGAGCCCGACAGCGAGCGCACACCAGATGCCCACCAGGCCATGGCCCCACACGAAGCCCGCAACGTACGCGAGCGGCAGCGCCACCCCGTAATAACCGCACAGCGACAGCACCGCCCCGGCGTCTGGACGGCCCATGCCGCGTAACACGCCCCCGGCGACCACCTGGGCTCCGTCACAGAGCTGGAAAGCCGCTGCGATGGGCAAGATCAGCGCCGCCTGCGCGACCACGACCGGGTCCGCGCTGTACAACGCGGGCAACTCATGGCGCAGCAGCGTGAAAACCAGCGCAGGCGGAACCATGACCAGAGCGCCGAGCAGAACGGCCGCGAAAACGGCTGACTGCATCGCGCCCGAGTCCCCGGCGCCGACCAGGTTGCCGACGCGGGTCGCGGCCCCCTGGGACACGCCGAGCGGGACCATGAACGCCAGCGCTGCCAGGTTCAGCACAATCTGGTGACTGCTCACCGCGTCGCGCCCGAGCCAGCCAGCCATGAACGTGGCGATGGAGAACGCCCAGGCTTCGAACGCGATCTGCATGCCGATCGGCATGCCGATACGCACGGTCTGCACCAGCCCGTACCAGGCAAACGAGTCGCGCCGCCAGCTTCGCCAGGCGCGTTTGTGCAGGTTGAACCCGCGTATCGTGGCGATCAGTCCGAGCACGAGCAGGAAGAACGTCACCGATTCACTCACGGCGGCGCCAACGATGCCCAGCGCCGGCACCCCCAGAGCGCCGAACACCAGCACCCAGGTGAGGCCCGCGTGTACGAGGTTGCCGAGCCACATCACCACAGCCACGGGGAACATCAACGTGCGCCCCTGCAAGTACAGCTTGAGAGCTGCGTAGATCAGGTAACACGGCACTGTCGGCAGCTTGTACAGGTTGTACCGCCCAGCGAGCTCCGCCACGTCCGCGTCCTGTCCGAGAAGCATCAGGCCTTCGCGGGTGAACGCCAGGCACAGGCAGATGGGGACACTCACGATCAGAGCAATCACCAGGCCTCGCTGCAACGCCAGCGCCGTGCCCGGGCCATCTCCGCGGCCATGGGCCTGGCTGATCAGCGGGTCTATGCCCATGACGAGGCCGAGCCCGAGACACAGCCAGGTCCATTCCCAGACGTTCCCGAGCGCGCTTGCCGCCAGCTCGGTGGATCCGAGGTGCCCGAGGATCAGGGTCTCCACGGCGCCCATCGTCATCATGCCCAGCTGCGACAGCGCCACTGGCCCAGAAAGCCGTGCGATCAGACCTAGCTCGGCGCGAATGGATGCCATGGCCGTTGGGGAGGATTACCGAAACAGGTCGTACTGAAGGCCCACGCCCAGGCGGAACGTATCCACTGGAACGAGCGGACGTGGCGATGCGTCCGCCGGCGGGGCACCGACCGCGTAGGGTCCCACATTCTGGAGCGCATAATTTGCGGTCAGCCGATAGGAGAGGCCCGGCAACAGCAGGTCCCCCGAGAGCGCCGCCCGCAGCTCGACCTGTGGCTCGGCGTAGCGGCGGTTGTCGGGCGCGTACTCGTCGAGCGGACGCCGTGACACGAAGCGCGCAGCCAGCGCGAGCGTGGGCAAGTCGCGCGACGGACTGAACGAGATGCGACCATTGCCGGAGGTCGGCGCAGCCACCGGAAGCACGTCCGAGGCGCCTCCGGGCTCGCTGATACGCGTGACGGCGTGGGTCACGCTGAACCCGTAACGCAACGAACCTCCCGCGGCAGCGCCATAATACCCCGCATTGACGCCGTAGCTATCGATGTCGGACACGTTGCGCAGCTGGTTCGCGGCAGGCGTGTCCGGCAAGAGCTCCTCGCTGTCGATGGCCGCAGCGAGCTCATCATCGTTCAGCTCCGTGAGCAGCACGAGGTCCTGCCACCAGCTGCGAAACACTCCCGCGAAGACACGCTGGTTGCCGAAGCGCTGCTCGAGGCTCGCTTCCACGCTGCGCACCCCTTCTGGCTCGATGTGGTCGCCGCCGGCGATCTGCGACCTCGGGTCGGTGTAGTAGACGTCCCAGGCGGTCGGCGCACGGAACGCCTCCGCGTAAATCAGCTTGAAGGTGGCCCCCTCCCAGGGCAGTAGGGTCGCGGCGGCGCGTGGGGACAAGGCATGCCCGAAGCGGCTATCGACGTCGAAGCGCGCGCCCAGGTTCAGGCCCAGCACCGAGACGGGCCAGTACGTGTTCTGCACATAGGCGCCGAGCGCCTGCTCGTTCTTCTCAAACGCGCCCACCGGACCGGGGCTCGTGCCGTCGAGGTAGTCGTAGTAGTTGACGTTTGAACCGACGTTTTTTACCCGCCCATCCACCCCGATCAGCGTGACCAGCGAGCGGTTCTCGAGCCAATCGATGTTCAGTTGCGGTTCGACGCCGACCCAGTTGCTGCGGCCGCTCAGGCGCCAGAGGCAGCCCGCCCCCTGGCCCTCCAGGCAGTCTGCAGCGCCGAAAGACAACCAGTCCTGCCGAAAATCGTAGTGGTCACCGTACACGCGCACGTTCGCCTGCAACACCTCGTTTAACGTGGCGCCGTACTTGATGTCTGCCGAAAGCCAGCGGTCGCGCACGAACGAATCCGGGTCGTCGAAGTTGCCGCTGTCGGCAGGGTGGCTGCGCCGGTACAGCATTCCTCGGACCCCGATCTCGAAGCCGCCGCTGCGCAGCCGCAGGTAACCCGACGAGCCCGACAACGACGAAGCATCATCGCCACGGCCGCCCCAGATCCCCGGCGGCTGCTCCACCGAATAGAGGCGCGGCGCACCCGTGACGGCATCGGGCTCCGCCTCGTAACTCGGATAATCGAGGGTTGGGCCGCGCTGCTCGAACTGCTCGAGCTCCAGGACGAGCTCGGCATCCCGCCCAAACAGCTGGAACTCTCGACCATAACCGAGCGCGCCACGCAGATTGATGGGCAACTCGCTCTCCACGATGACATGCGCCCCCGCGTAGTCCTTGGCGCGTTTCGTGACGATGTTGACCACGCCCAGCATGGCGTTCGAGCCGTACAGCACCGACCCCGGGCCGATGATGAGCTCGATGTGGTCGATGAGCTCCATGGGCACTCCGGTGCCCCGATCATAATAGGCGGTGGCGCCCCAGGCCTCGTTGACGGCGTGGCCATCCACGAGCAACAGCACATGCGCGCCCACGTCCCCGCTGAGCAGCACACCGCGCGCCCCGATCTCGGCGGCGTGATAGAACTTCTCGAGCTGCATGCCCATCGCGAGAAAGTTGATCGCTTCGTCGATGGTGCGGATGCCATGCTGGCGGATCTCGTCCGCGCTGATTGAGACGCTCAAGGCCGGCGCAGTGCTGGCCGCCTCGGGAGCCTTGCTGGCTGCCGATACGACATTTTGGTCGAGCAAACCCTCCAGGTCGCTCGTATCCTCGGCGAGCGCCCGTGGCGCGAGGCCCGCGACCAGCGCCGCGGCGCTCAACGTCAGCGCCGCCTTCATTCGATCACCCGCATGAGCTTGAGCACGCTACTACTGAGCTCGACCCGCTGCCGGCGGGCACGCCCGAGGTGGACCCAGAGCTTGGGTTTGCCGCCCGCCAGGTCGAAGCCGAGCACCAGGCCGCGAAGCGTGTATTTGGAGAGGGCACCCGCGCTGAGCACGTTGACGCCGTCGAGCGCCTGCGCGATCGCCGTCATATCGTCGTCGCCGAAGCCGGGAGCCACGTAAAGCACGGCAACACTGCTGTCGCGCGTGAAGCGCGCGAGCGCCGCAGCGTCCGAGTAGATGAGGCTCAGCGGCTGCACCGGCATGCCCGAGACGTCGTCCACCTCACTCAGCGCCTTCAGCGCCTGCCCTGCGTAGCGACCCGAGTCGGCGTCGTCCTGCTTGTAGACGACGGCGACCCGCACCTGCTCCCGCGCGCGCTGCTTCAAGTTTTTGTCGTAGCTCGCCACCTTGAGCAAGAGCTCAATCTGGAGCGAAACGGGCACCGTGACATCATCTGCCAGCGCTCGCGCCCCGACGCTGAGCACCTGGCTGAGCACGATGCCCAGGAAACAGAGCAACCTGGGCAGGTGCGCGTACGGTAGATTTGATCGTTGCCCTGCCGTCATCGGCGGCGCTCGTCGCGTAACTTCTGCGCCAGCTTGCGCATGCGTATGGTACGAAACACGGCACCGACCTGCGGCACCAGTGCGGCCTCCTCCCCCTTACGTAGAAACGCCCCATCGAAACCCAGCTCCTGGTAACGCGTGGCGACCTCGCGATCGGACGTGTACAGGTAGTACAAGCAATTGCCGTTGGGGTGTGACTGCCGCAGACTGGACAACATCTCGGCGCCGTCGACCCCCGGCATGTGGAAGTCGACGATCGCCAGATCCGCATTCTGCACGAGCTTCAGCGCCACGGTCTGGCCGGTGGTCGTGCGGACCTTGTAACCCTCCGCGCTGAGCCGCTCGCGGATGCGATCGAGGATCAGGAAACTATCGTCGATCACCACGATGTCACCCGCGTCCGTCATGCTTGACCCGCATGGCGAGGACGGATTTCGAAGCGGGTGCCACCGCCGTCCCGCGTGGCGACACTCACGCCATATCCCACGCGCTCCAGATCGGCCTGAACCGCGGAGAGGCCCACGCCCCGACCGGCCAGCTCCGTCGCCGCCGGCTGCGTCGAGATCGAAACCAGCCCCAGGTTCTCGAGCGGCCGCGCCGCGAGCGCAGCCTTCGCCAGCAGCGGATGCTGCTGGATGCCACGGCCGTCGTCGTCGATAAACAGCACGGCGCCGCGGTCGGTGGCTGGCTCGCAGCGCAGCTCGATCGAGCCGACCGCGGGTTTGCCCAGGCTCATACGCTCGGCGACGGGTTCGATGCCGTGTGCGATGGCGTTGCGCACGAGGTGCGCGAGGACGCCGCCGAGCACGTCAGCGAGATCGGGCGGCACGGGTGCGTCGCGCCCCTCGACCTCCAACCGCACTCGTTTGTTCTCCCTCTCCGCCCAGGAAGAGGCTTGCTCGAGCAGGCTGGCAACGCATTCGCCAAATGGACGCGAGGCGAGCCGCAAGGCAACCGTCTCGATCTCGTCATTGCGGCCCTCGCACAAGAGGAGCAGCTTTGCCACGTCGCTCTTCTGGACGGGAATCGTCTCCAGCGCGGCGCGGCCCGCTGGCGAGGCCTCCACAAACAGCTCTTCGCTCTCCTCGATCAAGGCGCGGGCAAACTCGATGGCGCTCGATAGCTCGTTCTGGACACTGCCAAGCGGAGCTCGCCCGCTCGTTTTGCCCTGCTCGCGCAGCTCAGATAGGCGCTCCTCGAGACCGCGCAGCAGCTGTGCCAGCTCGGTGAGCTCGAACGTGGCGGCCTCCGCGCGCAGCGTGTGCGCGATCTGGAACAGCTCGCCGACGGCGCTCTGCTCAATCGAGTCGCCGCTGATTGGAATGAGCTCTGCGCCGCGGTCGAAGCGGCGGCGCGCGCGCTCGAGAAACGAGACGAACTGTTGCCCGCCGCCCGCTACCAGGCGCCGCATGAGAGCGATCTGGCTCTTGTGACGTGCGCCCTGGCGCTCCATTTCGCGCTGGAGCCGCCGGCGATCGGTCTCGTCGGTTGCGAGCAGCATGATCTTGGACACCGAGCCACGCTGGGTGATCGGTCGGAACTCGAGCGTCAGATCACGCTGGTCGGCGCTGCCCGCGTTCAGGGTGAGCGTCTGAGGCGCCAGCGCCACGACCTCGGCCCAATGCGCCATCGAGACCTCGAAACCGAGCGGCAGCCACTCCTCGAACGCACGCCGCTCCGCGTCCCAGTGCCCGGCATTGCCGTACAGGACCTCCCGCGCGTCGAGCCCCTCGAGCGCAGGGTTGCCGAAGATCTCGCCAGCGACACGCGAGTGGGTACCCTCGACCTTACCATCGGGGCCGAACACGACGATGCCCTGGCGCATGTGATCGAACAGCTCGCGCAGGCTGGCATTAACGGTCGCCAGCCGCTGCTCGCGGTCGAATATCGCCGCGTTCATGGCATTAAACGCGCCTGCGAGACGCCCGATCTCGTCATTTGCTCGCACCGTCACACGAGCGCCGCGTTCGCCGCGTTCCGTGCTGCGCGCCGCGCCCAGTAGCTGCCCGAGCGGCTTTACAATCGAGTGCCGTGTCGCAGCGATCAGCACCGCCATCGTGGCCAGGCCGAGCACGAGACAGTAGAGCAGGATGTCGCGACGACCGATGGAGAGGTCCGCGTTCTCGCGTGCGAGCGAGAACTGAATGACGGCAGACCCGAGCGGCTTGTTCGCGCGCCCCACCACGGGCCGAACGGTTTCGACGCGATCGCGGAGCGCGATCGTGCGCACGGTGTCCAGGTCCGTCGGCAACTCGAAGCGGGGCCCCGGCGCGCGCATCTCGAGCCACGGCGCGGGCTCACCCTTGCGCCAGACACCGGCAAACGTCACCTCCTTGTTCTGTTTCAGGTGATCGAGCTCATTCTGGAGCGCCTCCTCATCACCGAAGTCGAGCGGCGCCTCGAGCGACTGCGCGAGCAAGTCGGCGACCATGCTCGCTGCAATGCGCTTGGCGTCGATCAAACGTTCGCGTTCGCGGTGCGTGACCTGAAAGAACGCAACCACAGTCGCCAGTCCCACCACCAACATGCTGACCAGGGCGAACTTGACTCCGATCGGCACGAAGCGGCCCGGCAGCGCACTGCCTTGCTCCAATGGAGTAGTCGTGCTCGCGTCGGACGAGAGCGGGTTCGAATTGTGCAACGACACGAAGTTACTGGGGGGACGGGTACTCAGGTTTCTGACGGCTATTCGCTGCGTTGACGATAGAGTCGCTTCCCG
>WUUC01033535.1_pt1 | contig 14436 bp, 8 predicted proteins | sample 6278441 | NCBI WGS metagenome assembly WUUC01 (sample SAMN13675441, study PRJNA597444) | soil metagenome | isolation source: soil | place: USA: Washington | collected 2017-10
GACCCACCAGAGCACACGCCACGGGCCCGGCAACCGGCGACGCCGTTCGCCGGGGCCCTGCGACTGTCGCAACAGCCGGGGGCGGCGCCTCGGCCCGGCCGCTCCGCCCGCATCGGTCGTCGTCGACCCCATGGCGATCTAGGGCAACGGCATGCGCCGCATGGGCGGGCGCTCGCCCGTCCCCCGGTTCCTCGCCTCCCGCGCGCTCCTCCAGCCCTCGTTCCGATAGTTCTCGGCGCGCTTCCAGTACGAGATGTTCTGCAGGTTGCGGTACGAGCGCCGGGCGACGCGGCGCTCCTGCACCCGCCTGGCCAGGTGGCGGCCGGCGACCGATGCCGGGGCGCCCACGGCGATGAGGGCTGTCCGGTCGACACGCAGGAGGTTGAGCCCCTGACCAGCGGACGCCGCGCCGGCCGCCGCCCAGCTGGTGCCGCTGCCACGGGTGGCCGAGAGGTACTCGCCGAGCCGGCCGGCCAACCGCTGGCCCGCCGCCAGCAGGTTCCGCCGGGCGGCGAACAGCACGAGGACGACCAGGTTCATGAGCAGGAACCGCTCGATGAGCGGCACCCCCTCGGTGATCGTCGTCAGCTCCACCAGCGTCATCAGCAGCAGCGACAGCAGGAAGCTCATCCCCACCACCGCCAGGACCACCTGGACGACAGCCGAGCCCCACGCCCAGGCCACCTTGCGGCCCTGGCCCGGCAGCGACACCACGATCACGGCCAGCGGCGCCACGGCGAACAGCAGCAGGGCGACGAACTTGCCGACGATGATCGTCAGCGCGATCAGGCCCAGGAGCACCGCCACCAGCAACGACGAGACCATGGTCAGGATGGCCCCCATCAGCCGGGTGCCGTTGGGGTTCCGGTTGAACTCGGCCAGCCGGCCGCACTCGGGGCCGGCGGCCCTCATGCGGTCGCGCGGGAACTTCTCGGCCGAGTGGGGCCCCTGGCTGACGATGTAGTAGCGGGCGGCGGCGCAGCGGCGCAGCCGGTTGCCGCCGTCGTCGGCGTCGCCGAGGCCGGCGCCCCAGTTGAGGTGGTCGTAGGCGTCCTCGACGAAGACGCGGTGGATCTCCGCCTGCACCCCCCGGACGAGCACGGCGTCGACGCCGTCACCCACCGTCGTGCCCGCACCGCCGCCCTCGACGGGAGGGAGGTCGCTGAGGCCGGCCTCGAGCAGGGTGTTCGACGACTCGGTCATGAGCGTCCAGGTGGCGTTCATGTACTGGACGCGGTGGTCGATCAGCACGGCGGCGACGAGCAGCAGGACGATGGTCGTGAGCAGCTCGCCCCCCGCCATGGCCAGCTTGCCCCGCAGGGCGGCCAGGCCCGCCCAGCAGACGAGGACGAGCCAGAACAGGTCCTGGAGCCGCTCCCCCACCGGGTCGTTGACCAGGTTCCGCTGGTACGTGTCGCCGATGTCGCGCGCCAGCGGGTTCAGCTCGGTGATCCGGAACGAGTAGGCCCAGCCGACGAGCCACAGCGCCACGTGGACCAGGCTCTTGCCCAGGAAGAAGGCGAAGGCCGTCGCCCCACCCCACATGAGCCGGCTGAAGCTCGGGTCCTCCTCCTCGTCGAGGTCGTCGGCCTCGGCGTAGCCGATGTCGTAGTGGGAGGTGGCGTGAGGCCCCACGCACAACTCGGGCACGATCGCCTCGGTCGACCGTGGGTCGCAGGGATGGGTGCTCAGCAGCCGGCCGCAGTCGGGCCGCCAGTCGGCGGGCTCGGTGCGGTCGCCGATGCTGGTGTGGACGGGGTCGCGGTAGTAGTGCAGGGCTTCGTGCCACACCCGGTCGGGGACGCTGGCATCGGGCGGCTCGTCGTAGCGGTCGCCCAGCCCGGGGAACGTCGCGGCGCCGTTCATCCGCCACTCGATGTACTCGTCGCAGAGCACCTTGGCCTCGTTGACCGCGGCGTTCTGGCTGGAATCCGGCTGGATGACCTCGTCCTCGGTGGTCCAGGCGCTCCAGGCGTTGTCCTCGGCCCCCACCCCGAAGGCACCCCGGGGCAGGAGCAACCAGCACGTGCGGATCCGCAGCGACGTCTCCCAGTACCAGGCGGGCACGGCGTCGGGTCGCCGGTGGGCCCGGCCGTTCGATCCCACGTTGGCGCGGCAGCGGTTGTAGGCCTCCGACCGGAACCGGACGGGCACCCGCTCCTCCCAGCCGCCCGGCAGCAGGACCTCGCAGTGTGGCTGGTAGGTGAACGTCTGGATGTGCAGGCTGTTGAGCCACGAGGCGTTGATGGCGCTGTACCAGCGCTCCTTGTCGAAGCCCTCGGGGGTGGGTTGGCGCCGCGCCGAGCCGCCGGCCACGACGTCGACCTGGTCGAGGCAGAGGCGGAAGGCGTCCCGCGTCGCCGGGTCGTCCCAGTGGAAGGTGTCGCCGCCGTCGCCGCCGACGGGCGGAGCCGGCACGGTCGTCGCTGAGCTGGCGGGCGCGGTGCTCGTGGTCGTCGTGGCGACCGTCGCCGGGACGGACCCGCTGCTGGACGGGACCGTGGTGGTCGGGCCCGGGGGCACCGAGCCCAGGTTCGGAGGGTTGGCCTCCGACGGCGCGGCCGCCGACGGCGCCGGCGACCCGCCGAGCGCCAAGGTGACCAGCACCGCGCCGAGAGCCCAGCGGAGCGCCCTCATCCCGACCTCCCGGCCTGCGCCTCCAACGCCCACGACAACGGGGTCCGCCGCCGCTTGCGCGCCCGCAGGCGCGCAGCCGCCACATCGGCGCCGGCGTCGTCGACGTTGTCGGAGCCCTCGCCGCCGTTGTCCGCGGCGGGCTCGTCCTCGGACGGCACCGGCGGGCGGAGCGCGACAGGTGGCGGAGGCAGTGCCACCGGTGGGCTGACGGCCTCCACGGTTGCGGGGTCGAGCGCCGAGCCGACGCCGAGCTCGTCGACCGCGGCATGACCGACCGACCGGCCTGCGGCCGCGGGCGTGGTGTCGAAGGCGTGCTCGAGGTCCGGGACGGCGGGGGGCAGCACCTGGATCAGGCCCACCCGTTCCCGCACGTCGCGGTAGAGGCACTGGCCCGAGTCCAGGCCCTGCTCCAGGACCTCACGGGCATCGGCGCTGTCGGCCACGCCCAGCAGACGCAGGGCGGCGGGGATGGCGGTGCGGGCCTGGCGGAACACGAAGCGGGGCCCGAGGAGGTCGTGCAGCTCGCTGACGGCGAAGTCGTTGGGGTGCTGGCTGGCCAGCCAGATGGCCCCGTTGTGCTTGCGGCCGTCGCGCACCCCCTCGATCAGCAGGCGCTCGCCGTGGGGCGAGGCCAGCAGGGCCCACGCCTCGTCGTAGAGGGCGGCGGCGAACCGGCTCGGGTCGCGGAACACGACCCGCCGGCCGACGGCGGCCACCAGGTAGAGCAGCGCCTGGCCCAGCACCTGCTCGGGGAGCATGGTGCGGGAGCGGTGCTCGCTCTGGAGCGTCTCGCGGTCGGGCAGGGCCAGGTTGGGGGTCCAGAACACGATGAAGTCGGCGTCGAGCGAGAGCACGCGGCCGTCGCCGAACACGAGCCGGCCGATGGCCGAGCGCCGGTGGTGGGCCAGGCGGCGGGCCAGGCCGCCCGCGGCCGCATCGCCGCCCTCGCCCATCCGGGCCAGCTCGGTCACCACGTCGTCGAGCCGCGCGCCGGGCCGTTCGGCGGCGGCGTCGACCGCCTCGGCCAGGGCGGTTCCCTCCTCGCTCTGCGACGAGCAGCCGGTGAGGATGGACAGGAAGCCCAGCGTGACCGTCTCGCGGTCGACGCCCGAGAAGCTGCGCAGGGGGTCGAGGCACACGTCGGCGCCCGACTCCACCCGCACCACCTGCACGTCGCCGGGCACCACGGCGGCGAAGCGGGCGTACTCACCGCTGGGCGTGCGGTCGACGGTCACGACCTGGCCTCCCCGGGCCACCGTGTCCCAGCACAGCCGCTTGAGGAAGTACGACTTGCCCGAGCCCAGCCGGCCGACGGCCGCCAGCGAGGGGCTCACGTTGGCCCGGGGGCCGAACGCCGGGTCGAACAGCACCGGGGTCTCCGAGCCGGAGTCGAGCGACACCCCCAGCAGCAGGCCGGTGGGATCGCCCACGTCGGATCCGCAGAAGGGGCTGCCCGCCGCCAGGTCGCGGGCCAGCATGAACTGCGTGTAGTCCCGGCACACCGGCGCCGCTGCGCTGCCGGGCAGCATCGAGCGCAGCAGCGCGACTTGGCCTCCTGTGGGACGGGCGAGGCCGTACTCCTGCGGTTGGAACAGCGCGGTGAGCGCGCCGGCCAGCTCCTCCAGCTCGACGAGGCTCGGGGCCGCCACCGACAGCAGCACGGTCACCTGGAACTCGGCCTCGGCCGGGTTGGCGCCCAATTCGGTCCGCTCGGCGTCGATGGCCCGGATGGCGTCGGCCAGGTGGGACGGCGCGCCGGTGACCTCGCCGTCGTACTCGTCGACCTGCCCCACCAGGTCGCGGTGCTTGCGCCGGACCTTGGCCTGCGCCTCGACGTTGGGCACCGCCCGGGCCCGCACGCACCAGTCGACCGGGAACCCCACCCGCTCCACGTGGTGGAGCCACTCGCCACCCCCGCCGGGGAACTCGAAGTAGTGCGGCATGTCGGCCAGGGCCAGCACGGTCTGGTAGGCGGAACGGTGGCCGTCGTCGACCCGGGCGTAGCGGCGGTGCCGGGGACGGTCGGCGTCACCGGCGTCGCCGCCGTCGGTCACCACCACGTCGGTCAGGTGGGCGAGCACCCCTCGGGGCCGGGCCGAGGCACCTGGCCCGGTGACCTGGGGCTCCCAGCGCTCGTCGAGGGTGGGCTCGTCGAGCGAGCGCCGCAGCGCCCGGGCGTAGAGCCAACACAGCTCCCCCGCCGTCACCCGCTCGGCCGGCACCTGCTGGCCGATCCGGCGCTCCAGCGAGGCCGCCGCCCTTCGGCGGACCTCGACCTCCTGGCGCGGCAGCGACCGGGCCGCGAAGCCGAACGCCGCGCCGAAGCCGCTCGTCGCCCGCCTCAACTGGCTCCGCCACGTGTCGGTGTCGGCCAGACGGGCGCCGACGTAGTAGCGACGCCGGTGGAGCGGGACCTGGTCGAGCCACCCGACGGTGGCCTCGCAGGTCATCCGCCAGGCGGGCCGGGCGTCGAGGTCCACGCCCTCGAACATGGCCTCGACCACGTCGAGCGGGTCGAGGCGCTCGCACACCGACAGCAGCATCGACTCGGCCGGCAGGCTGAGCAGCATCCCCCGCAGGCGGGCGTGCACCGCGAGCTTGTCGGCCACCGAGGTGTTGGCGTGCTCGAACGGCGTCACCCGCCAGAAGGCCCACACACCGCCGTCGGCCGACCAGACGAGGTTCCCCAGGATCGCCTGGGCCGGCGGCTTCACCGGCCGCCCTCCCCCGGGTCCGCCGCCACGAAGACCCGGGCAGAGGACAGCACGGTACGCCGGGCCGGTCGGTAGGGCCGGCCCCCGACCTGGCCCACGCCGCGACGCGCCGCCAACGTCAGGTATCCGGCGGCGGCGCGCACCAGGCTGCGCCCCTCGACCCGGCCGCGACGCACCGCCCAGGTCAGGCCGCACGGGACGCCGACGGCCAGGATCACAGACACGAACGAGGGCAGGGCCCGGCCCCACCACCGCCATGTCTGGGCCTCGATGATCAGGCTGACCAGCAGCACCACGATCTGGGCCGGGGTGAGCTGGAACGGCGGGGTCCAGCCCCCGATCTGGCCCAGGACCATGGGGTGGCGTCGGGCGTGGGTGTAGGTGGCGCAGGCGAGCCGGTCGTCGCCGGGCCCGTCAGTCGCCACGGTTCGAGACGCGGACGGGACCGCCGTCGCGTTGCTCGTCGACGTCGGACTTCACCTCGTCGGCCAGGGTGTCGAAGTTGGCCACCCCGTAGATCACGACGCAGCTGAGCAGCAGCGTCCCCACCGTGGGGGCCAGCGAGCGGGTCTTCAGCCAGGTCCCCGCCACGATGAAGATGGCGACGACCGTCACCACGCCGATCATGGTCGTCTCGGCCTTCCCGACGAACCCGTCCAGGATCTGGAACATCACCCTCCCTCTCGTGCCCGGTGCCTCCCGGCCTCGCTGTGTCGGCGTGCCAGGCCCGTGCCGGGCCTGTGCCGTGTCCCGTGCCACCGCACCGTCACCCGCACCCGGCGCGGGCACGCGCTTTTCGCCGGTCAGCCGCGCATCTGCGGAGCACCGTGTCGAAGAGGTGGGGACATGCGTGAGCTCGAGGCGGGCGCCAGCAGCGGCGAGGTGTTCATCGGGCGGGCCCACGAGCTGGGCCGCCTCGACCGCGCCTGCCAGGCGGCGCGCCGCGGGCGCGGCGCCCTGGTGGTCGTGACCGGCGAGCCCGGCATAGGCAAGACCCGCCTGTGTGACGAGCTGGCCGAGCGGGCCCGCTCCGCCGGGCTGCGGGTGGTCGCCGCGCGCTGCTGGGTCGACGGCGGTGCGCCCGGTCTCTGGCCCTGGCAGTCGCTCCTCGCCCAGCTGTGTGGGCCCGAGGCCGCCCAGCTCCTCGCGGCCGACACCGGGACGGCCACCGTCGACCCCGACCGCTTCGCCCGGTTCGCAGCGGTGACCGACCGCATCGCCGGGGCGTGCGCCGACGCACCGGCGTGCCTAGTGGTCGACGACGTCCACGCCGCCGATGCGGGCACCCTGCTGCTGGTCCGGTTCCTGGCCCGCTCCCTCCGACGCCTCCCGCTGCTGGTCGTTTTGGCCGCCCGCTCAGGCGTCCCCGACCCCGCCACCCCCCAGGCACGGGTGCTCGACGACCTCCGGGCCGAGGGCCTACCGCTGGTGCTGGGCCAGTTCGACCGGGAGGAGACCCTCGCCTTCCTCGACGACCACGGCCTCGGGGGCCTCGATCCCGACCTCAGCCTGGCCCTCTACCGGGTCACCGGCGGTCACCCCCTGTTCCTCAGGCGCATCGCCGCGCTCGGCCCGCCCGACCCCGACCGGGCGCTGCCCGACGGGCTCGACGTCGCCATCGGCGAGGCGCTCGGGCGGGTCGGGCCTGCTGCCGCCGACCTGCTGCGCACCGCTGCGGTGCTCGGCGCCAACCCGTCGGTGGCCGACACGGCCGTGATCTGCGCCACCGACGTCCCCGCCGTGCTCGCCGCCGTCGACGAGGGTGTGCGGGCAGGGCTCGTCGCCCTCGACGGCCCCGGCCGGTTCTCGTTCACCCACGAGACCGTTCGGGCCTCGCTCGAGGCCCGGCTCGACCCCGTCGCCCGCCTCGACGCCCATGCCCGTGCCGTGACGGTGGTGGCCGTGGGCGCCTCGCCCGACGCCCTGGCCCGTTGCGCCCACCACGCCCGCATCGCCGCCTCCCGATCGGTGACCGACGCCCTCATCGCCGTGTCGGCCTGCCGGTCGGCCGCCCGGGCCATGGTCGACCACTTCGCCTACGAACAGGCCGAGTCGCTGCTGTCGGCGGCCGTCGCCGCCCACCCCTCGGCGCTCCTCGGGGCGACCCCGGGTGCTCTGGTCCTGGAGTGGGCCCAGGCCGCGCTGCGCTGTGGCCGCATGGCCGACGCCCGGCAACGCTTCGACCGCGCCGCCGCCACATTGCGGGACGAGGGCGACCCCGTCCGGCTGGCCGAGGCGGCTCTGGGCCTGGGCGGGCACTGGTTGCACGAGCACCGGGCGCCGGCCGAGCGGGCCCGGGTGCTGGGGCTCCAGCGCAAGGCGCTGGCGGGCCTGCCCGACGACGAGGTGGCGCTGCGGTGCCGGCTGGAGGCCCGGCTGGCGGCCGAAGCGGTGTTCGACGGCGCCCCCGTCGAGCCCGTGCTCGACGCCCTGGCCGCCACCCGTCGCTGCGGCGACGCGGTGGCGCTGGCCGAGGTGCTGTCGCTCACCCACCACGCCCTGTTCACCCCGGTGCACGTGCGGAGCAACCTGGCGCTGGCCGACGAGCTCACCCGGGTGGCGTCCGAGGCCGGCCAGGGCATCCACACGCTGATGGGGCTGTGCTGGCGCACCGTGGACCTGTTCCTGCTGGGCGACGACCGCGCCCCGCGGGCGCTCGAGGAGCTGCGGGAGCGGGCTCACGCGCTGGCCAACAAGAACATCCTGTGGCTGGTCGACGTGATCGACACCATGCTCCTGCTGCGGGCGGGCCGGCTGGCCGACGCCGAGGCCGCCGCCCTCCGCTGCTTCGAGAGCGGCGACGCGGTGGGCGAGATCGACGCCCTGGGCTACGGGACGGCCCAGCTGGTCGGCATCTGCTGGGTCCAGGACCGCGACGACGAGATCGTCGACCGCGCCCGTGAGGTGGCCGCCTCGCCCAAGCTGATCCGGGCCGAGTTCTCGCTGCGGGCGAGCGCCGCTCTCGTCCTGGCTCGCACCGGCGAGCACACCCGGGCCCGGGCCGCGCTGGCGGACCTGGTGCGCGACGGCCTGGCGGCGCTGCCCGTGTCGAGCACGTGGCACGTCGGCCTCGTCGCCATCGTCGAGACCGCCGACGTGCTGGGCGACGCCGGGCTCGCCCGCCAGGCCTACGAGCTGCTCGTCCCCTACGCCGAGCTCCCGGCCATCGCCTCGCTGGCCGTGCTGTGCGCCGGATCGACCGAGCGCACCCTCGGGGTGGCCGCCCTGACCTTCGGCGATGTCGACCGGGCCGTCGGCCACCTCGAGCGGGCCGTCGACGCCAACCGCCGGCTCGTCAACCGCCCGATGACCGTCCTGGCCCAGGCCTCGCTGGCCCGCGCTCTGGTGCTGCGGGACGGGCCGGGTGACCTCGCCGCCGCCCTGGACGCTCTCGAGCAGGCGATCGACGAAGCCGGGGCCTGCGAGATGGCCGGCCGTGCCGCTGCGATGCGGGCGGAGGCGACGGCTCTGCGGGCTCGCCCGTCGTCGGATGCCGGCTCCGGACCAGTACCCGGCGGCCCCGGACGGGGTGTCATCCGCCGGGAGCAGGGTCGTTGGCTGGTCGCCGTGGACGACCACCGGGTCGAGGTCCCCGACCGGGTCGGCATGCAGTACCTGGCCGCCCTGCTCACCCGGCCGGGCCGGGCGATCGCCGCCCTGGCGCTGGCCGGCCACGGCGACGTGCCCGACAGCTCATCCCGCCAGGAGCTGCTCGACGAGACCGCCCGCCGCAGCTACGAGGTCCGCGCCCGGCACCTGCTGGCCGAGGTCGAGGAGGCCGAGGCCCGGGGCCAAGGCGACCGCGTGGACCGGCTAAGGACCGAGATCGAGGCCCTGGCCGACCAGCTCGACGCAGCCACCGGGCTGGGCGGTCGGGCCCGGACGTTCCTCGAGCCGGCCGAGCTGGCCCGCACGTCGGTGCGCAAGGCCATCAAGCGGGCCATCGACACGGTGGCCGACCGCTCACCGGCCATCGGGGCCGTGCTGCGATCGGGCATCGAGACGGGCTACGACTGCTCGTACACGCCCGACCCCGATGCCCCCGTCACCTGGACCTCGAGCGACCACCGCCTCGTCGACGCCTGAACGGCCGGGCCCGAGGCCCGATCGGGCCGGCGCTAGCTGCCGACCGCGGCTCCGGCGCCGGCGATCCAGGTCGCGTAGAGCGCCGCGTAGTGCCCGTCGAGGGCCACGAGCTCGTCGTGGGTGCCCAGCTCGACCAGCTTCCCGTCGGCCACGACACCCACCCGGTCGGCTCGCACCGCGGTGGTCAGGCGGTGGGCGATGACCACCACCGTGCGGCCGTCGAGCAGCCGGTCGACGGCCGTCTCGACCAGCGCCTCGGTGCCCGGGTCGAGCGAGGACGTGGCCTCGTCGAGCACCAGCACGGCCGGGTTGGCCAGAGCGGCGCGCGACAGCGAGACCAATTGCTTCTCTCCGGCGGAGAGGCGGCTCCCCCGTTCGCGGACCTCGGTGTCGAGGCCCTCGGGCAGGGCGGCGAAGCGGTCGTAGGCGTCGACGGCCCGGAGGGCGTCGTCGACCTCGGCGTCGGTGGCGCCGGCCCGGGCCATGCGCACGTTGTCGCGGATGGTCCCGTTGAACAGGAACCCCTCCTGGGGGATGACCACGACCCGGTCGCGCAGCGACGACAGCGTGGCGTCGCGCAGGTCGACGCCGCCGAAGCGGACGGCACCGTCGGTGGGGTCGTAGAGCCGGGCGACCAGCTTGGCCAGGGTGGACTTGCCCGCTCCGGTGGGCCCGACCAGCGCCAGGCGGGTGCCGGCGGGGATGCTCAACGACACGTCGCGCAGCACCGGCGCGCCGCCGGCGTAGGCGAAGCTCACGCCCTCGACCTCGATGTCGCCCTCGTCGGGCAGGTCGACGGCCCCCTGGCGCTCGGGCACCTCGACGGGCGTGTCGAGCAGCTCGAACAGCTTGTGGAGACCGGCACCGGCCGACTGCACGGTGTTGAACAGCTGGCTGAGCTGCTGCACCGGCTCGAACAGGTTGGACAGGGCCAGCACGAAGAAGGCCACCGTGCCCAGGGTGAGGGTGCCGGTGTGCACCCACCAGCCGCCGACGCCGAGCGCCAGGGCGGTGGTCCCCCATCCGGCCAGCTCGATGACGGGCAGGTACCAGGCCGACACCCACACCGAGCGCATGTGGCTGTCGAACAGCTTGCGGTTGCCGCGGCTGAACCGGCCCACCTCGACGTCCTCGCGGCCGAAGGCCTGCACGACCCGCACGCCGGCGATGCCCTCCTGCAGGTGGGTGAGGGTGGTGCCGATGCGGTCGCGCACGTCGAGGTAGGCGTCGTTGGAGTCGCGCTGGAACTTGATGCTGGCCAGGATCACCGGGGGCAGGGCCAGGGCCGCCACCAGCAGGAGCTGCCACGACACCGAGGCCAGCACGACCACGGAGATGACCAGCAGCAGGCCGTTGGCCACGAACATGGACAGGCCCATCTGCACCAGCTCGGCCAGCGAGTCGACGTCGGAGGTCATGCGGGACACCACCACGCCCGCCTTCTCGCGGTCGTAGTAGGGCATCGACAGCCTCTGGAGGTGGGCGAACACGCTGATGCGCAGGTCGCGCAGGAACTCCTCGCCGATGCGCCCGATCAGCGTGACCTGGACCCGGTTGGTCACGTAGGCCAGCAGGGCCACGATCACGTAGCCGACGACCGTGGCGTTGAGGACGCCGGTGTCGCGGGCCCGGATGCCGTCGTCGATGCCGATGCGCACCAGGTAGGGACCGGCCAGCACGGTGAAGGTCCACAGCAGGGCCATGCCCATGGCCACCAGGACCTTGCGCCGGTGAGGCCCCAAGCGGGCTGCGGAGCGCCGCAGGATGTGCTTGGCCTGGGCGGCGTCGAGCTTCTCGTCGGCGCTGACCCCGGCGCTAGCCCACATTGCTGGTGCCCTCCCGCTCGGCGGCTTCCCGTTCCAGGGCGGCTTCGGCCTCGGCGACCGCGTCGCTGTCGAGGGCGGCGGCGGCCAGCACCTGGCGGTAGCGCTCGTGGCCGGCCAGCAGCTCGTCGTGGGTGCCCTCGGCCACCACCCGTCCCTCGTCGATCAGCACCACCCGGTCGGCCAGGGCGATGGTGGCGGGCCGGTGGGCGATGACGATGGTGGTCCGCCCCCGCATGACCTCGGCCAGCGCGTCGCGGATCTCGTGCTCCTTGGTGGGGTCGACGGCCGAGGTGGCGTCGTCGAGGACCAGGATGCGGGGGTCGGCCAGGATGGCCCGGGCGATGGCGATGCGCTGCCGCTGGCCGCCCGACAGCGAGTAGCCCCGCTCGCCGATGAGGGTGGCGTAGCCGTCGTCGAGCGAACGGATGAAGTCGTCGGCCCCGGCCAGCCGGGCCGCCCGGGTGATCGCCTCCTCCGAGGCGCTCGGGTCGGCGAAGGCGATGTTGGCCGCCACCGTGTCGCTGAAGAGGAAGGTCTCCTCGAACACGATGCCCACCGCCCGGCGCAGGTCGCGCAGGCGCAGGCGTCCCACGTCGGTGCCGTCGAGCAGGATCCGGCCCGTGCCCACGTCGTAGAAGCGGGGCAGGATGCGACTGACGGTGGTCTTGCCCGACCCGGTCGGTCCCACCAGCGCCACCGATTCGCCGGGCCGGATGGTCAGGTCGAAGCCGGCGAGCACGGGCGGGCCGTCGCCGTAGGCGAAGCCGACCTGCTCGAAGCGCACCTCACCCCCACCCGCCGGCAGCGGCTCGGGCTTGGCCGGGTCGACGATGATCGGATCGGTGGCCAGCACCTCGTGCACCCGCTGGGCCGACACCGAGGCCCGCTGGGCCTGGGCCACGATCAGGCCCAGCATGCGCAGCGGCCACACCAGCATGGCCACGTAGACGTTGAAGGCGATCAGGGCGCCGATGCTCAGGTCGCCGTTGAGGACCTGGTGGCCGCCGTAGCCCAGCACGGCGATGAAGCCGATGTTGGGCAGCAGCTCGAGGGCGGGCAGGAAGCGGGCCCGGGTGCCGACCGCGCCCAGCGACTGGTCGAACACGTCGTCGGCCTCGGTGCGCAGCCGGTCGGCCTGGATCTGCTCGGCGCCCAGGCCCTTGATGACCCGCACACCCGACACCGACTCCTCGACCACCGCGGCGAGGTCGGCCGACTCGCGCTGGATGCCCATGGCGAAGGGGTGGAGCCGGACCGAGAACCGGTTGGCCAGCACGTTCATGAACGGCAGCGAGCCCAGCGCCAGCAGCGTGAGCACCGGGTCGATGGTGGCCAGGATCACCGCCACCGCCACCACGGTCACGCCGTTGGAGATGGTCAGCGGGATCAGCACCAGGAAGGTCTGCACCTGCTGGAGGTCGGTGTTGGCCCGGCTCATCAGCTGCCCGGTCTGGGCCGTGTCGTGGTAGCCGAAGTGCAGCCGCTGGAGGTGGGCGAACATGCGGTCGCGCAGGTCGGCCTCGATCCAGCGGGCGGCGCGGAAGGCCAGGTAGCGCCGCAGGCCGGTGAAGACGGCCGACAGCACGGCCACGCAGCCCAGAGCGATCGACCAGTTGCGCAGGGCGCCGGCGTCGTCGGCCTCGATGCCCTCGTCGATGGCCTGCTTGACCAGCAGGCCGGTGCTCACCTTCGCCCCGGTCCACACCAGGCCGGCGATCACGCCCAGGGTGATGCCGAGCTTCTGGCGCCCGGCCGCCTCACGGATGAGGCGCCATCCCGCCCGCCCGTCCCCGAGCTCGTCGACCGTCCCGTCCGCCACGATCCCCCCTCGCTCGACCCGGCGGTCAGGCTACCGGGGGCTCCCGCCGGCCCCCGAGGGATTTTGCAGCTCGTGCAACGCCGCCGGGTCGGTCGGGACGGTCAGCCGACGGTGACGGTGTCGCCCACCCGGACCGTGCCCTCCTGGGCCAAGTCGGCGTAGACCCCGGCGCACGCCCACGTGCCCAACCCGGGGATCTCCAGCCGGTTGGTCCGGGCGATGACCTGCAGGGTCCGCCGGTCGCGGGGCAGCTCCTCCTGGGCCAGCGTGGTCATCACGCAGCGCATGGTCGGCAGGCTGACGGTGATCGCCGCGTCGGGGCCCAGCGCCACCCGCTGGCCGACCCAGGCGTTCTCGAGCAGCTCGTCGCCGGGCGCCTCGACCAGCACGTTGGGCCGGTAGCGGCGGGTGTCGAAGGTGGCCTCGGCGTCCTGGCCCGACAGGTGGCGCAGCGTGGGCGCGGTCAGCAGGTGGATCACCGACAGGTCGAAGAACGTGCCCGCCGGCGCCATCAGCCCCACGGGGATGGCGCTCACCGGCTCGCCGGACTCCTCGTGCTCGACGGTGGTCGAGGTGATGAACTCGTCGGGCGCCAGGCCCTCGATGTCGGGCCACATCTCCTCGAAGGTGTTGCCCGACCCCGAGTCGGCCGCCTCGACCACCCGGACCGACCGGCCCAGCAGCTTGGAGAGCAGGGCGTGGCAGTCGGGATCGTCGGTGCGGGTCGCGGAGCCGTCGGGCAGCTCGATCACGGCCGGCGGAGTGGGCTCGCCCGGCGCCGGCTCGTCGACGAAGCGGGCGGCGCAGTCGAGCAGCCCAGCCCACTTGCGGGGGTTCTTGGCCGAGGCCACCCGGCCGTCGGCGTCGTCGACCAGGGCGTAGGCCCGGTCGCCCACCAGCCCCGACGCGCCGAGGTGGCAGCTGTCGAGGCGCTCGCCCCGCATCGACTTCACCGGGAAGCGATGCAGCTCCCCCACGGTCATCGGCGCGTTGTCGACCACGTTGTGGACCTCCCCGTGGCCGAACCGCGTGCCCGGCCGAGCGAACGGCCAGAAGATACCGTGACCCACGGTGAAGCCCCCTGATCCGCCGCCGCCGTGCGCGGCCGGTCCCCTGCCGAAACCGGCCGAACCGCCCCCGGCCACCGGCTCGTCGGCGCCCACGGGCCAGTTGAACCGGGTGCTCACGCTGGGGCTGTTCGCAGCGCTCACCGCCTACGTCTTCGTGGCCGACCCCAACGGTGACAGCATCTATCCCCGTTGCCCGAGCCAGCTCCTGTTGGGACTGGACTGCCCGGCGTGTGGCGGCCTGCGCGGCACCCACGCCCTGCTCCACGGGCATGTCGCCGAGGCCC
>WUUC01193816.1_pt1 | contig 14436 bp, 14 predicted proteins | sample 6278441 | NCBI WGS metagenome assembly WUUC01 (sample SAMN13675441, study PRJNA597444) | soil metagenome | isolation source: soil | place: USA: Washington | collected 2017-10
GCGAGTAGAACCGGTATTCGACCGCTGGTCGACCGGATGGCGGCGCTATGTCCAAGTCGCTGCGGCTTCGCCGCACGACCAAAGGTGTCCGCGCCTGTTTACTCGCAGGTTATCAACGTCCGGTTCCAGCCGGCCGGCAGCGCCTCGCAATCCGGAGACGTGCCCGAGGGGCGGGCCGTCTTCCGACCGTGGAGGATCGGATGCGAGCGCATCACTACCCGAGTCTTAGAATTTCAAGCTGGCCAGTGCCTTCGCAATGGAGTGGCCATGACTGAGACGCCCCCTCCGATCTACCCGCTGCCGGTAGAGCACCTCCGCAACGCGGCCAATCGCCTGGCAGCCGAATTGGACGATGCGGGGCTATTGCAGGCCGCTGCCTATGCCTCGATGGCGGCCGATGCCATCAATCAAAATCCGGCTCCCGCGCCCACCGCCGCAATACCGCGAACCGACGTCGAGTGCGAGTTCGAGGTCGATGAACATGACCGCATCTGGCTGATCCAACGCGGAGATTGTTTAATCATCGGGCGAACCAGCGCGGTTTTTCCTGAGATGCGCCGGCTGATCAGTGCCGTCGTTCTGGGGCACGAAGCTAAATAGCAAGTCTCGGTATTCCGGCCAAGGACAAGGAACCTGAAGCGCCTTTCGGCGGACGGCAGGCCGCGGCCGCGAGCCTGAATGGTGAAGAGTGAAGGCGGCTCTGCGCTGCAGGCCGATGAATGAAAATTGGTCTGGGGCGGTCACTCAAACCGGAAGTCCCCCAATGAACCCTCCTCCCCAATCCGGGGTCCTGTCCCTGGACGAAGCCCGCCGAGCACACAACGCGGGGCGGTTCCTCGCCGCAACCATGACATGCAAAAACGGCAAGAGGCCGCGCCTCGTAAACTGCCCCCTCGCCCATCTGCGCTACTACCAGCGGCCGGACGTCGATATTGCGATCGTACGCGGTTCGGAGCCCGAGATCCGGGACGTGGTGGATTGGGTCCGTCGCCGTCAGAACACCTGCATGATCGGGCGCTTGTGGGATAGGAAGCCCTTTGCGGAATTGGTCGTGTCCGTCTTTTTGTCCGACGCCCATACCGGGCCGAGCTCCGGCCGGGGCGTCGCCGTTCTGGACAATCTCCACCTCTTCACACCCGACGGCGAACGCTGGTGGCTGACGGGCCGAGTGGAAGATCCATTGCTGCTGGCGCTGACGCGCGACGGCCCAGTCCCAACGCTCACTAAGCCGTACCAAAGCGAGGACGAACTCTCTCGTGGGAAGACCCAGGCCGACAAGCTTCTCTCGGCCGTGATCTGGGGTGAATCGGCGATGTGATCGCCGGCCGCGACGCCGGCGGCGTCCGCGGCGAAGAGGACAATTCCAAGGAGTGAGTTGGCTTCGCCGAGGGAGAAATGGGCGCGAGCGCCCCTCCGGTAGGCGAGCGAAACGCTCAACGAGGATTACCATCATGCTGAATACGATTCCGAAGGCGCCCGAACTCGGCCAGGCGAGCCGCCGGGCCGTCAAGGCGGCCGCGCTCACCATCGAGCTTGCGGGCGGCTTGCCCGACGCCTGCACGGTGAGCTCGGGAAGCCAGTCTCCGACCTGTATCCACCATCGCGGCTGGAACCTGCTTCTGCTCCCCACGACTTGTGAGGGCCCGATTTACATCACCGAGGCGATCGAGCTCGTCCGGCGGCTGACCGACGAAAGCGCTTTGGTCGTTCGGCTCGACACGGCCTTGGAGCCGCCGATCAGCCTCGTAACTTTCGACGCCGTTGTCCGCCAGCAGGGGGACGTGGTCATCCTGCGCGGCCTGCTGCCCTGTATAGTCCCGGGCGACCGGCGCCTGGCGCTGATCCCGAAAGGCGCCTCAAAACCTGTGCTCGTGTTCGGCTCAATGGGGTTGGCGGCAGACTATGCCATCTCAGCCGCCGACACTTGGAACGCGCAGGACGGCATCGCCGCCGCAGCGGCATTCTTCCGCAGCCGAATCTGGGGAGGCTTGTGATGGCCAAGGCGCTCAAACAGCCGCGCGCAAAGAGGCCGAACGGCTACAAAAATCCCGTTGCGAAGAAACCGCCGGCTGGCCGGCCGACTCTGTCGCCCTACCTTTATCTTAATCCGCTCGGCTCCTATCCGAGTTTCACCTGGGGCGTTCTGCGTCGGAAATTTGGGCCGGATGGACGGGAGAATACGGCCGAAGAGTTCGGCCGGCTCAAGCTGCATCCGGTGAACCCGCCCGCGGCGGGAGCCGCCTGGCGATCGCCCTGCCGATGGATGGTCCTGCTGCCGGATGATGCGAGCGATGTCTTGTGGGATCCGCAGCGGTTGCTGGCGTCGTTCGACGCGAACGCGGTGCCGTGGGTGCCGGAGATCCTGGCCTACATCACTGTTCGATTCGAGACGCCGCGCCTGCACGTCGTGTGGGATCGAGTGCAACGATGGGCACGGGAATCGCTGGTCAGCCGCGGCTTGCCGGTGGTCGGCGTGCTCCACGTCCCCGCGGAAGTCGGAAGCCCAAATTTGCCACATATCCATCTTCTCGTTCCGGTACGGACCCTCGGTGCAACCGGCCACGGCTGGGGCGTCTATGACCAAGAGATGTCCCACGATGAGGGGCAGGAGTTGACCTGGCGGTCCTGGACCGAATTCAACGCCCGCTGAAGTCGCGCGCTCAGAACGGGATTTCATCGTAGGGGTCCGGCACAACGTCGGGCCGCTTCAGGTACCGGATGATCGTTTCAACCGTCGGCGCGACACCCCTCAATTGGCCGGCCCTGATCATATCGTCGATCGCGGCAACTATGGCATGGGCCAGAGCTTCAAGCTCCACGCCGGACGGAATACCCTCCACGCCCGCGGCGCGGCGCACCCGAGTGACGATATCCTCGATCGACCATACAAAGTGGCGCCGCCTCTCTTTCTCCTCGTTGAACTTGGTGATGGCTAGTTCGCTCAATCTGTCGATGTCGTCGCCCTGGAGGGCGAAGCCTCGGCTTCCACGGCATAACGTTGACCCGCTTCGCTTCTTTTTATTCTGAGGGCTACGCACGTCCAGAGCCTAGCTCGGCTCCGCCGTCGTAGCCATACGGTTCGCCATAAAAAATACATTGGTTCGGCCGTTGCAGGGTCCTCGAATCGCGCATACGCTATCTCATAATTCCGAAGAAAAGGTGTGAGGAGCGAGTAATGGCGTGTCCACCGCGCAAGCGACGGATCGGTCTGGCTCTGTCGGCCGCGCTTCGCGGCCTCTGTCGCCATCCCTTTGGAACGCCATTACTCGCGGGGAAGGGCGCACCCTTCCCCGGCCCCATCCCCTCCCCGGCGGGCTCCAAATGAGCCGCCGGTCTCGCTCCGGCACCGACAAGCGGAAACGTCATATCGACGTCCGCTTTCGCCTCGATACGCACGAAGTCGAGCTTCTCGACGCGTGCGCCCGGGCCGCGGGCAAGAAGGGCCCGCGGGCGCGAGGAGCCTGGCTCCGACAAACGATCGGAGCCGCGCCCGTCCACCAAGTGGAACGGGCGGTTCACCAGCGGGTCCCGCTCTCCGGCGGCCAAGCTCTCCTCGCCGAGCTCGGCGACGCCGGAGTCGGCCTCGACAGGCTTGTCGCGGTGTTGGAGAGGCTCGCCGACGGCAAGTTGCCCGCCGACGCGGCCCAGCGCATTCAAGCCGATCTCGAGCGCATCACTAGTGGAGTCATCAGCAAGCTCGACGCCTTGATCGACGACGTCGCGGATGGGCTCGGCCGTCACGCCGAGCGGATCCGATCATGATCATCAAGATCATCCGCGGAGATAATTTCAAAGGCCTTATCGACTACATAACCCGCTCCGGCCAATATGACGACGGGCAGGACGAGGCACGCATCCTGCGCCTCGAGGGCCTCAAAAGCCTAAAGACAGCGACGGCTCAGCTCCTTAAAAGCGCGTCCAAAGCACCCAGGCGGACGCGGCGCGCGGTTCACATCCTTTGCCGGGCCGAGCGGAATCTAACGGATGCGGAGCTCGAGGAGACGTTTAGGCGAAGTCTCTCGGCCCTGGGGCTTACCGGCCGCCAATATGTCTCGGTCGTACATGACGACGGCCACGGCCACCTGGGTGCTTGCGAACTCGACAAGGAGGGCAAGCCGCCTCCCCGGCGACTCTATTCGAATTCGTTGAAACGCGACGTCACCCCCCAGGAGGCGGTCGACTTGGAGCGGGGCGACATAGTTTCGCGCTCGTGGGATTCACACGCCTGCTGGCGCCTCAGCAAGGTCGCCCGCGAGCTGGAGGTGCAATTCGGCCTAAAGCTGCTCCGTACGGGCGTCACGACGGATTTAGAGGCCGATGCCGGCGAGCGCATCGCTGTTCCAGACTGGCAGCTCAAGCGCGAGGGAGAGACGGGGCTCATGCCCCTCGCGCACGAGCTCGGGGCCGAGATCAAGGCGGCGTTAAACCTGGAGACCTGGGAGGAACGGGCCGAAGCCCTCGAAATGTACGGTTTGGCGCTCCGGGCCTACGAAGGACCGAATGCGCGGCGTGAGGGCATCCAGGTCTACGCCGTCACCGACCCGACCCACTTCTGCAACGGCTCCTCCCTCGGGAAGAATTATGGCTTGAAGGCGATAAACGACAGGTCCTCGAGCCCATTGAAGGAGTGGTTGGTGGACCGCGCCGCCAGCGGGCTTTCGAGGACGCCAGCACGCCGGGCGCGGCAGCTGTCTAAGGTGGACCCCGAGCGGGCGCACTTTCTCCTCGACTACGACCGCTACAAGGACGAGCATGCGCAACGCCGGTTAGCCTGGAGCGAACTGGGTCGCGAGCAGCGCCACTCCCATCGAGAAAGGCGCAACGCTATCAAAACGCTACGCGGCGAGCTCCTCGGCCAAGGCTTGTCGAAGCGGGCCGTGGGCCTGATCTGCACGGCGACCCGAAAGGCCATGAAGAACGAGGCTGAAGCGCGTTACCTCACGAAAAAGGCTGAGCTATCCGCCTTTCCGCCTCGGCGAATGACCTGGACTAAATGGCTGCTCGAAGAGGCGGCCACCAAGCCACCGGCAAGAAGGATCTACGAGGAGACCCATCGCCGCATTACCAGAGCGGACCAAAAGGCCGCGTTAGTGGAGGCTGCTCGGGCGAAGGAGGTACGGCGCATCCAGGCGGAAGCCGCTGCCGCCGAAGCCAGAGAGAAGGAGAGACGAGCGACCGCTGCAGCGGAGAACGCCGCCCGGATAACCGCTTCAGCTGCAGTTGCGGCCGCTGCCAGCCAAAGTCCGCGACCGTCATCGCCGGTGCAACCGTCTCCGACTTCGAGGCCAGCTGGCCCGTTCGCGGCGAGCAGGCCGGCGATGCCCGTTGAAAAGCCGGGAAGCTCGTCCGCCGCGATCATTCCTCCGCCCCCCAATCGTCCAGTAGCGGAACCGGCAGCGCGGCCTCAGTCGGTAGCCCCGATGATCGACGCGGCACGGGCGGCTACCCAGGCCGCCTTGCGTCAGAAAAGACAGGAAATCGACCGGCTGCTCGACGAGGCAGTAAGCCAGCGCTGGCCAATTGAACAAGTTGGGGAGCGCCAGTTCCGTATTCGCCCGGATGGTCTACAGGCCGGTGCCCGAGAATTGTTAGCCAGCCCGGCCTTCGAGCCGATCGTCAGCGCGCGGCTCGCCGACGGATTCGCGCGTCAGCAGGAAGAGGTCACAGACCTCAAGAAGCTGTTATCTGAATCGAAGACGGTCCGAATCGAAAATGGACGCATAGCGACGACATCCGTCCCTCTCGCGGCTCGGAGCAGCCTCGAACCCCGTGCCGACTGGCCGACGCTGGTCGAAGTGTCGAGGAAACGGGTGCAAGAACTTGACCGCGCGGCACTCGCCTATTTTGCCTCAACGGCTTTCGCACAGGGTAACCCTATCGTTTTCAGCGAGGGCTTGTACGCAATGCGGGGCGTGGAGATTACTGCAGCGGTACATGCCATTCTGGAGGATCCGGCGAAGACCTTTTTTGTCCAAACCCTCCTGAGGGAAATTCAGGATGAACAGTCGACCGCTATCGGGTTGGTCGAGAAGCATATCGCTGGGCAGGCGCTGGCCCCCGTGGACGAGCGCGGCGAGCTCGATCCCTCGCGCCTCGCCGACAACCTCATGCGCGGTATGTGCGCGATGCTCGTGAAGCTCCCCGAACTTCGGGCCGCAGCGTCGAAGAAGCTCGAAGAGGAGCGCCTCCGTGTCGATGCAGTGCTCGAGAGGGTCCGGATTGACTGCTCGCCGGCCCAGGTCGGTGATGGAAGGATCCTCTCGGCGCGCGGCCTCACTGCGGAGGAAATCGCGTTGTTGAACTCGCCGCCCCATCGCGCGCAGGCTGTCGAGCGGATTGAGGAGTTGAACCATCGGCTAGAAAACGCCCGCGAGGAGGCGACCAAGGTGAGTTTGCAGGCACCCCCGGCCGGGCCGCTGCGGGAGCAGACGAACCCCACAGCGCCCGATCCCTCCGACGAGGAGTGGGAAACTGCGATACAGTGCGTCGACACCTTCGGTTACCCGATCGCCTTTGACAACGCGCTGAAGACCTACTTGGTGTCGGACCTATCCGACCACCAGGCCGCTATACTCTTTCATCCAAAGCACGAGCAGGCCACGCAGGCACGATTGGCGGCCATCGTGGAAGAGAATGACGCCGCCATCGCAGAACGAGACCTCAAAGAAGTAAAACAGGTGCAAGACCTTATGGCTCAACGAGGGGCCTCAAAAGCTCCCGGATATTGAGGACACGATCCACGAGCCGGGCTTGTCTTGTAATCACGCCCGTGCCTTAATGCGCAGGCCCGCCTGAAAGAAGCGGATCGAGGCTTGAGAACCTCGCTGTGACCGCCGGCGGACCATGGGTTTGACCGGATGGCGGGAGCTCGGCTAAAGGCCCCGCGCCTGCGTCACAGCAGGTTCTCAACGTCCGGTTCCCAAGGGCCGGCATCGCCTCGCAACCAGGGAGACGATGCCGGCCGCGGCGCGCCTCCCGCCGTGCAGGAGGAATCAATGAGAGCACAGGGATATGCCGCAGCCGCGTTGATCGTGCTGGCTGCTTGCGGGCCATCGGGCGAGCCGGCGAACGGACAGGGCACCGCCGCTGCAGCCGGCTGAAAGAGCAATACGAAATTCGACATCGCCGGTGTTTCGCTCGGCGACAGCGTCGCCTCTGCGACGGCGGCGCTCAAGATACGCGGCTTTACCGTGGCTGTCTCGAACGGCGCGTTCAGCTTCGAAGACTGGGTGAGGAAGTCGCAGGCAGCCGCCAATGGCCAGGATCCGATGCCGAAGCTGGACGAAGTGAGGGATCTCACGGCGTGGAAAGGGGCAGAGCAAATCTATCTGCCGGTCCGCGCATTTCCGAACGGCGGAATCATCGAGTCCATCACTTACTCCGTTCCCTCGAACGGCCGGAGCCAGGCGGAGATGATCGCAGCGGTCAAGGCCCGATACCCCGCTGGGTGGCAGCCCCGGCCGGCGATGTTCAGGCTTTGCGCGAAAGGCGATCCGGATTGCACCCGCAGCCTGCCGGAAGGAAATTACATTCAGTTCGATCCGGGCGTGACGGCATTCTCCATCCGGCTCTTCGCAGGCCGGCAACAGCAACTGGAATTTCGGGCTGCATTCGACTCAGAGCTTCGCAAACGGGTTGGACCGACATCATCCTCGTTTTTACGCGGCGTATAAGCTTCGCCGAGGATATCGACGGCGAGGATCGGTTCGCCGACCGCGGCTCCGCCTAATCGAGGACCTGGGGAGCGGCGGTCACCGGCTGTTTCCGATCGCCTTGTCGTGAACGCTCGCCTCCTGCGCCGCGGAAGTGGCAAGCTCACGTCGATCGTCCGCAGTCAGAAGACCTTCGCAGGTCGCCGGGGCGATGAGCGGCTGAGTTCCCCTGCCATCCACCAGCTGGTCGACCTGCCTCCGAAAACGCTCCAGCTCCGCTTGCGGGAGCTTGCGCCTGAACAGGTCGGATCTCTCCCGGAGCATATCCTCATCGGCTGGAAAGTCTGCTGACCTTGCGAGGTTCAGGGCCTCGGTGGCGCAAAGGATCTCCGCGGGAGGGTCCTTCGCCTCGGGCCTGGAGCAGCCCAGGAGGAACAGGACCGCGAGGAGCGTGGAGCGATGCAAGTCAGCCATGGTGGCCTCCTGTGGTTCGGGTCAGGCGTTTTGGGACCAGCTTGCCTTCGACCTCGTCGACCTCCTCTTGCTTCCTCAATCGGTAGAGGATCTCGCTGAAGGATCCCGGCGCGGTAGGGAAGCGGTCGCTGCATCGGGGAGAAGCCATGCCACTGACCCCGCAGAGCGGCGGCGCTCGGCGCTCCGCGCTCTCCAAAAAAAAGGTCCCGCCCGATCGTCAATCGCGCTGCAGAAATTCCGGGTTCGGCGGTATACAGAGGTCTGCCAGTCGCACAGGACCGACAGCACAGACTCGCGAAAGTTCAGCATGACCGACGACCCATTCAACCTCCCAGAGACTGCCGCCGAACGGCTGGCACGGGAGATTCTCGATCCTCCCGCCGAGCGCCTTCGGCGTGACTACGAGGCCTCGTCGGCAGCGCGACTGGCGCTCGAATACGCTAATCCTCCCACACAACTGGCCGAGCGTGAGATGGCCCTGGCGCTGCGGTCGGAATTTACCGGCGCGACGGCCGAGGCGGCCAAGCTGCTCGCCGATCACAATCCGGTTGCGATCGATCCGTCGGTGTTGGCTGCGATGGGCCAGATCAAACCGATTCGGATCGACCCTGGCCTCGTCAAGGCAATGGCCGAATTCAAGCCTATGGCGATTGATCCTGAATTGCTGGAGCGGATCAACGGAGCCGTCGCAATCAAATTTGATCCGAGGATCGCTGCTGCGCTCGGTAGTATCAAGCCAATTGAAATCGATCCCGGGCTCGGAGGAGCGATCGCCGAGGCGCAGAAAGCCCTAGCAGGATTCGGAGAGCCTTACGGCGGGATTGCCGAAGCCGTTCGGGCAATTGAGGACCAGCAGCGCAGCTTTGCGGCGTCTCTGATCGCCACCCTTGGGAGCACAATTGGGGATGCCACCCGCGTCAATCAGTGGGCGTTGGCGCTCGGCAGGATCGCGGTGCCAGACATTGCCAGCGTCTTTGCCGGCGCACCGAATGTCGCGGCACAGGTCGAGCAGATGCACGCAGCGGTCCACGCTAATCTGACCGGGATCGTGGGCCGTAATCAGGCTGAGATGAGTGCAATGCTCGGTCTTGGTCACAAATTTGGAGCGGTTCTTGAAACGACCAGCTTCAAGATGTCGGCCTTTGCCGGAATTACCGATGTTGGGGGCGTTCGAACCTCGGCATGGGATGAAGCCTATCAATCGCTGTTCGGTGCGTGGCGCACGCGACCGGATCTTCCCAACTCCTATTGGCGCGATCCGCGCGCGCGACGCCGCATGTACGATGCCGCCGAGGTTGATCCGGGGTTGGCCGGAGCCGGTCTGGGCATTGCGGTCGAGGTCATGGTCGAGAGCGGTCTTGCGCCCGGGGTCCGCTCGGAGGCGAACGCCGTCGCAGTTATCAAGCTCGGCGAAATGTCGATGACCATTCGGTCGCGCGGCACGCGCAACGATGCGTTCGCCCTGCTTGGGCGGTTCGAAGAAGAACTACGGGCGTATATCACCCGCAAATTGTCGGGGAGGTTCGGCCCGGACTGGTTCAAGGTCCGGATAGACGGCAACACGGCGGGCGCTGCCAAGCGTACGCGCGTTCAGGCTTTGCAGCGCGGCGAGATCGGCCTCCCGCTCATCAATTACACCGATATCGGTGACCTTTCGAACATCCTGCGCGCCGACAAGAACTGGAAAGAGGTGTTCGAGGAGGTCTTCATCAACTCCAGTTCACTCGATCACGACATGCAGAAACTGATCGCCGCACGGCGTCCGACGGTTCACACGCGCCCGATGGATGCCGTTCGCTTGGTGGAGATGGTGTGCGTAATCGACCGACTTTCCAAGCAAATGGCCGACGACGGCGCCTGGAAATTGATCGCGGAGAGCGATGAGTGACGGCGCTATTCATCTGAGTGCGCTTTGCCTGGACCAGGCCAAGACCTTTATCGCCGCAGCCGACAAGCTCCACGGCGACGGAGCATGCGCCCATATCGTCCATCATCTCGCACTGCTGGCGCTCGAAGAACTCGGGAAAGCCAATATGGTGGCCGCGCACATGGTGGTGGGAGACCGGCGCGACTCCAGTTGGATCGAGAAGTCGTTCGATAATCATCGGCGAAAATTGCAGTGGGCATTGTGGTCGCCGGTCAACCGAATCGATCCAAAAGATTTCGCGAAAGCGGGTGAGTTCGCAGAGCGCGCGCATTCGCTGCGACTCGCATCGCTGTATGTCGATGCCTGCGCAACACAAGATGACCTGCCGCCGAACCAGCTCATCACACAGGAACGTGCGACGGCGATCCTCGAACTAGCACGCGCGCGATGGGCGCTTGAGGATGAACATGGTCATCCCAGCTCTGAGCCAAACGAGATTTTGGACTGGTTTATGGCGACGCTCGAAGATCCAGAGCGGTCGAAGCGTCTGATGAGCAGGAGCTTTATCGACCATTATGCCGAACTTGGCGGCGATGCGCGCGAATGGGTGGCCTGGGCGCGGGAGGAGATGGCCAAGCTGGATCGTGAAGCCAGCGAAGCGCTGAAAGCGGAACTCGAGCGATCGGCAATTTCGCTTGTATCGGGCAAGCCGCGCTGGCGGCTGAACGCGACGGTCTACACGTCGTCGCATGCGCTGCGGGCGAAGATGCTTCAATATTGGAACGAGCGGATCGACAGCATCCAGCTGATCTGGACCGGCAAGAAGGATCAGTTCCAGCTTCAGTTGAGCTTTGACGACAGCACGCCGCTCGCAGAATTATACGGCAAGGCCGTGTCGGTGGCGAAGACCGTGGTGGCGTGCCTGAACATCGGTAGCCTCGGATATTTCTGGTTTCAGCGCCCTGGCTATGAGCATAAAATCTTCAAGGAAGTGAAAGACCTCGACCGGCCCGGAATGAAGCTTCTGATCGAGAATCTCCCGAGCTTCTGGGACGACGGTAGGGCAGTGGCGCTGACGGAGCAGCACCTGCAACACGCGATCGAATGTATGATGACCTACATGCCACTGCCGAGCGACGAGGCCGAACCAATCTTCGCCCCCTATTTTCATGGGCTGGCCATGATCGCCAAATCTGATGTCTTTTACTCGCTTGACGATATTGGACGGCATGCCTTCGCTGCCAGCTTGGGTGGGGCTTTCCATAGCTATGCCGGCTGGGACGGTGATCCGGTCAAGTTCGAAGCCTGTTTTCATGATCAGTTCGTACCAATCATGCCTGAAAAGGCCGACCGCGATCAGATGTTTGCTGTGCTTAACGCCAAGGGCAGTCCGGCCAATTGCGCTCTCGAAAATCTGCGTACTACTAAGCATTTGACGGACCTCTTCCTAATTCAGACCGCGAGCAAGCGCTGGAAGGGCTTATTGAAAATGAAACCCTAAGGGAGCGATTTTCCAGTCAATCGCGCCAAATCTGCGATTGTCTGAGCTGCGACGTCGGCGCGTCAGCTGATCGAGGCAACTCTTAGATTTACATCTGCAAGCCGTCAGATCGCTCCCGGCCAGTGCCGGATATTGGGTTTATGGAATCGCCGCGCCCCTTTGCGGCGAGGCACCCTCGGCGGGCATATCGCTTCATCACCATCGTTTCCGGGTCAGCGCCCTTGTAGCGTCGTTGGCGACTGTGTCGTCGCTGACCTGCTTGTCGGTTAGGGACGCGCTTGTCAGCCTCGCACGGCCGAGCTTGACAACGGATTGTCACTTCGACAGCTGGTCTGATGCCATTTCCCCTCGCTGCGTCCGAGCTGCTCTTCTCAATGCTCCGGCTGAACAAGTCGATGACCGACGGTCTCGACATCGTCTTCTCGAACATCGATCTCCTTGGCACCCAGTGGAGGGTCCTTCGACTGATCGGCGCATCTGCGGACGGACTGCCGGTCCCGCACATCGCGCGGAAACTCGGGATGTCCAGGCAAGGCGTTCAGCGGTTGGCCGACCGAATGCAGGGTCTCGGCTTCATCGCCTTCGGCGACAATGAACACCACTCCAAATCGCCTCGCGCGGTCCTGACGCAGAAAGGACGCGAAGCCTTCCGCGAAGGACGGGCCATGGAGGCGAACCTCGGACGCCGCATGATGAACGTACTCAGCGACGAGGAGGTTCGCTCGACCGGCCGCGTGCTGGACAAGCTCGTCGCGCATTTCCGAGTAGACCACAGCCCGGTCCCCGCAAGTGCCGATGATCAGCGGAGGGACAGTTAGGCGGCCTTCCTGCCGGACGGCACTCAGCGATGAGCTGCGGGCTGTCCGCCAATGCTCCGGGTCGCGGCCTTTTGCAGGCGGGGCCAGTCTACGAACGAAAGGTCGAGCTTCTCCAGCTCCCTGGCGATGAGCTCGATCGAGGCGCCCACGCCGTACCGACCGCCGACGGTGGCCGGAGAATGGCCGGTGATGCGATCGTGGACGCGGGTCGAGATCGTCCACTCCGCCCGGTCCTTGAACTCATGGCGTAGCGAGTGGAAGACGTAGCGGGGATCGTCCGTCACGGTCCGGTCCACGTATCGGTTGACCCGACGGCTCAGCTCCTTCGTCCATTTGCCGGTGGCCGACTGCTTGAGCTCGAAGAGCCGATCCGCGCCCGCGGCGCGCCTGGCTGCGACATATTTCTGGAAGCCGAGGTCGAGCAGGCGCGGATGGACAACGATTACGCGGGCCGACTCATCGTTCTTGATGTTCTCGTCGGCGCCGGTGCCGGTGACGTAGATCACGACGATCGCTTTGCCATCCTTGCCGCGCTGTTCCTCGATGTCGTCGAGCCGGATCTGACCGATCTCCTCCAGTCGAGGCCCGGCGGTCGCGCCGAACAGGAAGCTCCAATAGAGCTCGTCCTGATAGACGTGATGACCGGGCCTCGTCCGCTTGATGTCCGTCGGCCCCTCGCAACCGGTAAAGAGCGGCGAGCCGAAGAGCTTTTCCATCATCGACGGCCGGAGCGGCAGCCGTGGCGTCCGCTGGCTGCGGCGCGTCTTGGAGTAGCCGGGGACGGAGATGCCCGCCGAGACATTGTCCGGAATCCACCCCTCGTTCCTTAGAAGGGTCAGGACGGCGCCCAATGCACCCATGTCTTTCTTGATGGCGCCGGGCGAAAGCGTCCGCGCCGCCTCGCCGCCGGCTTGCTCGTGGGCCTTCTCCACTGCGGCACGAAAGCCGAGGCGGGAGGCCTTCAGCTTGTCCATGTTCAGGTTCGTCGGCATCCGGCTGATGAAGTCGCGATAGTCGAGGAGGAGATCGCGGGTAATCCGCTCGACGGCCAGGTCGCCGTTGAGGGCGATGAAGCGGTCGATTGCCCGCTTCGCCTCCAGCTCGCTCTGCGGCCGCGGCGCGCGGAGCTGGATCCAATGCGCATACCCTTCGGAGAGTGGCCGTGAGCCTTTCCTGCCGGAACGCCCGCCGGATTTCCGGTCCGGGGGCGCGGCGGCCGGTAGCGGCGTGGCAACTGGAGCGGGCGGGGCCACGAGGGAGGCGAGAATCGCGTCGCGATTGGGGTGGGTGTACTCCACCAGCCGGCGCAGCAAGTTCTCGGCTACCGCATCGAACAGCGGCGAGCCGGGTGGCATCTTGATGCCGGCGTGATCCTCGATGAGCAGGATCTCGATCCGGAGCACCTCCCATTTTCCGGCTTTGAGGAGGTAAGCGAGCACTTCTGAAAAGCCGGCTCCCTGCGTGTCACGATGCCGGTGAAGCACATCGATGCGCGCCAGGAGCGCGTCGCGGTCCTCATCGGGGATGATTGCGGCGATGTCTCCGAAGTCGGCGCCGCGCCAGGCGTTCCGCCCCGGCATGAAGGCGAAGGCACGATCCGCCCGCCGGGACCGGAACTCGTCGCGGCCCCACGCGATGAACAGGCGCATGGCGATGGCCGTCTGTAACCCGAAGATCACGTTGCCCAGCACACCGTTGCGCCGGGCCAGGTCTTCGAGGAAGGCGTCGACGATCACCGGGGCCCTGGCGATCGCCTCCTGATCAATCTCCGCCTCAAGCTGCTTGAAATAGGATCGCCACCTAGCCTGCTCCGCCGCCTGACGGATCTTGGCCTCGCCTGCGTCGGACGTTTCCAGGGAGAACTTAATCTCGCGCTTGCCGACCTTCGCGCGCAGCCGCTCCGGCACCGCCATGCGGAACCACAGATTCTTGGACAGCGGATGGGTGGTTGGACCCGGCAATCGTAACCTCATTTGTACCAGCCCTTTGTACCAGCGGGCGGCTTAGAAGCTACTGATTTCGGCCAACTTTCTGAAAAGGCTTATCTTTTCAGCGCCGTGGTGACCCCAACGGGACTCGAACCCGTGTTTTCGCCGTGAAAGGGCGACGTCCTAGACCGCTAGA
>WUUC01126007.1_pt1 | contig 14432 bp, 11 predicted proteins | sample 6278441 | NCBI WGS metagenome assembly WUUC01 (sample SAMN13675441, study PRJNA597444) | soil metagenome | isolation source: soil | place: USA: Washington | collected 2017-10
TCGACGGCCCGTGCACCTTGAGCAGGAAGCAGTCCTCGCCGGTGATCCGGAAGCACTCGACCACCTGCGGCGTGTCCCGTGCCGCCGCCACGACCTTGGGCAGCTGACCGGGTCCGGGCCGGACACGCACCAGCGCGGTCACCGGCATGCCGAGAGCGGCCGGGTCGACCTCCATCCGGAAGCCGGTGATCACACCGGCCCGTTCCAGGCGCTGCACCCGCTCGGTGACCGCGGGCGCCGACATGCCGACGCGGCGGGCGAGCTCGGACATGGACAGCCGGGGATCGCCGTGCAGCTCGTCCAGGAGCCGCACGTTCACCTCGTCCAGCAGGCGTGATCGCTCGCTCCAGGCGTCCTGGCCGTTTGGCCTTGGTTCTCCAGGCAACTCGCACCATCTTCCTGGACAATGCCATTCCGGCGATGGGTCTCGCTTTGGAAGATACTCCGCATGACAACACCGCCCGGCCTCGCTCGGCGGGTGCCGGCACCGGCCTACTTCGGCATCAGCGCGATCTTCCACTACCTCGGCCCTGCCTTCGCGGTGCTGCTGTTCGCCCAGGTGGACGTGCTCGGCGTGGCCTGGCTGCGGATCGCCGCCGCGGCGGCGGTGTTCGCGCTCTGGCGCCGGCCGTGGCGGCTGGTCCGGCGCCTCACACCGGAGCAGCGCGGGGTGCTGCTCGGGCTCGGCGTGGTGCTCGCGGCCATGAACGCGACGTTCTACCTGGCCATCGCACGACTGCCGCTGGCCACCGTCGGGGCGGTCGAGTTCCTCGGCACGATCGTCCTCGCCGCGATCGGCGTGCGGAACGGCCGCAACGCGATCGCCATCGTGCTCGCGGTCGGTGGGTTGGTCGCGCTGACCGACGTCCAGCTCGCCGGTGAGCCGCTCGGGTTCGCCTTCGCGTTCGCCAACTGCGCGCTGTTCATGCTGTACGTGATCCTCGGCCACCGCATCGCCAACACCGGCGCGGGCCTCTCCGGGATCGACCAGCTCGGCGCCGCGATGCTGATCGCGGCGGTGGTCGCGACCCCGTTCTGCGCCGGCGCCGCCGCCCCGGCCTTCACCGACCCGACCGCGCTGCTGGCCGGCATCGGCGTCGGCATCTGCTCGTCGCTCATCCCCTACGTGACCGACCAGCTCGCCATGGCCCGGCTACGCCGAGACACCTTCGCGCTGATGCTGAGCATCCTGCCGGCGGTCGCGACGGTGATCGGGATCGCCGTGCTCACCCAGGTCCCCACCCTCCAGGAGCTGACCGGCATCGCACTGATCGCCTGCGGCGTCGCGATCCACCAGGAACCACGAGACAGCAAGGAGAACTGATGGAACACACCCGGTTGGGCACGTCCGGCCTCACCGTGTCCCGGATCTGCCTCGGCATGATGAGCTACGGCGATCCCACCTCGCGCGCCTGGTTTCTCGGCGAGGACGCCGCGGAGCCGCTCGTCCGGCAGGCCGTCGAGTCGGGCGTGACGTTCTTCGACACCGCGGACATGTACTCCGACGGGGTCAGCGAGCTGATCACCGGACGGCTGCTCGCCAAGCTCTTCCCCCGCCGCGACGACTACGTGCTCGCCACCAAGGTCTACTTCCCGACGGGCACCGGCCCGAACGACAAAGGCTTGTCCCGCAAGCACATCATGGCCGCGATCGACGCCTCGCTCGACCGGCTGGGCGTCGACCACGTCGACCTGTACCAGATCCACCGCTGGGACGACGAGACCCCGATCGAGGAGACCATGAACGCGTTGAACGACGTGGTCTCGGCCGGAAAAGCCAGGTACATCGGCGCTTCGAGCATGTTCGCCTGGCAGTTCGCCAAGGCGCGACACGTCGCGGAGACCCATGGCTGGACGACGTTCGTCTCGATGCAGAACCACTACAACCTCGTCTACCGCGAGGAGGAACGGGAGATGATCCCGCTGTGCCGCGACCAGGGTGTCGGCGTCATCCCGTGGAGCCCGCTGGCACGCGGCCTGCTGGCCGGCTCCCGTCGACGCGGCGGCGAGCGGACCACCGTGCGGTCCGGTTCCGATCCGCTCGCCGGCACCCTGTACACCGACGTCGACTTCGAGGTGGTCGACGCGGTCCGCGCGGTCGCCGGCGAGCGCGGCCTGCCGCCGGCGCGGATCGCGCTCGCCTGGCTGCTCGGCCGGCCCGGGGTGACCGCGCCGATCATCGGAGCGACCAGGGCCGAGCACGTCCTGGACGCCGTCGAGGCGGTTGGGGTGCGACTGGACGAGGAGGAAGTCGCCAGACTGCAGGCGCCGTACCGGCCACACGCGGTGCTCGGCCACGACTAGCGCGAGGGCGATCTCAGTCGCCGAGGTTCTCCCAGGTGATGAGGTTGTCCTCGACCGCGCGTTGGATCAGTTCCGTCTTGGTGCCGGCAGTGCGGCCCACGTCGGCGTACTTCGCCCTCGCGCGTTCGATGAAGCGGTTGACCGAGCTCTCCGAGAGGTAGAGGCGCTGGGCCACCATGCGTTTCGAGGAGCTGCGGAACCACGCGAGCAGCACCTCCTTCTCCCGTGGGCTCAGCTTGGGGCGGTCGGCGGCGGTGTCGCCCGCCATGGCGCCGGCCAGCGACGGCGAGACGTAGTGCTGGCTGGTGGCCGCGGCACGCACCGCGGCCACCAGGTGGTCGTTGCTCTCCTGCTTGGTCAGGTACGTCACCGCGCCGTGGCTCAGGCACGCCAGTGCCGCCGCCTGGTCCTGGCGGTGCGTGTACACGACGACCCTGCGGCCGTTGTCCGCCAACCGTCGCAGGTCGTCGTAGGCGGGTACGCCGGGGCGCAGCTCCAGGTCCAGCACGACGACGTCCGCGCCGGCACCCGGCTGCGTCCACACCGTGGTGATCGACTCTCCCTCCGCCACCAGCCGGATGGGCGGGTCGGCGGCCTCCAGCCAGTGCCGCACACCGGCTCGCGTGGCCGGGTGGTCGTCCACCACCGCTACCGTGATCACACCGTCTCCGTCCATTGTGTCTCCACCCAGATCCGGTCGTCGACCGACAACACCGTCGTACGGACGCCGGCGGTCGCCGCCGGCAGGACTGTCAGCGTGCCGTCGGCGACGACGCTGACCGTCACCGCCGCCGCGTCGCCGTCGATGGTCACCCTGGCCGTCGACTCGGCCGCCGCCAGCACGGTGAGCGCCGGCTCGGTCAGTGCCCGCCGGACCGGCACCGGCATGCGCGGCCGGCTGCCACCCAGGAGGAGGTCGACGACAACTCCCTTGCGCAGCGCCACGTCCATGACCGCACGCAGCTCCTCGACGAGCGGGTCGTCGTGGTCGCCGCGCTCAGCGAGCAGCCGGCGGATCACCGCGGCCGCCACCGCGCACCGGTGCTGGGCCTCGGGGTCACCGGGGTCGAGGGTGCGGTCCGCGATGCCGGTGAGCAACGGCGTGATCGCCGGCATCAGCTCGGCGTAGCGGGCCTGCCGCCTGCGGTAGAGGCGCTCGGCCGTCTCGTGTTCGGTGGTCACCCTGGCCGAGGCGGCCGCGTCGTCCGCGGCCAGCTGCGCGAGCACGCTCAGCGCCTGCCCGCACGCGCCGACGGCGAGTTGGAAGCCGACGATCGCGACCGACACCGTGCCGAGCCGCAGCAGCGTCGCGCCGTCGAGCTGCCCCGCGGCGGCGAGCTGCGCGACGGACACGCCGAGATGCGTGCCGAGGAACCAGATCAGCTCACGCAATGGCCGGTCGAGCAGGAGCAGCGTGCCGAACCAGCCGATCGTGCCGTAGCTCCAGTGCGCCGCCGTGACGAGGTGTGGCGCCGGCACGTCCGCGGTGACCACCACCGACGCCGCCATCACCAGCGCCACCAACGGATAACGCCACCTGCCGAACTGGCGGTCGGTGGCGATCACCACGGCCGCGAGGCCGGCCACGAGCGCGAGCACGCCGTAGCCGCCGAGCTGGACCGCCGGCACGGTGTAGACGTGCAGGTGGGTGAGCAGCATCGGCAGGTTCATGCCGACCAGCACCGCGCCGGCGATCACCAGCGACGCGACCCGCACGCCCCGCAGGAACCGTTGCCGCGCGACAGGTTCCGCGTGTGCCGGCGCCGGCTCCGACGTCACCGACCAGACGAGGCGGACCGTGGTGCCGGTGCCGGGCGTCGAGGTGACGACGGCGGTGCCGCCGACCCGCCGCATCCGCTGGCCGATCGACCCGGTCAGCCCGAACCCCGTGCCGGCACGGGACTTCGTCATGTCGAACCCACGGCCCCGGTCGGTGATCTCGACCGTCACGGTCGAGCCGGTGCCGCTCGCGTGCACGGTCGCCTCCGCCACGCCCGCGTGCTTGGCCACGTTGCCGAGCGCCTCGCGCACCGCGCCGCAGAACGCGGTCGCGACGGCGCCCGGCACCGGGAGCGGGCGGGCCAGCCGCTCGTCGATCCTCGGCGCGGCCTGCCGGCAGACCTGCGCCAGCACCTCGGTCAGCTCCACCGACTCCACTGTGGACGGACGAGCGGCGGCGCCGGCGAGCAGGTCGAGGTCGGCGCGGGCCCGGCCGGACAGCCAGGCGGTCCTGGCGGGGAAGGCACCCACCCCCACCATGAGCAGGGTGCTCGCGACGGTGTCGTGCAGCACCGCGACGTGCTCGGCCTCGTCGTCGCGCAACGCACTCGCCACAGCGGCCTGGCGGCGGGTCGACTCGGTGCGTGCGCCGATGACATCCGTGCGGCGGGCGCCGCGACGGACGAGGACGTACAGACCCCGCGACAGCAACCCTTCCGCGAGCATCCAGACCGCCGGGGCGACGCCGGCGGTAGGCGCGTCCGGCAGGGCCATCGCCGTGCCGGCCCCGTACGAGACGGCGAGCAGCACCGACACCATCGCCGCCCACCGGCCGTCGAGCTGCCACTGCGCGGCGATCACGGTCATCGACACGACGACGCCGGCCCAACCGATGCCCTTGACGAGGTAGTCGTCGGGCACCGTCCACGCCTGCGTCAACCCGACCACCGCCACCAGCGAGAAGTCCGTGACGAGCACCCAATTCGCGGGCCGGCCGGTGCGCGTTCGGGAGAAATACACGCATTGCCAGGCGAGGAGAATCCCGGCGACCAATGCGGTCACGATCTTTTCCGAATGCGGCGCGGCAGGCAGCGCGAACACCGCGCCGAGGGCGGCGACCACCGTGCGAGTCGCGCCCACGTAACGGTTGCAGAACAGGCGGAGGTGCTGCTCCGTATGGCCGGTTGGCACGCCTACCCCATCGGTCCGTGGTGACGGTATGTAATCTCCATCGCCCCAAATGGCCGATAACGATCGAGTTTCAATCGCCCGACCAGCGGTGTTCCGCCCACTCTCGGTTGTTGGTTGATCGACCAATACCACAATGCCTGACCATGGCGTGAACTAGTGCCATGTCCGAAATGCTCACCCGGTTTTACGGCGGGCCAGTGAGGCGCGTGCTGGGAATCGTGGCCACGGCACTGATGCTGTGGGGCCCCGGCATGCCGACCGCCGCACCAAGGACGTCCGGCACGGTGTCGCTGCCGATCGCGCAGCCCACACCGCCGCCCACCCCCGCGCCCCGCCTGCTGCCGGTGGCGGACGCGGACGTCGCGGCCGAGCTGCCGGCGAGGAGCCGGTGATGAGCACGGTGGGGCCCTACGAGCTCGTCCAGCGGATCGACGGGTCGCTCTGGCGGGTTCGCGGGCCGGACCTGGTGGACTACACGCTGGTGCAGGTCGCCGAGCACCGGGGGCTCGCGACGCGGGTGCGGCACCTCCGCATCCCCGGGATGAGCGCGCTGGTCGACCACGGCCCCGGCTACCTCGTCTACGAGAACCTCCCCGGCAGCGACCTCGCCACCGAGGTGCGGCTGCGTGGGCCGCTGCGCGGCGAACGCCTGGCGACGCTGCTGAAGGTGACCGCCCGGGTGCTCGCCGACCTGCACCGGGCCGGCACGGCACACGGTGGGATGAGCCCGGAACGGGTGTTCCTCGACGGGGACCGGGTCGTCGTCGCGGGTCCGGTCACGGGGTTGGTGGCCGCGTGGGCCGATCTCGCCGCGTGGGCGGAGCTCGCCCGGTTCGCGGCGACCGGCGACGGCGCCGTCCCGCTGTCCGACCGGCTGGCGGACCTGCTGATCGACTGCCGGTGCCGGCCGGTGGACCGGCGTCCGACCGCGAGTGAGCTCTGCCGCCGGGTGGAGCTGCTGACGCTGGCGCCGCACCACAGCGGCGATCCGTGGGCCGAGCTGCGCAGGCGGATGACGGCGGTCACCCGTGGCGCGTGGTCACCGGGCCGGGCACGCCGGGTGCCGAGGGCACTCGTGCGTGCCTACGACCAGATGCTCGGCACGGCGCCGTCCCTCGAGCTGCTGTACCAGTTCGCGGCACACGACGAGCGTGAGGGCGGCCCGTGGGCGTCGCCCCGCCGGGGCGACAAGGTGGCCTGGACACCGCCCGCCGAACCGCACGGGCCGCCGGGCGCCGGGCTGACGGTGTCCGTCGAGCTGCGCAACCGCGGCCGGCTCGACTGGCACGACCGGTTCCTGTTGCGCAGCGGACCCGCGTACGGCCCGCACATCCTCGACGTGCCGGAGCTGACCGCCGTGCCGGACACCCCGCCCCGCGGCGTCGCGACGGTGCCGGTGCGCGTCGTGCTGCCGGGTGGTCCCGGCGTCTACGGCCAGCGACTCACCCTCGTCGACGAGGAGGGCCGATGCCGGCTCTCCCGTGCGGAAGCGGGTGTCATCGTGCGAGCGCACGCCGTCGGCTGACGTCTTCCCCGACAGCGCTCGGGACCCGTCCCCGCGCACCCGGTTCACCATGGCCGGGAACGAAACGCCCGGATCGCAGTCAGGGGACGAGATGGACGGATACACCTTCAACTCGGGTTCATTCCAGGGGGTTCGGCGAGCATGGACCGACCTGCTCGCCGGCCTGGAGCAGGATCGCGCTGAAGCGGAGAAACTGGTCGCCGTCATGGCGCCCGGCCACGAGCCGGCAAGCGGTTTCGTCGCCGCGACCCAGAACAGCTCCGGTCAGGCTCTGCTGAGCTCGATCACCCAGATGCAGGCCTTCGCGGAAAGCTATCTCAGCGCGCTCGACCAGACCGAACAGGAATACCAGGCACAGGAGACCAGCGGCAGCCAGACCTTCCGGAGCGGGGTGCGATGACATGAGCGAACAGATCTTTGCCGGCGCCGCGACAGGCGCCCTGGCCGGTGGCGCGGTGGCCGGCGTGCCCGGCGCCATCGCGGGCGGCGTGCTCGGCGGCATCCTCGGCGACGCCTACTCGAAGAAGCCGGTCGCCGAACACCACGCCACGTCCGTGCAGAACGACCTGGCTCCGGAGACCGTCTCCCTGGACGCCCACCAGATCTACGTGCGCATCACGGGTGGGCACGGCCCGAACAGCCTGGTCGAGGCCCATGAGGCGGCGTCGAAGCTGTCGACCAACTTCGCGGAACGGGCCAACCAGATCGCGGCGGCCCGCGGCGCGGCCGCCGGGGCATGGCAGGGCAACGCGGCCGACGCCGCCGACGCGGCCACCACGCCGCTGGCCGACAGCTTCGCCTTGGCACAGCAGCAACTCGCCGCGAACTCCCAGGCCCTGAACACGGAGGTCGCGGCGTTCGACCACATCCGGTCCCAGGTCGAGTTCGTCCCGGCGACCCCGCCGCAGAGCGGCATCGCCAACTCGGCGAACCCGTTCCAGACCGACGTCGACGCGGCCATCAACGAGTACAACGCCAAGGCGGCCAAGAACGTCCAGCTGTACGAGGCGTACTCCGCGGAGACCGCCGCGGCACGGAGCCAGGTGCCGCAGAGCTACGCGCAGCCGGCCCCGCTCAGCGCGTCGGCGACCGGGGCCACCTCCACCGCGTCCCCCATCGGCGCGGCGTCGGTCCCGCCACCGCAGGTCGGCTCGGCAGCCGACACCGCCGCACCGGCGGCCACCAACGCGAGCGCGACACCCGGCGGAGGCGCGCCCAAGCCGCCGTCACCCAGCGGCGCGTCAGGCATGCCGAGTGGGACCGCCGGGCAGGGCGCCGCGGCGACCGACCAGACCGCCCGCCCGACGCCGTCCCCGCCCCCGATGCCCGCCGGCAGCGTTCGAGCCGCGAGCGACACGTTCGGCAGTGGCCCGCTGCCCAGCCAGGCACGGTCGACCGGAGCGTCCGACCTACCACGCAAAACCACCGGAGCCGGTCCCGGCATCGGCGGCGTTCCCGGCGGGGTCGGCGCGTTCGGCGGTGGGGCAGGGCCTCGCGCCACCGGAACCGGCGGTGGCACCGGAACCGGCAGCGGTCCCGCCCTGCGCGGCGGTTCCTCGGTCGGCACCGGACCGGCGCCCGGCCAGACCCCTCCCGGCGCCGGCCAGCCGATCAACCGCGGCCCCATCGGCGCCCGAGGCGCGGCCGGCGCGGGTGGCATGCCGATGGGCGCGCCCGGCGGCCGGGCCAACGGCGAGGAGGACCAGGAGCACCGCCGCAAGTACCTCATCGAGCCGGACGACAAGGAGCTGTTCGGCGTGGACGAGCAGTACGTGCAGCCGGTGATCGGCGACAACCGTTGATCTGGGGAGAGACCATGCTGACCGAGAACCTCACGCTGAACCTGACCACCGTGCACACGCTGATCAGGTGGCGGCAGGCCGAGCCGCACCCGATCCTGGCCACCGCCCCGACCTGGTACGACGAGGACGCCATCCACGCGCTGGACCAGCACGCGCTCGGTGAGCTGGAACAGAACCGGCGCCTGCGCCGAGGCCGCCCGGACGCGGACCTGGACGACACGATCGGCGCGCTCGTCCGCCCGGACCGCGAGTACTACGGCTGGATCACCACCACGGTCGACGGTCAGCCGTTCCGCTACGGCGTGCTCGCGATCGCCGCCTACCAGGAGGCGGTGCTCGTGGTCCGCAACTACGAGACCGACACCACCGTGCTGGCCACGGTCCGGCCGAGTGCGCTGACCAGGGACTTCCTCGCGCTGCTGCCTGCGGTCCCCGCGGCGTCCGGGAAGCCGGTCAGCGCGCCGTACCAGGACTTCCTGGCCGCGACCGAGCCGCCCGAGGACGGCTTCGCCGGGTTCCGCCCCAGTCCGGAGGTGCGGGCGATCAACGCCGTGCTCAGCCAGCCCCGAACGGGCGGCGGCAGCCTGTACACGGCCGGCCGGGCCGGCCGGCTCGGCACCCGCCGGCGCGCCAGGCAGCCGGTCAACTACCTGGACACCACGACCGGCCGCTGGCTCAGCCACCTGGACAACACCGCGGACGGCATGGTCGCCACCCTCCGCCCGGCCGGCATCGACCTGATCGAGACGCAGCTCACCAACGCCGAGCGGCAGCTCAGCCGCGGTGAGTAGCCCGTGATCGCGGAACGCCGCCCTGGTCCGAGGGGGCGGCGTTCCGCGATGTCGGTCAGAGCTGGTTCCTGACTCCGGCCTTCGCGGCTGACACGGCGCTGCCGCCTCACGTCGCCGGGCCGGTGAGCGATCAACGAGATGTGCAGGTGAGGATTCTCGGGCCGGTCGACGTGACCGTGGACGGCGTGCCGCGGGAGGTGCGTGGCCTTCGCCGGAAAGCCGTGCTCGCCGTGCTTGCTCTGCGGGCCAACGAGATCGTGAGTGCCGACCGGCTCATCGAGGTGGTGTGGGGGGACAGCGCGCCCCGGACGGCCGTGAACACGCTCCAGAGCCACGTGTCGTACCTGCGTGGTGTGCTGGGTGGTCGGGCGGCGATCGTGGCGCGGTCGCCGGGGTACGTGCTCGACGCCGGCACGGATCTCCTTGTCGCCCAACAGCTCATCGACCGGGCCAAGCAGGCGGCCGATCCGGCCGCGCGGGTGCCGCACCTGCGTGCGGCGCTCGCCTGCTGGCGTGACCGGCCGCTGGTGGACGTGGCCGGGCACGCCTGGCTCGACGAACAGGCCGAGCGCCTCGCGACGATCCGGCTGGCGGTGGTCGACGCGCTCACCGAGGCGCGCCTGGCGCTCGGCGAGCACGCGGTCCTCGTGCCCGAGCTGGAGCGGCGGAGCCGGCAGCACCCGTTCCACGAGCACGTGCACGGACAGCTGATGCTCGCGCTGTACCGCTCCGGACGCCAGGCCGACGCACTCGCCGCCTACCAACGGGTCCGGCACACGCTCGGCGAGGAGCTCGGGATCGACCCCGGCCCCGCGCTGCGTGACCTCGAGGCGGCCATCCTCCGCCAGGACACCGCACTCGCCCCGCCGAGGACGGTGCTCACGCCCGCGGCGAAGAACGGCCTGCTCGAACGTGAACACCAGCTCGCCGAACTGGCCGCCGCCACGCGGGAGGCGGTCGCGGGGCAGGGCTCGGTGGTGCTGGTGCCGGGCGAGCCGGGCGCCGGCAAGTCCGCACTGGTCGACGCGGTACGCGGGATGCTCCCGCCACAGGCCCGGCTGCTGGTCGGTTGTTGTGACGACCTGGCGACACCGAGGACACTCGGCCCGTTCCGCGACCTCGCGGGCTCGGTCGGCACCCGGCTCGCCGAGGCGTTGCGCGACGCCGGGGACCGGGACGAGGTCCTCGACGCGCTGCGCGCGGAACTGGCCGAACACCCGACGGTCCTCGTCGTCGAGGACGCGCACTGGGCCGACGAGGCCACGGTGGACGTTCTGTCCTTTGTGGTCAGACGAGTGGCCGGGCTGCCCGTGGTGCTGGTGCTGACCTACCGCGATGACGCGCTCCCGTTGCGGCGGCTGCTCGGGCAGGTGGCCGCGGCGCCGAGGGTCCGGCGGTTCGACCTGGCGCCGCTGTCCGAGGCGGCGGTCTCGCGGCTGGTCGCGCCGCGGCGGCTCGACCCACGCGAGGTGTACGCCGTGACCGGCGGCAACCCGTTCTTCGTCACCGAGATCCTCGCGTCCGGGCATCTCGACCGCGTCCCGCCGACGGTCGCCGACGCGGTGCGTGCGCGACTGCATCGCCTGGACCACGAAGCCCAGGCGGCACTGGCACAACTCGCCGTCGTTCCGTCCACTGTGGAACAATGGTTGCTCGACGCGCTGCTGCCCGGCGGTGTCACCGCGGTGGCGGCCGCGGAGCAGCACGGGCTGCTGAGCGTGACGCCGGCCCGCACGGGCTTCCGGCACGAGCTCATCCGGCGCGCCGTCGTGGACGCGGTGCCCGTGGCCCGGCGGGTGGAGCTGAACCGCCGGGTCCTCGCCGCGCTGGTCGAGCGGGACGGCGTCGACCTGGCTCGTGTCGTGCACCACGCCGCCGAGGCAGGCGATGCCGGCGCGATCGTCCGCCACGGTCCCCAGGCCGCCGAGGCCGCGAGCCGGGCGGGCTCACACCGGGAGGCGGCGGCGCACCTGCGACTGGTGCTCCAGCACGAGGAACTGCTCGGTCCCGACCAGCGGGCAGGGCTGCTCAGCCGCTACGCGATCGAATGCAGCACCGTCGGCGACGTGAGCTCGGCCGTCGACGCGCAGCAGGAGGCGGTCGCGCTGCGCCGCACCCTCGGCGACGCACGCGCGCTCGGCGCCGACCTGGTGTGGCTGTCCCGGATGTCCTGGCAGGCCGGCGAACCCGCGTTGACGCACAGCAGCGCGGACGAGGCCATCGCGTTGCTGGAGGGCGCCGGTGACGACCGGCTGCTCACCCTCGCGCTCGGCCACAAGAGCAGCCTGGAGTCGATGGCCTACCGCTGCCACGAGAGCATCCGGCTCGGCGAGCGTGCCATCGCGCTGGCCCGTTCGGTCGGTGACCGGTCGATCGTGTCCCACGCGCTGACGAGTGTCGGTGCCGCGCAAGGGTTTCTGGACATGCCGGCAGCCTGGACCACCCTGGAGGAAGCCCGGCAGCTGGCCCTGGCGGCCGGCTCGGTCGGCGACTACTGCCGGTTCACCTGCGCCATCGTCGAGCTGCTGCTGCGCAACCTCCGCCCCGAGGAGGCCATGCGTCACGTCACGACGGCGATCGAGCTGGCCGACGACGCGGAACAACTGCGTTTCCTGTACCACATGCACGCCTACCGGGCGATGGTCGCCGCGGCCGCGTGCGACTGGGACCTGGCCATCTCGGACGCCGAGCTCGTGACCAGCGTGCGGCCTCCGCCCAAACCGCCGACCCGGTGCCCGGCCCTCACCGCACTTGGTCGGGTACGGGTCCGCCGCGGCCTTCCCGGCGGCGAGGCCGCGCTCGCCGAGGCGTGGGAGCTCGCGCAGCGGACGGGCGAGCTCCAGAACATCGGCCCGGTCACCGCGGCCCGCGCCGAGGCCGCGTGGTTGCGTGACGACCACGACGGTGTCGCCGCGCTGGTCGAACCCGTCCACGCCGACGCGCACCGGCTCGGCGCCCGGGCACTGGCGGCGGAACTGGGCCACTGGCTTCGTGTCGCGGGCCGTGCCGTACCGCCCGACGACTCCGGCCACCCCTACGCCCTGCTGGCAGCGGGCCGGTGGCGCGAGGCCGCCGAGCTGTGGCAGAAGGCCGGCTGCGCCTACGAACAGGCCGCCGCCCTGGCCGAAAGTCCCGACCCCGACGACCTGGCCGACGCCCTCACCATCCTGGACACCCTTGCCGCCGAACCACTCGCCGCCCGCGTGCGAGAACTGCTCCACCGAGGTATCGCCTGAAGAGCGAGCATCCACCATCGGCGCTATGTTTGTCGACAACACCAAAACAATGGGGTAGTGAGGTGTGGTCCATGCGCACAGAGCGGAATCCCCTGCGACCACTCACCAATATCACGCGTCTGGTCACCTGGGTTTTCGGCATCGCTGCCCTGGTGATCGTGGTAGCCAACGTCGCCGCGCTCGGCTGGCTGCCCGGCACGGGGGCGAACCCGACGTGCGTCCGGACCGGTGACCATGCTGGACCACTGGAGGAAGGTGCACGCGCGACCCCCAGCGGCACGAGCGTCTGCGTGGACGATCCCACTGCGGCCCAACGGATCGCCGACATGGGCGACCAGGTCCCGCAGGCACTGTTCGCACTGGGCGCGCTGTTCCTGCTCCTGCGGTTCCTCCGCACGACGTCCCAGGAAGGTCCCTACGTGGCCACCGCGCCGGGCCGCCTGGCGGCACTCGGCTGGTTCGTGCTGGTCGGCGGCCCGGTCAGCGAGCTGCTTTTCGCGGTGTCCCAACACTTCCTGCGCTCCAGCCTGATCTCGGGCGTGCCGTCGTCGGACTGGCTGGACGAATGGCTGGCCGTGTTCCCCTGGTGGTCCCTCGCCACCGGCGTCGCCGCGCTGACCTTCGCCCACATCCTGCGGATCGGCGTCCGCATGCGCGAGGACCTCGAAGGCGACCGGTCGGCCCTACGGTAGGAGCAGGCCCCAGTGCAGGGCCCAGGGCACGAACACCACGCCGCCGACGACCAACAGGCCCAGCCGCACCCGGTGGACCGCGGCGAGCTCGGCCCTTGTCCGCCAGGACACCACGACCGTCGTCAGGGCGGCGGCCACCACGCCGAGCGCGAGGAACTGCAGCACCAGCCACGGCACCGGCCGGCCGAGCACCACGGCGCCAAGGCTTTTCGCGCCGGTGGACGCGAGGTAGGCGAGATAGCCGAACAGTCCCAGCACACTCAGCAGGCCGGTCGTGGCCAGCCAGCGCGCCGGACGCCGGACCGGTGGCGCGGTGCGATGTCCGCGCAGCCGCCGAACCAGCGCGCTCACGCCGTAACCGGCGAACGCCAACAGGAGCACCGCGACCGTGGCCAGTTCCACCCAGGGCGACCCCGCCTCGACCGGCACGCTGTCACGGTCCTGTTGGGACGGTGGGCCGGTGCTGGCGGCCGGCGGCCCCCCGGCGAGCCCGGTGACCCAGGAACCCACCTGTTCCAGGTAGTCCGGCGAGATCTGGTCGCTCTTCCCGAAACCGTCCGGTGACAGGCGCATCGTGTGGTCGGCGCCGGGAACGGCCCGCAGGGTGTAGTGGTTGTTCCCGCCGCGGTCGAGCGCCTCCTGGAAGATGCGCATGCTCTCGGCTCCAGGGATCACCCGGTCGAGATCTCCCCACAGCCCGAGCACCGGCTGGGTGACCCGTGCCAGCACCGGCGCCGGGTCGTAGCCGGCCTCGGGGAACATGCCCGCGCCGACGAGCAGGCCGAGCGTGGTGCGCGAGACGGTGTCCCGCAGCGAACCGGACACCCCGGCGGCGGCGAGACGGTTGGTGAGGTTCCACGACTGTTGCCGTTCCGGCGAGATCCCGGGCGCGCCGACGACGACCACGAAGGCCACGTCGGTGGACCGGGACGCGGCCAGCGGCGCGACCCAGCCGCCCTCGCTGACACCCCAGAGGCCCACCTCGGCGGGGTCGACGTCCGCGCGGGAGCGCAGCGCCCGGAGCCCGGCCAGCGCGTCGTCCGCCAGCAGGGAGAAGTCGACGTCGGTCTCGGACCGCTTGGGCCGCTTGTCGTAGATCAGCGTCACGATGCCGGAACGCGCGAAGGACTCGGCCTCCTCGCGGTAGCCCTCCCGCGTGACCCGGCCGGAAC
>WUUC01202903.1_pt1 | contig 14432 bp, 12 predicted proteins | sample 6278441 | NCBI WGS metagenome assembly WUUC01 (sample SAMN13675441, study PRJNA597444) | soil metagenome | isolation source: soil | place: USA: Washington | collected 2017-10
AACTGGACAATCTGCTGCCGGACGCACTGCCGCCATTGCCAGCCAAGTCGATGAGCCTTGTGACGGCCGAGCGACAAGCGATGGACCGAAGGGTCGATCTCATGGTGGCAAGGCTCGAAATGGAAGCGCTCGCACGTTCTTTCGGGCTTAACCGAGCAACGCGGTTCATCAACGTGCTCGATGCGGGCGGAATCTCCAAGACACAGAAAGAGAAGGGTGAACGGGAGGCCGACGGCGGCGGCTTCAACATCGAGTTCGAAGTGCCGTTTTATGATTTTGGTAGGGCGAAAGTCCGCGAGGCGGAACAGCGCTATTCCGAGGCGGTCAACGCGCTCCGGGCTCTGGCGGTGAACGCCCGCTCGGAAGCGCGTGAAGCGTACCGCGCATACTCCTCGGCTCGCGTCATCGTCGCCAAGTACGAGAGCGAAGTGCTGCCGCTCCGAGAGACGATCTCGGCAGAGACCGAGCTGCAGTACAACGCGATGCAGGTCGATGCCTTTACTCTGATCGAGACCACGCGCGCCAATGCCGCCGCCAAGGTGGCGAGCATAGAGGCCAAGCGCAATGCGTGGCTTACCGCAACCGACCTAAGCGTCGCCGTGCTCGGCGGCGGAAGCCTGAGCCAAGACAGCTCGATGATGGTCGCCGCGGACGCGAGCGGAACGAGCCCGGCGGGCCATTAATCCAAAGGAGCAGACGCCATGCTTTCCCGACGCAATTTTCTGACTGGCTCAGCGATGACCTTGGTCGGCACTTCCTTGATCAGCGGCCGAACGCAGGCTGCGTCCATACCCGAGGCTCCGACCACTTCATCGAACACAATGCAGCCGCCTTTGCCACCTCCGAGCGGCCAGGATTATCAGCCAGTCGTCACTCTCAACGGCTGGACGCTCCCTTGGAGGATGAACGGCGAGTGGAAGGAGTTCCATCTCGTCGCCGAGCCCGTTGTGCGCGAGATCGCGCCAGGCATGACGGCCAATCTCTGGGGCTATAACGGCCAGACGCCAGGTCCGACCATCGAGGCGGTCGAGGGCGATAAGGTCCGCATCTTTGTCACCAACAAGCTGCCGGAGCATACCAGCGTCCACTGGCACGGCATGCTGATCCCGAATGGCATGGATGGAGTCGGCGGTGTCACGCAGCCGCATATCCCACCCGGCAAAACTTTCGTCTATGAGTTCGAACTCGCAAAAAGCGGGACACACATGTACCACCCGCACTCCGACGAAATGGTGCAGATGGGCATGGGCATGATGGGGTCCTTCATCATCCACCCCAAGGACCCGAGCTACCGCCGCGTCGATCGCGACTTCGTGTTCGTCATGGCCTCCTTCGACATCACCCCCGGCGCGGCGCTGCCGAATGTCGCCGAGATGACGGACTTCAATTTATGGACCTGGAATGCGCGCGTCTTCCCGGGGATCGACCACATGCCAGTGGGTCTCGGCGACAAGGTGCGGGTACGGATGGCCAATCTCACTATGACCAATCACCCGATCCACCTCCATGGGCACGTGATCCGCGTCACCCTCACAGACGGAGGCTGGGTACCGGAGAGTGCCCAGTGGCCAGAGACTGGCATTGATGTGCCCGTCGGAGTGATCCGTGCTTTCGAGTTTGTGGCCGATGCGCCCGGGGATTGGGCCGTTCACTGCCACAAGACCCACCATGTGATGAACGCGATGGGACACGAGGTGAAGAACTTCATCGGTGTGCCGCAGCGGACACTCAGCCGGGCGGTCAAGACGGCAGCGCCCGGGACGATGGCGATGGGCACGACCGGCATGGCGGAGATGGCAGAGATGTCGATGCCGCTTCCCGCCAACACGCTGCCGATGATGACCGGAACGGGTCCTTTCGGGCCGATCGAGATGGGCGGCATGTTCACGGTGGTTAAAGTGCGCGAGGGACTTGCGCCCGGCGATTATCGGGACCCGGGCTGGTACAAGCACCCACAGGGAACTGTGGCCTACGAGGTCGATTCAGGTGCAGCCGGGGCTCCGGCGCGACAAGACCGCGGAGCCCTTCCCCCGGCAAACGGCGAGACGCCGATGCCACAAGGCCATGAGCATCACCACCATTAGGGAACTCAAGCGCGCAGGCCTAGCTGAGCGGCGGGCTCGCATTGAATTGCGCAAAGCCGGCGTCCCGCCAGAGTAGAAATTTTGTTTACGATTCGTCACCCCAGTGCCCCGCATCTCTGGAGGGCGGCGATTAGCAGCTCAACACTGTAGCCTTCAGCGGAGCATCCGTCTTGGCCCGCGCGGCGTTTAGGAGTCACTGAAAAATCCAATTAGCAGCAAACCGGACGCGACCGGCCGGACGATGCCAGCTCCAAAGCCAGATGAACTCGCAATCATCGGATTGGGTAAGATTGGAGGCGCGCTGGCAATGCAGGCGCTCGAAAGAGGTTATCGGGTCGTCGGCTTGACCAAGGGGGGCGTGTCTCGCGAGCTTGAAAATGCCGGTGTCGTTGCTGCGCGCACGGTTGCCGAGTTGGCGAGGCTCCTAAGACCACCGCGATTAGTGCTTCTGTACATTCCCGCGGGTGCAGCGGTCGATGAGATTCTCCGCGAGCTGGAGGCGGTGCTCGCAAAGGGCGACATTGTTGCGGACGGCGGCAACTCTTATTGGGGCGATTCGATTCGCCGCTATCAGAGACTCAAAGCGCTTGGACTACACTTCGTCGATATCGGCACCTCGGGCGGGGTGAGCGGCGCTCGCGGGGGCGCCTGTTTCATGGTGGGTGGAGAGGCCGACGCTGTTTCTCAAATCGAGCCAGTGCTCCGGGACCTCGCCGTTGAGGGCGGATGGGTGCATGCCGGCGGTTCTGGTACCGGGCACTACATAAAGCTCGTTCACAACGGAATCGAGTTTGGCATGCTCCAAGCGATCGCAGAGGGCGTCGATCTGCTCGAACACTTCCCAGAGCCGCTCCCGATCGCGGATGTGCTTCGCGCCTGGCGCCACGGCTCCGTTATCCGCTCCTGGCTGATCGACCTCATGCACGAGGCCTATCGGTCAAAAGGCCTGGACGTCCCCGCTTTCGTCGAAGACACCGGAGAAGTGAATTGGCTCATCGACGATGCGCTAAAAATGGAGGTCGCGATACCCGTGATTTCCCTCTCAGTGATGCAGCTCATCGCATCACGCGATGATAGAAGGGATTGGGCGCGAGCCATTGCACTAATGCGCCACGGATTTGGCGGCCATCCTTTCGGTCCTGATGAGCCGATCGCTCGAGAACGGCGCACGGGCCGCGTCGGCCCGTTTCCGAAAAAAGAGGAAAACGCATGAAACCCATTGGTGCAACACGTTGGGCCATCGCCGAGGGCTACATTCCAGGCGACAGCACCCGGTCGAGCCGAGAACTCACCAGCCATGAAACCGTCTGCATTTTGAACGCACGCGAGACCAATGCGCGCGTCGAGATTACGGTCTTTTTTGCTGACCGGAGCCGGCAGGCCCTTTTTTATTCACCGTCCCTGCCCGTCGGACCCAGCACCTTCGCTTCAATGACTTTCGAGATCCTGAGACGGTCCCGGTCGAAACCGACTTCTCCAGTGTCATAGTCTCGGACGTACCCGTCGTCGCGCAGCACACGCGCCTCGACTCGCGGCAGGAAGCGCTTGCCCTGCTCAGCACCGTCGCGTTCCCCTCGGACTGAGCGCAGGACGTAGCGCGGATAGGCCAAGGATAGAGAAGCTAGCCGATATCGGAGTGCCCGGGTCGGGCATGCGGACGTGTGTCGTTTTCAACGGGCTCATCGTAGACTCTGATGCGGCAACGCAAAGATACCCATCACGGCCCTTCCTTCATCACGTCGAAGCGAAAAAAGGATCCGTTGGCTGACGTGGCGCGAACGAATTCAATCCCGCTCAGGCTGAGCACAAAAACAAGCTGCTCGAGAACGCGGTTGGTGGAAGAATGCACCATTACGCAATGGAGAGAATCCGATCTCCATGCCTCCCCCTGAAACTTGACGACATCGCATCGCGGGCGAGGAACGGAAGAAGCTCTACGACATCGCCGCGGCACTGAAGGTGCCGGAGATTCATTTCGGCGCGATTCTTGAGGACCTCGCCGTCTCGCTCGCAAGACAGGTGACTTAGACCGACGCTCTGTTCTCAAATCGTCGGGCGGAGCACGGAAGCTCTCGAGGGGAACAGGCGCCCCACGCGCCACGTCGCCTTGAAGGCAGCCCACAAACCGCGCCAGCCGAGCGTCGCCGACACGGCTCGCTGCGCGCGATCGGCATAGGTTCCCATCAGGGCCGACGATCCTCCTTTGTCGTACAGGTCAAGATGCACCGCGCTCCCGATCAATGCGAGATGCGTGTAGGCCTGCGGAAAGTTGCCGAGCAGGGTGAGATCGCGCGGATCGACGGCCTCGGAATAGAGGCCGAGGTCGCCTGCGACCCGAAGCAACCGCTCGAACAGTGCCGCGGCCTCGTCTCTCCGGCCGAGATAAAGCAGCGCGTCCACAAGCCAAAAGCTACAAATGAGAAAGGCACCCTCCTTCCCGGCAACCCCATCAGACGTCCTGTAGCGGTACACGAAATCGCCCGTGCGCAACTCCTCCTCCACGGCCTGAACAGTTCTCGCAATCACGCTGTCGTCGAACCGAAAGCCGAAGAAAGGGGCCAAAAGCAAAGCGGCATCGGCATCTCGGCGGCCATGAGCCTGAACGAGGTGAGGTGCGGCATTGGCATTGATGTCGTTCGCGACTTCCTCTCGCGCCTTGACCCAATCCGATTTGGTTCCGAGGAGCCGGAGCGCGCGGTCGAGCGCGACCCAGCTCATGATCCTGCCGTGGGTATGACGCAGCGGCGTCCCCCGCATCTCCCAGAGGCCTCGGTCCGGTTCGCGCCAGTGCTTGGCGACGAAATCGGCGAGCGCAGCGAGCATGGCCCGCGACTCGCGGGCGAACCGACCGCCGAGGCGCTTGTAAAGCAGCGCCCAATCCAAGATCTCGCCGAACACATCGAGTTGAATCTGCACGGAGGCCGCATTGCCTACCCGCACGGGTCGGCTTCGGCGGTATCCCTCAAGATGCGTTATCACTTGTTCGGCGAGATCGACTTCCCCCTCGATGCCATAGACGACCTTGAGGTCCGGGGCGGTTTTCTCGCAAACGCGCGGCAGAAAAGCGCTGAACCGTCGCGCTTCGCCGCCATAACCGGTCACGGCCAGCGCATAAAGCGCGAAGGCGGAGTCCCTTAGCCAGCAGTAGCGATAATCCCAGTTTCGGACGCCGCCGATTTGTTCGGGAAGCGACGTCGTGGGCGCCGCAATGATCGCGCCCGTCGGGGCATAGATGAGAAGCTTGATTGCGAGGAGGCTGCGGCGCACGGCATCCTGGAAAGGCCCCCTGTAACGGCAATAGGCGATCCACTCGCGCCAAAAGGCGGAGGTGACGCTCTTGTAGCGGTCTATGCTCAGGATCGGATCCTGAGTCAATGTCGGTCTCGCGGCGAGCACGAAAAGAAGTCGCTGCCCCTGTTCGATCTTGACCCGCGCCTCGGCGACATCGCCTACCGCGAGAAAGCCCTTGAGGTTGTGGTAAAGAACCGCGCCGTCATCGACGGCGATTTGGCCTTGGTCGACGCGAAGCTTAGCGCGGCTACGGCCAAAGGCCACGGTCGGGCGGAAGCGAATGATAAGCTCGGCACTGCCTTGCGGCGCCTCGACGACGCGCACCACCATGTGCGGCGCGGCGAGATCGACGTAATTGTGCGTACCGGATCCCGGCTTTCGTCCGACCGGCATGAAGTCAGTAAGAATCACGGTCCCGCTGTCGCTCGCAAATCGCGTCTCGAGGATATTGGTGTTGGGCAGGTATGACCTGCTCAACGCGTAGGGTTCGATCGGGCGGATCGAAAAGAACCCGCCGACTTTCGCATCCAAGATGCGGCAAAAGATCGGGTCGGCGTCGAAGCGGCCGAGGCAGCACCAATCGACGGAGCCCTCGCGGGAGACGAGCGCCGCGCCGTGACAATCGCCGATCAGCGCATAGTCGCGGATCGGTCGGTAGTCCTGCTCGAGAGCAGCGTTCACCTCGGCGGCCGCTAGCGCCACGTTAGCCCGCCTCGCGAAAGGCGGGATAGAGCGACATGCCGCCATCCACGAACAGCGTTGTGCCCGTCACGTAATCGGCGTCGTCCGATGCGAGCCAGATCGCGGCTTTCGCGACGTCGTCCGGCTCCCCGAAACGTCCATAAGGAACAAGCTTCAACACCTTCTTGGCCTTGTCGGGATCGGACCAGACCGCCTTATTGATCGCCGTCATGATCAAGCCGGGTGCAATGCCGTTCACGCGGATTCCCTTGTCGGCGACCTCTTGGGCCAGAGTCTTCATCATCAGCATCAGACCGCCCTTTGACGCTGCGTAGTTCACATGCCCTGCCCAGGGGATGACCTCGTGAACGGAACTCATGCAAATGATCTTGCCGCGCGCTTTCGATGCCGGCGACAGCTCCTGTTGAATGAACTGTCTGATGGCTTCGCGGGCGCACAGAAACTCACCGGTAAGATTGACCTCCAGGACTGAGCGCCATTCCTTCAGTGTCATTTCGGACGCGGGCGCATCACGCTGAACGCCCGCATTCGCCACAAGAATATCGAGCCGTCCGAAGATTTCGGCGAAGGCCGCGAACATGCTCCGGACTTCGTCCTCCTTGGACACATCCGCCTGCATGGCGACGGCATCCCCTCCTCGCTCGCGGATTTCTGCCACCATGGCGTCCGCCGCCTCGGTATCGCTGTGATAGTTGATCCCGACTTTCGCGCCGACTTCCGCAAACGCCATGGCCACCGCTGCGCCGATCCCCGAGGTGGCCCCGGTGACGAGACCCGTCTGGCCTTGAAGAGGCCGCTCACCGCCTGGAGGTTCGATTTGGTGGGACATGGCCTGACGGACAATTTATCCGTTGATTCAACGCGAAGAGCACCGCAAGGTTACTTAAGCGATTCACTCGTGATCTCATTGCCTCTCTCCATTGCGCTTTGAACGTGCCGGGGGCAGCTTTTTGCCCTTCCGCTGGCATATCTCGGGCAACGAAGGGTCAATGCGCCCGTTCCTTCACCCGCCTTCAAGTAACCGCGAGCGCATTCAACTAACCAGGAGCCTAAGAAGGCGCCGGTACGAGGCCGCCGAGAGAACGAGAGCGGTAGCGATGCCAGTAGCTCTCCCCCCGAGGATCTCGAGGCAATGCGCTGGGTCGCGTATGGTTATTCCACCAGCAGCTTGGGCAACCTACCATCACACGAATGTGCGTGGTGGCCTCTTAGGGATGGGAGCAGAATCCTCCGCCTCTCCCCAAAGAACCTAGGAGGAAATCATGGTTAGAGCGTATCTCACCTCCACTGTGGCGGGCGCTTTCTTGCTTGCTATGGCGACGCCCGTTTTTGCTGCGAAGGGCGAGTTCAACAATATGTGCGCGATGGGTCTCGCAACCGGCCAGGACATAAAGACTGACTGTTCCGTAAATGCCGAGGTTAAAGGCAAGACCTATTGCTTCGGCAGCAAGGCGGCTAAGGCCGAATTCATGAAAGACCCTGAGGCGAATCTCGCAAAGGCTCAGTCCTACTATTCGAAGAAGAAAGCCGGATAAGCGCTCAAAGTCCTAGCGCCTCCGCGCCCAAACCCACAGTTGGCGCAGAAATACGAGCAACAGAGGCCCCAGGGAGGAAGGCCCGACCCTGGGGCTTCTTTCTTCCGAGCCGAAGCCCGACGCCTCTCGCGGGAAAATGGCACAGATGTCGATGTCGATGCCGCTTCGCACCAACCCCTGCTGATGATGACCGGAACGGGACTTTTCGGGCCGATGGAGATGGGCGGCATGTTCACAGTGGTTAAGGTGCGAGCGGCTTGCGCTCGGCGATCATTGGGATACCGGGCTGGTATCAGCACCCGAAGGGAACGGTGGCCTACGAAATCGATTCAGATGCAGCCGGGCTCCGGCGCGGCGAGGCGGCGAAACCCTCCCCCCATCAAGTTGCGGTCAGATGCCGAAAGATCATGAGCATCACCACCCTAGCAGCTCGAAGCGCGCCGGCATGCACCACGACGACTTGGACCCCAAAGTGACGTTGAGAATGGAGTTCTTACCCTGCGCGGCTGCAGGCGGCCGTGTTCGCCGCGCATGCATTCGCGAAGCCCAGCAGTTCGCGCGCGATGCTCCTAAACCGGTACAATCATAACGCAACGACGGAGAGAAGAGCCATGCCGAACGATATGAGGGGGCGGCTGCCAGTCAAGGTCGACGCAACATCCAATGGCGAGTTTCGCCCGGTGCCACTTGCCGAGCATGTTGTGCGCGCCAACACCGAAGCCGAACAGCGGATCGACGAGCATGCAAAGCGCATCGGACTTGGACGCCGCGCGTTCCTACAATCGCTCTGCGGTGCGGCCACCACGTTGCTCACCTTGAACGAAGCCTTCGCGGCACTCGGTAACACCGGCGGTCTCTTTCGTTTGTCCAAGGAGAGCGCATTTGAGAGCGCTGCGGCGGCAGATATGCTTGCCGGCGACGAGTTCATCTTCGACGTGCAGACCCATATGGTTGACCCAGCAGGCGCATGGCGCAGCTCCGCCGGCAAATATTGGGAGCAGATCCTCGCCAACTTTCCTCAAAGCTCCTGCGGCGACGACGATCCGGTCGACTGCTTTTCGGCCGAAGAGTTCATCAAGCATGTGTTCATGGACAGCGATACTGATCTCGCGGTGCTCTCGTTCGTGCCCGAATTGCCCGAGAACAACCCGCTTTCACTCGAAGAGGCAAATCGGGTGCGAGTTCTGGTCGACCGGATGGAAGGCGCTCACCGGCTCTTCCTCCACGCCATGGTGGTGCCGAATGCCGGGCCAGAAGTGGCCCCGCTCCAACTCATGAAGGATGCGGTCGACCGCTACCCCATCGCGGCATGGAAATGCTACACGCAGTGGGGCCCTGAAGGCAGGGGCTTTGAGCTTGACAGCCCCGATGTCGGCATACCGTTTATCGAACGGGCGCGCGAGCTCGGCGTGCGCAACATTTGCATCCATAAGGGTCTGCTTTTCCCGGGATTCCCGGAGGAATTCGGCCGATGCGCCGATGTCGGTCGCGCCGCAGCGCTATACCCAGATATGAACTTCATCATTTACCACTCCGGCTATGAGGCGGGAACGACCGAGGGCCCCTATGATCCGGCGAGAGCCAGCCGCGGCGTCGATACCCTGATCAAGTCGGTGGAGACCAATGGCATCGCCCGGAACGCAAACGTCTATGCCGAGCTCGGTTCGACCTGGCGCTTCGTCATGCGTGACCCGACCACTGCCGCGCACCTTCTTGGAAAGCTCATAAAGCACATCGGCGAGGATAATGTGCTCTGGGGTACAGACTCAATTTGGTACGGCTCGCCTCAGGACCAGATCCAGGCCTTCCGAAGCTTTCAAATTGCACCCGCACTGATCGACGCACACGGCTACCCTGAGCTTACGCGCTCGCTCAAGGAAAAGGTGTTCGGTTTCAATGGTGCTCGCGTGTACGGTGTTGATGTCCCTGAGCGACGCCAAAAAACGGAGACCGATCCGATTGGAACGCGCAAGCAGGCGTATCAAAAAATGTCGGACCCCACTTTCGAGACCTACGGCCCTCAAACTAACTCCGAATACGAGGCGCTGATCCATGAGCGCCGTGGCCTCCCGGCCTGAGGTCTGCGAGAGTGCCAGAAAGTCTCAATTCGGCTTGCTCGGCGCTCAACTTTCTCACATCACCTCGGCAGTTTCCAGCATCCAGACAGGCGCCGACAGAGCGTAGACATAGCCCTTCATGATTCGTGCTTGGCTGCACGAGGCGACCGTTGTTGCAGGGCAAAACTCGGGGAAACGGCTAGGGGTCCATAGGTGAGCGAGGGGCACGTTCAGCAAACGCTCGGACTCGCAACCGCGATCACCTGCGTCACGATTGCTGCAACTGGCCTCAGCTTTGGCGTTCTGTTGATCAGTTTCGTACTCGACGCGCGCGGCACATCGGGCCTGGTGATTGGGCTCGTCGCCACAATGGGCGGGCTCGCGACCATATTCGTCGCGCCTGTCACTCCCTGGCTCCTTCGGCAGCTTGGCTCTGTCCGGACACTGCTCGCCGCCATCACGCTTATGGCAGCAAGTTTTGGTGCTCTCTATTGGGCCGAAGCCATTTGGCTGTGGTTCTTCCTGCGCTTTCTGAACGGGGCCGGCGTAGCCGTGCTTCTCGTCACCAGCGAGTTCTGGATCAATGCTCGGGTGTCATCGCGCCGGAGAGGTCTCACCCTCGGCCTCTATACCGCAGCTCAATCCCTGGGTTTTGCGGCTGGGCCGGCACTTCTCGCGGCAACCGGATCAGAAGGATCTTTGCCCTTCGCGCTGGGAAGTGGCCTGATGCTGCTTTCGGCGCTACCGGCACTGGCTGGGGGAAATTCGATCCCCGCTATTGGAGAGGCTGCCAAACCCTCCCTGCTATCCTTTTCCATTGCTTTGCCCACGGCCATGCTTGCCGCCTTCGTTTTCGGCGCTCTCGAAGCCAGCACAAGTCTACTCCCGATCTATGGTCTTCGGCTCGGCGAGCCTGAAACTATCGCAGCGTTGCTGGCGATGGCTGTGGCGCTTGGCAATGTTGTGTTCCAGGTGCCTATCGGCTTCATCAGCGACAAGGTTGATCGTCGCGGAGTCTTGCTCGCATGTGCGTTGATCGCACTTGTTTCCACGCTGCTCATGCCGTTCGCAGCGGCAAGCACCATAATCTTTCTGGCTCTTCTGGTCTTCTGGGGCGGGGTGATTGCGGGACTCTATTCGGTTGGGTTGGCGCTCGTCGCCTCTCATTATCGCGGTGCGGCGCTTGCGCAGGCGAACGCCACTTTTGTGACCTCCTATAGCATCGGAAGTATCGCTGGTCCGGCCGCCACAGGTATTGGCATTGACCTATGGAACCCCCACGGTTTTACGGTGGCCATGGCCCTGTTCCTTCTGGTTTATGTCTGCATGGCTATGATTAGATTTCCATCGACTCAGCACGAAGCTGAGACCTGATGAGGCAGCACTCGCGCGGAGCGTTGCCGCGGCGACCGGTGGGTTACTTCGCGCTCAGGAAGAGAGTGCATGAATTTTCCGACAAGTAACGCCTCAGAAACTGCATGCAATGTGCTGGTGCTTTGTCCCACACATCGGGATTATCGTGAACTTCCGCGGCTCGGACAGGCGAGCACGCGTTATTTGTTCCACGATTATGCCAGCACAACGTTGGAAGAGCTGGTCGGCTTGATAAAGCAGCCTGTAGGGGCCATCGAAGATCCTATTATTGAGCTCCATCGAATCGTCTCGAATTTTTCGGGTACGAAGATTCACGCGGTGGTCAGCACCGACGATTATCCAGGCACTGCGCTTGCGGCGGCGCTCGCCGAGCATCTTGATCTTCCTGGACCTGATCCCAAGATCGTCTTGGTCAGCCAACACAAATATCTGTCGCGCCTCGAACAGATGAAGCATGTGCTAGAATGTGTGCCGCCCTTCGTGCTGATCGACGCGAACGAGAATGCTCCCCTTCCCGGACAACTCTTCTTTCCCTGCTTTCTTAAGCCGGTGAAATCCTTCTTCTCGATCGGAGCGCAAAGGGTGGAATCGCCTGAGGAGCTTTGCCTCGCGAAACGGCGATGGGCAAATCTCGATGCATTCTTCCTCCCATTCGAGCGGCTGCTCCAGACATATGCCAGCGCGAGCATTGGGACTAATCGCTTGATCGCGGAGGGCCTCTTGTCCGGCGACCAGGTGACCCTTGAAGGCTACGTTTTTGATGGCGAGGTGAGCATTCTTGGAATCGTCGACTCGGTCTTCTTTCCGGGCACGCTTGCCTTCTCTCGCTTCGAGTATCCCTCTTCACTGCCCGAAATCGTGCAGGAGCGTATGGTCGAAATCGCGCGCCGGCTGATCAGCGGCATTGGTTTCGACTATGGCATGTTTAATATCGAAATGAGCTACGATGCGGAAAGCGATCAAATCTACATCATCGAAATAAACCCCCGCATCTCATCACAATTCGCCGATCTTTACGAAAAAGTGGATGGCACTAACGCCTATGAGATTCTGCTCGATATCGCCTTGGGCCAAAAGCCGCGAGTGAAACGAAAGCAGGGTATACATGCGGCCGCAGCGAGCTTCGTGCTGCGCGAATTCGAAGACTGTTTGGTCGCAGCCCTGCCCTCTGATACCGAATTGGAGGCAATTAGCCTGAGCTACCCTGATGTGCGTATAGAACTGCATGCCAGAAAGGGCTGCAGGCTCTCCGACGAAATGCAAGATGGACAGAGCTACCGCTACGGCATCGTCAATCTTGGAGGCCGTGACCGCGCCGAGATGCTTCGTAAGTTTGAGGATTGCCGCGGGCGTCTGAAGGTGACTCTGCTACCAGCAATGGCCCCCGAGGGATAGGTGGGTTTGGCTTCAGCCGGAGGCCTGGACGCGGATGCGTAACCGCTTCTCGAAAAAGATCAAGCGGCGGCTTAATCGAGGAGCTCCCACGTTCCGCCATCGTCTCGATCGGACATAGGTCTCGCCTAATTGCGTTCAATAGGCACTTCTGGCCGAAACTGAATGCCGGCCTCGCGCAGAGTGGCTTTCATCTCAGCCTACTTCTTCCAAATTTAAGAACCCCTCTAGGCCAAACTCACCCTGTCGGCGCCGTTCCGACTATGGCGAGCAACTGAGGTCACAAGTCCGAAAGATCGCCGTGAACGCGCGAGTGCAAAATTGCGAGTCTGAGGCTGCTCTCGCTATACCTCGACAGATGCAAAACCAACTGTCGATCGAAGTCCGGGATGAGCTAATTATCGTGACTCAGCCAGGCACTTCGTTTTCGGCCACTTACGGCAAGGCTAGGAAGGCTAGGAGGGAGCCGGACATATTGCTGCTGACGCAACAATGGATCCCAACCCCAAGGGGGAGGCAATCTTACGGTTTCGAGCTGATGCGTTTGCCGCTGCCATGCAGAAGGCACGGGAGCTGGGGTGGATTGTGTAGGCCTAGGGCCTCTTTCGGCCGCGATCCAATCAACGACTAAATGCGGAGTCCGGGCAAAGGCGCTCAAGGTCTACCTGGGCCTCTTGTTCTGACTGATAGCTCTCCTTCCCCATTCTCGTGACATCCTTATTTCCGGGCAAAGGCTCGATGTCTACGACAAGGCACTTCTCGTCAGAGGAGCGGACAATCCACCAATCCGCAAAACTCGGAACGGGAGCTAAGATTCCCGTGAGGACGGCAGCGTGAATTAGGAGGGCGCTCATGTAGCGCCTCATTTTTGTGGCCATTGACTTCTCGCTTTTGGGGCGGAGTCCGATTGCGCTTCCTGTGCGCGGCGGTTACGGAACTCAACGTGCAGAAGCTCCCGCCGTTCCCTGCGATGTGACTCGGAACCTGCCCTATTGAGGCGCAAACGCCGCCATAGACAGAGGCCTACTTGGCAGTGGTGGCGCATCGCTCTCAAGGATGCGGAACCGCAACAAAGCCAATGGTGCCAGAGTTGTTTTGATGACGTTTGTTAGCTTTTTGGAGGGCAGGACAATGCCCACGAAACACCAACCTACCGACAGAGGGTCAAAGCCCAATCTCGGGCAAAAGGAAGCCAAGCGAGAGAAGAAGAGCGAGGAACAGCTCGGGCACATGGAGGGCGAAGAAGCGAGCAGAACTGCTCAGCCCCAAGGCGGCACAGGACCGTCGGGGCGCCCTCAAGACAAAAAGGGTGAAAGTCATGGCAAGCGCAGGTAGCGGCCAGTCGAAGACGAAAAGGCCCGCCGGTCAAAAAGAGCAGGCCCAACCTGCTGCCGATCTTGACAAGATAAAAGAAGACGCAGAGGCCTTGGTGAACAGCGTTGGGAGCGCGGCAGGCCAGCAATATGAGCGTGCTCAGGATTTGGCCAAAGACACGCTCCACCGCTCAGAGGACGCCATTCGTCGCAATCCCGTCAGCGCAATCCTCGCAAGCCTAGGCCTCGGCTTCCTTCTTGGCCTATTCCGGCGGAAGTGATCTTCGTCGAAGCGACGGATCTGATCGAAAACTCTCGCTAAGGCCAAAGCCTTGACGCACCGTGGACCTTTAGAACCGCGATCTGGTCGGCCCCAGGAATTTGCGCGTTCAGCTAATTTCGGCAGGCCCTCGCGCGCCTTAGCCGACTGGCCAAGGTGATAGGGGACCGGCGACACGCTTGCCATGGGGCAAGCGGCGCTCGATCTCTACGCAGCGACCGGCGAGCGGACTTGGCTCGATGTTGCCGACAACGCTGGCACTTTCGAGAGTCATATCTAGCGCATAAAGCTTATGAAAGTAGCGGTGCCGTCCAATCGGCGGACAGGCTCCGCTATAGACTGTCCTCTTGAAATCGTTGAGACCGAGCGCAGCGCCGGCGCGAAGGGTGGTCGCATCCGCATTC
>WUUC01113430.1_pt1 | contig 14430 bp, 7 predicted proteins | sample 6278441 | NCBI WGS metagenome assembly WUUC01 (sample SAMN13675441, study PRJNA597444) | soil metagenome | isolation source: soil | place: USA: Washington | collected 2017-10
CCCTCGAACCTGAGAGCGATCACGGAGTCCCCGTGTTCCTCGATCAGCTCATGGACGCGCTGCGTCCAGGCTCGAGTTCGCACGGCGACATTGGCCGGAGCGCACTCCATCACGGGCACGACCTCTTGCTGAGGGGCTTTTCGGTCTCGCAGGTCGTTCACACCTATGGGGACGTGTGCCAGGCCATCACCCAACTGGCAGTGGAGATGAACGCGCCGATCAGCGCGGCTGACTTTCGCACGCTGAACCGATGCCTCGACGACGCGATCGCGGGGGCCGTGACGGAGTACGGCCGCGAACGCGATGAGTCGACCAAGGATGCCGCCGCTGCGCATGGCAGGGCGCGCGTCGGGTTCCTCGCTCACGAGTTGCGGAATCTCGTCAACACGGCGATCGTGGCGTTCGAGGTCCTCAAGACCGGCAATGTCGGGGTTGCCGGCAGTACCGGCAGCGTGCTGTATCGAACCCTCCTTGGCCTGCGCTCGCTCGTTGGGCAATCGCTCGACGAGGTCCGGCTGACCGAGGGAGTCCAGAGGCAGGAGCCAATCCTGGTATCGGGATTCATCGAAGAAATCGGAGCTGCTGCGACGCTGGAGGCCCTTGCCAGGGGTCTGCGGCTCACCGTGCTGCCGGTCGAAGACGGGGTGACCATCGAGGGTGATCGACAGATCCTGGCGGCGGTGGTTGGAAACCTGCTGCAGAACGCGTTCAAATTCACCCGGCCGCATACCGCCGTCACCCTCAGAGTGAACGCCACTGCCGAGCGCGTGCTCCTGGAGATCGAGGACGAGTGCGGCGGCCTCCCTTGCGGGAATTCCGAACATCTATTCCGGCCGTTCGAGCAGCGAGGCGCGGATCGTACCGGGCTCGGTCTGGGCCTTGCGTTCAGCCGATCGGCCGTCGAAGCGAACCACGGCCAGATCTACGCACGGAACCTGCCCGAACGAGGATGCGTGTTCACGGTCGACCTGCCGCGGCTGCCTGCTCTCGCCGTGGCGATGGTGTAGTTGCGGGCCGTCGAATCGTCCGCCTAAAGGCGGAACTACGTACGGATTTGCGCCGCTAGGGTGTGGAATCGCTCACCGCAACCGTCGCGAGTTCCGCGGCCAGCGGTACCTCGATGCTGAAGATGCAGCCCTTGCCAGGCACGTTACGGATGTGGATGTCCCCGTCCTGTGCCCTGACCGCCTTTCGAGCAATCGATAGTCCCAGGCCCAGCCCTGTCCGGTCTTTCGCGCGGCGTTCGCCGAAGGGTTGAAACGGATCGCCTTTGCTGACTGGAATTCCCCCGCACTGGTCTTCCACTGCAATAACCCCGCGGAGGTTTTCGCCGGCCGCCCGGAGCACCACCCGGCCGCCGGCGGGCGTGTACTTGAAGGCGTTGTTCAACAGGTTCGTCACGGCAGACGCCAGGAGCTGCTGGTCGACGTACACCGTCAGCGCAGGATCGATCGGCTCACTTGTAAAGTGCACGCCGCAATACTCGGCCTGGAGCTGGGCGCCGACGGCGATGTCTTCGAGGAACGAACACAGCGAAACGCGCTCGGGACGGTGGTGACTCGCGGCCGTTCGAATGTCGGATAACGTGATGTCGACGAGCTGGCGGAGGCCGACGAGGCTCCGGCCCAGCACCGCTCCGGTACGGCCGTCGATCCCGATTGTGCCCCTCTTCACGGCGTCGAAGGCGAGGAGCGCCGTCGTGACCTTGTTTCGGATCTCGTGAGTGACGTGCCCGATTCGTTCCAGCTCCTCGGTCGATCTGGTTTCTGCCGTGATGCGGGCGTGCTCCATCACCGCATCTGCGATGGCCGTGTCCAGACACCGATTCAAGGTGTGGAATTCCTGAACGGTGATCGGCGCATTCTGCTCGACGGCCAGTTCCGTGATGGCCTGACAGATATCACCGTAATCGTGCACGACCTGAGAAGGTGTGAAGCCTAATGCCAGCAGGTCTCGTCCGTGGAGGGTTGCGCTTGCACCGATAGCATCGGGAGTGAAGGGCGTGTCGGTCGACTCCCTCCGGAGGGTCTCCGCAAGCTGGGTGAGAAACATCGGGAGCCCGTTTTCGAGCTCGCTCGTCGACGCGGGGGGCCAGGGCCGACTGCTGACCTTGACTCTCGTTTTTGCAATGATCGCTTCGCGATACGTCGTAACGAACTCGTAGAGCATTCACTTCCTGACTGGCGACACGTTTTCGATGCAACGGACGGGCCGCGCGCTTAAAACGCAACACGAATAGACGCGCTTGGCTTTTCCTAAGCTTTGAGGCCGATGGGGCCGGAGAACCCCGCGGGATGCAGTTTCCCTGACGCAAGGCGTTTCGTACCGCCGCCCGATGGGTTCGCTCTTGAACGCCCCGAGTTCCCATAGCCTGACGGGTGAAGGTGCCTCGCGCGTCGGGCTGGATCGCCCTTCCACCGGAAAAAATGGGCGCGTCGTGGCAGGTCCGGAGGATCCGGTCGGGCCAGCAGCAGGACGAACGCGTCGAAGCTCACCTGATCGAAGGGTTGCATTGACGCACCAGCGGCCGGTCGTTGTTGGTTGCCCAAAGAGGAGCGATGCGCGATCGCCTGCCGTCGAACGTCTGCCACCGCGGCAACCGCGATGACAATCCCCATGTGATCTCAATGTCGGATGTCATGTCGCGGGGGCGGCTCTTTCGCTGCGTGGTGGAGAGGTCTGTGCGCGATCTCATGTCTGTACTGTACAGCGCTCACTCTTTCTCAGATGTTCCCAATTGCACTGCGTTATGGTCGACGAACACCGCCGGCCGCGCTTCCAACACTGTTCCGAGAAGAACGCGCACCTCGTGGGTGCCGCCGTCGTCGAGGAGGGGAATGGCGCCCGCGTTCGTCAACACTCCGTCGACGGTCGCTTCGAGAACTCCCCGGCACTGGTGGTCGGGATTCGACACCGAGATTCGGTAACGCGTATTCCGAAACCGCCAAACAATCTCGTAGTCCGGCCACGACGATGGGACGCATGGATCGATACTGAACGTGTCGCCGCGTCGGCGCAGGCCGAGCATGCTTTCGATCGCCGCTCGATACATCCAGGCGGCCGAACCGGTATACCAGCTCCAGCCTCCGCGGCCGGCGTGCGGCGGCCGGGCATACACGTCGCCGGCGACGACATACGGCTCCGCCTTGTACCGCTCCACATCCGCCGCCGTCCGCGTGTGGTTGAGGGGATTGAGCATGTGAAACAGTTCCGCGACTTCGTCTCCGCAGCCAAGTCGCGCGAGCGCCATGATCGTCCACGTCGCGGCATGCGTGTATTGACCGCCGTTTTCACGGATGCCCGGCGGATACGCCTTGATATAGCCGGGGTCCTGCTCCGATCGATCGAAGGGCGGGTCGAGGAGCAGCACGAGCCGCGAGCCGCGAGCGATGAGCGCCGTCCGGACCGCATCCATGGCACGCTCCGCAAACCGCGTCGGTACGGCGCCCGACAGCACGGCCCAGGATTGCGCGATCGAGTCGATCTTGCACTCGTCGTTCTGCGCGGATCCGAGGACCGTGCCGTCGTCGTAATATCCGCGGCGATACCACTCGCCGTCCCACGTCAGCTCGAGCTGCACGGCGAGACGAGCCGCTTCGTCCCGATACCGCGCGGCGCGCTCGTGCTCGTTGCGCCCTTCGCACAATCCCGCGAAATCGTTCAATACGCAGTGGAGGAAGAACCCAAGCCACGTGCTTTCGCCGCGGCCCGCGTGGCCCACGCGGTTCATGCCGTCGTTCCAGTCGCCCGTGCCGAAGAGCGGAAGGCCGTGCGCACCCGCGGTGATGCCCTTCTCAATCGCACGCACGCAGTGCTCGAACAGCGTACCGTCCTTCGACGAGACGCTCGGCGCGCCGTACGCCTCGTGTTCATCGTCGGACAGAAGCGGCGCCGTCAGGAACGGCACTTTGACGTCAAGTATGTCCACATCGCCGGTCGAGCGGACGTACTCGGCGACGCCATAGGGCAGCCACAGCAGGTCGTCCGAGCAGCGCGTGCGGAGCCCGCGGCCTGCCGGCTCGTGCCACCAGTGTTGAACATCACCCTCGACGAACTGCCGTCCCGCGGCCCTCAGAAGGTGCTCACGGGCGAGATGCGGCCGCGCGTAGGACAGTGCCATGACGTCCTGCAACTGATCGCGGAAGCCGAATGCCCCGCCGGGCTGGTAGTACCCTCCGCGGGTCCAGAGGCGGCAGCTGACGGCCTGATAGAGCAACCAGTGATTGACCAGCGCATCGAAGGAATCGTCCGGCGTGCGGACCTGGACGGCGTCGAGCAGATCATTCCACGACGCTCGAACGCCGGCGCGAGCTTTCACCGCCGACTCGACTGCCCCGTGCTGCGCGATCAACCGGCGGGCGTGATCGCGATCGTTACCTTGCCCTAGCAGAACCACGAGCTGCCGGCGCTCGCCCGGCTGCAGCACGCACCGGACGTGAAGGCCAGCACACGGATCGAGCGCCGCGCCGACGTCGCCCGGCAACGCAGCGAGACGGAGAGCCGCTGGTTGCGACAGGTCGGCGTTGCGGCCGATGAACGATCGGCGATCGCCGGTGAACGAAAACGGCGCGTCACTGGCGTACGCGAACGCCACGTGCGAGGTGAACTCCTGGTTATACGCGTTGCTCGCGAAGATGGCTCCGCTCACCGGATCCATTTCCGTGACGACGTGACCTTTATGTCCCTCGCGAGGCGGGCCGAGCACCCATTCGCTGTACGCGAAGACACTCAGATGACGAGCCAGAAGACCGTCGTTGGTGAGCGTCAGGAGCGAGAACTTGACGGGATCGGCGGCGTCCACGAAGACGTCCAGCTCGTGTCTGATGCCGTACGCACTCCTCATGAACCGGGTCAGGCCGGCGGTGTGACTGATGACGCATTTTCCGGCCGCCGCACTCCGCGGTAGCGGTCCTGGGGCCGGCGACCATGTTTCGCCGGTTTCATCATCCCGCAGGTACAGCGCCTCCGCGGTGGGATCGCTGACCGGATCGTTCGCAAACGGCGTCAGGCGGTTCTCGCGACTGTTGCCGGACCACGTGTGCGCCGAGCCTGACGCCGTGACGATGGTCCCAAACCCCGGGTTGGCTATGACGTTCGCCCACGGCATTGGTGTTTCTTCGACGCCGTCGAGGACGATTGCGTAGGTTCGTCCCTCGTCGGTGAAGCCTCCACGGCCGTTTGCAAGCGTCAACGGTGGCACAGCGATGTCGGTCGACGCGTCGTCGCCGCGCGGCGCCGAAGTCGGCGCGAACGGATCGGCCGCAGGCCGGGCCATCCTGGGGCGATCCAGCTGAGTACGAAGGTCGCCGCCGTCTCCGTGCAGGACCGCCGCTGCGACCGCCTGCAGCAGCACGCGCTCCGCGTGGCCCATACGATCGGCGCGGAGAAGATAAGCGCCGCCAGGCCGATGCTGCCAGGCACTCCACGGCCCATCGTCGAGGAGCGCCGTGAGCTGCGCCTGCATTTCGTCGAGGTAGCTGACCGGGTGCTCGTTGACAATCACGACGTCGGCGCTGAGCCCCTTGAGCCGCCAGTATTCCTGCGCCTGCAGGACCTGCCGCACCAGCGGTTCGGACTCGTCACCCGCGACGCGGACCAGCACGAGGGGAAGATCACCGGAAATCGCGTGGGGCCACAGTCCGGACTGGCCGAGCTCGTTGGCTGCAATCGTCCCGGCAGCCGCTCGCAGCGACCCGTCCGTGCCCAGCACTCTCGACGCGAGACGCTCGAACAACACAGCTTCCTCGGCGGTGATGCGCAGGTGGCGAAGGCCGCTCTCGGCGTGTGTCACTGCCAGGGCGAAGGTGCGCCCGGCGGCGCTCGGATTGTGGTACTTCCGCGCAAGCGCCACAGCCGTCTCGCGGTCCGATGCCATTCCGGTCGCGAAGCAGAGGCGCACCATCCCGCCGGGCGAAAGGCGGATGCGCTGACGCAGGCTGACGATCGGGTCGAGTACGACGCCGGTGGTTCCCGAGAGGGCGCGGCCGTCGAGCGCCAGCGGGTTGCCGGCGTTGCGGCCGCGGCCAAGAAAGCGGGCGCGATCGGTTTCCCACTCCACAGGCCCCTGCGGACGGCCATCGAGGCTCAACGCGTGGAACGCCCAGGCGACGTCGCCGGGATCTCGAGGCCGCCGATGGCACACAAGCGCGGCGCTCTCGGGCAGATACTCCGTCTCGACGAAGAGCTTCCCGAACGCAGGGTGGGCGAGATCGTTTGCCGGCGTGGTGAGGACGATCTCGGCGTAGCTGGTGACGTCCAGCTCGCGAATCCGCTTTCCGTGGTTTCGGACGGTAATCCGCCGGACCTCGACATCGTCTTCGGTGGAGACGCCGACGTCGAGCTGCGTCGCGATGTCGCCGTCGCGACGGCGGAAAGTCGCCCGATCCGCCGAAAACGCCACAGCGTATTCGTCGGGTTCCGCCCGCGACGGCTGATAGGTCGCGGACCACACGGCTTCTGTACGAACGTCGCGGAGGTAGATGAACTGACCGTCGCCGTCGCCGGTGGCATCGCGGCGCCACCGGGTCACCGGAAGTCCTCGCCAGGTGCTCGCCCCGCCGCCCGCGTTGGTGATCGACGTCACGTAGTGGCCGTTCGAGAGGAACTGCGTATGCGGGAACATCGTGTGCGGAGAACGGTACTGGCGTACCGGCACCGACGGAACGGAAACCGCAATGCGCATCTCGTCCAGCGGGCGCGGCTCGATCGGCGCGACCTCGCGCGGCACGCGCTCCTGCAGCAGGAGCTCCGTCGCCTGGACCCTCGGTTCCGCGTGAAAGCGGTCGACCATCCGATCGCCGACCAGCGCGTTGGTCAGCGCCACGAGGGTCATGCCCGCGTGATGGGCCAGGTAAATCGGAACGACCACGCCGTCGCCACCCGTGCCGTCCTCCTCAAGACGTGGGCTGGTTGACTGCGCGAGATCGGGCTCTCGACGCGTGTAGTCGATCGCATCGAAGAATCCATAGTCGCCTCGAAGGCCGGCCGCTTCGAGCCGGCGCAGGTTGGCCGTGCTCCCCGGCGGATCGATCATCACCGCCAGCGCGGTCGCGTACGGCGCCACGACCACTTCGTCACCGAGGCCCCGCTTCAGCCCCAGCCCCGGAATTCCGAACGCCTTGTACTGATAATTGCCGTGTCGATCGACGACGTTGTAAGCCGACTCGGAGATTCCCCACGGGACGCCGCGGCCTGCCGCGTAGTCCATCTGCCGGCGGACGACGAGCCGGCACGATTCGTCGAGCAGCGTGTTCGGATAGGTCCGCATGACCAGCATGGGCATGAGGTACTCGAACAGCGTTGCGCTCCACGAGAGCAGGACCGGCGCGCCGCGCACGGTGGTGATCGACCGGCCCAGGTGGAACCAGTGCATCTCGGGCACGTCGCCCTTTGCGATGGCGATGAAGCTGGCCAGCCGGGCTTCTGACGCGAGCAGATCGTAGTACGACGCGTCGAGCCGGCCGGCGCCTTCGGCGTCGGGCAGCCGGAAGCCGATCGCGAACAGCTGGCGCTTCGAGTCGAACAGAAACCGGAAGTTCATTTCGTCGAAGAGTTCGGTCGCACGGGAGCCCAGCACCTCGAGCTCGGCACGCAGGCCTTCGGCCGTGCGTTCAGCCAGCTGCCGGAGGCCGACGGAGAGCGTCAAGAGCGCGCCAGCCAGGTTGCCGCTGTCCACCGTGGACACGTAGGCCGGCGGCAGCGGGTCCAGTGTCCGCGTGTCGTACCAGTTGAGCAGGTGGCCTTCGAACCGCTCGAGCCCTTCGACCGTGGTGAGCGTCGCATCGATTCTGCGGACGAGCTCCGGAGTTTCGATGAACCCGAGGTCGTGTGCCGCGAGCGTGGCGAGCAGACCGAGACCGATGTTCGTCGGGGACGTCCGGTGCGCGATCGTCAGTTGAGGGCCGACCTGCACGTTGTCCGGCGGCAACCCGTGATCCTCGACGCTCACGAACGCGTCGAAGTACCTCCACGTCTGACGCGCCACCTCGAGGAGATAGGCGCGGTCCCCCGCCGTCAGCGGGGCGCGTCGGTGGCCCGTGGGACGGCTGAAGGCACACGCCACGGCCGGAGCAGCGATCCAGAGGGCGACGATCGGCGCCGCAACCGGCAACGCGGTCGGACGTAGGAAGGCGACGGCCGCGAGAGTTGCGAACCCCAGCAGGGGACTCGCCTTCATCTGCGCGATGAAGGCGCGGAGCTGCACCTTGCCGCCACGCGCCGCGCTGGCGGCCGTCGTCTCCCACTCCAGCAAGCGGCGGCGTGTCACGCCGATGCGAACCAGCGTCACGGCGATCGCGTGAAGGCGCTCCCACGCTTCGTTGGCCATGAAGGTGAGCTGCAGCCCGAAACGGACCGCCGCGGTTTTCAGATCGTCGACCGCGGTGCCAAGGAACATGCCCCACGACTGCCCACGCCGCGGGCCACGCACCGCATTGAGCGCGGGCGCGAGCGACGGGAACGCCATGCCGGCGAGAATGACCCCCGTCCACGCAGCCGGTTGCCCCGGCAGCACCATCCAGCCGAGCGCCAACAGGAGCAGGTTCGCCGGCGGAATCAGACTGCGCCGAAGGTTGTCGAAAATCTTCCAGCGGGCAATCATCGGCAGACGATTGCGTGTGACGCCCGCGCGGGACGGGACGTAGGGAAACAACCACCGCAGAATCTGCCAGTCCCCTCTGACCCACCGGTGTTGCCGTCGCGCGTGGGCGAGGACACTCGAGGGGTAGTCGTCGACGAGCTCGATGTCGGTCACAAGCGCCGTGCGCGCGTAGAGCCCCTCGAACAAGTCGTGCGAGAGCAGTGCGTTTTCGGGCACACGGCCCTCGAGCGCTGCGCTGAAGGCGTCCACGTCGTAGAGGCCTTTACCCGTGAAGATCCCTTCACCGAACAAATCCTGGTAGACGTCCGAGACCGCAGTCGTGTAGGGATCGACGCCGGTGTGGCCCGCGTACGTGCGCGCGAACAGCGATCCTGCGGCGCTCGCCATCGTCACGCTCACGCGCGGCTGCAGGATTCCGTATCCTGCCGTCACTCGCCCCGCGGCGCCGTCGAACCGCGGCTGGTTCAACGGGTGGCTGATGATGCCGACGAGGCGTTTCGCCCCGTCGCGCGGCAGGCGCGTATCGGAGTCGAGAGTGATGCAGTAGCGGATCGAGGGCAGCACGTCGAGGTTGCCCACCTGCGTGGAGAAGCTCGTGTCGGCGGCGCCGCGCAGCAGGCGGTTGAACTCTTCGATCTTCCCGCGCTTCCGCTCCCAGCCGATCCACGCGCGCTCCCGGACGTTCCACTGCCGGTCGCGATGAAACAGGAAGAAGCGGGTGTCCGGCCCGGCGCCGAACCGGGCATTGAGGGCGTCGATGCCGGCCCGCGCGCGCTCGAGAATGCCTGCATCGTCGGGCGCGCCGGACGTGCCCGTATCCGCAAAATCGCTGAGAATCGCGAAGTGCACGCAGGGATCCAGATTTCCGAGAGCCAGCACCTCGACGTGTTCGAGCAGGGCGTCCACTCCGGCGACACTCGTCAGCATCGTCGGCACGATCACCATGGTGCGGGCGCTGCCTGGTACGCCGTTCGAGAAGTCGAGACGCGGCAGCCGTTTCGGGCCGATCACGTGCACAACCGCTCGCTGCACGCAGGCAATCGCGAGATCGCTCGCCGGCAGCAGCACGACCAGTGCGACGATGACCTGCATGATCGGGCTGGCGCCGGAATATCGCGCGTAACCGACCGCCGCGGCGACCAGCAGACCCGTCACGATCGCAATGGCGGCGAGGTAGAACCCGGACGCCTGACCCAGCAACGTGCGCCGGGCGCGCATATGGATGCCCGGCCGGTACGCGAGATCCGCCTCGAGATCGTCCCGCCCGCGATCGATCAGGTGATAGCCGACGTGCGCCGCACGATCGGCCGTCCCGCCTGCGGCTGCTGCCGCCTGACGGGCGCTTTCGATCGCCTTCAATGCCACGCGCACCTGGCCTTCGCCGCTTGCCGGCGCGAGCTCTTCGACCGCCCGACGCTGCTCGTCGCGGCTCAGAAAATCCATCCGCGCGTACGCACCGGCCGGGTCGCGCTGCAGCACCTGCTCCACCAGGCTCACGGACTCGACGTACTCCCGCCAGTCGAGCGTCGCGCATAGCCGGAGACTCGTCACGGCGTTGGCGACGGACACGTGCGCCACTCCCTGGCGCTGGTGCTCGCCGCGGATCGTTTCTTCCGCCGTGGTATGCCGCGACGTCAGGTCGTGGTCCACGGCGAGGCGAATCGCCGTCACGCGAACGCTGTACTCGCGGATCCGGTGGAGGAGTTGAACGACGAATGCGGGGTGGGTGTTCGCCGCCATCGCGGCCGCGCCGTTTTCGTCGTCTGCTCTCGATACGTAGGTGTCGGCGGCGCGGCGGGCCAGCCGCGCGGCGAGCAGCTCCTCGGCCAGGCGGCGCAGGTTTTCGATGAGCGCGAGCTTCAACATGCTGGGCCACGCCCACAGCTCGCCGATCGTCAGCGGCGCCACGCGCTGGTAGCTGTTCACGAACTCGGTCAGCTGGCGCCGATCGAGGCGGCTGTCGCTGTGGCGGATCAGCTCGACTGCCATCGAGTACACGCGCGCATGACCCGCGTGTTCCCGGGATGCCACCACCGGCAGCGAGCGGGAATACGTGCGCGGCAGATTACGCCGGATGTCCGAGACTTCGGACGTCACCAGGTGGAAGTTGTCGAGGAGCCACTCCGCCGCCGCGCCGACGAATTGACCCGTGCGGACGTCGTCGGCCAGCGTGCGATACGCAGCGCGGAGCACGCGGACGTTGTCGTCGAAACGCGGAAACGTGTCCCGGGCTCGGTGCCACGGATTGGGGTCGACCGTCAGGCTCGCCGCGAGCGCCAGCGCGCGCTCGTCGAGCCGTTCCATGCTCAAGAGCTCGTCGCGCAGCGGTTTTTCGGCCGGCCGCGCCCGCCGGCGGCGCCGCTCGATCAACGACGTCATCAGGAGAGCACCCCGTGCCGTGGACGTGAAGAATGTTCGGCGATTGACATCAGAGATCCTCCTGCGGTGGGCTTTCGCTGAAGCGGAGACGGCCTGGCAGCCTGTGGTGCAACCATCGCGATACGAGCGGCGATGCTCGCGGCCCGGCGGCAGCACCAGGTGCTGTCGCTCAGAAGAGACGCACGGACACGCCCAGCTTACGGCTCCGGCTCGAGCGGCCCCGGCTCACGTTGAAGCACCGCGATGCGTGCGACCGCTCTGGCTCTGAGCCGTGCGGCGTCCTGGGCGATCGCTGCCTCTCCGGCGCGCAGCACCTGCGGCGCTCGACGGTCGAGCGCCGCAATCAGCTCCTCGAGAACGCGAATATTGGCTCGACTGTGCACGCGCCCTCGCAGGCTGGCCTTGGTGAGGGCTGGAGGCCCGGCAGTGGCCGCAGATCTCAGGAAAGCGGAATGTGTTGCAAGTATATGTCCGGAACACTGGGTTCGCCGGCAAATACGCCAGATGCCCGAATCCTGTATAGTGGGTCCCGTCACACCGCGCTGAGCCCGCCAGCGTCCGAGCAGTGCCCCGTTTCCGAGGGTGCGCGCCGACAGGCCCACTTCGGAACAGATCGGAGCGCACATGAGACGGCTGTCGAATCCTCGCCTGCTTCTGCAGATTTCCTCCCCAAAGCGATCGCGTTCTTCGTTGCCCGGCGCCGTCAGCCGACGCCGCACCGAGGGGATGTCGGCGTGGCGGGCACTCGAGCGCGGGCGGTTTCCCGCGCTTACGGCATACCCTGCGGAACGCGTCGACGCGAAGGGATGGCCGAAATGATGTCGCCCAGTGAAGCTCGACTGGGTCTCACGGTCGGTGTGTGGTTCGCGGCGATCACGGCCGTCATGGCCGGCAGCGTGGCTGCGGGTGCAACGGCGTCGACGAGCGCCCTCCTGCTCTTCGTGTTCATCGCGCCTATGGCAATCATGTTGCTCATCGGATCGAGTGCGCCGCCCCCCAGGGTTTCGCAACTGCTGCACGCGGTGAACACCCACAAAGACGGCCGACGCTGACGGCTCGCACGGCGGGCTTGCCCTCCGCCGCCGTATCGTAGTTCTACATCCCCGATACTTACGTTCCCGCCACCGCCGGCGCCTATTGGTGCCGTCAGAATTGTCGTTCGTTCAGCGTGTGCGGAGATGCCGTCTGCACCCACGGCGCCACATCCGCGTCGATCGTTGGGGGCGGATCGCGTTGCATCGCCTCGGCGGCCAGGCGGCGTCGTCGTCGATCTTGATATTCCAGAAACCGAAGATAGGGAATCACAACGTTCGCGAGCGAGTCAGTCATGCGACCTCCCGATGCAACCGGCCGTCACCGCTCGTCGGGCCGACATGCGGCCCTGTTCGAGATTCGGGGTCACCTGTCGCCGCCCGTCTCTCGTTGCCCGCTGTTCCGGTATCCCGAGTTGGGCCACGAGTTCGAGACAGAGACCGCTGGCAACGTCGCCAGCACCGGGGTCGGCGCGGTGATCGCCGCGACCGCCGGGACTCCCTTCGACGGTCCGAGCAAGATTGTCAGAGCCGCGCCTGCCACGAGCAGCAGGACGGCGCCTGCGGCGTACGACATTTGAGATGCGAGCGATGCGTACAGGGCGAACACGAGACACACGGGAATGGTCGCCGTGCGGTTGAATACGATCGACATCTGGTCAACTCTTTCTTGTGGTTTGCGGAAGACGAGGAGATGGCGCATTCCGGGCGATCGCGGTCGTCTCGTCAGCCGAGAAGGGCAAACGCGATCGCAGCTCCCGTCGCGATCACACCCGCCCACATGGCGAACTTGCGACGTGCGCGCTCCTCATGCAGTTGGCCTCGCTGCACCCAGGCGGCCCAGCGAGCTTCGAAAGCCGCATCGAGGGGAACAGCAACGGCCAGCGCGGGCCGCTCGGCCGCGGTGACGGACACCTGAAGAGGAGATGGGTAACTGATCATGTGTCTTCTCTGCGGACATATATGGCGTCGAGCCCTTGACAGCCGTCGCGTGACGAAGCCGCATAGACATTATGGAGACGGCGGCGGATCGCCGCTGTGCAATCCAGGACAGTCCGCGCGCGATCGGTCTGCTCTGTTCGTTTGTGCACATCTTCGTATCGGCGCGGCATATCATGCTTGCGCATGCAACACAGAAAACCTTCAGGTACCCTCGCGAAGGTTTCTGTATCGAATCAGCGCCTGTTCAGTACGCGCGGGGTGCTGCTGAACGTGGTCCTGCAGGACTGAAGGGTAGCCGCCGTGCCATGACAGAGACGCGCTTCCGTCAGGCTTTTCTCCTCCTGCTGGTCACGGCGATCTCGGTCGCGTTCGTCGCCATGATCCGCGCGTTCGTCGTGACGATCCTGCTGGCGGCCATCTTCACTGGTCTGAGCTATCCGGTGTATCAGCGGCTCCTGGCGCGCTTCGGCGGCCGCCGCGCGCTCGCCGCGATGGCGACGCTGGCGCTGCTGCTGGGACTTGTCATGGCACCGGTGCTCGCGGTGCTGGGAGCCGGCGCGAACGAAGCGCTGCGCGTCACCGAGACGATCCGGCCCCGCCTCCAGCAACTGGTAGACCAGCCCGGCGAGTTGAACAGCCGCCTGCGGCGCCTTCCCGGCTACGATCGCGTCGAGCCGTATCGTGAACAGATCCTTATCAAGGCCGGCGAGCTCGTCGGCAGCACGAGCACGTTTCTCTTCGCGGCCCTCTCCGCCACCACACGCGCGACGGTCTTCTTCATCTTTCACTTCGTCGTGCTGCTCTACACGATGTTCTACTTCCTCATCGGCGGTCCGGGCCTGCTCCGCAACGTCCTGGCATATTTGCCGCTGACCGAGGCCGACAAGCAACGCATGCTGGAGAAGTTCGTGTCGGTGACCCGCGCGACGCTGAAAGGCACGATCCTCATAGGCGCCGCGCAGGGGATGCTGGGGGGCCTGGCGTTCTGGGCAGCCGGTCTCGACGGTGCGATCTTCTGGGGAACCGTGATGACGATCCTGTCGATCATCCCGGGCATTGGCAGCGCTCTCGTCTGGGTGCCTGCGGCAATCATCCTCCTCACGACGGGCGCCGTCTGGAAAGGCCTCGCGCTCGCCGCCTTTTTCGCGATCGTCGTCGGGAGCGTCGACAACGTCCTGCGGCCGCGCCTCGTCGGGCAGGACACCAAGATGCACGAACTGCTCATCTTCTTCTCGACACTCGGCGGACTGATGCTCTTCGGCGCGATGGGCTTCATTCTCGGACCGATCCTGGCAGCGCTGTTCGTCACCGCGTGGGAGATGTTCGGTACAGCGTTCCGCACCTCGCTGGCTGAACCGGGTTCTGCGGCCGCCGAGGCGACGTATCATCGGTCGGCATGACGCATCATGTCGGCCGGCAGTCCGCCGACCTCTGACACGGCTGGTCGGTGTATAGGCTGAATCAGGACCGGCAAGCGCC
>WUUC01033612.1_pt1 | contig 14425 bp, 16 predicted proteins | sample 6278441 | NCBI WGS metagenome assembly WUUC01 (sample SAMN13675441, study PRJNA597444) | soil metagenome | isolation source: soil | place: USA: Washington | collected 2017-10
AAGGAAGTTCCAGCCTCTAAGTCTGAGGCTATTAAGCGGCGTCTTGCTAAGAAGAAGAACTCTAAGTAAATTTAATAGGTTTAGGGCCTCCTGTAGCCAATCTACATTGAGGTACGAGCCTGGGAAATAAGAGGGAAATAATGGATGAGAACGAATCCGAAGTTGGTAATGAGGTACAGGGTAATACTCCGGACGCGGAAGTAACTCCAGGGCCTAATCCAGCATGGAATGAAGTTCTTAATGTCCTGCCAGAACAATTTCATTCTGTAGTTACTCCCCATTTTCAGAAGTGGGATCAGTCAGCCCAGCAGAGGATTGAGGCTGCCAATTCTGCTCTGAAGGAGTTTGAAGCTTATAAGCCGTTTGTTGAGCACGGTATTACTAATGATGAGATTGAGCAGGGCCTCCGGGTTCTGTATGAGATCAATAACAATCCTCAGAACGTATACGAGGCTCTCGCTAAGGCTTATAACTTTGGACAGACTCCCCCTGTAGCCAATCCTAATGAGAATGGCAATGAGGGTACGGATGGGAGTAATCCGCTAGAAGGTATCGATCCTGCGCTTATGGAGAAGTTGCAGCAGCAGGAAGGTATGCTTCAGGCAGTTGCACAAATTGTTCTTAATGACGCTAAAGCTAAAGAAGACGCGCAGGCAGATGCGAAGCTTGACCAAGAGCTAGCTCAGCTTAAGGAAAAGCACGGCGATTACGACGAAGACTATGTCCTCACTAAGATGATGAATGGTATGTCTGGTGAGGAGGCAGTTAATGCTTATAAGCAACTGCTCTCTTCGTTTAATCAGTCTCGTCCATTTGCACCTACGGTTCTTGGAAATAGTGGAAGCGGCTCATCAGGACTTCCCTCTAATGCAATTGATCCTACGAAGCTTTCTGAAAAAGAAACTCGTAGTCTCGTAGCTCAGATGCTAGAGGCAGCAGCTAAACAAAGATAAGCTCGGAGGCTAATGGGCGCGACGCTCACTACTGCAACTAATATTCTTAAGGAAATTTACGAACCTCGTATTAGGGAGCAGCTTCAGAATCATCTGAAGACCTCTAAGCGTATTGAGCAGACTTCAGAAGGCGTTACTTCTGAGGTTGGCGGTAAGTACGTTGTGTTCCCTATTCACACCAAGCGTAACCACGGTATTGGTGCACGTCTGGAAATGGAGCAGCTTCCTACTGCTCAGAACCAGAGCTATTCCCGTGCACAGGTTGGTCTGGCTTATCTTTACGGATCTGTCAGGCTTAGTGGCCAGACTATGGAACTTGCTAATAGCAATTTCCAGTCCTTTGCGTCTGTTCTGGATGAAGAGATTAGTGGCATCCAGCGCGACCTTGCAAAGGATATGAACCGACAGATTTACGGTACTTCTGTTGGTGCAGTTGGTACTGTTACAGGCACCTCTACTGGTGCTCTGGATAACAACGTAATTCCGATGGCCAATACTCAGTATATGGAAGTCGGAATGTTTGTGGACATCTTTGATGCCACAGGCGTTACTAACCGAGCGACTAACCGTAAGGTTCTCTCGGTTACTAAGAACACTCAGATTGTTGTTGATGGCGCTTCTGTCGGTACTACGGTAGTCAACACCGACATTGTTGTTCGTACTGGTAACCTTAACCGAGAGACCATTGGTCTTTCTCAGATTGTTAATGACACCGGTACGCTGTACAACATTGACCCCACCGTAGAGACTGTGTGGAAGAGCACCATTAACCACAACAGCGGCACTAACCGTGCGCTGTCTGAGGCTCTTATGATTAAAATGGTGGATGATATTTACACCCTTGGTGGAAACACCACGGCTATCTTCACCAACCTTGGCGTTCGTCGCAGCTACTTTAACCTTCTCGTTCAGCAGCGCCAGTACACGAACACTAAGGAATTTGAGGGCGGATTTAAGGGTCTCGCCTTCACTACGGATAATGGCGAGATCCCTGTCGTTACTGACATTGACTGCCAGCCTAACCGTATGTACTTCATTAATGAGAAGGAACTGAAGATCTATCGCGAAGGCGATTGGTCTTTCATGGACCGAGACGGCTCTAAGTGGCAGCGTGTCGCTAACTTTGATGCCTACGATGCGACGCTCTTTAAGTATTGCCAGCTCGGTACGCACCGCCGTAATTCGCATGGCCTCCTTAAGGACATTACGGAGAGCTAAGCGAATACGTGAAAGGCGGCTACAGGTGACGTAATTTAATCCCTGTAGCCGCCTTTTTCATACCTATAGGAGAAGGTTAATGGCTGTCGGCGAATCTGTAAATACTATGTTCCAGAATGCATTTGCAGTAGTTGACGCAAATGCTGGTCAATACGCGCTAACAACAGAGGCGGCTCTCCCTGTAGCCACTCGTGTTACTTCTGTTAAAGTTAGCGGGGAACAGTCCGCACCAGGTGTTGGGGTTGATATCGCAGTTACGCCTGCTTTGGATGCAGGAGTTTGGGATATCGAAATTTTTAGCACCATTGGGGGTACTACTGTAGCCGCTTTGGAATCATTTAATATGGAGGTTCTTAACAACGGTGTATCTTATTGTAGAGTAATTAACCCTGTACCCGGTACTGCTGGAAGTACTGGACTTGGTCGACTTAAGTATCGCTATAACGGAAGCGGACCTATTACTGTCCAAGCCGCAGAAGCAGCTACAGCAAGCTCGTACTATGCCGCCACTATTATAGCTACTAGGGTTAACTAATGTCCAGCAGACTATTTAATGGAAACTTTTACTTCCCCGTAAATGGCCATTTCGTTAGCCAGAAGCAGGTTAGAATCAATGAGATACTCAGAGACTATGACCCAACACTCCAATTGCAGTGGATACCACCAGACCAGCGATCGGCTAAAGATTTGGCTTTTCGCGTCGTATGCTTCCCTGATGGTAAGCCTCCGTATTTGGTTTGTACCGCCAATGAGGCAGACGAGAGACTTCTCGCCACTGTATTCGAAGCAGATCAACGAAACTCCCCCAATAAGCTAAGCTATATTGAGAATTACAATCGGGCTCTTGAATTGGCAAGGGCTAAGGAAGACGAAGAACGGAGGCAGGAGGATCACGCGCTAGCTGCTTCAGTTATTCGTAATACAAAGAGCAGCTTTAGACACGGAGGAATTGACTTTGAACGTCCAGGAAGTCGTTACTCGCGTTAAAAGAGTATTTGGCGATGAAGCTGGTGTCCAAATCACTGACCAAGACATCATTAGATGGATTAATGATGCGCAAGAGGAGATTGTAACCTCTAATGAAGGTCTGATGGAGACTACCGCTACAGCGGATATTGTCCAGAATCAGGCTGACTACACGATACCGGCTGATATGTCAGTACTGCGGAGTTTGAAGTATAAAGGCTTTAGACTGAAGTCTATGAGTTTTGCTGAATTTAATGAATACCTTGATGGCCATTCTTCAAGCTCGTCTGCTTATGGGCCAGGAATTCCTGAAGTGTTTATGGTTTGGGATAATAAAGTTACAGTATTCCCAAAACCAAACGAGTCTGTTACTGCTGGCCTTACTGTCTACTACATTAAGCATCCGGCAGCTGTTGTAAACCTAGCTGATGCGCTGACAGTGCCTCTTCAGTACCATAACTCAATAGTAAATTACTGTCTCCAGCAAGCATATGAGCTAGACGAAGACTATCAGAAGGCTCAGATTAAGAAGTCTCAGTTTGACGAGACTATGATGAAATTGAACGATCGTAATAAGTGGGTTAGTCAGGAATACTACCCACGTATTACTGTGCTTCCGGAAGACGAGAATTATGGCTATTAGAAATCGCTCGTGTGCTGTGCACCGCCATAGAGAATACGTACCCATCGAGGCACATCACATTTGGCCGAAGGGGGAAGGTGGCCCAGATATTTCGTCTAATCTAATTGATATCTGCGCTAACGCGCATAGCGCAGTGCATGAATATCTGAGGTTGCTAAAGCGGCATAATGGTAAACCTCCATTGCGAGATAAGGCACGCTATGGGTATAAAACCCGACGTCTTGCCTTGCAGGGTTGGAGAATGATTAATGCCCAAGGATAGCAGTACTGGGGTACAAGAACTAGAAATTGGCCCGTTTGCTGGAGGTATTAATACCTACTCTGACCCTGCGCAAATTGCAGATGACGAGATGGTAGATTGTATTAATTTTGATCTAAGTCTTGATGGTTCGCTAGTATCGCGACCGCCATGGAAAACACTAGATGCTCGTAAATTTACAAGCACGGCTACAGGGAGTAATCCCCCAGACTCATATCAATTGATTATAGGTACTGGTACTTACGAGAGTAATCGATTTGTCATTATTAGCAGTTCACATGAGGGAGCTGCGGCTTCCTATATTTACTATGTAGATGGTATTAACGCAGGAGTTATTGCTAAGATTGCAGACGGTGCGCACAGTAAGGCTCACAGATACGCTAATGATATCTATCTAGTCCCTGACATTGGTAGCGATGGGCTAGGGGTTAAATACGCCCTAGCTGGAGGTCTGGTAACAGCCATCGCGTCTATGCCAGTAGGCTATGCGTCTATAATCTACAAGGACCGGTTGTGGATTAGCGGTCGCCGTAACGTTACTAACAACTCTAGGCTGTTCTTCTCTGATCTAGCCAACTTTACTAGCTGGCCTGGTACTAACTTCTTTGATATCAACCCTGGTGATGGCGATGCGGTTAACGAGCTAGCCGTCTATCAGGACAACATTGTTGTTTTTAAAGACAACGCTACTTATGTTCTAGCGTATGACACTGGGCCTGCTCAAGCTGTGCTACAGGTAATCAATACAGATGTCGGCGCGATGGGTCCTCGTTGTGTAGATTCATACGAGAACTCTGTATTTGTGTTGAAGTACAATCAAGTTTATGAAATGTCTAACTACGACTTTGTTCGGGTTAGCGTCAAACTTCCGTTTGACTACGATGACGCAGTTCCCTCTGTAGCCCCGTATACCGTCGGTGGCCAATCTTGGAAGTATCCATTTTGGCTTAGGGTAGTGGGAGATAGACTTGTAGTTAGATTCTATAACAGAATATACGTTTATCATCTTCGACTTCGTGGATGGACACGCTGGGATAGTGAAGACGTCAATCTCAAGTATCTTGGTCCAATCATGCGTTTGGACAATACTAATACTAGTCTTCTTAGGGGTTTTGATACATATGTAGCTGGCTCTACGCTAGCTAAAGGTATGGACTCCCAGGGTACTGGGACTTCTGGTAACTGGAGTATGTACTTCAAAATCTTTAAGATGGAAGACCGTTACGAACTATCTGCTACAGAGAATGGAAATATTACTCCTGTAGCCGTGGACATTAAGTTGTCTATGACAACTAAGCAGTTTGATGTAGGGCTTAGCCATAGATTTAAGCGTTTGATGCACTGGGGCATTGACTGCTATACTGGCAGAGATGTAACAGGAACTCTGTATCCGTTTTCTGTAGCCTACAAAGTTACTTGGTCCCAGCTTAGTCTGCATAAGTGGAGTCAACTAAACACCTGGGAATATCCACTTACCGCGCTACCTACAACTACTCAGTCAGTATCCAGTAGTTCGGGTATTCATATTAAGTTTGTTAGATTTCCGAAGTCGCTTAGATTTAGACTTCTTCAGTTTAAGATTGATATGCTTACCAAGGGCAATACTACAGATGGTCCGGCTTATATCTACTCTATTACAGCGTTCATTGGGGCTAAACAGATTGTTCCGAAGGCGGTGAACTAGTGAGTGTTGTAGATCTGTTTGGGAATAAGCCAGTGCCAACTCAGGCACCAGGAATGAAGGCTTTTAATCCGTATGCAGCCGGAAATAAGCATTACGGTAGCGGTAGGCCTATGCCAAACATTGGTCCTGTAGCTCAGCCTCAAGGCTATCAGGAGCGTGATAATAGGGCTGAAGCACGTAAGAACGCTATTCTCCGTAGAATGCAGGGAGCAGGTACAGGTAATCCTATGAATAATAGCGTCATGGGCTATACCTCTAGGGGGGTGTTTAATTAGTGTCAGCTAGCCCTATGAATCCTGCACAGCAAATGCGCTCCAAAGAGATTGCCAAAAGAGAGCGGGCGATTAAAGACAGATTGTCTAAGAATAACGCAGCTAATCTTAAGAAAGCTAAGGTCGGTAAGGCCTATAACTACGAGTATCTTAAAGATGAAAGAGAGGGATTTACTGATTCTGATTATGGGGTAGGTGATGGCGCAGCTATCCCCTATCAGATTGGGAGTGCTAAGGTAACTAAACCTAAGAAGGGTAGTCCTAAACCTCCTCCACGTCCCGCACTCCCTAAACAGGGTAGCGTTATTTCTAGGGATAACACTATGCAACAGGCTATTCAGAGGAGGCTGGCTAATGGCTAAAAAGAAGTCAGCTTCGGCTAAGTGGCTCGCTGGGGATACTACATACCAGCAGCAACTAGCTAACTTTAAAAAGTCTCGTTCTGACTACGAGTCCCAGTATAAGCGTCAAAAGGGCATTACCGATAGGGACTTTGCTGAGACGCTTCGTGCTATGAATCGGCAAGGAGCGCAGGATAGAGTAGACCAACAGAATGATTTTGCTGGTCGGGGTATTCTGAAATCTGGTGTATTCGCTAAAGCTCTTGGCGACTACAACACAGAGTTTAACTCCAAGCTTAAGAACCTTCAAACTGGTAAGAGTGATAAGCTCGGAGACCTCGGTATGCAGAGGACTAATTTTCTCCGTCAGCTTAAGCTAGAGCAGGATGCGTCTAGGCAGGATGCATTGAGGCGACGAGCAGCTAGATTGGGTATCTAATGGCTAGGCCTAGTCCGTGGAATGTGTCTGGAACTGCTAATTCTCTTGCTGATGCTATTCGTAGACAAGCAGATGCCCAGGCTATGGCTGCTAAAAGTAAAGGTATGCAAGCTGGAGGAGCCCCGGCTAATCCACTTGACCAGCTTATGCAGCAAATTCAGTCTATTAATGTTGAAGCTACGCCTTATGAGACACTCCTTAGTCAGGCTACAGGAGCAGCAGGCTCTCAGTATAATCCGCTTATCGCAGAGCTACAGGCTGAAATGAGCCGCACTAAGCAGCGCGGTAAAGCTAATCAGGCTCAAGCTAAGCAAATGTACGGTGACTTGGCTACAGATATTGCATCTGAAATGCCCCAGATTACACAGCAAATGGCTCAGGCTTCTCAGGAGACTGAGAATCGCTATAACCAGACTCAGCAAGAATTGCAGGGTCAATATAACCAGCAGGCACAGCAGCAGGCTGAGCTTTATAAGAAGCTAGGTATTCAGGCTGCGGGTCCAGAAGCTTCACAGCAAGCTATGGAAGACCAGGCTTATTTTCAGCAGCAGAGTCAAAGTGATGAAGACGCAGCACTTCAGCTTCTTAAAGAGATGAAGAATGCTGATGTTAGTTATAATCGAGAGTCTGCGGGTAATACCCGTCTTGCAGGTGTAAACGCTGCTCAGGATATTGGTGCACAGCTAGAGGAATATCTACAAGCTGCTGGTAGTAAAATGGCTGGACTTAAGTCCGGTCGTGAGTCGGCTATTCAGGGAATGCTTGCTCAACTACAGCAGCAAGATTCTCAGCGTATGGCGCAGCAAGAAGAATCCGAATATGACCGACTTATGGATATGTTCAATCTCCAGTTGAAGATGCAGGAGATGCAGAATAAGTCCGGTGGCGGTCAGCTTAGCTCGCTCTTTAAGGGCACTAATGGGCCTACTGGCGCTAGCAATTACCTCGGTGAGATTTACGGTTCAGGAGATACCTTTACCTCAAATTCTATTATGGAAGCCATTAACGATGTTATGGCTGACCCTAGTGTTATTGCTGGAAAGTACCAGACTGATCAAAAAGACCAATATGGTCAGCCTATGCAAAATAGAGTAACTGACGCGTATATGCAGAACCTACTTCGTAGGCGCTTGTCTGAAGGAGACTTGGACCCAAATACTGATACTCCGCTTGGTGCTACGCAGTTTAGTAACGCGGATGTTAACCACGCCATTAATACTCTAATGGCCATGATGGGGAAGTTGAAGTAATGCTTGAGGGATATAAGCCTATTGATTTTAGTAGCGTCTTCCCGCCTATGGAATTGGGACAGATGCGGAATCGCGTTGGGCTGTCTCAAGCTGCACTAAATATTCTTGCTAATTCAAAATGGAGTCAAGCTCCTATTTCTCAGCTGGCTATATCCTCTGGTCTTAAGCCGGGAGAAACTCCTAAGCGTGAGCAGACTCTTTGGGGTCGAGCTGTAGATTTGCTTAGCACCCCTTCTTACGCTATAGCTAACGCTGTTGATGATGCTATTGCTGGTCACCAGTCTAGCGATACTGATAGTGTTCTCGAAGATGCTGGTCAAGTTGTTGGCGGCGTTGTTACTGGACTTGGTAGGGGCGTTGGTACAGGTCTAAGGGGGGCATTTGCGCCTTCTGAAACTGCCGCTGATCCTAAAGATAAAATTTATCTCGGTGACGCACTGATTCGATTTGATACCCATATGCCTGCCGCAGAGGCTGTAAAGCCTGAGAACCGTGAAAAGGTTCGTGAGCGGCTTATGAATAAGAAGATTAACCAGTTTAGTGATGCTGATGAAAATAAGTATTTCTATGACTTTGAAAAAGGTATCGTTGAAGTAACTGATGAAGATATTGACAGCTATTTTGAAGATATGCGCCTTTATGGCCTTGCCGCATCTATGGTGGGAGACCCACTCAACTTTGTTACTGGCGCTGGTAAAGTAGGCACTCTCACAAAGGGTGCTAAAGGTACGTCTGAAATTCCTGAAGTTACGTCAGGTTCTAAAAATATTTATGAGGGATTTAAGAATCTACCACCAGAAGGGGCTGCCCTTAATAAGGGAGAGTCCCTAAGCATTAATCCTGGATCTATGGCTACAGGGAAAAAGTCCCCGGGCAGCTATAGAGTTACACTTCCACCGGGAGCTATCCAGAATAAGATTGCTAATCCGGCTACAGGGGAACTTATCACTCCCCCGGCCTGGTTTGATTTCCCTAAGTCTGCCTCAGACATGGGGGACGTTATTAGGACTGAGCGCGTTAGTTCAGTTCCTGTAGCCAATGTTACTGATGACCTCGACGATTTTCTTAGTACTTGGAAAATGTCGGGTGAGGGTAGTCTAGCTAAGACTGATAGAGCAACTAAGACGCGTGAAGAACTTTTCCCTGTAGCCAAAATTCCTGATGCACAGATGAAGGCTGCTCAGGATTTCTCTAATCCTCTTGCAGTTAAGAAGCTTACTAGTGACCTGTTGAATCGTATTACTGTCGGTGGTGGATTTACTAACGCAGTAAAGCGACTTTCTTCTAATTATCCCGGTGTACCTTTCACTAGGACTGTACAGCTTATTGAGCACCTCTCAACTATCCCTAACTTTACTAAGCGCCTTAGTCTCCCGGCAGAGCGTAAGAAGATTCTCGGAGCTTTTCATCGTGTAATCCGTGCTGATGCGGAAGCGATGAAGGTTGCCCCGAAGATTAAGCCTGCTGAAGATATTATCAATGAGGCTACAGAAGTTGGGCCGATCGCGCTAAACAACCTAGTTGAGGGTGCTAAGCCTAAGTTCACTAGTAAGAACCCTACTCGTGACGCTAAGATTATCGATGATGTAGTTAAGCAATTCGAGCCGCAGCTTAGTCTTACTCAGATACCCTCAGGTATTAATAACCCTGCTAAGTACAAAGCAGCCATGGAGAAGCATGGCGTATTGACTGGACCTAAGCAGGCTAATGTCTGGAACGCTCTTACGTCTAAGTACCTGGTAAACGTTAAATCGCCTGCTAGGTTCTCTGCTGCGCTTAATATTTTGCGTGAAGTTGAAGAGCGATTCATCGCGATGGGGCATATCCCCATGTCTTCAACTCCTAAACTTGGAGGTTCAGTACCTCTTAGACTTAGTCAGGTACTCGACGCTATTGGTCCTGCCGCTGCTGCTCTGCATCCCACGCTTCTAACTGCTATATTGCGTGGAGATAAGCAGGCTATGCTTGGTATTCCCGCTAAGGCTCTACAGAAAATTGAAGAACTTAAAGCCGGTGAAGCTATTGTAGACGCATCCAATGTAGTTAAGGGTGTGGATGCTGCTTCCAAGAGTATTGAAGATTTGATTAAGGGTCCTCTTTCTGCTGCGCGTACAGAAGAAATAGTTACTATTGGGTCTAAAGTAGCTGACGATATAGCCAGGTCTGCCGGTGGATCTCCTGTAGCCGGAAAAACTGCTGCTGCAATTACTAAAGAAGAATTTATACCTAGAGCCCCTGGAGATGGTTTTTCAGTAACTAACACTACAGCTCTTATTAGTCACCCAGACGTATCTCCCAGACTTCTTGCTCGGTACTCTAGTGCTCCCTCTGTAGCCAAAGCTATTAATAAGGCAATTGGTGGACCTACCCCTAGGCAATTGGGTACTCTATGGGGACCTGCTGCTAAAGTTCTAGAGTGGTCTGGTGCGCGCCTTAATGCAGCGTATAAGAACGCTGATATGCGTCCTGTTTATCTTAAAAATGCTGCTACTGCTAAAGCTACTGTAGCCCGTAGGGCGGAGTACCTGAATCTATTGGCCAAACAGTACAACGTGAACGACGCTGACCTCTGGAACGACGCTCTCAAGGCCGCACAGGGCCGTCTGGAGGCTCCTCCTGGCTCTCAAGCTCATGAGCTTTCCAAGGAAATCATCAAGATAATGGAGAATCTCTTTGGAAGCTCAGGTTTGAAGTCAAGTATTGCTCTCGAAAATTCTGTAGTTGGTCGTTCTCAATTGCTTATGCGAGAACTTAATACGAATCTTCGGCGTTTTGGGCTTGGACAGTACCAATTTACCAAGAAGGGTAATTACGCCGAAGGCGTTAAGTGGCTCAATTCTTGGGAGTCCTGGAAGATTGAACAGCCACTAGAGTTTTTGTTTAGGGTACAGAATGTAGTTGAACATACTGTACGTGAAAAAATTATGTTTGATGAAATTGGTGCTCGGTGGGGGAGTACTGTTAAGGCTGGGGAATTTACCCATAAGGTAAATCACCCTAGACTGGCGCACCTACACTTTGGTAAAGAAGCTGCTTCTCAGGCTACGCAGTTTATTAGAAACCTTAGGGATATCAGCCAGCCGTCCTCTAAGGCTATGCAGAACTTTGATAAAGCTGTCAGTAAGTGGAAAGCAGCTGTTACTATCTATGTTCCGTCCCACCATGTTCGTAACCTAATTGGTGACCTTTACTTTAACTGGCTTGGTGGGGTTAACTCATCGCGTCCATACGGCGCAGCTCTCAGGGTTATGCAGTCTCAAAAGGGTAGATACGAGGGACTTGCAGAAATGCATACCCTCACAAATCCTAATGCATTGAAGGCTGCTATCGCTGGTAAAGCGCCTAGTGCCATAGGTAAACAAACTGCATTGACTATGAAAAATGGCACTAATGTAACAAATGACATGGTATACGTCAGCGCTTTTCAACAAGGTATTCTTCCTACTACGCGTGTTCTTGAGGATATTCCGGATGACGTGGCTACAGGGTTTGAGAAGTTCAAGCCTCTCGGCGGTAAGGGACAGAAAGCTGCGCATCATATTTCAGAGGGTCGCGATCATTATATACGGCTTGCTCACTATATTGATGCTCTCAAGAAGTCTAATAAGCCTTTTGAGCAAGCAGTAGAAGATGCAGCAGCAGTAGTTCGTAAATGGCATCCCGACGGTATGGACCTTACTAAGTTCGAGCGTAATGTCATGCGTCGAATGTTCCCTTTCTATTCCTGGACACGTAAGGCATTCCCTCTTGTTGTTGAATCCCTTGTAGCCACGCCTGGTAAAGTAATGGCCTATCCGAAGGCTCAGTATATGCTTCAGAATATGCTGGGTATTGAGACTGGGCCTATGTCTGACCCGTTCCCCTATGACCAATTGTTCCCTGATTGGATTAGGGAGAAGGGAATTGGCCCTATTACAGCTGGGGATATTCCCCTTATTGGTGGCATGTTCGGGGCACCTGATGACTATACTGTAGTCAATCCTGGTAACCCTACCATGGATCTTATTGCTCAGCTTAACAACCCAGGTAAAATGCCTATGAGTATGCTTAACCCTGCTGCGAGAATTCCAATTGAATTGGCTACAGGGAGAGAAGCACAAACAGGTGCGCCTATCGATGGAATTACTGATACAGATTATATAGCTAAGCAGCTTCCCGGTGTGAGCCATGCTGGTAGACTTAGTGGAGAGTTTGGAGTATCTGACACTACGAAGGAAAACTCTCAAGGGTTTAATTTCCAAAACTTCTGGAATATGCTCACCGCGTCGGGTGTACAAAACACCAAGCCATACATTAAGAGCGCGGAGTTTGACCTGCGAGAATACCTTAAGAGTTTGAAGGGGTAGCATGACTATTGCAGACTTCTTTGATACTTATCAAAACTCTATGCTTAACCGTAAACTAGTAAACCCTTTGTCATCTTCTAATGTTAAGGTGACAACTCCAAAGCTAGGCATTGATAGTCCAAATCGTCAAATCTCAACAATTCCTTCCTACGGTTCATCGGTTCCCGATTGGCTAGATGCTCGTAAATCAGGAGCACTTAGCCGGTACATGGAGTCTAAATCTGGTACAACTACTAGCCTAGCTCAAGATTACACTAAGAAGGCCGCGGGACAAATAGCCACTGACGAGTATGGAATTGTCCAAGATAAAACGAGTGATTTCTCAGATTACTTTAATAAGAATCTCGGAGCTATTAGAGACCGAGGTAAGTCTGCACTAGCTACAGCAGAAGCTCAGGCACAATGGCAATCTCTGCAAGATCAAGCAGAGTTGAATGCTGGGTATAGAGTTAACTGGGCTCCTGGGGCGTCGAGTAATAACCCAGGAGCTAAGGCAGTTAGCCTAGCTATGACTGCATTTCAAAATAAAGTACCTTATGTTTGGGGAGGTAACTCTCTTTCTAAGGGTGTAGATTGTAGCGGTCTTGTGCAGCAGGCGTATAGGCAGCTGGGCATTAGCATACCTAGAACTACATATGATCAGGCTAAATCTGGAAGGAGAGTTTCACTAAACAACTTGCTTCCAGGGGACCTTGTGTTCTATAATTCCGGTAGTTCAGACCCCAACGGTATTGGCGTAAATGGCCACGTAGCTATCTACATTGGTAATGGCCAGATTATTGATGCTAGGAATAGCCGAGCTGGTATCAAAATGGGATCTATAAATATTATGGGCGGTCCTACAGGGGCGGTTAGGCCATGGTAGATGCCTTTAGTGATAGTTTTAGTGGCTTCATTAACGAACTTAATAATATTGCAAATAAGGGTAGATTTGATGTTGCGGCTAAGCTTAAGCCAGTTAAGCCTAAAACTATCAATATAGCTACCCCTGGATTGCCTTCTTCGGCTACAGGCGGAGGTTCAGAGCTCGATAGGCTTATGCGGGCTATTAGAGGTAAAGAATCTACTAATAATTACCAGGCTATCAACCGGGATTCTGGCGCGCTCGGTGGCTATCAGATTATGCCATTCAACCTATTTGGTGGGTCCGAATGGGATAGAAAAGCACTAGGCCGTGACGTATCCCGTAGTGAATTTCTAGGCAATCCTGCAATCCAGGATGCAATTGCTAAATGGCAGCTTGGAAACTACCTTAAGAAATACGGCGCTGCTGGAGCTGCTGTAGCTTGGTATGGAGGAGAAGGCTCTGTAGCTAATATGCATTCTAAAACACCTCAAGCTGGAGGTTATCCAAGTCTTTATTCTTACTGGACTTCTGTACTGAACAACATGTAATAACAAGGGGGGCCATGCCGGATGACGAGCTTAACATCCCTGAGAGTAATAGAGAAATTGCTTTGCACCTTCGTTCAATTAGAAATGACGTAACCGATATACGCGAGCGACTTGACACCCTGGAATCTACTATAGAGACTAGGAGGTTCCGCGCTCATGACATTGTCATGTCGAGCTTGCTCTTCCCTCTGGTTGGTGGTATGCTGCTCTTCATACTCACCAAATCTCTAGGTTAGGTCTTCAGGTGGTCTAGCCTTAGAGAATGTTTAGGCGGGGGTCGCCATAATGAGTGTGCCTACAAATGACGGGGTGTTTTTGTGGCAAGACGAGGCGGTGTGCCGTGGTAAAGACACTTCAATATTCTTTGATAATGACCGCGAAGCTAAGCGGATATGCTCAGCGTGTCCTGTAAAATCTGAATGTCTTGAATACGCTCTGCTCTATAATCCGTCCGGTGTGTGGGGTGGTACCACTGCCAAGGAAAGAGCAAAAGTCTCTAAGATTAGCGTTAAAATGCTTAGAGATGATTATATGGAGTCCGGTCTCTACAATTTTAAGCTTAAGGCTTAATTTATATAGAATTGACCCCCCACACTAAAGCCCCCGATAGTCAATTAAGACTACCGGGGGCTTAGTATTTTATTTAACTGTTAGTCCTC
>WUUC01238873.1_pt1 | contig 14424 bp, 11 predicted proteins | sample 6278441 | NCBI WGS metagenome assembly WUUC01 (sample SAMN13675441, study PRJNA597444) | soil metagenome | isolation source: soil | place: USA: Washington | collected 2017-10
CAGCACGTTCCGGACCTGCGCAAGGCGGTGCGACTGCTGGACTCCCCGGACGTCAAGGCCACCCTGAACTTTCTGAAGTCCGCCGTTTCCTGACCGCGCCACAATTCGCTGACCCCGGCCACCACCGGGTACCAGTGTCGGAAGAGGCAATACGTGAGTGCTTTTGCAGAGGGTACGACGCCGGCCTCGTCCGGCAGCGCAAAGAGTCGGTCAGGCGCGATCGACGGTATTCGAGGAGTGGCCGCGGTCGCATTGATGACGGTTCACGTCGCGATGTTCTCGGGTTTGCTGGGCACCAAGGCCCTGGGCACGCCACGGCCGCCGAGTAACTTCCTCGGAGCCTTCTTCGTCAGCGGGCTACCCTCCTTCATCGGGGTGTTCTTCGTCCTGCCGGCGATGTACCTGTACCTGCCGCTGGCCAGGGCGATCATCTCGGGGCAGCCGCGGCCGCCGCAGCGCAACAACTTCCTGCGCAGGTTGATCCGGCTGCTGCCGGCCTACTACTTCATGTACCTGGTGGTGCTGCTGACGCTCAATCGCAGCGCCATCGATGGAATCTGGTACGTCCTGCGACCGATTCTGCTGCTGCAGATCTACCTGCCGAGCCCGTTCGTTCCCAAGCTGATGAACGGCATGGAGATCACGTGGACGATCCCCACCATGGTCCAGTGGTATGTGTTCCTGCCGCTGATCGCCTGGGCCAGCCACAAGTTCGCGGCTCGTGGGCTCACCCCTAAGGCTCGCGCCTACCGGTTGATGGCGCCGGTGCCCATCTTGATCGCCATCGGCCTGGCCTGGCTGTTCTTCGTCAAGGCTCGCGGATGGGACAACCGCATTGTCTTCTGGTGGCCGCAGGGCTTTGCCTCGACGATCGGCATCGGCATGGCGCTGGCCATCGGGATGGCCCTGACGCAGGTGTCGCCGAAGGACACCCCCAAAATATTTCGGATAGCCGCCGCCCGGCCCAACATGTTCTGGCTCGCCGCGCTCGCGGTGTTCCTGGTCAACTGCGCCAGGCCGTTCAGCGTCATCGGAATGGACGCGATCTACTCGACCAGCGGCCTGCTGGTCACCTACCTCATGGTGGCGCTGTTCGGGCTCTTCGCGGTGCTGCCGCTGATCGCTCCCGGCGGAGGCAACCCGCTCATCCACCAGGTCCTCGCGCTGCGGCCGATAGTTCACCTAGGCCGGGTGTCCTATGGCATCTACCTGTGGCACTTCGCGGTGATGCACTTCTACATGCAGCCCGGCAGCATCCTCAGCGGCCAGACCCGGCCGATCCGCGAGCTGTACGGACAGGTGCCGTTCTGGCGACTCGAGATCATCACCTTCGCCGGTGCCACGCTGCTGGCGACGTTGAGCTACTACCTGCTGGAGCAGCCGATAGCGGCCTGGTTCGAGCGGCATTTACGCCGCCGCGAAAAGGCATCCGGCAGCCGCGGCAAGGCCACCTCGCTCCGAGCGCAGGTGCCTGGCTTCAGCCGGTCGCCTGACTCGGCGATGCCCATGGAACAAGCGGCCGCGACCGTGTCGGCCACGGCCGCCGACCGCGACGCCATCCGGTCGAACCTGCTGGACCTCGAGCACAGTTTCGGCAAGCAACTGCTCAGCGGCGCACAGCTGACCGGCTGCACCCGCACTCGATGGGAGGCGACCAGTGTTGCGCTGTCGGACCTGTGGGAGCTCTTCAGCGCGTATTCGACCGTCGTGGACGAGGCAAACCGCATTCTGATCGGCGGCCGGTCGACCACGGCCGCGGAGCTGGCGACGCTCACCCACCTGCTCACCGGGCCCTCGATTCCTGTGACGGTCGCGCCGGTGCCGCTGGCGCGCCGTCACATCACCGACAACGGCAGGCTCCAGTTGTCCATCGAGGCCGCGGTCACCCGGATGAACGAGTCGTTCAGCGGCGCGGCCGAGCTGGTCACCACAGTGGAGACGGTCTGGAACGAGGCAACGGCCGAGCTCGAGGCGATCGCCGCCGCCTTGCAACGGGCCAGGCAGCTGGAGCCAGGTGGCGCCGAGGACGCGCGGATCACGGCGGCGCAGGCCGAGCTGGACCGCCTGCTGGCCACCTTGCGCACCGACCCGCTTGCCCTGTGGCAGGAAGGCCGGCTGGCCAACGCGGACTTGGACACGCTGCGCGCCAGCGTCGCGGCGGCGACTGCCACCGAGTAGCGCCGGCTCTGCGACACCAGCCACAGCACGCCACGCCCCCGGTGGGCCTGGCGTGCTGTGGCTCGTCGCTGCCCGGCCTCGCCGACGCGCCGAGCGCGGCACAGCGCACGTGTGCGGATGCGCGCCGGGCAGGCGTTGGGCAACGATCTAAACGGCAGACGCCGACGCTTTCCATGAGACGTACAGGAGAATGCAGTGACCCTCAGTTCCGAACGCACCGACGTGACCACGTTTCGAGGACGCCCCGTCACCCTGATGGGTTCGGAGGTACGCGTCGGTGACCCGGCGCCGGACTTCACGGTGCTGGCCAATGACTTCTCTCCGGTGACCTTGGCCTCGTCGGCCGGCACCGTCCGCATCGTCTCGGTGGTTCCGTCCCTGGACACCGCCGTGTGTGATCAGCAGACCCGCCGCTTCAACACCGAGGCGGCCTCGATCGGCGGCGTCACCGTCCTGACGGTGTCGGTGGACCTTCCCTTCGCCCAGCAACGCTGGTGCGGCGCGTCGGGAATCGACAACGTCCAAACCGTCTCCGACCACCGTGACCTCTCCTTCGGCCAGGCCTACGGCGTGGCGATCGCCGAACTACGCGTGCTCGCGCGCGCGGTGTTCGTGATCGGCTCCGATGACCGGGTGCGCTACGTGGAGTACGTGCCCGAGGTCGGCCAGCACCCGGACTACGAGGCCGCGCTGCAGGCCGCCCGGGTGGCCAGCAGCTGAAGGCCTGCCCGGACAACCGCGGCGGGCAGTGCCGGCACCGCCCGCCGCTGACCGGCGTCGCCCGCGGGACCGGATGAGAATCGAGCGCGTCTGCCTCAGGGCAGGCGCGCTCGATCCGTTTGCGGCCACGCAGTGGTGTGTTCCGGCGATCAGCAGGCGGGCGCCGGCGGACGGCTAGCAGCCAGCACAGGTGGACGGCTAGGAGCCAGCACAGGCGGACGGCTTGCAGCCAGCACGGGCGGACGCGTGGGAGTCACAGCACGGGCGACCCGCGACGGCACGAAGAATGGCCCCGGGCACTGTCCTTGCGGACGGCGCCCGGGGCCTTCAGGTGTGTCAGGCGCCTAACCTGCCGAAGCAGCGGACTCCAGTGACAGATCCCGCGACTGGATCAGATCGGCGGCCTTCTCGGCGATCGCGATCACCGCGGCGTTCGGGTTGCCCCGCACCAGGGTAGGCATCACCGAGGCGTCCACGACCCGCAAACCCTCGACTCCCAGCACCTTGAGATCGGCGTCGACGACGGTGCCCATCGCGCAGGTGCCGGCCGGGTGGAAGATGGAGTGAGCGTAGCGGCGGACATGCTCACGCAGGTCCGCGTCCGACTCCGAGGCCGGCGGCTTGTACGCCGTCTCGGTGTAGGGCTTCAAGGCGTCCTGCCGTGCGATGTCGATCGCGATCCGCAGTCCGGCCACCGCCTGGTCGAGGTCTGACTCCTCGGCGAAGTAGTTGTGCAGGATGAACGGCTTGGCGGTCGGGTCATCCGAGCCCAGGCCGACCATGCCGCGGCTGGCCGGGGTGAGCATCGAAGGCCCGAACGAGTAAGCGTGAGCGGTCGGCATGGCAAGGCCGCTGTCAGCGAACATCACCGGCGCGCCGAGGAACTCCAGGTCGGGAGCCTCGAGGTCACTGCGGCTGCGGACGAAACCGCCCGTCTCTGGGCCGTTGGACGTCAACGGGCCGCGGCTTTCCTCCATGAATAGCTGCAGGTTCTCCGGAGAGCCGGCCGCGATCAGGCTGATCGGGTGCGAGTGGGTGAAGATCAGCGAGACCAGGGCGTGGTCCTGCAGGTTCTGGCCGACCTCCGGCTGGTCGAGCACGACCGGAATGCCGAGCATGCCCAGCACCTGGGCGTTGCCGATGCCAGAGAGCATCAGCAGCTTCGGCGAGTCGTAAGCGCCGGCGGACAGGATGACCTCGCGCTCGGCGCGGATCGTGATCTCCTCGTCGAGGCGCTGGCCGGTCACACCCACCGCGCGGCCGTTCTCCACCAGCACCCGGTGGATCTGGACGTTGGTCTCCACCGTCAGGTTGGGACGGCCCATCGCGGGGTGCAGGAAGGCTGTCGACGTGCTGGCACGCTTGCCGTCGCGCTGGGTCAGCTGGAAGGCGCCGAAGCCGTCCTGGGTCTCACCGTTGAAGTCGTCGTTGCGGGCGTAGCCCGCCTCTTCGGCCGCATCGACGAAGGCGAGCGAGGAGACGTTGCGCGAGCGTCCCTCTGACACCGAGAGCGGGCCGCCCACTCCGTGGTACTCCGAGGCGCCCCGCTCGTTGTCCTCCGAGCGCAGGAAGTAGGGCAGGAGCTCCTGAAAGGACCAGCCCGGCTGCTTCCACTCGTCGAAGTCCAGCTTGTTGCCGCGAACGTAGATCATGGTGTTGATCGAACTCGTGCCGCCCAGAACCCGGCCCCGCGGCAGGTACACCCGGCGGCGGTTCAGGTACGGCTCATCGTGGGTGTCGTAATCCCAGTCGTAAGCGGTGCGGAAAAGCTTGCCGAACGCCGCCGGAACATGGATGTTCTGGGCGTTGTCAGCTGATCCGGCTTCGACGAGACAGACCTTGAGATTGGGGTCCTCGCTCAGGCGCGACGCGAGCACGCACCCTGCTGAGCCTCCACCGACGATTACATAGTCATACATAAAATCCCCCTCCTGGACGGTCATCCACCAAAGAGTGGCCTGGGAGCAGAGTTCTGACCTCTTCCAGGATGCGCGACTGCGCCAGCCCAGCGCACGCGCGATCGTGCCGCATCTGCGGCTGGACCTGACCGGGTGCTCAGCAGCCTTGCGAGATCACCGGATAGTCGTCGCGAAGCAGCGCGATGTGCAGCTTCTGCAGGTTCTCTGACGGCCCGACGCCCAGCTCGTTCCGCAGGGTGCCGCGCAGTCGCTGGTAGGCGCCCAGCGCCGTGCTCGCGTCCCCGCTGAGATAGCAGGCCCGCATCAGCAGGCTCCAGCCACGTTCGCGCAGCGGTTGCCGGGCGGTCAGCTCGTACAGGTCGGCCAGCACCGCGTGGCACTCCCCCAGCTGCATCCGGATCTCGATGTGGGACTCCCAGGCCGCCCACCGCTGCTCGTCCAGCGCCTGGAACCGCATGCGCAACATCGACGAGCCGGTGGCGTCCACCCCAGCCGGGCCGCCCCACAACTCCAGCGCCCTGCTCAGGTCCGCCACCGCCGCCCGGGGCTTCTTCTGAGCGGCGTGCACCCGGGCCTGGCGCACCAGTCTCGTGAACACCTCGACGTCGAGCTCATCCGGGCCGATCTGCAACAGGTAGCCGCCGCCGCGAAAGGTCACCAGCTCGTGCTCGGGCGCCAGCAGCCGGCGCAGCTGGGTGGCGTAGGAGCGCAGATTCTGCCTGGCCGAGGGCGGCGGCTCGTCCCACAGCCCGTCGAGCAACTGCTGGTAGGACACCACCTGCCCAGCCTCGAGCAACAGCAGGGCCAGCAGCGCGCTCAACATGGGTGAGTGCAGCGGGCGAGCGTCGTACTGAACCGGGCCGAGCAGCCGAAATACCATCGCGGGGCCTCAGCTCGGGCTGGCGGTGGCCGCAAGCTCAGCGGCGTCCTGCTCGACCTGATCGCGCGGATACAGCACGCTGAGCAGCGGGCCCGCCATCATGGTGGTCACCACCGCCATCACGACCATCAGCGAGTACAACTGCCCGTCCAAGAAGCCCAACTGCAGGCCGACGCTGAGGATCACCAGCTCGGTGAGTCCCCGGGTGTTCATCAGGGTCGCCAGCACCCCGGCCTCCCGGTTGGGCACGCCCTGCAGACGCGCCCCGAGATAGGCGCCAATCATCTTTCCGCTGACCGCGACGATCATGATCAGGGCGAGCTGGCCCCACGCGGAGGAGCCCAGATCTGACAGGTCGACCTTGAAGCCGGCGACGACGAAGAAGATCGGCAGCAGCACCACCGTCGTGGCCGGCTCCAGCCGGTTGGTGATCTGGCGCCGCACGCCGTCGATGCCGTCGCGAGGCATGATCGCGCCGAACAGGAACGCGCCGAAGATGAAGTGCACGCCCATCCACTCGGTCGCCCACGCGCAGAGGAACAAGCCCACCACGACGGGCACCAACAGCTCTGACGCCGGCTTGCCGCGGTCCAGATGCGTCGCTGACAGCCGAGCGAGCACCGGGCGGACCACCAGGAAGAGCAACGCCACGAAGGGCGGCAGCAGCAGGGTCCGCCACTGCCCGGAGCCTCCGCTGACGGTGACCGCGATCGCGAGCAGGGACCAGGCGAGCACGTCGCTGACCGCGGCGCTGGCCAGCGCCACCGCCCCCACCTGGGTGCGGTTCATTCCCCGATCGGACAGGATCCGGGCCAGCACCGGAAACGCGGTCACCGACATCGACGCTCCGAAGAACAGCACGAAGCCGAGCTGGTCTTGCTGACCGCCGTGGGAGGAGTACAGGTAGAGCGCCAATGCCGAGCCCATCGCGAACGGCAGCACGGTGGAGCCGATGGACACGCTGATCGGCACCAACTTGCGCTCGGCGACGATGGCGTGTTCCAGCTCGCAGCCCACGATGAACATGAACAACGCCAGGCCGACGTTGGCCAAGGAGGCCAGCAGCGGCCGGATCTCAGTGGGAAACAGGGTGGCGGCGATCTGGCCGTTCAGGAGCGTGGGGCCGATGGCGATCCCGGCGACGATCTCACCGATCACCGGCGGCTGCCCGATTCGGCTAGCCAGGATTCCCAACACTTTGGCCAAGACAAGGATGACGGCGAGCCCTAGGAAAAGCTCCTCCACTTGATGCGCCTGCACAGGTCAAACTCCTTCGGTCGCCTCGGCGTTGCAGACAGTAGCTCAAGCCTCACACCGGGCGGAACCCATCATCACACCGAGCTGGTCACAGCTGGCGAATGCCGCGAAGACCCTCTCAGAACCGCAGGTATGAAGCCATTGGCGTCAGCATGTCAGCACTGACTGAACTAGACACCCCAGTAATGACACAACCGGGTTAGAACTCAGTGATGGCAGGCCTCACAAGACGCCGACCACGTCGGCTCGGGTGGTCCGGGCCGGCCACCAGCGCAGCGCGAAGCCGGCGTAGAGCGTCAGCGTGGCCAGCCCGGGCAACAGCAGTGCCCAGCTTCGGTCAGCGCCCGAGCCGGCCAGCACGGCGTACCCGGCCAGGACCACGGCGGCCGCGCCGATCTGACCGGCGCGCACTCTCGATCCGGCGCCGCTGCCTGCTCCGGCGCCGCTGCCTGCTCCGGCGCCGCTGCCTGCTCCGGCGCCGCTGCCTGCGCCGGGGTGCCAGAACGCTGCCAGCGCCGCGGTGTTGCCGGCCGTGAACAGCACCAGCAGCGCGATCGCCACCACGGCGACCGGCGCATCCCACTGCCCGTCGGACAATCCGCTTCGCAGGCCGGCCGCCCCAGCCCAGACACAGGCCGCACCGGCGACCACCGCGCAGATCAGCGCCGCGGTCATCGCGGTCACACGGTCCAGGCCCAGGGCCGGAATCGACTCCCAGCCCACGCACACCAGCAACGCGGCCAACGCCAGCGCCGGCAGGGGCAACTGCCCGGCTGCCGGGCCGAGCGCCTGCGCCGGTCCGACCGTCAGCGGCAGCAGCGCGGCGACTGCCAGCGCGAGCAGGCAACGCAGCCCGATCACCGCGGCGGGCAAGGCCCGCCGGGCAAGCGCCTGCCCCAGGACGGTGAACCCGGCTGCGACTACCAGCACCGCCGCCCAGGCCGGCGCCTGCCAGCTGACCCGAAGCACCGCGACCGCGCTAGCGGCGAAGTAAACGCTGCCGCCGAGAAAGCCGACGCTGTAGATAGCCCTCGCGGTAGCGGGCAGTTCTCGAACAGATCCGGCGCTGCCGCCGAACGGGCGCCACAGGAACAGCGCGGCGGCCAGCAGCAGCGTGAGCGCGACGAGCAGCGCGATCACCGACGCCACCAGCCCGGACCGCCCGAGCAGCAACGCCGGGATGATCACCACGCCGGAGCCGAGAATCCCCGAGACGGCGCGGACTGACCTCACAGACCAGCGCCCTCCGTCGAGCCCGCCAGCGACAGCGTCCGCATGCTGAGCTTGCTGCCGTCCACCGTCACCGTGACGCCCTTGGCCCCGGGAGCCAGGGTCAGCAGCTGCAACTTGGGCCGGTCAGTCGACAGCGCGCTCAGCACGTCGCCTGCCCAGCCGGGCATGATCGGCTCGACGGCGCTTGCCAACTCGACCAGCGCCTGCCGCCGGGCCGGGCCGGACGCGGTCGAGGCCGCGTCGACGACGATCGCCTGCTGGCTGGTGCAGAACTGGCCGATGGCCGCCGCCGCGGCGGCCGGAGAGAACGCCTGTGGCGACAGGTGCGCCCCGACCTGCGTCCGCAGCTCTTCCACGATCGCGGCGAGCTTGTCGCTGCCCGCGCCGTCGCCGTCGGCCGCGGCCGAGTCGTCGAAGGACCGCAGCAGCACCTCGAGCCCGTCGACCAGCGTCTCGGCGATGCAGGTGGAGAAGTCGGCCATCGCGAAATTGGTCTGCTCGGTCTCAGGTCCGGTCAAGCACAGGTAGAACCGCAGGCTGTCGGCCGGGACCTGGTTGAGGAACTCACCGCCCCAGATGGCGTAACCGCGGCTGGTCGAGAACTTGCCGCCTTCGAGCTTGTAGAACTCGTTGGTGTTGACCCGGGTCGGCAGCGGCACGTCGCCGAGAGCCAGGCACAGCGCCGGCCACAGGATCGCGTGCGAGAAGCTGCAGTCAAAGCCCAGGAATTCGTGTACCTCGGTGTCCGGCGCCGACCAGGCCTGCTGGCCCACCCCCCGGTTGGCGACCCGGTGCGCGCCGGCGGTGGCCGCGACGTAGCCCCAGATGCCGCAGAACCAGGTGTCGAGGTACTGCTCGGACCACTGCGGCAGCGGAACCGCGACGCCGTAGTCACCCACCCGGCTGATCGGGGTGTCGGGCAGGCCCTCGGCGAACATCATGTCCAGAAAGGCCCGCAGCCGCGGGCGCATCGGGAGCTCGGCGTAGTACTCGACGAGCTGGTCACGGTAGTCCTGCAGCGGAAAGGAGATCCGGCGCTGGGTACGGCGCTCGGGAACCGTGCCGCACTGGGTGCACACCGGCTCGAGCAGGCTGCCCGACTCCTGCGGCCGGCCGCACTCCTCGCAGTAGAAGCCGTCTGCCGGAGCCTGGCAGTAGTGGCACTTGCCGCGCACCTCGGCCTCGTACAGGTAGGCGTCGTCGACCGGGCAGTAGTAGACCCCGGTCTCGACCTCGGTCAGCTTGCCCTCGTCCCAGAGCCGGCTGAAGTAGTGCTGGATGATCTCGTCATGCCAGACGTCGCGGTGCGGGCGGCCACAGAAGTCCGGCGCCATGTTGGCCAGCGCGAGCGTCTGCTCGATCCGCGAGCCGAGCAGGTGGGCCGTCTCGTAGGCGTCTGCGCCCAGTTCCCGCGCGCGGCGGGGCACGTAACAGGAGTGCTCGTCGATGTAGGTCACATGGGTGACCTCGTGGCCGGAGTTCTTCAGGAACCGGGCCTGCACGTCGGCGCCCAGGAACGGCCCGGACAGGTGGCCCAGGTGCATGTCGCCGTTGGGGTTGGGCGGGGACGCGGTGACGACGTAGCGGGTCATCAGATTGCTCCTAGATCTCGGACCGGCTGAGCGCGAAGCTGCTCGGACCGGGCATGCTCGGGTCGGGGATGGGTGGGAAACCACGCCTGGCGCTCGGGTCCGGCAGGCCAGGTCTGACCGGGCGGGATCCGGGTGCCGGCCGGCACGTCGGCCAGGATGATGGCGTTGGCGCCGATCACGCAGTTCGGCCCGACCGTGATGGGCCCGAGCACCAGCGAACCGGTGCACAGCACCGTGCTGCGGCCGATCACCGGATGCCGGCGGCCGGCGGTGATCTTGGGGTTCCACCAGCCGACCGAGCCGACCGTCACGTTGTGATAGAGCATCACGTCACACTCGAGGACCGCGGTCTCGCCGATCACGACGCCGATCCCGTGGTCGATGAAGACACCCGGCTCGACGACGGCGCCCGGGTGCACGTCGACGCCGGTCAGCACCCGGGTGACGTAGGAGATCACGCGCGCCGGAATGACCCGGCCGCTGCGATGCAGCCGGTGAGCCACTCGGTGCAGCCAGACCGCGTGCACGCCCTGGTGCAGCAGCGCCCCACTCAGCGAGCTGGAGGCCGGGTCCTTGCGCCGGGCCACCCGGATGTCCTCGGCCAGGTGGCTCAGCAGCAGCCATCGGCCGGTCGTCGCCCGGGGGCGGTCAAAGATGAACATAAGCGGTCTCTGATCCCAGTGGCAGTCCGGCGTCGAAGCGGCCGGCCGAGTAGCCGGACAGCAGTGCTGTCGAGGCGGTTCCCAGCACAGCCTGGGCGACCTGCTCACCGACAGCCGGCGCGATCTTGAAGCCACCGCCGCTGAAGCCGCAGGCCAGATGCAGGCCAGGCAGGCCGGGCGCCGGGCCCAGCAACGGCCGGCCGTCCGGGGTGTAGCCGTCACAGGCCGCCTGGGTGCCGATCACCTTGGCGTCGGCGAAGCCGGGAACCCGCCGGGCGCCCCGGGCCAGCGCCTCGGAGATCTCGGCGGCAGTCAGCGGCTGCGCCGGGATGATCTGCTCGCACTCGGGCCGGGCCCGAACCCCCACAGCGGTGCTGCCGTCGGTGCGAGGCACGAAGTAGGTGCCGGTGACATCGTCGATGCAGACCGGCAGTTCGTTCTCGGCCGCGCTCCGGCCATCCAGCACGGCCAGGCCGATCCGGCGCGGCGTCAGGCTGAGCGCCAGGCCCACGCCGGCTGCGAGCTCAGTGCTGGCAGCACCGGCGGCCAGCACCACCTGATCTGCCTCCAGGACGCCGATATTGGTCTGCAGCCGCCAGCTTCCCGATCCGCTGGTGGCCAGCTCGTCGACCCGGACACCGGTCAGGCTGGCGCCGCCGGCAGCGGTGAAAGCCTCTTGGAAAGCGCGGGTGGTCAGCTGCGCGCTGCCGTAGCCGCCGTCGGCCTCCAGCACGCCGAGCTCGTCGCCGGCCAGCACGAGGTCGGGGTAGAGCTTGGCCAGCTGGTCTGCGTCGAGCAGCTCGGTGGCCGTTCCGGCGCTGTCGAGAACGGCTCGGTTGCGGCGCACCGCCTCGGCGTAGTGGGGGTCGACGATCAGCAGGAAGCCGCGCGGGGTGTAACCGCAGCTGCCGCCGACCCGCTCGCCGAAGCGCTTGTAGAACTCCAGCGACCGGCTCGCCAGTTCGATGTCAGTGGCCAGCGAGTGATGCCTGCGCAGGATGCCGGCCGAGTAGGCGGTCGCGCCGATGGTCGGCAGGTGGGTGTCGATCAGGAGGACCTCGCAGTCGGCCCGTGCCTGGGCGAGGTGCCAGGCCACCGAGGCGCCGATGACACCCGCGCCGATCACCGCGACCCGGTCGCCGGTCACGAGGCTGGGTCAGGCGCGATATCGACTGGGCCGTCCCACCACACCGACAGGAAGACGATGTCCTCGGTTCCGTCATTGGTCAAACAGTGCTCGACGCCCGGCTGCATGTACATCGTGGTGCCGAAGCCGACCCGGTGCTCCTCGCCGCCGTGCTTGACCACGCCGCCGCCCCGCACGATGAAGAAGACCTCGTTCTCCTCGTGCGAGTGCAGGGTGCTCGTCTGGCCTGGCAGCACCTTCACCCAGGCGCCGCCCCAGTCCTTGGCGGCGATGCCGTCCCACGGAAAGAACCGCTTGGCGACCGTGTTGTAGTCCGGCTCAGCCTTCCAGCTGCTTTCGTCGAGGTGGTAGATCCTCATCAGAGCACTCCGGCATTCTCCCGAGAACGGGCGTTGGTTCGTAGTGATTGAGCTATCTCACCCGATCGCAGGGCGAGCAGGCTGAACGAGGTGGCGGTCGCAATGCCGTGGCGGCTCTCGGTCATCCCGTTCAGGTAGATGGACACGTCCTCGGCGTCGCGCAACGGCGTGCGGTAGTCGCGGGTCGCCGCCAGCCGCCCGTCGGCCTCGATGGTGAGGTGGTCGGCCAGCGGCTGCAGCACCCAGGGCACCGCCTGCTCGCGGTACCCGGTGCTGAGCACGACCATATCGGCCTGCAGCACCCGGCTCGCGCCGGTGTACTTCTCCCTGGTCCGCACCTGCACGCCGTCGGCGGTCAGCTCGGCGTCGACGATCTCGTGCCTCTTGATCATGTTCAGCCGCTGGTTTCCGCTGACCTCGCCGTCATACCAGGCGTTGTACAGCCCGGTGGACACGTCGGGGTCGACCGCCGCGTAGTTCGTGCGGTACTGCTCGTCGAAGATCTGGCCCCGCGAGCCGGCGTCCAGGCTGTGGAAGTAGTCGGTCTCGGCCGGCCAGTACGCCTGGTTGGCGAAATGGCCCAGGTCATAGAGCCGGAAGCCACTGTTGCGCACCAGCGAGAACAGCTCGATGTCGGTTGCCGAGTACAGGTGCAGCAGGATCTCGCCGGCGTTCTGGCCGCCGCCGATCACCAGCGCCGAGCGCACCTGACCGGCCAGCGAGGGCCACCGGTGGCCGAACGAGCTGGAGTGAAAGACCCGGTCGCCGACCAGCGGCGCGAACACCTCGGGCACGTAAGGCTCATGGCCGGTGGCCACCACCAGCCGCTGGGTCTGGACCGAGCGGGTCTGGCCGGTGTGCCGATCGGCGCCGGTGACGACCACGGCCCGCAGGTTGCCCATCTCCACGACCGGCTCGACGCTGACCACCTCGTGGCCGTAGTGGACCTTGGACTCGGTGCGCTGCGCGGCCCACAGGCAGTAGGCCGACCACTCCGCCCTGCTGACGTAGCCGCCGCGCAGCGTGAACGGGTAGAACCGGTCGCTCTCCTGCAGGTACCGGACGAAGCTGAAATGGCTGCCGACGTAGCGCGGGGTTCCGAAGTCACGCAGGAAGTGGTGCTGGATGTCGGTGCCCGGCAGGACCATGCCGGGCTGCCAGGCCGAGTCGTCGGCGCGTTCGAAGAACACCGCCTCCGAGGCCTGCTGCCTGCTCGCGCCCGGCACGCCTTGGATCGCGTCGTCGGTCATCGCCGCGGACAAGCCGATGCCGGCCGGTCCGAAGCCGATGCCGACTACCGGCGCGCTCTCGTGCGAAGTGACAGTCATCTCAGGCATCGGCTCCGACCAGCAGCACGTCGGAGCGGTTGGCGTCGCCGTACTGCTCGGAGCAGTGCCGAACCACGCGCGCCAGCAGCTCACAGGACGCCCCGATGAGCTCTTCGGTGGCGTTGAGCGGCGGCATGATGCGCACCACGTTGTCACCCCGGCCGCCGAGCTCGACGATCAGGCCGTTGTGCAGGGCGGTCTGCTGCACCGACTTGGCCAGCGCGCACGCCCCCACGCCGGTGACCGGGTCGTGCAGCTCGATGCCCCACATCAGGCCGAGGCCGCGGACCTCCCGCACGTGCGGCACATCGCTGAGGCCGCTGGTGAGGATCTGGCGGACCTGCTCGCCGCGGGCCACCACGTTGGCCAGGATGCCGTCGCGCTGGAAGATCCGCAGGGTCTGCACGCCGGTCGCGAAGCCCAGCTGGTTGCCGCGGAAGGTACCGGTGTGAGCGCCGGGCGCCCAGACGTCGATGTCCTTGCGGTAGATGATGATTCCCATCGGGGTGCCGATGCCTGACAGCGCCTTGGACAGGCAGATGATGTCCGGCTCGATGCCGTACTGCTCGAAGGCGAACCAGGTGCCGGTCCGGCCGCAGCCGGTCTGCACCTCGTCCACGATGACCAGCGCGCCGACGCTGCGGGCTGCCGCGACCACCCGCTCCACGAACTCACGCTGCGCGGGGATCACCCCGCCCTCGCCCTGCACCAGCTCGAGCAGGATCGCCGCCGGCGCCAGCACGCCGCCGTTCTCATCGGTCAGCAGCGTCTCGGTCGAGGTCGCGCAGTTGACGTTGCAGGTGCTGCGGGTCAGGCCGACCGGGCACCGGCTGCAGTAGCTGTAGGGCGCGAAGTGCACGCCGGGCATCGTGTTGCCGACCGGCTGGCGCTGCTCCAGCAGCCCGGACACCGCCATGCCCAGGTGGGTGGTGCCGTGGAAGCCGCCGCGGAAGGAGATCACCTCGGACCGGCCGGTGAAGGTCTTGGCCAGCTTGATGGCGGCGTCGACGGTGTTGGCGCCGGTCGGGCCGCAGAAGTGGATCTTTGAGTTCGACCGCATCCGCTCGGGCAGCATGTCCAGCTGCGCGCGGGTGAACTCGTCCTTGATCTCGGTGGGCATGTCCAGGCCGTGGACGAACTGCGTCAGCT
>WUUC01181001.1_pt1 | contig 14418 bp, 10 predicted proteins | sample 6278441 | NCBI WGS metagenome assembly WUUC01 (sample SAMN13675441, study PRJNA597444) | soil metagenome | isolation source: soil | place: USA: Washington | collected 2017-10
ATCGTGTTTTTGATGGTGAAAAATTACTGACGGGCGTATCGGTCTTTGTTCATAACGACAAGATCGTTGCCATCGGTCCTACCGCCAGTATGAAGTCAACGGGCGACGTAACTGTCATCAAACTTCCGGGGTGTACGTTGCTCCCGGGATTGATCGAAGGTCACTCACACCTCCTGTTGCATCCTTACAATGAAACATCGTGGAACGACCAGGTATTGAAGGAACCGGATCCTTATCGTATAGCGAGAGCCACTGTGCACGCGAAAAATACACTCATGGCGGGTTTCACAACTGTTCGCGACCTGGGAACCGAAGGAGCCGGTTACGCTGACGTTGGTTTGAAGATGGCAATCCAAGAAGGTATCATCCCCGGACCACGAATGATCGTTGCGGGACGGGCGATCGTCGCGACAGGTTCTTATGGACCGAAAGGATTCGACACAGACTTTAATGTCATGCTTGGCGCAGAAGCCGCCGATGGTAATAAACTTATTGAAGTAGTGCGTGATCAGATCGGCAAAGGCGCCGATGTAATAAAAGTGTATGCAGACTATCGCTGGGGTCTCAACAACGAACCACGACCATCGTTCTCCATCGAAGAATTGAAACTGATCGTTGAGACGGCTGCAAGTTCCGGAAGACCCGTCGTTGCCCATGCAGCAACTGCAGAAGGTATGCGTCGTGCGATCATGGCCGGTGTGTCAACTATAGAACATGGCGATGGTGGAACCCTGGAGATATTCCAGCTGATGAAAGAGAAGGACGTCGCATTGTGCCCAACTATCGCCGCAGGTCATGCGACTGCACAATACAAAGGATGGCACCCGGGAACATTACCGGAGCCAGATGGAGTGAAACAGAAACGTATCAGCTACCAGGCTGCGATCCAGGCAGAGGTAACGATATGTGCCGGCGGCGATGTAGGTGTGTTTGCACACGGGGATAACGTACGGGAATTAGAAATGATGACGGAGTACGGAATGATGGCCGACCGTGTGCTTCGTTCGGCGACGAGTGTAAATGCGGACGTGTTTGGTATCGGCAACCTTACCGGCAGGATAAAAGAAAACCTGAAAGCCGATATCCTGGTGGTGCAGGGCGATCCCACAAAGAATATTTCCGATCTCAGAAAAGTGCGGGTTGTGTTAAAAGACGGCGTTCTTTACAGGAACGATTCAGAGATAAAATCGAAATGATTTCGGGAAAAAAAGTGTAAATAGTACATTATTAAAATCCTCATCGCATGAACCGTAAACAAGCGTTAAAGTCTATAGCCGCAGGTTCGGCCGGCATTGTCGCCCTGCCTTCAATTGCAAAGGCCTTCTCTCTTCTTCCCGATGGGCTGAAGGGGAACATCAATCACTCAGCATGCCGTTGGTGTTATCAGGATATTCCGCTCGAGGATCTGGTTATTGCCGCCAAGGCAATGGGCATGGGTTCGATAGAACTACTTGGTCCAAGTGACTGGGCGGTAGTCAACAAACATGGAATTACCTGTGCTATGGGCTATGGTGCGGACCTTGGATTAAATAAAGGTTTTAACGATCCAACGAATCATGAAAAGTTGCTGAAAGACTTTAAAGACCGTTTGCCAAAGGCTGCAGATGCAGGGCTCAAGAACCTCATTTGTTTTAGCGGCAATACCAATGGGCTGAGTTCTGAAAAAGGACTCGAGAATTGCGCAAAGGGTCTCGAACCCGTGGTGAAGCTGGCGCAGAAATACAACATCACCATTACAATGGAATTACTGAACAGCAAGGTCGATCATAAGGACTACCAGTGTGATCACACAGCATGGGGCGTACAACTTTGTGATAAGCTGGGGCTGGACAACTTCAAATTGCTGTATGATATCTATCACATGCAAATCATGGAAGGCGACGTTATCGCTACCATCAAGAAAAACATCAAGTACATTTCACATTTCCATACTGGTGGAGTACCCGGACGTCATGAGATCGACGAAACCCAGGAATTGCAATACCCTGCCATCATGAAAGCAATTACTGAAACAGGCTTCAAGGGCTTCGTGGCACAGGAGTTTATTCCGGCAAGAGCGGATAAACTGGCGTCATTGAAACAAGGGGTTGAAATATGTGATATTTAGATAGTTTGAAGTTTGATGTTCGGAGTCAACATCAAACTTCAAACACGAAGTTGTTATCTTTTAGCCAATTTCACGCTGGCATCATCTGCCCTTATATCAACTTTCGCATTCCCGTTTCCGAGCGTAAAGCGTGAGCGTTCTTCAGTTTCCTCGACTGCTGAAAAGTTTGCGTCTGTACGAACACTTCCATCGTCATGCCGTATGTCGAAACGCCCGCCACCTTTGGTCACCGTGAAGGCGATGCGTCCGTCCTGGGTGTTAATGTAGTAATCTCCGCCATCGTCGAGAGAAGTTTCAATAATAAAGTCGCCGTCGTCCATATCTGCTGATATTCTTGTGAACGCGGCATCACGTATCTGGATGTTCGTATCGTCGCCATCGACTTCCAACCGGCCGCGGCCTTTGTCCATTTTTAGATCTCCATCATCGAGCTTAAAACGGAAGTCATCGCCGTTACAGCCAATAAGTTCCAGATCGGCGTCATCGAGGTCGGCATCGATAGCCCCATCAATTGTCTCGATGAAGTAGTCGCCATCGTCACCATTCAGGATAAGACTTACACCTTTCGGTGCCATGATCTTGATTGTGTATCTCTCACTACGTGACCCGACGATTCCAACTGATGTTGAATTTGATCTCTCGCGTATGGTGAGGTTGCCATCGTTCTCGTCTATATCAACTGTAAATTCTTCTGTGCCGAAAGCGAAGCCTCTGGTCTCCACATCGCGATCGATCTTGACGTTCACATTAGTACGATCGGAACCAGTAATGAACACTTTTGCATCGGAACAGGTGAGGCGGATGGTGCCTTTGGGAGCGATCTTGTAGTCCTGGTCTATGTTAAAGACGCCGGTTTTCACGGTTTGGGCGAAAGAAATTACCGCGACCAGCATGAGACTTAGGGTAAGAGATGATTTCATCTTCGGATGGGTTTGGGTGGTTAGACGCAAACTTTACACCTAAGGTTGCTTACCCGGGCCGGATGCAGGGTGCGGAGTGCCGAAATCGTGTAGTCAGTTGTGTCTGCTGGACTTTGGAGACATCGTAGGAGGGTTCGTGGTTCCCGAAAATTTCAAGATCAGGTTATCCTGACTATTTTCCTCGAGACATGCGAATTTGCACAACCCATAGTGGTGCCACCACTTATATTTACCCAGCTACTGAGTTTTTATCTACTGCGAAGCTGTCTCCGTCTTTTCACGACGAATTCATTCATTTTCGGCATAAGCGGTGGTCGAAACATCACTGACATCTCCATGGTCGACTGGTTCTCATAACCAGTAGTTAATCAGAACAAAGAACCACGAACCAATTACAACCTCGCAATCAACGCAACATACAGCTTCGTCAGCGTCGGCTCGGCCTTCGAAGCCACGGCCACAATCTCTTTTATGTCGACAGGCTTCAGGTTATCCGGATCACAATCATCCGTGAGTACAGACACAGCGCAGCACGGAAGTCCCATATGGTTGGCAACAAGGACTTCGGGAACGGTACTCATTCCCACCGCATCCGCGCCGGCCATTCGCAGAAACCTGTATTCGGCGCGAGTCTCCAGTTGGGGCCCCATCACGGCGGCATAAACTCCAATATTAAGTTTGATCTTATTCTTTTTTGCGATGTCGATAAGCAGCTTGTTGAGTTTTTTTGAATACGGTTGACTCATGTCGGGAAAACGGGAACCGAGTGTTATAAAGTTTTCTCCACGCAATGGATTGTCGGATTGAAAGTTGATGTGATCATCGATGAGCATCAATTCACCTTTTGTCCACTTCAGATTCATATTGCCTGCGGCATTGGAAATCAGCAGATGCTCCACACCTAAAAATTTCATTACGCGCACGGGCAGCGTGATCTGTTGCATCGAGTGTCCTTCGTAAAAGTGAAAGCGTCCCTGCATGGCGAGGACCATCTTGCCTTTTACTTCACCATAGATGAGTTGTCCTTTGTGAAACTCGACGGTGGATATCGGGAAGTGAGGTATTGAATTATAGTTAACAAAAATCGGGTTCTTGATCTCTTTAACGAATTGAGTACCCAGCCCGGTGCCGAGGATAATGCCAATTTCAGGTTCCGTGATCCCACGCTTTTTGAGGTAAGCGACAACTTCTTTGATTATCTGTAACATTCCGATTCCATTTGACATGCAAAAGTCGCATTTCATAACATCTGCGGCAATCTTTGTCAGGGCGCATTGTTATATTTATCAAGATATCAAGCCGACCTAACCCTTATGAAAAAGCTTATAATATTGGCCGCAATTGCCCTTTCTGCACAGGCATTTGCCCAGTCTTTCAACAATCTTCCTGTAATCACACAAAAACCTCCCCTTCATGGTCGCCATTGGATGGCCGTGACAGGCAAGCCACTAGCGGCAACAGCCGGTGCAATGACATTCTCCAAAGGGGGTAATGCTGTCGATGCTGCATGCTCGATGCTGGCAGCGGCGTGTACGATGTGGGACGTTCTGTCGTGGGGAGGCGAAACACAAGCGCTGATCTATAATCCTAAAACAAAAAAGGTTATCGCTATCAATGCGCTCGGTGTTGCCCCGACAGGAGCGACTGCTGATTTCTTCAAAGGTAAAAACATGAAGTATCCTCCCGAGTTTGGCCCTCTTGCAGCAGTTACACCCGGTACGCCCGGCGGATTGATGACCATGCTTGCAGAGTATGGCACTATGAGCTTGAAGGATGTTCTTGCTCCCGCGATGCAAATGGCGGAAGGCTACCCGATCGAAGCACAGACTGCCAACTCGATCGAACGCGGCAAAGATGAGATCAAACAATGGCCATATTCCAAAAAAGTATTTTTACCGCACCTCGGTGAAAAGAGAGAGGCTCCCGAGGCAGGTGAGATCTTTGTGCAGAAAGATCTTCTGGAAACACTGAAGAAACTTGTCGAAAGCGAACAACAGGCTCTTAAGAAAGGCAAGAGTCGTAAGGAAGCAATCTACGCAGCATACGATCGGTTTTACAAAGGCGACATCGCCAAAGAAATTGCGCGCGGATGCCAGGAACAGGGTGGTCTTATCACCGAACAGGATCTCGCCAACTGGAAGGTGAAGATCGAAGAGCCGATGATGACAACATATCGCGGCATCGACGTTTACAAGTGTCAGCAGTGGACACAAGGTCCTGCGTTTCTTCAGACACTCAACATCCTTGAGGGCTTCGACCTGAAGAGCATGGGTTACAATTCACCTCGTTACATCCACACACTTTACCAGGCAATGAACCTGGCGTTTGCCGATCGTGATTTCTACTACGGCGATCCGGCGTTTGCTCCCGAAGAGCCAATGAAAGGCCTGCTTTCAAAAGAATACGCAAAAGAACGCGCGAAGCTGATCAAAATAGAATCCAACGATCCAAAAATCGGTCCCGGTGATCCTTATCCTTTCGAAGGAAAAACAAATCCGTATGCTGATCTGCTGAAAACATGGGGTAATACGCAAGCGGCGAACTTCAAGCCAGGCAGTCCCATCGGTGAAAAATACATGGAGAGTTTCACGGCTGGAACAACGTCTGTTGAAGCTGCCGATAAAGAAGGATGGGTTGTGTCGATCACACCGAGTGGCGGTTGGGTTCCTGCGTGTATTGCAGGCAACACAGGTGTTGGCATGAGTCAGCGGATGCAATCATTTGTTAGCGATGCAAAAGAAAATCCTTTCAACGTGGTAGAACCCGGCAAGCGACCACGTGTTACACTTACACCCAGTATGGCTTTGAAAGACGGCAAGCCCTACCTGTCGTTTGCAAAACAAGCGGGTGATGAGCAGGATCAGCTGTTACTTCAGTTCTTCCTCAACATGGTTGAGTTCGATATGACTGTACAAGAATCTACAGAGGCGCCGAGCTTCAAAACATTGCAGATGTATTCGAGTTTCGGTGAGCACGAGAAGGTGCCCGGTGGACTTATTCTCAACAGTGCGATGCCGGCGTGGACGCGCAAGGATCTCGGCCGCCTGGGATATAAATTATCTTACCAGGATCGTACGAGTGGCCCTATCAACGCGATATTCTTTGACTGGGCACATGGTACGTTTTGGGGAGGGTCTTCAAATCATGGAGAGGATTATGGAATTGGATGGTAATCGCCCTATGAAAAGTCATTACCGCGAGCTTGCGAGTGGTAATCCCCCGAAAAGCAAAGTGGGGAAGATTCTATGAAAAACTGCACTGCTGCCATCCAGGGGATTCCATCGCGTCGCGGTGGGAACATAGAAATTCGCTCTGCCACTTAACGTTCCTATAGCGCTTCTATTCGTAGAGGTCTGTATTTGGCGTCTTACACACCTGTTCAAAATACACCGATATCTTTTCTGTAACGGCCTCAAAATACTTTTCCCCTTTCTCCTTCGTAGCTTTTCGCGGATCGCCTACACCGGTATCCTTCGTTACCTGCATCCATTTTCTTTCCGCCCACGCCCAACCTTCGCGGATTGCGCTGATCTTGAATTTCTTCGCCGATCCGTCACCAGCTTCAGACAAAGGGAGAACAAGGTCGGGTCTCAAATACATCATCAGGCTGGTCTCCATCTCACCCGCATGATCATCCTTGTTTTCAAAGAACTGTTTTTGATCAACCGACTGGTACCAGTTGCATGATGTGAGGAACATCTTCGGAAATTTCAATCCGAGTTCACGGATCATTGTGCGGAAGTCGTTACCACCGTGACTGTTCAGAATAATAAGTTTATAAATGCCTTGCCGGTCGAGTACTTCAATGACATCTTTCAATATCATAAACTGTGTACTCGGGTTCATGTTTATGTCGAGTTTCACATCGAACTGCCCGGTGTTCACACCAAAAGGTATTGGTGGGAGAACAGTGAGTTTTGCACCGCGGTCCCACGCGAGACGTGCGGCTTCGGCGGAGATATATTCCGACTCGAGGATATCGGTGCCGTAAGGCATGTGATAGTTGTGAGCCTCGCATGCTCCCCAGGGGAGAACGGCGGCATCGAAGTTCGCATCCCTGATGAACTTCCAGTTCGATTCGGCGAGAATATATGGTCGCATATGATCCGCGTGCTTGCGAAAGGGTTAGATTCAAATATACGCCACGGGCTTTCAGAACCCAATAAAAAAAGCCGGTCACACATCATGCAACCGGCCTTCAGTGACCCCGGACGGGTTCGAACCGTCGACCCAATGATTAAGAGTCATTTGCTCTACCAGCTGAGCTACGGAGTCTTATTTTCCCTTTACCACTGGCTACAGGTAAAGAGTCGCGAATTTATAAAAAAGTTCTCATTCGGACGCAGGCAAAGCAATCTTATACAGCTTTCCCTTTTTCACCGTCAGTTTCTCCTCGCGAAGCCACGGATTAAACCGCTTAAGCAGCTTATAGCTGGTTCCCTGTTCGATTGAAAATTCCACCAGGTCCTTCACCGTCTCGTTCACCTCCACGTAGCGCAATGGCTGTTGTTTATACGTGTGTTTTTCGCTGATGTTGAATCCATACCTGGTGGGATGTTCCATGATCTCTTTGAGCGCAAGAAGGCGGAAGATGTACCGGGACGTTTCGTCATTGAGAAACAGATCGTAGTAAGTTTTTACTTTTTGATTTTCAAGTGCCCGGTCGAGTCCACTCATTCCGCGATCATATGAAGCTGCTGCGAGGGTCCAGCTGCCGAATTTTTTGTATGCTTTGTTCAGGTACTTGCAGGCAGCCTCGGTAGCCTTCAATGGGTCATAGCGTTCGTCGACCTCCTTGCGGATTTCGAGGCCGAGTTCTTTCCCCGCACTTTCCATGATCTGCCAGAAACCTACTGCGCCACGTGGTGAAGTATCGTTCAGCAACGCCGACTCGATCAATGCCATGTATTTGAAATCCTCCGGGATACCGTTCGCTTTCAGGATAGGTTCGATCTGTGGTAGCCATCGGCCGGCGCGTTTCATGATGAAGATCGTGCTGTTGTGCATGTAGGAGTTGATGTGAAGCTCGCGGTCGAATCGCTCGTAAACATCCGGTGTCTGGAGAGGAACTTCCTCGCCCGCGAAGCTCATGGTCTTCGGAACTTCAAGAGATACAGCGGGCATCCACGATCCTTGTCCGTCGGTCGACTCTTCAAGCTCTTTCTCGTCGGTGATCTGATCGGCGATATCGGGATCGTCGGCATGCCTAGCCTGCGACGAGCGGCCGATGACCTCATATTCCAATCTCACAATCCGGCGGTTGGTCCACCAGAAACCGGTCAACAAAACGACCAACACAATTCCCGTTAAAATTGCCGGCAGATTTTTCATAGCTCGTTACTGTAAGGTTTTCCAGGCGGGTTGCATGTACAATTTTCCTCTAGTGGTGGCACCACTACTAACTTCCTCAACCACCTTTCTATCTCCTTTTTAAAAGTTCGGTGATAACATATACTTCGAATAGAATTCATCGATGACGTGAACAGCATCTTCCGGTGTGTCAACCACACTAAAAAGATTCATGTCATCTTCATGGATCATACCTTCAACGATCAACGCCTCTTTTATCCAATCCATTAATCCTGACCAATATTTTTTACCAACAAGTACAATAGGGAACCTTCCGATCTTCTTTGTCTGTATGAGCGTGAGTGCCTCCGAAAGTTCATCCAGGGTGCCGAAACCTCCCGGCATTACCACAAATCCCTGTGAGTACTTCATGAACATCACCTTCCTCACGAAGAAATAATCGAAAGTGATAAGCTTGTCCGGATCGATGTAAGCATTTCCCTTCTGTTCGTGCGGCAGGTAGATGTTCAGCCCTACTGACTTCCCCCCGGCGCGGTTTGCACCGCGATTTCCGGCTTCCATAATCCCCGGTCCGCCGCCTGTCACCACCCCATATCCGTGAAGCACAAGTTGGTAGGCGATTTCCTCCGCGGTCTTGTAATAGGCGTGGGTGGGCTTTGTGCGGGCCGACCCGAAGATGGTCACACACGGGCCGATCTTGGCCAGCTTTTCGAAACCTTCCACAAATTCGGCCATTACCTTAAATATGACCCATGAGTCGGAACTCTTGATCTCGGCCCAATCTTTATCTTTGAACGCTTTCCTTATCCGATGCTCATCATCAATCGACTCATTGAACACACCGCTTGTTATTCTTTTCTTTTTTGACTCCTTTCCACCCTTTACCTTCATATCTTGAATTTTAACCTAAAACAGATGAAATATAGCAGGTTTTTAACTGTATTGCTTCTCTTGCCCGCCTCCCTGTTGGTGCTGAACAGCTGTAGCCAAAGCAAGGAAAACGGCGCCGCCGACCAATGGGCTTTGGTTCCGTTCGTAAAGGCTGACGAAGCGAACCCTGTGCTCGTGGCAGACAGCAACACCTTCACCTGCCCGATACTTAACCGGGTGGTGAAGTGGGACGAAAAAGACGTCTTCAATCCTGCTGCCGTCGTAAGAGACAACAAAGTGTACATGATCTTCCGTGCCGAAGACAAAATCGGCAAGTATGCGGGAACATCGCGACTCGGGTTGGCCATCAGCGACGACGGACTGCATTTCACCAAACGCCCCACGCCGGTATTCTATCCCGATAACGATAGCATGAAAATTTATGAATGGGAAGGTGGCGTCGAAGATCCGAGGATCGTCGAGAGTGAAGATGGCCTTTACATCATGACCTATACGTCTTACGATGGAAATCTTGCACGTCTTTGTCTCGCCACTTCACCCGATCTGATCACATGGAAAAAAGAAGGCCTGATGCTTACCGGTAAGTACACCGACACCTGGAGCAAATCCGGAGCTATCGTTGCCCGTCGTAAAGGCGACAAGATCGTTGCTTCAAAGGTCAATGGAAAGTACTGGATGTACTTCGGCGATACCAACCTGTTTCTCGCATCATCCGAGGACCTTATTCACTGGACACCCCTGGAAGAGAATGGAGTCGTGAAACCTGTACTGACCCCACGACCAAAAAAATTCGATAGCAGGTTGGTCGAGAGTGGACCTTATGCACTCATAACAGACAATGGAATCCTGCTGCTCTACAACGGTATGAATCTCGATGAAGGTGGCGACCCAAGACTCGAGAAAGGCGCCTATTGTTCCGGCCAGGCATTGTTCGACTCGAATGATCCCGCCAAACTTGTCGACCGCCTCGAAGATTATTTTATGATGCCCGATAAGCCTTATGAAATTACCGGGCAGATCAACCAGGTTTGCTTCATTGAAGGAATGGTTCCGTTCAAAGGGAAATGGTTCTTGTACTACGGTACTGCCGATTCCAAAATTGCCGCTGCCGTCGGACCAGAGGTTAAGTAGAAATGCAGCCCGGCTCCCGGTTCATTCTTGCTGGAATTTTGTTTTCCATCCTGTGGGCGTCTGCGTCCATAGCTGGCAAGTTTGGACTGCTGTCTTCGGAGCCGCTTACTTTGTTTACGATAAGATTTCTATTGGCAGGGGCTATCATGCTTGCCTATGTGGTGATTGCTCGAAAATGGCAAACACCCACAAAGAAAGAATGGATTCACCTTACAGTCTTCGGAGCATTCAATACGACGCTCTATCTCGGGATCTTCATCATCGCACTGCAAGAAGTTGCCGCCGGCATCACTGCTCTCGCGCTCGCACTCAATCCGCTTCTCATCAGCTTGCTGTCATCGGTATGGATGAAACGACCGGTTGCGCAACGCGAGTGGCTGAGTATCATTTTAGGTATGGCCGGCGTGGGGATAGCGACTTATCCTTTGTTGCAAGATGGTCATGCGACGTTATTCGGAGTCGTTTTACTGATCATCAGCATGTTAACATATTCAATCGGAGCAGTGTACTACGCCTCAGTGAAATGGACTCTCAATCGTAGTGTGATCAATGGTTGGCAGGTGCTCACCGGGGGTCTTTTGCTGCTTCCGTTCACACTCGCTTACGAAGGAGGCGGCACCACTTACGACCCGACCTTCTGGCTATCTGTAGCATGGCTTGTCATTCCCGTATCGATCGCCGCAGTGCAACTGTGGCTTTACCTGTTAAAGGAAGATGCCGTGAAAGCCTCCTTGTGGTTGTTCGTTTGTCCGATTTTCGGATTGCTGTACTCCACCTGGTTGTTGGGCGAGCCCTTCACATTCTACACAGCAGGAGGTGCGCTACTTGTTCTCGTCAGTTTGTACGTCGGTCAGAAACCGAAATCATGATGACTCAACGAGACGGCGGCGAAGTTATCAGGGACGCTGAAGTTATCAGTGTGCGATAGCTTGCGACGTGCGGCTTGTAACCTGCGACCCGTTACAAATTCCACCAGTAAGTGAACTTCACCACGATTGCCCTGCTCTTCACCGCCCAGTTCTCCGGCAGGTAGTTATCTGTGTAAACAATAAAGATGTCGCTCGCCGGCTTGAATCTCCACTGAAGCCTGGTGTTGATGTTCACATTGTCAGCCTGTTCGTTGTATTGCAAGAATGCAGTGAAGAACAACTTATTGGTCATGGTGACATCCAATCTCGGGCTGATCAGCCAGAACGGCCTTTTCCCCCATGGATCAGGTAAACGAATGTCGTTGTACGTTGTGCTCAGGAGAAAGTTCAGGTAAGGTTGAAAACGATACCCCAGGTCCCCACCGATCAACGTCCGCGTTCCTCCCTCGTAGTAGCCCCCATGACGAATTGTTGCTGCCAGCGTTAAAAGCGTCGTTGGACGTGAAACATAATCGAGTCCCATAGTATACCATGAATGTATGGTCCCTGTTTCGAGTGTCTCCATGCCGGAATTCGTGGGATCAAATGGCCGCAACAACTTCACATAATTTTTAATAACCCCAAGCGAGAGCACACTCAGCTTCCTGAAGTTGAACGTGTACGAATACGTTGTCTCATCGTCGGTACGATTGAAGTTGGTATCGAAAAATATCGATGAAATTACTTTGGGTCCATGACTCAGGATGTTCTTACTCTTTGGAAAAAAAAGATACGCAGCCTGTGGGCCTATCCGTGCGAAATTCACACGCGGTACATATCCGACTTCGGCAATGTATTCAGGCCCCACCCTTTCAATCTGCATTGCTGTAAGCCAATGACGACTGAAGTACTGAAGGTGTCCGGCGTATACCCAATTGTCGGCACCCGCCTTTGTCCCGGGGCTTATCGACTTAAACACAAGCCCTTTACCTGTAAATTGATTGTCGCGTGAAGCAAGATTATATTCCAACCCTGCGTTCCGGTTATATAAAGAATACGCAGGCACTGAAGGATCCGTCGGTGTGCTGTAGTTCATCGATTGCTTGTTGATGAAGAACGCTCCGACATAAGACCTCGCAAACAATCTTCGTTGCACTGCAGCTACTGCAAAGTTCTGTGCTGGTCGCGCTGTGGAATCATCGATGGCCGATGTCTGCATATCCATTGCGCCGATGCGCCAATTGCGGTTTATCCTTCCACTCAATCGCGCCGCAGCATCGATAGGCACACCGAGGCCGATCCGTCGCGAAAAGAATGGCCGGATGGTAGCATACCCAAAGTTCGCGAAGATATCTCCATTCTCGAGAAAGAACTGCCGTCGTTCCGGAAAGAACAACTCATACCGGTCGAGGTTCGTAACCTGGCGATCGACGTCGACCTGCGAAAAATCAGGGTTCACAGTAAGATCAAGGTTCAGCGAGCTGGTGAGCGCGATCTTTGCATCCATACCAGCCTGGAAATTATTATCAGCCGGAGTGTTCTTCTCGAAGTTCCTCGAACGACTTGCGAGTCCGTATGGGATCAGCGAAATATTCATTCGCGGAGCTGGAGGAGCTTCATCCCAAACTAAAAAGCCGGTGTGTGCAAGCGATGCTGATGGAAACTGCCGTGGTATCGGCGTCCAGCTCGACTTCTCTGTTGTCTTCAGGTCAAGACGGCTGAAGTTGACTCCCCACCTCATGATACCTTTCTTGTATCGGATAGTCTTGAACGGGATCGCCATCTCAAACACCCATCGATCCGGGAAATTTTTTACCTCTGAAGTCCACTTGTTGTCCCAACTGAGATCGACCTTACCTCCTTCGTACATAATGCCATCCCATTGCGCTCCCGCAGCGCTAACGCCGAAAGAAAAGCCATTCGTTTGATCATCGAAGGTGTCAATGAATAAAAGGAAGTTGTCATTCTTCCCAAAAGCAAAATCGCGCTTCAGGGATTCGACGGTATACTTCGCTCCGATGGCATGGTAACAGATCCCTTGTATATAGATGTTCTTCTGATCGTAGGTAATCCGGATCTCCGTTGGGACTTTCGCCATACTGGTGTCCATCGGAAGCATCATGTAAAAATCCTTCGCTACCTCGCACGACTTCCACCCTTCGTCGTCATCGATACCGTCGACAGCAATTGAACCGGTTATTTTCCTGATGTTGTATTCGAAGCGGGCATTGACTTTTTCCGTTTGTGCCCATGCAGCTGACACCAAACCAAACAGTACTCCAGTCAAAAAAAAATTTCTAATCACGGGGACCTGCGACGTAGTCACTAAGGTATTCAAAATGCGGTGTCAAACGACCGTTAGCCGCGATAGTTCCTCGTTCTATTATGTGTGTGGCATCATCTGCGAGCAGGGGCATCAATATCCGGTCGATCAGGTCTCGCCCGAATTCCTCGGAGGCGCTTCGTGGCAGTTCACACGGAAGATTATCGATAGCCATCACAGTCACGTAGCGTGGATCGCTCAAGGGTGACTGAACGCTATCGGTTGCCGCGTCGTAATCGTATATCGGTTCGTCGATGGTGCTGGCTTTCCTGGTGCTGGGGACCGATCCTTCGATGTCGCAGGTGATGTCGGCGATCACTTTTATTTTGAAATCATTCCTGAGCATATCCTCTTTTGTGAACAGCACGGGAGCCTTCGGATTCCAGAAAGCACCGGCCAACAAAAGGTCAGTCACTTTTGTGAACTCGAGGAAACGGGACCAGTACTTTTCAGGGTTGGTATGAAACTCGTCACGCTTAAAGGCGCCACCTTCCCGGCGACTGTGATAGTCGGCGCTGCCAAGCTGGACATATACGGGTTCGGTAAAAGTTTTCTGAAGGAAATCATAAGGTCCAACCTTGCGAACCCCGGCGGTATCAAGCGTCTCCATCGCTCCTTTTGCCACACGGCCGGAACCGGTAAGAATAATCTTGACGGGCGGGAGGTTTACTTTCCGGAGTTCGAGTTTAAGGTCATTCACGTCGAAACATTCGTGAGCGCGACGCAGTGAAAACAGGTTGAAACGTTTCCCGTAGGTCAGCAGACCATTGTAGGCTCCAACCATCCCTGCGTACCGTCCGAATGCCACCAGCCTGTTGCCCTGGAGGTCTTTCAGCGCTTCGTAGTCGATCAGTCGTATGTTCTTCCTGATAACTTCCTGGAGAAGTT
>WUUC01066958.1_pt1 | contig 14417 bp, 10 predicted proteins | sample 6278441 | NCBI WGS metagenome assembly WUUC01 (sample SAMN13675441, study PRJNA597444) | soil metagenome | isolation source: soil | place: USA: Washington | collected 2017-10
CCGAAGGCCGACGCTTCCTCGAAAAATATCCGTCGGCCGCCAAGATCTACTTGCCGGGCGGCAAAGTGCCACGCCCGGGGGATCGCTTCTATAACAAGGCCTACGCGAGCACCCTGCGTGCGATCGCAACCGGCGGCGCCGACACTTTCTATCGCGGCGACGTAGGGCGAAAGATTGCCGCCGATCTCGCTAAACATGGCGGCATCATCGGTGTTGCAGACCTGGCGCAATACCGAGCGATTGAACGGGAACCGGTAGTGGGTCAGTACCGCGGTCACACGCTGTACGCCGGGGGGCCGCCTGTTTCAACCGGCATCCAGTTGTTCGAATCACTGCAGATTCTCGAGCACTACGAGCCCGCTGCAGGGGCGCGGGCGACCACGGACGCCGATTATTTCCACTATCTGCTCGAAGCCTGGAAGGTGCGCGATCAAATTCGTCGCGTCGCTGATCCCGAACGGTGGCCGGTAGACTTTGCCGAACATCTGACCGCCGAGCACGCGCGGAAGTTGTTCGCGAAAATTGATCCGAGAAAGGCGTCACGGTACGAACGGCCACAGCCGGACGATGCGCCACCGCCGCCGCCGCGTATTGGCACGGGGACAACATCATTTGCAGTCGCGGATGCCGACGGCAACATGATTGCGATCACGCAAACGCTCAGCACGTGGGGCGGTACGTTCTACGTCTCCGACGAACTCGGGTTCCTGTACAACAATCACCTCCGCTCGACCCGCACCACCGGCGCGTATGGCACCCTTGTGCCGTTGATGCGTTCGAGCACCGCGAGCGTGCCCACGCTGGTATTTGAGAAGACTGCAAGTGGCGAACTGCCGCGGCTCGCGGTCGGCGCTGCCGGCAATGCCTGGATCCCGGTGTCGGTCTACAACATCATCACCAGCGTCATCGACGGCAAACGCGGTGCGCAAGCGGCAATCGAGGCGCCTCGCTTTTTGCCCGGTCGCGATCCGGCAGACCCGCTCGAGGATGGGGCGCGCATAGAGATTGAGGATCGTTTTCCTCGCTCAATCCTGCAGGATTTGACGGCGCGTGGGCACAAGTTCCAGAAAATTGGTCGCAAGGGCGAGGTGCGCTATGGCTATGCCGCCGCCATTGTCGTCGACACAGTCAACAGGCAGGTTGAGGGAGCGGCAGAACCGCGCCGTTCGCATGCTGCAGTCCCCGTGACGCGCGCGGTCCCGACGAGCAAACACTAGTCGAGGGCCAGATATCGACTCGTATCGAACACCAGGAACGTCATGTGACGTGGTGCAGATAAGGACGTAACCCCTTCAGGCTTGAGCCGCGCATCGAACGACGAATCACTGCGTAGCTGTGCGCGTGTGCCAGATTCACCCGACCACTGCCACAGCTTGAATGGCTGTGAGTCCTGAGCGGTAGCCGACCCGGTAATCAGCCGGAACGCACCGCGTGTGGCGTCGAACTCGAGACTGCGAATGCCGGCATTGCCCAGAGGTAGCCGGATCACGTCGGCTTCGCGCACAACCAGAGCGCGCGGCAACAGCGGCGTGGTGGCATCAATCGGCAACGGCAGCACCAACGCCTGCCCGTCGATGACAGGGCTGCGGAGCCCCAGCAAGATGCGGCCCGATTTCTTGTCCCAGGCCAAACCCTCGATGTTGAAACCATCCGCCTTCTTCCCCGACGCCGCCGCGATCGCAGGCAGTTGTGCCAATAAGGCCGACCGCAGGCCGCTCACAGTCTCGATATTCGAGACGCGCCTGGCGGCGGAATCGAACCGGAAGCGAACGAGCGCGGCGCCATCCGCCGAATTGCGCTTTGATTGCGAGCCGATGACGTAAAACCACGAACCGTCCGTTGTGATTCCTTCCGGATCGACGACGCGAACGCCGAGCGTAATCGCCTGCGCCGGTCCTTGCTGTCGTCCGCTTTCATCCAGTTGCATCCAGAACACGGCATCGTCACGTCCATCGTCCACGAATAGCACCGCGTTGGTGCCTGGGATGTGTACGACGCCGGACGCTTCGAATGTGCCACCCTGAATGCTCTGCTCGGCGGTCGGCGGGCGCTGGGCGAGCGTCATCGTCGCGCTCAACATCAACGCCAGAGCACACCACAATCGCGTCATTGCGCCGCCCCGTCGTTCTTCAGTTCAACTTCCGCACGACCACGCGGGTCGGTCTTGAACGTGGTGGCTTCAACCCCGTCCACCACCAAAACGTAGGACGTGCTCGCGGTCAACCCTTCGACGTCGATCTCCAATTCACTCTCCGTGCGTTGACCGTTGCGGACAATCTCAATCTCCGCCGTGCCCTTTGCCGCCGCCACGCTGCCGGTGGCGTTGAGAGTCGCATGACGCTCGATTTCAGTGCCGGTCGTGGTGGCCGCGCCAAACTGCCCGCTGAGCACAACGGATTGGTCGGCCGCGCGCACCTCGACGTTCGAAACCGTCGTCAAGTCAGTCATCGTCGTCGGTAGTCGGCCCTGAATTTCCTGCAAGTCGGTCTTTGCGACGGCGTACGCGGCGCCGACGCATACCAGAATGAGGCCGAGCACCGGAAGAACTGTTCGCGTTCTCATAAGAACCCCTCCATCTGCTTCCACAGTAGACGAGTCTCCCTAAACGTACCGTGAACGCGGTCGAGCTTTATTACGTTCGCGGCAGAGATACGCGGAAGATCGATCCGGTTGGGTCGGAATGTTCCAGCACGAGTGTGCCGCCGTGCGCCTCGGCAATCCACCGCGCGATCGCCAACCCCAGCCCCGATCCACCACTCGTACTCTGGCTCCGCGAGCGCGATTTATCGGCGCGATAGAAACGATCGAAGATGTGTTGTTGGTCCTCGGCCGGAATACCCGGGCCCTTATCCGCGACGCGAATCTCACAGTGCTCCTGGTCGCAACTGAGATCAACGCGCACGTCAGTCTGTTCCGGCGCATAACGGACGGCATTGTCGATCAGGTTGGTGAGCATGCGGCGCACCAGTTCTTCGTCTCCGATAAGCGCGCTTTCTCCTGGCGTGTGCAATGAGACGGTGACGCTGCGACGGGTGCCGATCACGCTCGCTGCGCGCGTAATTTCGGCGAGTAACTCGTCGAGATAAAACTGGCGCTTCTGCAACGGCGCGTGTCCGGCGTCAACGCGGGCGAGCGTGAACATGTCCTCGACAATGCGCGAGAGCCGCCGACTTTGCTCATCGACCACCTGCAGTGCCTGACGATATTCCTGCTCGTCACGGGTCTCGTGTCTCAGGGTGACGCTAGCCGCCGTTCGTATCGCAGACAAAGGGGTGCGGAGTTCGTGCGACGTGTCGGCCATGAATTGACGCTGTTGGATAAAGGCCTCGGCCAGTCGATCGAGCAACTCGTTGAAGGTTAACGCCAGCCGTCCGAGCTCGTCGCGCGGATTCGAAACCGGCAGGCGCCGATCGAGTTCCGCACTGATACTGCGGGCTTGCGCTGCCATGGACATCACCGGCGACAGCGTTCGACGCGCGAGCAACGAACCGCCGACCGCAGCAAGGACCAACCCCATCGGAATGGTCCACAGAAAAATCCGGCGCAGCGATTCGAGCTCATCTTCCACGCTATCAAGCGATTGGCTGACCGCGACAACGTAGCGCCGCAATGGTGCGATCGCTACTCGACGCACGCCCACGCGCACGCGATCGTCATCGCCTTCTTCTTCGGCGGTAAAAAAATATGGATAGTCCTCTGGGATGTCGCTTAACCCAGGCAGCCGCGGCACGATGTCGTCCTCCACCTGTCGCACTGCTAGCGGACTGAGGTCAGCGCTGTAAATTGCGACGGCTTGAAGTTGATTCGATAGTTCACGCACAGTGCTCTCGGCCGCGTCCGCAACCGACTGGCCTTCGTCGGCATCGTGCGTGAGCGACACCACAGCTACGTCCACGAGTGCCGCCAGTGTCTCGTCCAGGCGTTCGTGCAGGCCCCGCGACAGCAATCCGTAGGTCGCAGCGCTGAACGCGACCAGTACTGCTGCCAGCACAACGACGTACCACAAGGTGAGACGCGTGCGGATGGAGTCAATCATCGGCAGACAGGTCGGGTACGCCGAGGATGTAGCCCTGACCGCGTTTGGTGTGAATCAGCGGAACTGCCGCGCCATCGTCGATTTTGCGCCGGAGCCGTTGGACATATACCTCGATCAGATTCGAAAAGGGATCGTAGCTGTCGTCCCATACGTGTTCCGCAATGTCGGTGCGCGTCACGACGTCACCCGCGCGGCCGGCGAGATATTCCAGCAACGCGTACTCTTTGGCCGTTAATTCGACGGGGCGATCGCCACGTCTCACCCGACGGGCCGCAGTATCGAGGCGCAAATCGCCCACTTGCAGGACCCGCCGCCGCAAGACGGGCTGTCGCCGCGCAAGCGCGCGGACGCGGGCCAGCAGCTCGTCGAAGTTGAACGGTTTGGTGAGGTAATCGTCTGCGCCGGCATCGAGGCCGGTCACGCGATCGCTGACGGCGTCACGGGCAGTCAGCATCAGGATTGGCACGCTGGACTGCGACGCGCGCAACGCCCGACAGACCTCAAAGCCGTCGCGCCGGGGCAGCATGACATCGAGGACGACCAGGTCGTAGTCATTGATGGCGACGGCTTCAAGTGCGGCATCGCCATCAACAGTGATGTCAACGGCATACGACTGCTCGCGCAGGCCTTTCGCGAGCAGGCCCGCTGCTTCTGGTTCATCTTCGACGAGCAGAATGCGCATGAGGCGTTGTGTCGATTGTAACGATGGGTGTGAGCCCGTGGGTCGAATGACGGCAGCCAGCCCATGAGGGCCGTCCCGCGACAACCGTTTTCGGTCAGAATGAACGTATGCCCAGCGTGCTAACGATAGTGGCGATCGCCATTGGCCTGGCGCAGACGCCGGGGTCCTCTACGCCGCTCTCGCAAAAGCGCGACGTGATGCAATCTGAAGTTGCGATTACAACGTGGACCGACGGTGAGATTCGAGAGCGCATCGGGGCCAAAGTGCTGGAACATGACAGCGAAGTCGCACGCGGAGAGAACGTGACCGCGATGGTGCGCCTTCTGGGTTGTCAACGGGAAAAGGGTGTGTGCCGTGCCTCTGCCGATGTCGTGGTGTACAAACCGGATGGCACCGTGCTGAGTGAAATGAAGAACGTCGATCTTGCTAGTGGGCACGGCACCGTTGCCGTCAAGCTGGACGCGGCGGATGTGACTGGTGTCTACAGGGTGGTGGCTACCGTCCGTGATCTCAACGCCCGTCGATTCGGGACGACCGAGCGCCTGTTCGGCGTCAAGTAGTACGGCGCCGTCGCGGCGGCCTTTACTGCTGTCCTAACGGCGCAACCGTTCCAGCGGCAACGAACGGTTCGACAGGCGCGACGCCCGATGTGTCCTGCCAGATTGCGAACCCCACATTTACTGCGAAGCCACGCGTGCCCGAGAATCCAGGGTTCTGCGGGACGCCGCTTGCGTAAAAGCTTGTCCGCGTAATGTTGCCGTTGCAATCGGCGGGGCCGGCCGCGGCGCCGGCGCCGACGGTGAGATTGAAGATGTAACTTGCTTTGACGATGCCGTTGGTCTCCATGCCGGCGGTGAGGAACGGCGCGTTCATCCCCGGGCACATCTGCGAGATATGCGAGAGGTCATCCGCGTAGCCGCGATTGAGCGCGTTGTAATCTTCCTGGGCCGACGTCAAGGCGCGCAGCGATCCGATTGCGGCCGCTTCATTGCCCGACATCCGGGAGCGAAGCAAGCCAGGGATGGCGATTGCCGAAATCGTACCGATGATGGCGACGACAATCAAAAGTTCGATGAGCGTAAAACCGCGAGAGTTATTTGTCGGCATAATCACATCCGCTTTGATGGTTCATTACGCAATCGCCGGGCCAGCGCTGAGGTGATGCCTGGCATGGCCACCGTGCGCAATAGCAGGTAGTTATGCGTTGTTATCGGGCAGGGGTTGCGGAGGGTTTGCAGATTCTGACTGACGGAGCGCCAAAAAATGTCACTGATCGAGCCCGGGACTAAAGCACCAAGTTTTACTCTCAAGGACCAGAACGGCGAGCCCCACAGCCTTGCTGGCTACGCCGGACGACCAGTGGTTCTGTATTTTTACCCCAAAGACGACACGCCCGGATGCACCACGGAGACGTGTGACTTTCGTGATCGTTTGCCGCAATTCAAGAAGGGACAGGCCGTGGTGTTGGGGGTCAGCATTCTTGATGAAAAGAGCAAGGCAAAGTTCGCGAAGAAGCACGACGTCAACTTCCCGTTGCTTGCCGACGCCGATCATCGCGTCGCCGAGAACTTCGGTGTATGGCAGGAGAAATCGCGATACGGGCGGAAGTACATGGGCATCTCACGCACGACGTACTTGATCGACGCCAAGGGCAAGGTCGTCAGGCGGTGGGACAACGTCAAGGTGGCCGGCCACGCCGAAGACGTGCTTGCGGCGGTGCAGCAACTATAGGCCTCCTATACTTGACTGCTTGGCCGACCTCCGACTTCACGTCCATGAGATGGACTGCGCCGACGAGACGGCGCTCATTCGCCGCGCCCTTGAACCCACTCGCGGCGTGCAGCGCGTTGAGTTCGACCTAATCCGCGGTTTCGTGGACATCGCGTTCGACCCCGAACGCACCACCGAAGCACACCTGATTCGGACGGTAAACGGCACCGGCCTTCGTGCGCATCCAGTCGGGAATGTTGACGCACAGCTGTCCGCGACCGCAGACCATGCGCACGGTCACGACCACGTCTCGCAACAGGCCACCATTGCGACAGCCATCAGTGGCGCCCTCTTCGCCGCCGGGTGGATTATCGAGGGGGCGATCTCCGATCACTGGCTCGATGTGTTCGTCGAACACAGCCACGACCTGCGCGCCTCGGTGTGTTACGCCGTGTCGGCGGTGGCCGGTTTGTGGCCGATGCTGCCGCGCGCGTTCGCGTCGATTCGTCACCTTCGTCTCGATATGCACGTGCTCGTGTGCATCACCGTCATCGGCGCCGCCATCATTGGTGAGTGGTCGGAGGGCGCCGCGGTCGCATTCTTGTTCGCGCTTGCGCACCGCATGGAGGCGTGGAGTATCGAGCGTGCACGATCTGAAATTGCCGCGCTCGTGGGCCGTGGTCCAGAACTTGTCGCTGAAGGGCAGCACGCGGCGGCCCCAATCGAACGCTGGATCGAGCGATTTGCCGCCGTCTATACCCCGGCGGTGACGGCGGCGGCGCTCGTCGTCGCCATCATTCCGCCGCTCGTCGATGGACAGTGGGCTCTGTGGTTTTATCGCGCGCTGGTCTTCCTCGTGCTTGCTTGTCCCTGCGCGCTCGTCATCTCGACGCCGGTCACGATGGTGGCCGCGCTCAGTTCGGCAGCACGACGCGGTGTGTTAGTGAGCAGCGGGGCCGTGCTCGAGCGAGCCGCGGCGGCATCGGCACCAACCCGCGCGGCATTGGCTGACGCCGGGGTGACTGTGGCCGGCACTCGTGATGCGGGCATGACGGTGCAAGCGGCTGACGTCATTGTTACCGCCGGCGACGATCGCGCAATTGAGTTCTTGATCGTCCACGCGCGTCGCGCGTTGTGGGTGGTCCGCCAGAACGTGGCGGTGTCGCTACTGACGAAAGTCGCCTTTTTGCTGTCCGCTCCGTTCGGATTCGCGCCGCTATGGATGGCGGTGCTGGCCGACACGGGCGCCACGGTCATCGTGACGCTAAATGGCCTCAGGCTTTTACAAGGTTCCAGGGTTCCAGGGTTCCAGGGTTCCAAGGTTCGGCCCTGAAGGGTTCCAAGGTTCCAAGGTTCCAGGGTTCCAGGGTTCCAGGGTTCGAAGGTTCTATCTGCCGAACTATGGAACTCTGGAACTCCGGAACTTTGGAACCAGAACCTTGGAACCTTGGAACTTTGGAACTTTGGAACCTTACTGCGGAACTTTAGAACCCTGGAACCGTGGAACTTTTACCTTGGAACCCTGGAACCTTGGAACCCTGGAACTTTTGACTTGGGCCTGCTGTTCCGCGGTCAGGATATTGAGCACTTCAACTCGTACCCGCGCCCGCAGGATTGCCTGTTCGGCCATCGCACTGGCAATGTCTGCGCTACGCGCCCGGAGCGTTGCTTCGTTCAGCGACTCGGCTTGGGCGGATTCGGCAAACGCACGATGGGCTTCGCGGAGCTTGGTGTTGGCCTGTTGAATTTCACTCTGATGCGTCTGCATGATCGTTCGCACCTGCTCGCGCTGTGCGTCCGTGAGTTCAATACCGCGGAGCCCCAGCTCCCGCACATTACCCAGCGGAACGCGTCCGGCAGGACCACGCCGCTCGCCGATCCCGGGACGCCGCGGTCCGGGCTGCGATTGAGCCATCACCAGGGAGCTACCGGCGAGCGCGGCTATCAGGCCAGCGGCAACAAGAATACGTTTTGTCATCGGAACCCTCTCAAAAAGGCGCTGTTACTAGATTTGATTGCTGGGCGGCCGAGAAGTTAAACCCGACTTGTGAAGAGATTGTTAAACGAGCCGCCATAGCGCAGCAGGCCACTGAAAATGCCCTGCAAAAGATCCACATTGTCTGCCAGCAGATCGTAGAGTTCCGATCGCACGAACCGCAGCCCGCTGCCAGCCACTATCACCTCGGCGCGGATTGTTGAGGGCACGCCACTCAATGTTTCGTAGACGCCAATCGCGTCGCCTGGGTCGGCGCTTTCGGCCGGGCGCCCGTCCTGTTCGACGCGAATGGTGCCACTCAACACCACGAGAATAGACGGCTCCGAGCCAAGCATGGGATCAGCGCCCGCGGTCAGGGTGACGGAACGCGCAATCCGCGCCAGGCCGACCAACTGCGAGGTCGTCGCCCGCGCCAGCAGCGGGCTTGATTGCAACAACAGAATGCGGTCAACCGGCAGGAGACCGGTTTCCACTTTGCGTTCGAGTTGGTGCGACAGTTTGCCGTGCAGCACCATCTGCGCTTCCGACATCCCGCGCGTGTCGATCAGCATGCGGAAGATGCCCTGCGCAATGTCCACATTCTCCGACAGCAGCGACAGGAACTCCTCAGTCGTTAGCGACAAGGTGATCACAGTGTCGGTCGCGCGGATGGTGGCGGGCATGGGACTGCCCTCGAGCACCTGCTCGAAAGCGAGCGCGGCCGGTGCGCTGATCTCGGAAGTCGCGCCGTCCTCGCCGCGCACCATCACACGTCCATCGAGCAACAATTGCAGCGAGTCGGCGGTGCGGCCGGCTTCGTACAGCACCCGGCCCGGTTCGTGGCGCACTTGGCGACCAAGTCCGGCGATGCGGAACAACTCGTCGATCGAAGCGTACTCGAACAGTTGAATGTGGCGGATCCGATCGGCGAGCTCAACTGCGGGCAACGGTTCTAACCACAACGCCCGCCGTCTGTCGGCTGCCATCCGCCGCGCCGCCAGCGCCCACGAAGCCGCCTCGAATACGAACCAGTCACGCGGGTCACGATGCGCGAGCACATGCTCCAGGTCGTCGGCCAGGCCCCACATCTGCCGTTGTTCGATCAGGTGAATCGCGGAGGCCGCAATCACCTGTCCTTCGTCATGTACTAGTTGCGCAACCGTGTCCTCGACATCACGCGTTCGCGTCTTGAAGATGACGTTGCCCTTTCGTACACGCTCATCGGCCGGCATCTCCTCGAGCAGCAGCATCACGCGGCGCCGCACTTCGCCAGACAGCAGATTGTCGAGGTATTCCGTGGCACCGGATCGCAGCCGCGAATCCGAATTCGCTAAGGCCACGCGCACAGCCGCGATGTCGTCGGGCGGGAAGACCAGTCCCAGTAGGCGGAAGATCCGATTGACCGCGCGTTGCTGTTTTTCTTTCAACACCGACGCGAGCAGGGTGTCCTGGTCGAGATTCCCAATGACGAAAAGATTGTGGTGCAGCGTCAGCGCGTTGAATGCGCGCAGGCTTTCTTGCAGAATCTGTCGCTCGATGACGGCGCGATCGACCGTCAGGTCGGGCCGCGCGTCGCGGATCTTCTGAATCGCGGCGCCTGCTTTGTAGCGCATGAACCCGTCCTCATCGTCGAGCGCCGTGACCAGCACATCAAGCGATCGTTGCGACGGAATCAGCGCCAGGGTTGACGGCACGTGTCGCCGCACCCAAATGTCTTCTTCCTTGTCGCGCATGAAATACGCAAGTGCATCGACAATCTCTTCGCCGTAGCTCACCAGCACTTGTCGCGCCGCGCCTTTGAGCAATCGGTTGCGCATCAGGGAGATCAGCGGCGGCACGAACAGGAAATCTCCCGACGACACACCGAGCCGGACGGCGCTCTCGATTGCTGCACGCGCGACGTTGAGGTCGGCGTCGTACATCAGCGGTACCAGCAGCGGGCGGAATCTCGGATGCGTCACATGTCCGAGCGCGCGGGCTACTGTCAGACGCGTCGGCGCCGCCTGTTCGCGCGTGTCGGCACTCAGCGTCTGTAACGCCTCTTCCGCGGCGAGCCGGTCGCCTTCGTCCTCGCTTTCGGCAAGGGCAGACGCGGCCGTGACCACCAGTTGCGGGTCGGGATCCTGTAAATACGGCCGCATGATTTCGGCGGCATTTTCGCGTCGCAGCGCGCCCAGCGCCCTCATCGCCGCGAGTCGTACATCGCCGTCCGGGTCTTTCAACGCGCGTTCAACCCCGCGCATCCAATGTCCGCTGCGATCGACGCCGGCCGCTCCCGCTACCGCTAACGCTCGCGCCCGCACTCGCGCCGACTCGTGATGCAGCAGGAGCGGGGTGACCAGGTGCCGCTTGTCCAACGACTCGAGGAGATCGATCGCGTAAACGACACGCCGTGGCTCGGGATGCGAAAGCTCGGTCACGAGCGTTTCGATGGTATTGAGGTCGGCCGATTCGAGACGAATGTCGGCGGGCTCGACCTCCTGCTGCTCGATGCTCTTGCGAAATGCGGCCAGATATTCGAGTCGCGCACGCCACGCAAATACCACCCACAGCGCCATCATCGTCAGGCTGGCATAACTCAGTTGCTGCCACGACAGACCAAATCCCCAGTCCTTGATCAAGACCAGCAGCAACAGCGCTCCCAACCCCTTCGCGATGCGGTCCATCGTCACGTCGATGAACGGCTTAGCGCGATATTTCAGTGCGGACGGCAGCGGCAGGAACAAGATCTCGCGGGAGGTTTTGTCCACGGTGTAGCGCAGCGACGCGTCGGCGATACGCGCGAGACCCGCCGCCCAAAGTGCACCCGTGGCCAGCATCGTCACGCCCGTAATGCCGAGGGTCACCGGCAAAATCAACAGTGCAAAGCCAATCCCGAGGAAGCGGTGGATGCGGCTGGTGAGCGTGACTTGCACGACAAAGCCAATCAACGACAGATAGAGAATGATTTTGGCGAGGAAGGCCGCAACTCCATCGCTCGACGTCGCGTTGGCGGCCGCCGCCATATTCAATTGCTGATCGACAATGGCGGCGCCGATTGCAGAGAAGGCGATTACCAGCGAAATCACTTTCAGGTGGCGAGACTGCCGCAGCATCTCAAACGCCTCGCCTCTGCTCACGCTCTCCTCTTCGCCGGTCTTGCTCGCGTCGCTCACGCCCGCCTGCTTCTCGCGACGCAACACCAGCACTACGATCGCCATGCAAATGGTCAGGATGACGGCGCTGACCAGCAACATGTTGGTCTGACCCAGGCGCTCGACAAACTGAAAGGTCAGCCAGCCACCCATCGCGCCACCCAGACTGGCGCCGCCGCCAATCAGCCCGAAGATGCGCTTGGCCTGACGTGGATCGTAGACGTCGTTGGCGATCGTCCAGAACTGACTAATCAGCAGGATGCCGAGGATCAAGCCGACGATGTAAAAGGCGACCGACACCCATTCCGCGCGGAAATAGGTAAACAGAACCCAGAACGCCAGCATCGCGATGACCATTCCGGCCTGCGTCACTGGCACGGTCCAGCGGCGAGGGACCATCCTGATGATGCGCGAGTAGCCCTGCATCAAAAACCCGATCAGCATGCCGGCCCCAAACTGCACCCACGGCAGGTTGTCGGGTCCGAGGCTGTTGATGTATTGCGAGCGCGTGATCGGCTTGACGATGTTGTAGCCGGTCATAGCCAAAAATGAATAGGCAAACATCAATAGCGCAGTGGTGGCTTCGCCACTGCGCAGTTGCGCCAGGGGGCTCAGGAGTCTGGCTGCGAGTGAGCCTGAGGGTCGCTCAGACATGCAGGCTCAGCTTACATGAATAGGATTGGTTACACTCAAGTGTCGCCCGTTACATGCAGACCGTTGCCGAACGTGTGCTTGGCCTCACGCCGCGCGAGTTAGGCCGAGCGCTTCCGCTTTTCGCCTATCTTTTTTTAACACTCGCCGGATCAGTCGCCAGCAAGGCCGCGCGCGACGCCTTGTTTCTCGATCGGTTCCGCGCAACGGACCTGCCTTATGTCGACATCGCCATCGCGGTGATCGTCGGCCTGGTCGCCGGCGTCTACATTCGGGCCGGCTCACACACGACGCTACGCAACGTTCAAATCGGCAGCCTCCTTGCCTTTGCCGCGAGTGCCATCGCGTTCTGGTGGTTTGCCGTGGGCGCTGAAGCCGGGCAATCCGACACCCTGTTCATCGTCATTTACATCTGGGTCGGCGTCCTGAGTGTGCTGATCCCCACCCAGGTGTGGACCCTTGCCAATTACGTGATGACGACGCGCGAGGCCAAGCGTGCATTTGGCTTCATCGGCGGCGGTGCGATTCTGGGGTGGATCGTGGGCGGCCTGGCCACCCGCGAAATCGTGAATCGTTTTGGCACCGAAAGCACCTTGCTATGGGTGGCAGCAACGCTGCTCGCCTCGGCGTTCCTTGTCTGGGGCATCTGGCAGGACCGGCCCGCTCATGTCAGCGGCGACGACCTTGCTGCCGGCTCCGATGAAGAGGGCGGTTTATTTGGCAGCCTCTCGTTGATGCGAGGGTCGTCCTACCTTGCTGCCATTGCCACGGTGATTTGGCTTGCAGCGTTCGTGACGACAATCACTGGATGGCAGTTCAAGGCCATTGCCAAAGCCAACATTCCCGACACCGACGAATTGGCGATGTTCTTCGGCGCATTCAATGTTCTCGCCGGATTGATCGCGCTGGCATTACAAGTATTGTTCACCGGTCGAGTGTTACGTTCGGCCGGCATTGGAGTGACTCTTTTTATCGTGCCGGTGGCGCTGTCGGTCAGTTCGGTCGCCCTCGTCCTCATCGGTTCACTCACAGCGGCGATCGCTCTCAAGGGGAGCGACCAGATTCTCCGCTACTCAATCGACAAGGCGACTATCGAGCTGCTCTACCTGCCCGTCCCGTCCAGCCTGGTGTTTCGCGTCAAATCCTTTATCGACACCGTCATTTATCGCCTCGGTGATGCCATGGGCGGGGCTGCGGTGCTGCTATTTGCGGCCGTGCTCGGCGTCGGTCCGGTGCAGTTGACGTGGGTGGTTCTCGCTGCACTCGGCGGATGGTTTTGGGCCGCGACGGTTGCGCGTCGCCAGTACGTCGAAAATCTCCGCGAAAGCATTCACCAGCATCGCGTCGACACCGAACGGGCGAGCGCGCCAGTGATCGAGAAGTCAGCGTCGAATTTGATCGCGCTGCAACTCCAGGGCACGCCGGAAAAAATCCTCTACGCCCTATCGCTGTTCGAGATGTCCCATGATCGCGCGGTGCATCCTGCCGTTCATGGCTTGATCAGCCACGAGTCGCCAGAGGTGCGTGCCCACGCCGTGCGCTTGCTGGCGCGATCTGGCGACAACTCGATGACCAGCGAGATCGAACGGTTGCTCTATGACCCCCACCTCGAAGTGCGGACTGAAGCGCTGATGTATTTGACGCGGCACGCGCATGTTGATCCGCTCGAGCGGATCGAACAACTTGGCGAGTTCCCCGACTTTTCGCTGCGTGCGGCGATGGCCGCCTTCCTCGCGCGTGAGGGGCCGGCGCAAAACCTCGAAGCGGCGCGGGCGATTATCGGGGCCATGGTGGCAGAAACGGGCGAGGCCGGGGCGCGGACACGACTCGAGGCGGCGCAGCTCCTGAGTGCCGTACCTGATTTTTTCGAACGCGAGTTGCGCATTCTGTTGCAGGATACGGACCCCGCAGTCGTCGGCGCCGCTGTCCGGGCCGTTGGCCGTCTACGCAAGCGCATGTTCGTCGGTCGCGTCGTCGAGCGGTTGGGCGAACCGGGCCTGACCGACGCGGCCACGACCGCGCTCGCCGCATTTGGCGACGGGATAGTCGGCACGTTGCGAGACGTGTTGGTCGATCCTGATGCGCCGTCCCAAATTCGTCGTGAGATTCCGGCCGTGCTGCAAGCCGTTGGCACTCCCGCTGCGCAGTTTGTGTTGCTCGAAAGCGTGCTCGTCAGCGACACCGTGATACGGCATCGCATCATCACCGCGCTCAACAAGCTGGGGCAGA
>WUUC01198872.1_pt1 | contig 14415 bp, 13 predicted proteins | sample 6278441 | NCBI WGS metagenome assembly WUUC01 (sample SAMN13675441, study PRJNA597444) | soil metagenome | isolation source: soil | place: USA: Washington | collected 2017-10
CCGCGTACGGGCTGGCCTCGGAGCTGCCCGCCAGTCGTACCGTCGAGGTCGACGCGTTCTGCTCATGATCGGCGTGCAGGATCAATATGAGTTCAAGAGCGCGCACAATGGTGTCGCTGGGCTCGTAGTCGCGAGTCGGCAGCCGGAACATCATCTGCAGGAAGTTGCGAGTGTAATCCAGCTTGTTCCTGGGATACATGAAGGGATGTCCGACTGCGTATTTGTACGACCAGGCAGCGATCGTCGGCATCTTTGCAATCAGGCGGTGCGCCGAGCGCTCCCTCACGTGCGGATCATGGACGTCCATAGAGTTGTGATAGAAGGCCGACAGGGCGCCGACGGTGCCGACCATGATCGCCATGGGGTGGGCGTCATGACGGAAGCCGCGAAAGAATTCGCGCACTGCCTCGTGCAACAGCGTGTGCCGGTTGATGCTGTCGTTATAGTGTTGAAGCTGCTTGGCGGTCGGGAGCTCGCCGTATAACAGCAGATAGCAGACCTCTGGATAGCTGCTGTAATGGGCGAGCTGTTCGATAGGGTAGCCGCGATAGCGGAGTATGCCTTTGTCGCCGTCGATGAAGGTGATCTTGCTCTCGCAGCTCGCCGTGGACATGAACCCTGGATCGAAGGTGAAATAGCCGAGATCCTTGTGCAGCGTGCGGATATCGATCCCGTTCGTTCCATCTACGCTCTTAATCACCGGCAGCTTGGTCTGCTTGCCGGTCGCATTGTCGATCACCGTCACGGTATCTTCAGTCATGATCGCCCCTTTTGGGTGCATGCCCAATCATCCCGATAAGTTTGGAAAACGTTCCGCGTTCCCGGCTCACCTGGCGCGAAGGCAGGTGCTTGTACGTATGCTGCCGCGGGTCCGCGACTGCGGATCGCGGTAGTTTACCATTACCCGTGCTGGCGAGAGCAATCTGAAGAACGTAGGTTACGACCTGCCGTCCAGCCCTGAAACACAAGCAAAGTCAAGCGCTAGCCGCGAGTCGCAGCGCAAGCGCGGCGCGCTCTTGGGGGGTGTTGATGTTGAGGAAGGCTTCGGGTTGGTCGGCGAAATCCGCTACCGCGAGCACGTGGCACGCGTACCAACGATCGATCTTGCGTTCCCCCGCCGCTAGAAACGAGCGCAGACTGTCGAGCAACTCAGACCTCAGCAGCGAAAACACCGGCTGCAGGCGCGCGCCATCGTGCGCGGCCGCGATGTCGGCTCCCTGAGCGACCAACGCTTGATGCAAGCGCGGTCCCAGGTCGACCGGCAGCAGCGGAGAATCGCAGGGCGCGATGAGCAGATAGGTCGACGTGCTACTCGCCAGAGCCGTCGCAATGCCAGCCAGCGGACCTTGGAAGCCGCTGAGTTCATCCGCGAGCACCTCACATCCATATGCGGCGTAGCGGTCCTGATTGCGGTTCGCATTGATGACGATGCGGCTCACCTGTGGCCGGAGCACCGCGAGCACGTATTCGACCATGGGTCTGCCATTGACCTCCACTAGACCCTTGTCCTGGCCGCCCATACGCTGGGCGCGGCCGCCGGCCAGCACCAGGCCGGTAACGTCCGTACGGGGATAGGAGGTCGCGGACAAACCGTTCACGGGTGGGCAGGGTCATAGCCCGCGGCGGGCTTCAGGGGAGGCGCGGCGCGAGTCCGCGCAGATGGAGTCACATACATCTCAGGATCTCACGCGCCTGTCGTAGAGACGGCGGCGCAAATCCTGCTTCCGTTCAATGCAGCTTCATCTGTGGTCGGCCGGCGCGCGTGAGCCAGTTGCCAACCGTGGAGAGCACCACCCAGCCAGGCCCGTGCAGCGCCCAGAGATGCATCTTGTACAGCGATAAATAGGCCAAACGCGCAAGCCAACCCTCGATGGTGATGTTAGCCGCCTGCCGCCCCATGAGGTTCCCCATGAGCGTGCCCACCGTACCGAAGCGGCTCAAATTGACGAGTGAGCCAAAGTCCTTGTACACGTAGTCGGGCAGCGGTTTCCCCGCTAAGCGGCGCTTCATCGTCGTCACCAGCGTGGAGGCCTGCTGATGGGCGGCCTGGGCACGGGGCGGCACACTCTCGTCGGCGCCTATGCGAGGGGCGCTGGCGCAATCGCCGAAGGCGAAGATGGCGTCGTCGCGCGTCGTTTGCAGAGTAGACCTGACCTTCAGCTGATTGATCTTATTGGTCTCCAAACCATCCAGATCGGCGAGAAAATCCGGCGCGCGAATGCCTGCGGCCCACACCTTGATCGCGGCCGGCACGAACTTGCCGCTCGCGGTATGGAAGCCGTTCGCGTCCGCCCGAGTAATGCGCTCGTTGAGCAGGAGTCCCACGCCAATGTTGTCCAGTACTGCGGTTACATCCTCGGAGATCTTTGGCGGCAGCATGGGTAGGACGCGCTCGGCCGCCTCGATGATCGTGAAGCGAATCTCCTCGTCGCGAGGCGGACGCTCCAAGCCGTGGGTCCCCATGATCTTGAGCGCCCTGCGTAGCTCGGCCGCCAGTTCCACCCCCGTTGCGCCGCCGCCGGCGATGGCGATGCTGATATGATCATCGCTGTTCGTGTCCATGCGGCTGCTGACGCGAAAGTAGCAGTTCAGCAGCTGGCGATGAAAGCGATCCGCCTGCTCGCGCGTGTCCAGAAATAAACAGTGCTCTTGAACCCCAGGTATCCCAAAGTCATTCGTCGTGCTGCCTACCGCAATAATCAAGGTATCGTACCTAAGTATGCGGGTCGGCACGATCTCGTTGCCTTGCTCGTCCAGGATCGGGGCAAGACACAACTCGCGTTTCGCCCTGTTCAGTCCGTCCACGGTGCCGAGCCGAAAGCGGAAGTCGTGCGCGCGGGCGTGCGACAGGTAGTTCAGTTCATCGACGTTTGAGTTCAATGTACCGGCTGCGACCTCGTGCAGCAAAGGCTTCCACAGGTGAGTCGGCTGGATATCGATCAGCGTTATGGCGGCTTTGTTTCGCTTACCGAGCTTGTCGCCGAGCTTCGTGGCAAGCTCGAGGCCACCGGCGCCGCCGCCTACGATGACGAAGTGGTGCAGATCGGGGGTCATGGTGGATCAATGCTCGGCATCAATTCTAAAGCTCGCGGATTATACGTAGCATGCGTATGGAGAACACCTATAATTTCCCAATGGTGGAACCTGATTGAGCGTCTGAGGAGGTCCAATGCATTCAGAGGTACACAGGAGCGAGCAGGATCGCATCGCGATTGAAGCGGCAGTTTTTCGTAAGCTCGTTGAGCATCTGCGCGCGCATCCCGAGGTCCAGAACATCGATTTGATGAATCTAGCCGGCTTTTGCCGCAACTGCTTGTCGAAGTGGTATCGGGCAGCGGCCGAAGAAGTTGGGATCAGCGTGGACTACGAACGGGCGCGGGAGATCGTCTACGGTATGCCATACGCAGAGTACAAGGCAAAGTACCAGAAGGATGCCTCATCCGAGCAGCAGGCAGCATTCGACGCCCAGCGCCGGGACGAGGCCGCGCCCAAGCGGCCATAACAGGCCGAAGCAACGATCAGAAGGGCACGCGACGAGGCGTCCCTTATTGCCGATCGAGGGTGTGATAAAGACGAAGAAGGGAATTGCGGCCTGTGTCCCTTTTGGCTAACATCCCGCCGCAACAAAAACAGACAAATAGAACAAGATCGGAACCGCGGCGAACCTCCGGACGCAGATTCGTGGCGTTTCCTGCTTCGCCAGCATCGTTGGGGCTCGCTTTCGGGGCATCCATATCTTAGGTCACTAATGACCTGCACCATTACGGAGAACATTCATGCGAAAGATCATCAGTGGGACAATTCTGCCCCTGGCCGTGGCGGCGCTCATGTGCACGACCACCGCCGAGGCGGCCACTGGAAAGTTGAATCTGACCGTCAATGGCGTGCCGAGTAACGGCGTGGTATTTGCGCGCAACGCGCAAGGCACGCTGAAGCGGCTCGTCGAAGGCGTCAATACACTTAACACCGGCACGTACCGCATCTTAGTGGTCAAGATCCGTCGTCCTGGTGCCACCGTGGACGGCATCGTCTCCGGTACTGCCAGTCCTGCGCTTGTCAATATCCTAGCGAATCAGACCAAAACCAGCGTCGCGACCTACCGCGTGAACCGGGCGGCCGCGCGGCTGTGGGTGCCCGCCACTGGCGAGGGACAGGCCCAGGGTTTCGCCCGCACTCAGCTGGCCACGGATTTCTCGGGCCCCGGAAGCGTAGTCATCACCGGCATTGGGAGTCCCTTCAATACCGCGTTCGATCGCACGGGCAATCTGTGGGTAGCGAGCTGCACGGACAACAGGCTGCTGAAGTACAGCACCAATCCGCTCGCCACAGGTAGCGCGCCAGCGAGCGTGACGATCACCGCCAACGCGAATGGATCTCTGGATTGCCCCGTTGGGATCGCCTTCGACAAGGTTGGAAACATGTGGGTGAGCAATTACGACGGCGACACCTTGGTCAAGTACACGATTGCGCAGCGTCTGACATCGGGCGCGCCGACGCCAGCGGTGACCATCAGTTCCAATGCGCAGAACTCGCTGGATAAGCCATACGGTCTAGCGTTCAACGCCAAGGGCCACCTCTGGGTCGCGAATAACGGCGGCAACAATGCGGTTGGCTACACTCCCGCGCAGCTCAACGCTAACGGCTCGCCAGCGCCCACGTTCAAAACCGGCGCGATCGAGACGGCGCGTAGTCCGGCCTTCGACAAGGACGGCAAGATGTGGATCGCGAGCCGAGCGACCGGCCGGGTGCTCGTCTTTACGTTGGGGCCGGCCGGGACTCCGACTCTAGCTGCCACCGTCAATCTTGAGAACGGTGGGAACACTCCGGTACCGGTGAGCCCCACGGGCCTTGCCTTTGATAACGAGGGAGACCTCTGGGTGGCTGCCGTTAATCACGTGTTTGAGTACGCCAAGGCCGGCTTGGTCAATGGCGCGACAGTGCAGCCTAAGACCGATATCGATGATTTCGGCACTGGCACGAGCGGCGTGCTGATCTCTTTCTATCCCGCGCCGCGGGGCTTACCGCTCCCGCAGTAAGGAGCAGTGGCACACATGATGGGGCGGACGACAAGTCCGCCCTTTTTTTGCATGTTGGTTGGTGTCAAGCGTCGGTAGCCAGCCTCAGCGCAAAGCAACGGCTGGCCGGCAATGGGAGCCTGGCCGGGCACGCCTCAACGAAAAATCCAGTGCGGCAGTGCATCGGCGCAGGCCTTCGACCGCGGTCGTCTCACATAAAGCCAGCCTGCTCGTAGTTCTATTCGATGCCCTTCGAAAACTGCCGCCTTGCGGATATTACGCGCAAGGCGCTAGCATGTTCGCCTCGTCCTTGTTGCGCTGGAATCCCTCGTCATCTGCGGAGTTCGCTCCCATACTGCGGCTTGGGGGCGCATTGCCTGTGGCGCACCAGAGAACAAATACGACGAGTCGCTGCGAACCGGGTTAGCAGTGGTTCATGATGAATTCAGATCAGAGAGCGCGGCAGATGCGCAGATTCAACAGTGTATATAACGTCATACGATACCTGGGCTCGAGCCGCCACCGGCATCGGCGCCGGCTCGTGCGCGATGTGATTGCGCGGATACCTAAGGAGGGCTTGAGCGAACTCATGGCCAAACATGGCGATGTTGAGGTCAAAGGCTGGGATTATAAAAAGTATCTGATGATCGATCAGCACATGGAAAGGGCCGCGCGGCAGGCAATCACACTTGGGCTGCAACATCCCGGACCTAAACGAGTGCTGGATCTTGGCTGTGGCAGCGGGTATTTCTTGTTCGTCGCCAGGCATCTCGGTCATGAGGTCATGGGCCTCGATATGCCGGACAACAAGTTGTTTAACGATACGATGGCGCTCCTGGCGATCCGGCGCATCGACCACCAGATCAAGCCCTACACGCCGATGCCGGACTTTGGTATGCAACTCGATGTGATTACGGGTCATCAAGTCTGGTTCAATTGGACCGGCAGGGCGGACCCGTGGAGCAATGATGAGTGGAAGTACTTCCTCGACGATTGCCGATCTAGGCTTGCGTCTGGGGGGCACATTCGGTTCGAGCTCAACCCCGGACGGGACAAGATCTGTCGCTTCTTGACCGAGGACACCGCCGGATTCCTGCGCCAGTATCCGGGCGCCACCGTCTCCGCCGACAAGAGCGTCGTAGAGGTGAAGGCGTAGTCCCAATACCTCACCGAGAGTCGGTGTTCAGCCCATGTTCAGCTACGGGGCCGTAAGCTCGACTAACACATCCCAGTCGTGCTGCGCTCGCAATGGAGGTGGGACATGCGCATCAAGCACTTCGTGGCCGCAGGCACTCTGGCGGCATCCCTGGTGGTGGTAGTGCCCGGTGAAGCGCAGGCCACGGGTTATGAGCGCTTCTATGGCTATCACGGCGGTTCGTACGGATCGCACCCCAGCCACTATCGCCTTTATCGACACTGGGGCCACTACGATGATCAGTACTGGCCTACATATCCGCACTACGACTGCTATCCGCAATATCGAGGCTCGTATTATTACAGCCCCGGCTACTACGACTATGGCGGGTACAGCTACGGCTATTCCGGCCACAATGGCGTGCGCATAATCATCCAGTTCTAGCGCCCTTTCCGTCCTCAAGAACCAAGTCCTCGGCGTCGCCCAGCGTCGCTTTTAGTTGTCCAGCCGCGGCCGCGTTTCGCCGGCTGTCCTTTAAGCGCAAACACGGTACCATACCAAGGTACGCATGCTGCACTGGCGGGCGTGCGGACGCGGGCGTCATAGTGTGCCCTTATGCAGTCTTGCCGAACATATGCTCGAAGCAGGCCGACTTCTAACCGCTTATCAGCGGCTGGTGTGGGAGACCGATACGGCGGATCTACGCTGGTGGCAGGTCGCCCCGATCAAGGCGGCACGGCTGACGCACGTGCTCGTGCGAGATCTGCTCGACGGCCGGCTTACGCTGCACGCGATGAGCCTGGTCTTCACTACCCTATTGTCCATCGTGCCGCTGCTGGCAGTCAGTTTCTCCGTGCTGAAGGCCTTCGGCGTGCACAACCAACTACAGCCGTTGCTGCTGCACTTCCTCAACCCGCTCGGGGACGAAGCGGCGAGGATCACCAATCAGATCATCGGCTTCGTGGATAACATCAAGGCGGGCGTATTGGGCGCCCTCGGCATAGCTTTCCTGTTTTACACCGCAATTACCTTGATCCAGAAGGTCGAGTGGGCGTTCAACGAAATCTGGCATGTCGATCGCGCGCGCTCGCTGACGCAGCAATTCAGCAGCTACTTCAGTGTGCTCATGATTGTTCCAGTGCTGGTATTTTCGGCGCTGGGCGTCACGGCGTCGCTCACCAGCACGACCGTCGTACAGACCATCGTGGCCGTAGAGCCGCTGGGCAGTTTGTATCAGTTCGCCACCCAGCTGGTGCCTTACCTACTGATCATTGCCGCCTTCACGTTTGTCTACATCTTCGTCCCGAATACCCGCGTGCGGCTGAGCGCGGCACTGACCGGCGGGGTGGTCGCTGGCGTGCTGTGGCAGACCACCGGCTGGCTCTTCGCCAAGTTCATCGCCAGTTCGACGAGCTACGCCGCCATCTACTCCGGATTCGCCATCCTGATCGTCCTGATGATCTGGATCTATTGGAACTGGCTGATCCTGCTGGTGGGGGCCAGCATCGCTTTCTATCAGCAGCACGCGGAGCACCTGATTGCGGGGCAGAAGGAATACCAGCTCAGCAGTCGGGCGCAGGAACGCCTGGCGCTCACGATCATGGCCCTAATCGGGCAGCGCTGGTATCAGCAGCACTCGCCGTGGACGGCGGAGGCGCTTGTAGAGCATCTGCACGTGCCGATGCAGGTCATCCGAGATGCCTTGGCCATGCTGGAGGCCGGCGGCCTGGTGTTTCGGAACACTGGCTCACCGCCTGCGTGGCTGCCGGCGCGGCCGCTTGACCGCACCGAGGTTCGGGAGGTACTCGAGCTCGTGCGCGATGCCTGCAAGGGGGCGCGCATCAAAACCAGAGAGACAGCTCAAACGCAAGGCGTCGAAGCCATTCTGGAAGACATCGACCGCGCGATTGCGGAGGCGCTCGATGGCCGCACACTGAAGGATGTGGTCGCGCCGGAACCCGCGGCCGACTTGTCCGCGCGACTCACAGGCCGCGGCCGCATCCAGCAGGCGCCATAGACGCCGATCGCCGAGACGGCCGGACTCGCACGCCGCCACGGGCAGGGTCTGCGGGGCACACAACAGCGCGAGTTGTTACGGCCCTGGTCATTGGCGCGATCCTCGCCACTTCGACCTTCGCGATGTGGGCGCGGGCGATGGACATCCACATCGCCGTCGGCGACGTGCAGGCCCAGGGATGGTCGGCCGAGCAAATAGCCATCCAGCTAGTATCGCGCAGCGGCGATCGCGCAGAGCTGCGAGTATCGGTAGAGCGCATAGCGCTGCCGCCTCCGATCCATGATTTGCGGGAGGTGGTCGTGAGTTGCGCTCATGCGACGATTACTGGACGCCTTATCCGCTGCGAGCATGGAACTGCACGTCTTAAACACCCGCTGTTCGCGGACGCGCCGTTTCCTGTGGCGATTGAGTACGACCGACAGAAGGGGCTGGTTCTCACGCTAGAGGAACTCCCGGTGGCAGGCGGTACAGCCAACCTGCGCCTCGCTGTGACGCATCAACATTGGTCAGCATCTTTGCAGGCTGACGGACTGGATCTTGCGGTATTGAAGGCGACAATTCAGCCGGCAATCCAGGGCGAAATAGGTGGCGAGATTTCAGTGGATCTGGCTATGACTGGCGACCCCATGGGCCCCCATACCGTGTCTTTGACTACAGTCTCCGACGGTCTCGGATTCGCGGATCCGCAGAGCGTGCACGTGGGTGAATCGCTCGCGCTAGCGCTTGAACTGAATGCACGAAGGGACGGCCGCCTCTGGAACTACGCGGGCGACCTGAGCTGGCGCGGCGGTCAGCTGTATATCGAGCCGCTGTATCTGGAGGCGCCTGCTCCCAGTCCAGTGCGCGTGCAAGCAACGGGGGAGTGGCGACCGGGCAAGCACCGGCTCTCGATCGGGCAGCTGAGCTTCCTGCATCCTGGCGTCTTGCGAGCCCAGGTCAGCGGCGAGATAGCATTCGAGCCAAGCGCACAGCTCATGCGTGCACAGATGGCTGTGGCCAAAGCGCCTCTGGCCGCTATTTACAAGACCTATCTACAACCCTTTCTGATCGGCACTGCGCTCGATGACCTCAAGCTCACGGGCTTCATCGATGCCTCCGTGGAGTACGATGGCAGCACAGGGCGCGCGCTAAAACTGACGCTCGACAAGGTCCTGGTCGAGGACCGGCAGCGGCGCTTCGGCCTCCGCGGCCTCAGTGCGGATCTAGATTGGAACGCGAGTCCGGCGCCGCGGAAGTGGCGCATCGCTTTCGATAGTGGGCATGCGTATGGCTTGTCTCTCGGCGGTGCAGACGTTGTGCTGGAGAGCACCGCACGGGTGCTGCGCCTGCGCGATCCAGTGGATCTCCCGATATTGGACGGCACGCTGCGGCTGACTGACTACCGGCTGGAGAACATGCGCGCCGCCGATGTGCAATGGTGGCTGACTGCGGAACTTAGGCCGGTATCGATGCTGGCGCTGACGCGGGCACTGAACTGGCCGGCTATGGTGGGAAGCCTGTCCGGCGCAATGCCGAACGCGCATTACGCCGATAGTGTGTTCACGGCCAGCGGCGCGCTCTTGGTGCATGCGTTCGATGGCGAGATCACGATAGATCAACTGCGGATGAGCGATCCCTTCGGACAGGTGCCGCGCCTCGACGCCGACATCAAGATCGATAACCTGGACCTTGCTTCCTTGACCCAGGCGTTCGAGTTTGGCCGCATCGAAGGCCGACTCGGCGGGCGCATACGCGACCTGCAACTGGTGAATTGGACGCCTGTGCACTTCGACGCACAACTGAGCACGCCCCCAGCCGATGGTGCCCCGCACGGAATCAGTCAACGTGCGGTGGACAACCTGGCGCGCGTGGGCAGCGGCGTGCCGGCGCTGCTGTCGACAGGTTTCATGCGCTTCTTTGAAAATTTCCGCTATGACCGGCTCGGGCTAAGCTGCCGGCTGCAAGGCGCCGTTTGTCTAATGGATGGCGTGGCGCCCGCCGAGAACGGATACTATATCGTCAAAGGCGCCGGCGTCCCGCGCATCGATGTGATTGGCCACAACCGCGAGATCCAATGGCGTGAGCTGATCAGCAGGCTCAAGCGCATCGGTGGCGAGAGCGCCCCGATAGTCCAGTAAACAACAACCATGCAAAGTTAAAGAGGGGAAGGTCATGCTGCGCGTAAAGTCGCTCGGGTTCGTTGGCTTGTGGCTGATGCTGGCTTCTTGTGTCACCATCAACGTCTATTTTCCGGCGGCTGCCGCAGACGAGGCCGCGCGCACCATTGTGCGCGACGTGTTAGGCAGCGAGGGCGAACCTGAAGGCGCCGACAGCGGTCCATCTACCAACAAGACATCGCGCCGGGCGCTGCCCGCCACTACCATCATCGTCGGGGTTTTAGTGGATTTCGTGGTCGCGCCCGCGCATGCCCAGCCAGACATCAATATCGACACGCCGGCGGTGGCCGCCTTGCGGACATCGCTCAAGAAGCGCGCGGTGCAACTGGCGCCTTTCTATGCGAACGGCGCCATCGGATTCACGAACAATGGTCTGATTGCGGTGCGTGATCCGGCGAAAGTGCCGCTGAAAGACCGAACCCTGGCCAGCAAGCTGGTTGCGGACGACAATCAGGACCGGGCCGCGCTTTACCAGGAGATCGCAAGGGCAAACGCCCATCCGGAGTGGGAACAGGATGTCCGCGCCACTTTCGCGCGCGTCTGGGTGGATGAGGCGCCGAAGGGTTATTGGCATCAGGACAGCTCCGGGGCGTGGAAGCAAAAATAACGCGTGAGGCGAGATCATGCGGGTCTTCAGATCGCTGGTATTTTTGGTCATCGCGGCTGTGCTGCTCGGGGTTCTGTATTACGTCGGCATGTTCGGTCTGCGGTTGAACAACACCACGATGCTGGCCCGGGACTCCGCCGCTTTTCAGGTTCTCAACCCAGAGGCGCGGCTTGCCGTTTTGGTCGTTGGAGACAGTACCGCCGTAGGAACGGGCGCCGTGTTGCCCTCCGCCTCCGTGGCGGGCCGCATCGCCCAGCAGTTTCCGTGCACCAACCTCGTCAATCGTGCGCGGGACGGTGCCTTGATGCGGGACCTGGCCGCGCAGATCGACGGGACGGGCGATACTCCCTTCAACTTGTTGCTGATGCAGGTTGGCGCCACCGACGCGGTGAGTTTTACCGATCTTCCGGACCTGCGACGCGGCCTCGACGAGGCGTTAAGCCGCGGCACTGCAAAGGCCAGGCACGTCGTCGTACTGGGGTCCAGCAGTCTTGCCGCCGCCCCAATGTTCATGCCACCGTTCGATGCCATATTCTCGCGGCGTGCGCATGGGGTCGAAAGAGTATTGAGGGACGCCTCGGAGGAGGCCGGCGTAGAGTACGTGGATGTATCCAAGTCCCCGGCGTCCGTTGCGCTATCGAGCGATCCGGCGCGGTACTACGCCTCGGACTACCTTCATCCGAACAGCGACGGCTATGGCCTTTGGTTCAAGGCCATGAGCAAGCAGGTGCAGCTGGGTTCGATTCTGCAATGCTGAGGATCTATTAATCTCGGTCGCCGTCGCCGCGATGCAGAGCTAAAGTCCGCGTCCACTAGCCACAATTGGGAACGTCACCCTCCGCCTGTGCCTCCTGATAAAGCTTGAGCGCCCTCGGCATGCGCTCGGTGAGGTTTTCGATGCGAGTGTCATGCGCCGGGTGAGTGGACAGGAACTCCGGTGGTTGCTCACCGCCGGCCGCGGCCATATTCCGCCACAGGTCAATCGACTGGCGCGGATCGAAGCCGGCCCGCGCCATAAGATCGAGCCCCAGGAGGTCGGCTTCGGTCTCCTGCGAGCGACCGTAGGGTAGCAGTACCCCCACCTGCGCGCCCAAGCCCAGCAGCCCGAGGATCTGCGCCTGATCGTGGCCCGAACTGGCGGCGTAGATCTGCACCGCCGTAAGGCCGGCCTGCGTGGCCAGGGCGGCGGACATGCGTGCGTTGCCGTGCTCGGCCAGCACGTGCGCTACCTCATGGCCGAGTACCGCCCCCAGTTGGTCTGGGGTCTCGGCCACTTTGAGCAGGCCGGTATACACCCCGATCTTTCCGCCCGGCAAGGCAAATGCGTTGACCGTCTCGTCCTCATCGAACACCTTGACCTCCCACTCTCTGCCCGGGTTGAGCTCGCTGGTGATGGCTCCTGCCACACACGACACGTATTCGTTGAGCTCGCCGTCATCGGACACCGGCGTCTCCTCCTGCATCTGCTGAAAGGCGGTGGCGCCCATCTGGGCCATCTGCGAATCTGGGAACAACTGCAGTTGCGGGTGTCCCAGCGGAGAGGTGGCGCAGGCCGCCAGCAGGGCGGCCGCCATCAGCACAAAGACGCGATTGAACATGGCTGCGAATCTCCAGTGATATCGGTAGCGATCGGTGCTCATCTTTCCAGTAGTCTCGGCATCAGCTCGACCAGGTTGCAGGGGCGGGTGCGGTAATCGAGCTGGCGGCAGATCAGCCTGTCCCAGGCATCCGCGCAGGCCCCTGAAGAGCCGGGCAGGCAGAACAGGTAGGTGCCGTTCGCAACGCCGGCGATCGCCCGCGATTGCAGGGTCGAAGTACCTATCGTCTCGTAGGACAGCACCCGGAACATCTCGCCGAATCCTTCGATCTCCTTGTCCAGCAGCGGGGTGATGGCCTCGGGAGTACCATCGCGGCCGGTGATTCCGGTGCCGCCGGTCGTCAACACTACCTGCGGTTCCGCTTCCGAAATCCAGCGCGAGACGGTTGCGCGGATCTGGTAGATGTCGTCGCGGACGATCGCCTTTTCACATAGCCGATGACCGGCCTCTTCAAGGCGTGTGACCAGCAGTTGGCCGGACTTGTCCGTCGTTTCATTGCGACTGTCGGACACCGTCAGCACTGCAATGCTCAGAGGTATGAATGACCGGGCTTCTGCCACACGGCTTACCTGTGCGCTAGAATCCACACCACAGTGGATATCAGGATCTACATCAGCATAGCGCAAGCAAGTGGCGCGCCATGCAGCTGCGCGGCAGGTTGCTCATGAAAATAGACATACGCCCCACGCCTTTTGATCCTTGGCGAGAGCTGGCGGACCATGTGCGAGATGCGCCAGAGCTCGCCGGCAGGTATGGGGCCACGGCGATCTTCGTCGGCAGCATGCGCGACTTCAACGAGGGAGAGGCCGTGACCGCCATGACCCTCGAATACTACCCGGCGATGACTGAAAAACACTTGCGGCAGATTGCGCAGCAGGCGCGTCAGCGCTGGGAGCTACTCGATGTGGTCATCCTCCATCGCGTAGGCGAGGTCCATCCGAACGATGCGATCGTGCTGGTCGCGGTCTGGTCTGCGCATCGCGGCGCGGCTTACGAGGCCAATCGCTTCATCATGGAAGACCTGAAATCCAAGGCACCTTTCTGGAAGAAGGAGACGCTGGCGCAGGGCGGCCGCTGGGTGGAGCACAACACGCCCGGGTAAGGGTCGCGTACGACGCCAGCGACGCCGCCGATTGATACACGGCACAACCGGCGCAGAAACATCCGCGGCTCGCCGGCGCGTTCCCTGGGCTTTCAGCGCCTCGAGGCCGTCATTCGTCGCGCTGTGCGCGCCGCTGGTCGGTCGTGCATCGCGCTCGCGGCGCCAAAGCGGTAGAAGATGCGGCCTTCTAACGAGGTCCCCCACCATGCTCGCACGCCGCCTCCTCGCCCTTGTGCTCCTTCTCGCCGGTCTCGCCGCACAAGCCGCGCCGCTCCGGCCGCAAGAGGTACCACCGGCACTGGAGCCTTGGCGGGCATGGGCGCTGTATGGCGAGGAACAGCGCCAATGCCCCTTCCTGTACAGCGACGCCACGCAGCGGCGCTGCGCCTGGCCGACCGCACTGAAGCTCGATCTCGCCACCGACGGCGGCTCGTTCCAGCAGACCTGGCGCACCCATACGGAGACCTGGATTGGACTGCCGGGTGGTGGCGCCCAGTGGCCCCAGGATGTGAGCGTCGATGGGGCGCCCGCGTTAGTTACCGCACGCCAGGAAAGTCCGGCGATTCAGGTAGGCCCCGGTGTGCACACCTTCAGGGGGTTCTTCGCATGGAATGACTTGCCGGAGGCCTTGCGTCTGCCGTCGGACCTGGCGCTCGTAGAGCTGCGGATCAATGGCGAGGACGTGCCATTTCCCGACATCGACGCCGCTGGCCAGCTCTGGCTGAGCGGGCGCGAGCGGCGCTCGCCCGACGAGGTGGTGGACGCGCTGAAGCTGTCGGTCACAC
>WUUC01214751.1_pt1 | contig 14412 bp, 1 predicted proteins | sample 6278441 | NCBI WGS metagenome assembly WUUC01 (sample SAMN13675441, study PRJNA597444) | soil metagenome | isolation source: soil | place: USA: Washington | collected 2017-10
ACGAGGCTGCTCGCGGTCGCGTACGGCAACGGCGGGGGGCTGCTGAAGTTCGGGGGCGACGCCCTGCTGCTGCTGTTCACCGGTGACGAGCACCCGGCGAAGGGCGCCCGAGCGGCGGTCGGCATGCGCCGCGCGCTCCGTGAGATCGGCCGCCTCGACACCTCGGGCGGCCGCGTGCAGCTGCGGATGTCCGTCGGGGTGCACTCGGGCACGTTCCACCTGTTCCTCGTGGGCGACTCGCACCGCGAGTTCATGATCACGGGCCCTGGCGCCACGCAGACGGCCACGATGGAGGGCGCGGCTGCGGCGGGGCAGATCCTCCTCAGCCCGTCGACCGCGGCGGCGCTGCCGCCGCGGTCGATCGGTGCCGCGTCCGGGCCCGGGTTCCTCCTGCGGGGCGATCCCGGCGGGCTGACGACCGAACCGGCGCAGCCCGAGGTGGCGGTCCCCGGCGAGCTGATCGAGCGCTGCATCTCGCGCGCCACGCGTGAGCACCTGTTGTTCGGGACCGGCGAGCCAGAGCACCGGCGTGTGGTCGTCGGCTTCCTGCACTTCGACGGCACCGACGCGATGATCGAACGTGACGGCGCGGCCGCCTTCGCCCTCGCCCTCGACGAGCTGGTGCGCGACGTGCAGGCGGCCGTCGACGATCAGGGCGTGTGCTTCCTCGGCACCGACGTCGATCGTGACGGCGGCAAGATCATCCTCACGGCGGGGGCGCCGATCAGCACCGAGAACGACGAGGAGCGGATGCTGATCGCCGCCCGCCGGATCATCGAGGGCGACCGCCGCATCGCCACCCGGATCGGCGTCAACCGCGGCTACGTCTTCGCGGGTGACATCGGCCCGACGTACCGCCGCACGTACACGATCATGGGCGACGCCGTGAACCTCGCGGCACGGGTCATGGCCAGGGCGGAGCCCGGCCAGGTCCTCGCCACGACGAAGGTCCTGGAGCGGTCGAAGGTGACCTTCGGAACCGTTGCCCTCGAGCCGTTCATGGTGAAGGGCAAGTCGAGGCCGGTCCAGGCCTTCGAGGTGGGCGCCGTCGAGGGCGTGGGCCGCGACCTGCCGGCGGTCGTCGAGGAGGACCGCCCCCCGTTCGTCGGACGCGAGCGCGAGATGCTCGTGCTGGACGAGGCGCTCGAAGCCGCGCGCCGGGGATCCGGGCGCCTCGTGGAGGTGGTGGGCGAGCCCGGCATCGGCAAGTCGCGCCTCCTCGAGGAGCTTCGCGCGATGGCCGATCGGTGCTCGCTCTGGTCAACGGCATGCGACCTGTACCAGTCGGCGACGCCGTACTTCGCGTTCCGCCGCCCTCTGCGCCAGCTCGTGGGCATCGACGACGACGCCGAGGAGCGGCAGGTGGAGCTTCTTCGCCGCTTCGTGCGCGAACGCGTTCCGGCCCTGGAGCCGCGCCTGCCGCTGCTGGCCGTTCCGTTCGGACTGGAGCTCCCCGACACCGTGGAGACCGCGCGCCTGACCGATGAACGGTTCCGCAAGGAGCAGGTTGAGGAGGTCACGGCGGCGTTCCTGCGGCGGTTCCTGCTCCGTCCCGCGCTCGTCACGATCGAGGACGTCCACTGGATGGACGAGTCCTCGACCGAGCTGCTGCGTCGGCTCGCCCGGGAGGTCGGTGGTCTTCCCTGGCTCGTCGTCGTGACGCGCCGGGACGTCGACTCGGGGTTCACCGCCGAGCAGCTCGCGTCGACGTCGACGCTTCGGCCCGAGCCGCTGGACGCGGCCGCCGCCGCCGCCATGGTCAGCGAGGCCACCGACGAGCGACCGCTCGCGCCGCACGAGATGGCCACGCTCGCCCAGCGCTCCGGTGGGAACCCGCTGTTCCTGAAGGAGCTGATCGCCGCCGCGAGGACCGCCGGCAGTCTCGAGGACCTGCCGGATTCCGTCGAGGACGTCATCACCGCGCAGATCGACCAGCTGCGGCCCCGCGACCGGACACTGCTGCGGTACGCGTCGGTGCTGGGTCCCTCGTTCCCGGACCGGCTGGCGTACTCGGTGCTCTCCGGCGAGGTTGCGGACATCGGCCCGCATTCGTGGCGGTACCTGAGCGCCTTCGTCACGCGCGATCCCGCGGGGACGATCCGGTTCACGCATGCGCTCGTGCGCGACGCCGCGTACGAAGGTCTGTCCTTCCGGCGCCGGCGTGCGCTGCACGCGGCGGTGGGGGACATCCTGGAGCGCGAAGCTCCCGATCCCGGCGATCAGGCGGAGCTGCTCTCGATGCACTTCTTCCACTCCGATCAGCCCGACAAGGCGTGGCGGTATTCGCTGTTGGCGGCGGAGCGCGCCCGCTCGATGTACGCCAACTACGACGCCGCCGAGTTCTACGAGCAGGCGATCGAGTCCGGCCGCCGGATCGGCGTCGACGCGCCCGAGCTCGCGCGCATCTTCGAATCGCTCGGCGACGTCCGCGATAAGGCCGGCGTCTACCGTCGGGCAACGGCCGCGTACGCGGCCGCACGGCGGCTCGTGGGCGACGACCGGCTCGCGCTGGCCGAGCTGATCCGGAAGGAGGCGGTCGCGCGGGAGCGCCTCGGTGCGCACACGCAGGCGCTTCGGTGGTATCGCCGCGGGATGACGCTGGTCGAGGGGGATCCCCACCCCGCGGCGCAGCGTCTGCTCGCCCGCCTGAGCGTCGGGTACGCGTCGATCCTGGGCGGGCGCACGCGCGGCCGCGAGGCGCTGCGGTGGGGCGAGGAGGCGATGCGCCTGGCCGAGTCGTGCGGTGCCCGGGACGTCGTGGCCGAGGCCGCGCTGACCCTCGACTGGACCTACCACGCGCTGGGACGGCCACAGGACTTTCCCTATCCCGGGGTGGCGCTGCGCATCTTCGAGGAGAGCGGCGACCTCACCGGTGTGTACCGCGAGACGACGAACCTCGGCGTGTACGCCTACCTCGAGGGCCGCTGGGACGACGCCCGCCACCTGTGGGAGCGGGGACGGCAGGCGTGCGAGCAGATGGGAGACCTGGTCCACGCCGCGACCGGCAGCAACAACATCGCCGAGATCCTGTCCGATCAGGGCCGTCTCGCCGAGGCCGAGACGATGTTCGGCGAGGCGCTGCAGATCTGGCGGGCCGCCGGGTACCGGGAGGGGGTCGCGTACGCGCTCGGCAACCTCGGTCGCGTCGCGGCTCGGGCCTGCCGGCACCGCGAGGCCGCCGAGCAGCTCGAGGCGGCTCGCGCGCTGCTGCTGGAGATCGGCGAGGAGCGGGCGGCCGTGGAGATCGACGCGCGGATCGCGGAGAACCTCGTGCTGTCCGGCGAGACGACGGCCGCGGAGGCGCTGATCGACGAGACGCTGCGGCGGTTGGAGAAGGTGGGCGGCTGGGCGACGGTCGCCACGATGCTCACCCGGCTGCGCGCCTACACGCTGGCGCAGCGCGGCGATCTCGAGGCCGCGCGCTCTACCGCGCACGAGGCGCTCGCGATCGGCCGTGGCGGCAAGGCGAGCTACGAGGTCGCGTTGACGCTCGAGGCGCTGGCGCGGATCGACGACCTGCGCGATGGTCCGGGCGTCGGCGAGTACGCCGAGGAGTCGCGGCGGCTGCTGGCCGAGCTCGGCGTGGTCGCGACGCCGGACGTGCCCCTGGCCCGGGGGAGGCAGCGGCGCCCGTCCGCGACTACTTGAACCTGAACACGGCGTACTGGTACCAGCGTGTCGGATCCGGGTTCGACAGCCCGCTCTGACGAAGACGAACGGTCATCGTCGTGCAGGTTCCCTTCGCCGTCTTGGGGCTCCAGTTGTACTGCCAGGCGCCGCCGCCCTGGTTCTGCAGCGCCGAGCCGCCCCGCACATCCTCCGAGGCCACCGAGAAGTCGGGGTTGGATGCCGAGCACGCCGTGGACGTCGCGGGGATGGTCTTGCTCGCCGTGATCTCCTTGAACGTCGTGGGGCTGGTCTGTCCGACCAGGTTGAAGTCGGTGATCTTCCACTTCGTCGGCACCGCAGCGCCCGCGTTCCGCGGGTTCACGATGCTCATGTCCACGGGCAGGTAGAACCCCGAGAACTTGTAGATCACCTCGTACGAGCAGAGCTTCGTGCGGGTGTTCCCGAGGTTGTCGGCGGCCGTGAACGTGACGGGATACGTGCCGACGGCATTCGCGGGGACGGTCTGGATGGAGTTGCTCGCGACGCCCGAGCCGTGGACGCCGGGGAAGATCAGGTCGTCGACGGCGCCGATCGACAGCGTCCGGAGTCCGGCCGGGCTGTTGAGGTAGACGGCGCCGACGGGCGGCGGCACGACCGCGGCGTTGTCGCCGTGGGCCGACGCCGTGGTTCCGTCCACGCCGCGGACGACGGTGTAGGTGGCGATCTGCCCGGCGCCGACGGTCCGGTGCACCACGGTCATACGCTCCCCCTCGACCGTCACGTCGAAGGGCACGCTGCTCGGACCGAACCGTCCCTCGACCACGCTCATGCTCGTGCCGGTGGCGGTGAGCGCGGTGTTGACGACGCCGGCGGCCTCGCCGGCCCAGTAGATCTTCGCCGAGGTGGTATGGCCGCCCGCGACGGTGCCGTTCGCGCCTCTGGCGACCGTGTAGGTGGACACGCCGCCGGACGTCGGGGTCGTCCGAGCCGTCACCCGCATCTGCTCGTTGCCGGCGACGATCGTGAACGGAAGGGCCGGCGCACCGAAGCGCTCCTCCTTGACCTGGATCGTGGTCTGGGTGGCGTTGATGGCCGCGTTCGGCGTGCCGAGCAGGTCCTGCCGCGCGAGCAGGTTCCACGCGATCTCGGATCCGGCGCCGTGGCCGCCGAGGCTCGTCGAGCCCTGCGCCCGCGCCACCGTGTAGGTGTACTGCGAGGTGGTGCCGGCGATCAGCACGCGCTTCGTGACCTTCATCAACTCGTTGTCGATCTTGATCACGAATGGCACGCGCGGCGGGGTGGCCTCCTCGTTGACGTTGAAGCTCGTGCCCGTGCCGGTGCCGCTCGCCGACAGCACCGTGGCGCTGCGCTGCAGCGGGACGGTGGGGCACATGCCGAAGATCGGCGCCGTGTTGTCCAGCGTGATCCCGCTCAGCGGACCGCTGCTCCCGTTGCCGGCGACCCCGGTGTTGTGGTTGCCCACGTGATCGTCGGCGGTGCCCTTCACCACGTACGGCCCGTCGGGGGTCGTACCCGGCAGCGTGTAGGTGTGGCTGGGGGAGGTGCACGCGGCCGGGTTCGGGACGGTGGCGACCGTGCCCGGCGCCATCGTGCCACCGGCCGCCAGAGACGTGAGACAGGTCGCCACGCCGCTTCCCGGGCCACTGACCGACGCCGGGTCGGCCGTGGCCGTGTTCAGGTTCGTGGCCGACGTCACGAACGTCGTTGCGCCCGAGACGTACGTCGGTGAGCTGGTCGCCGGCAGGGCGACGCTGACGGTGGGCTCGGTGTTGTCAAGCCGCACCGTCTGGCTCGCGGAGCCCTCGTTGTCCAGCCGGTCGGTCGCGGTCGTGTCGAACCGGTACGTCCCGTCGGGTCCCGCCGCGTGGTAGGGCTGTGCGCTCGCGAGGGGATCGCATCCCGCGTCTGCCGCCGCCGGCGCCGGGCCCGCCGAGGGGATCGGACCCGTCATCGTCGTGCTGCAGGTCGCGACCCCGCTGCCCGCCACGTCGTCCGCGGGCGGGTCCACGATCGTCATCGTGATGTCGGTGATCGTGCGGACGTAGGGCTGCGGGTCCGAGGCCGGGTGCCGCGGGCTCCCGACGGTCGGCGTCACGGTCGGGGGCGTGGTGTCCCGCGTGACCGTGATGACCTCGTCCTTCGTCACGGTGTGGCCGGCGTTGTCCGTCGCCACGGTCCGGAACCGGTACCGGCCGTCCTGGTCGCCGAGCGTCACGGGGTTGCTGCCCTCGTCGCACGGGAACGACGTGCCCGACGTGGCGCCCGGCGGGAAGAAGCGCTCGATCGTGCAGTCCGCCACCCCGCTGGACGCGTCGGTGACGACGATGCCGATCGAGGTCCCCGGCGTCACGTACGGGGCTCCCGGCCCGGTTCCGGAGTTCGGCACGCCGATCTGGTACTGGATGTCCGGCGGCAGGCCGTCGATCGGCACGACGACCGTGCCGGTGCGGCCGCCCGTCATGTAGTCCACGCGGTGCACACCGTCGGCGTTGCCGGTCGCGGGGACGTCCACTCGCGCGGTGGTGCCCGAGAAGGTCGGAGTGAAGGTCTTGAACGCGCCGAAGTCGACCTGCGCCTGGATCCCGGAGAAGCTGCGCTGCACGATCTCGACGTCGACGGGACCTGTGTAGAAGCCGCTGCCGGCATCGAGCTGCGTCCCGGCGTCGGGGATGATCCGGGTGGTGACGCCCGGAGGCGGCGTCACGGAGACGGTCTGCAGGGCGACGGTGGCGCCCTTGAGCACGTCGAAGCCGACGTTGCCGCTGTCGTCCACGACCTCGCCGAAGAACTCGGCGACGCCGTTCGAACCCACCTGCACGGTCGCGGAGTACACGCCGGGCGACGTGGGCAGCAGACGCACGAGTTGGAAGTCGTCGGCGTTCGGCCCACCACCCGGCCGGTACATCACGTAGGCCGCCGTGACGTCGGACGCGAGCGACCGGATCGTGAAGGTGGCGTAGCCGTTGCCGATGAGCTGGCCGGACGCGGTCACGTCCGGCGCCGTGAAGTCCGGATCGGTGCGCGTGCTGTAGAGCGCCCGGGCCGTCTCCGACGTGTGGATCCGCTGGGTGCCGACGTCCTCGCCCGTCGCGGTGAACCGGCCGCCGTTCAGCACGAGGTAGTCGTTGCCCTGCACCGTCGTGATGGTGGAGTGTGCCGTCGGGAACACGCCTGACTGGACGATCGGCTCGGTGCCCGTGCCCGGGGAGCCGTCCAGCAGCAGCCGTGAGATCACGGGGTCGAAGTTCGGGAAGTCCTGCACCGACAGCTGGGTGATCAGCGCCCCGTGCAGCCGCAGTCCGGGCTGGGTGAGGAAGAACGGGTTGCTGGCCGGCTGGATCGGCTGCCCCGGGACCACCTGCGCGTTCGGCCCCACGAAGAACTCGCCGTCGGGGCCGCCGCCGCGACGGTCGTCCGTCGGGTGGACGAAGAAGTCGTCGTTGGAGTTCGGTCGCGGCAACCGCAGGACCGACGACGACAGGCCGGTGGCCGTGTCCACGACGACGGGCGGCGCGTTGTTGGCGTTCGTGTTGCCCGTGCCGGTGATCTCGTAGAACGGCAGGCCGTACAGGGTCGACTGCTCCAGCGACTTCACGTCGTAGGGCGACGACGTCACGAGCTGGCTCCAGTACGCGCCCTTCGCCTCGACGATCGCGCGGCCGATCGTGGCGGAGCCATCGAGGTTGTCCGCGAAGAGCTTCATCAGCTTCTCGGAGAACGCGAGCCGCGTCGTGTCGCCGTAGCCGAACCCGAAGTTGCCCACCATCGATCCCCGCCGCGATGCCAGCGCCTGCGGGAAGTCGAACTCGTCGGGAGCCGGGAGATAGGAGTCGGGCACGTTGACGCCCGCGTTGCAGCCGATCGTGAACAGCAGCGAGCCGTCGGGGATCGCTGTCCCGTCGGTGGCGTTGCGGGAGATGCCGGCGATGTCGTCGGTCGTCACCACGTCCACGCCGTTGCCCGCCAGCGTCGAGATGTGGTTGGCGTGGCCGCTGATCGCGATGACGCCCGGCGGCGTGAAGTCCTGAGCGCCACCGCGGGTGCACCCGGAGGAGGCGTCGCTGCCGTCGAGGCGGCAGAGCATCCGCGCCCTGTTCCAGCCGGGCTCAGCGGTCCACGGGGCCGACGCGGACGTCAGGAGGGCCTTGGTGGAGTACGGGTTCGCGGCCTGCTCGTCGTTCAGCGCGTCGGTCTGATCCTTGAACGTGTCGGCGATCTGCTGGCCGACGTCGCTCGCGAAGTCCGCGCCGGTGGACAGGCGGGTCGTGGGGTCGAGCGTCCCGTCCACGGCGACGTACTGCTGGATCTGTCCGTGCATCTCGTCGGGCGTCTCGACGAGCCGCCCGAGCGCCGTATCGGGGACGTACGCGATGTTGCCCAGGAAGCTGATCGGCGCGAGCGTCGTGCCGAACGGGTCGTCCGACAGGATGTAGCCGCGGGAGAACGCCTTCGAGATCGGGTTCGGGCCACCTGGCGAGTGGATGTTCGGGGCGTAGGCGACCTGGTTGCCGAGCGTCGTGAGGTCGCGGAGCCGCGCGAACGGGACCACGTCGTCGTCGCCCACGATCACGACGTTGTCCGGGCGCACCCGCGGGCCGACCGCCGGTGTCTCCACGTCGCGGATCAGCGTGTTGATCGCGCTGACGACCTGGTTCGCTTCGGTCGGGGAGCAGGGGTCGCTCGCCAGGTCCGCGTACTCTGCGGCGACCATGGCGCTGGTCTCGACGGGCAGGATGTAGCCGTTCACCTCGGGCCGCTGCGCCAGCGCCTGCAGGTCGTCGAGGATCTGCTTCTCGGCGATCGAGGCGGGCTGCGTCGACGTGAAGTCGTAGCCGTAGAGATCGCCCAGCCGGTCCGCGTTCAGCACGAACAGTGTGGTGGCGCCGCTCGGCACCTCGTCGCCGGCGTCGATCACGCGGGAGTACTGCGCGGTGGTCGGCGTGCGCCCGTGCTGCTGCGCGTCGGCCGCGTACTGCAGGTCCGGCCCGACGCAGCCGGCCGTGACGTCGACCTGCTCCACCGTGTGCGACAGCACGTACGGGTGGTCGCCGGTCGTGCCCGCGAAGTGACTGACCTGCACCAGGATCCCGTCGGCCACGTCGGATTCCTGCACGGTGGTGCACGCGATCTCGGGGTAGTCCGAGCGGTTCGTGGAGAAGCCGCGCACCGCGCGGCCGTTGCCGTCCACGTGCGGCACGCCCTCGAGGCCCTGACTGTTCAGGACGTAGCCCGCGGGCAGGCAGCCCTCCTGGTCCCCGAGCGGACGGCCCTGGAGGGGGCGCCCCTGCAGCGGCGCCGCGGCCAGGTTCTCCTCGGCGGATCCGTAGATCACGAGGTCGTTGTCGAGGCCGGCGGTCTGGGGGTCGTTGCCGTTGCTGAGCACCACCGTCACGAGCGCACCGACGTCGGACGGCGTCACGGGGATGCGGTAGTAGTTCACGTCCGACGGCGAGGCGAACTGCCCGAGCACGAGGTCGTTCGGGCCGATGCTCTGCGGGTGATCTGCGTCGGGCCCGGCCTCGCTCTCGGTGAGCGTGATGGGCTCCGGATCGAGCGACCGCAGGGTGTCGTTGGCGCCGGTGGTGATCGACGCGGATGCCCCGAACACACCGGTGGCCGGCGCCGGCTGCGCCAGGAAGTCCAGCACCACGTGCGTCGTGCCGGTGGTCTGCGTGTCGCAGACGGTCGCGTTGTCGGGGAGGTCCCAGCGCAGCACGTTCCCGTCGGTCTGCGGGTTGCCGGCCGGGACGGTCGCGGCCGATCCCGTCGGTCCGATGTGGAACTCTCCGGTGCCACGAACGAAACCGAACCGCGCGCTGGGAAGCGCGAACGCGATCGACGTGTCGGCGGGCGTCGGGCAGTTCACGTCGAAGGCGGCCGAGTACGGGATCGCGCCCGAGGACGTGGCCGGAGCGGCGTCGAGGAGCTGGTTCGTCGAGAGCAGGACGTACGGGAAGTCCTGTGGCGCGATGGCCCCGAGCAGCAACTGCTCTGTGGTCAAGTCGCCGATCAGGTCGGCCGCGGTGGCTGTCCCGCCGCCGTTCGTCGCCCCGCCGGTGAGGAACTTCGTGAAGGTCGCGGTTCGCAGGAGCACGTAGTCGTTGGTCGCGATCATCTCGTCGTACGCGTCCCCGAGGGTGTGACCGCCGGTGCACGTGATCAGCCCGCAGTCGACGATGCCCGTCGGCACGTCGGCCAGCGGCAGGTCGCCGAGGGTCGTGTTCCCGGTGCCGAGCGGGATCGCGGACGGATCGAGCCCGAGGATCCCGTAGCTGTACAGCAGCGAGTTCGTCGCGGTGAGGGAGAAGTCGCGGACGCGCAGCGTCTCCCACGGCACGACCGTGAGCGGACAGCGCGCGAGCGCCAGGTCCACCAGTGTCTGGTTCGTGTTCGAGACGTCGATCGTGGTGGCGCAGACCGGCGCCATCGTCTCGAGCCAGCCGCCGGGGCCGGTCCAGCTGCCGACGGGCGCGAACGCCGTCAGCGGAGCGGAGCCAGCAAGCTCGGCGATCGGCGGCAGGTTCCCGAGGGCGGTCTGCGACAGGTCGAAGCGATCGAGCGTGATGTCGCGGACGCGGTTCCAGACGGTGGTGTTCGAGATGACCTCGTTGAGGTCGACCTCCTGCGGCGGGAGGTTCGCGAGCGACGTGCCGGTCAGCTGCGCGGGCCATCCGCCGGCGACGTCGAGCCCGATCTCGGTGATCAGCGGCGGCGAGGCGATCTGGTGGTTCACCAGCGACTCGAACGACGCGAACGAGAAGGCCGACGGCGGCGGCTCGGTCAGGAAGCGACCCTGCAGCGGCCTGCCCTGGAGGGGACGTCCCTGCAGCGGCCTGCCTTGCAGCGGACGGCCCTGCAGCGGCCTGCCCTGGAGCGGACGGCCCTGCAGCGGCGCGGCCAGCGGGCCGGCGGCGCCCGACAGGATCGCCGGGTCCAGGTCCACGGCGGCGAAGTCGAGCGAGCGCTGATCGAGGGGCGAGTACCCCGCCGCGAACGTGTCGTCGGGGCCGTGGGAGACCTCCAGATCCTGGATGCCCGGCGTCGGCGTGGCGAGCAGGACCGTGACCTTGTCGTCGTCGTCGTGGGGCACGATCAGGTCGGGCGTGCCGTCGCCGTCGAGGTCGCCCTTCGCGATCGAGGTGGAGACGCGGTATTGGAGGGTCGCGCTCGGCCCCGAGCCGAAGCTGCCGTCACCGGCGCCACGGCGCTGGACCAGATCGGGGCCGGTCAGCGGATCGGTGGACCCGGTGGCGGCCTCGACGTCGACCCGGCCGTCACCGTTGAAGTCCCCCGTCACCGCCGAGAAGGCCGCCGTGTCGACGGCCTCCGCCGCCTCCCCGAACGTGCCGTCGCCGGCGTTGAGCAGGACGCGCGCGCTGCCGGAGACGACGAGGTCGGGGGCGTTGTCCTCGTTCACGTCCGCCAGCGACGGGTTCGGACTAGGCGAGGTCGAGCCGGTCGGGTACGAGACGCCGCCCGCGAAGTTGCCGCCGCCCTGGTTGAGGAAGACCAGCGCGACCGTCCCGCCGGTCACCACGACGTCGGGAAGGGAGTCCTCGTCGAGCTGCCCGACCTCGATGCCGTAGCGTCCGCCGCCGGTGCCGGATGCGTCGGCGGTGGGGAACGTGCCGTTGCCGTTGCCCAACGACACGGACAGGTCGGCGCCGACCGTGTCGGCCGCGAGCAGGTCGAGGTCCCCATCGTCGTTCACGTCCGCGAGCGCGATGCTCGCCGGACCGTTCGCGACATCGATCGCCACGGGGGCGTCGAACGTCCCGTCACCGTTGCCGGTCGCGAGCTGCAGCGTGCCGCACGTGCTGCCCGACGGACAGACCTCGGTGTTCGCGATCAGGTCCAGGTCGCCGTCGTTGTCGACGTCGCCGGCCGCCATCCACCGTGGGGTGCCGGCGAGCTCGATCTCGGCCGCCGGATCGAGCTCCCCGCCGCCGCTTCCGGACAGGAACGATGCGTTCCCACCGGCGTGGGAGACCACGACGTCGTCGTTCTCGTCCCCGTCGAAGTCGCCGGTGACGACGCTGTGCGCGCCGGTCCCCGCCAGCTCGTAGCTGCGCGCCGGTGCGAAGCCGGGACCGGCGTCGGTGAGCTGGACCTCGTCGTCGTCGCTGTTGTTGCCGATGTCGGGGTCGCCGGTCGACGAGCTCACCGTGAGGGAGACCGGGCTCGGGTCGGGGGTCGTGGAGGTTCGGAAGCCGACGGTGACGACGCCGGATGCACCGGTCGCGAGGTCGCCGAGGTCGCACGTGACGTCGTTGGCCTCGCCGGGCTCGCCGCACGTCACACCACCCTCAGGGTCGGTCGTGATCCGGTCGACGTTCCCCAGGTCGATCACGAGCTCGGCGGCGGCGGCAGTGTCCGGCCCATGGTTGGCGTACTCCGCGAAGAAACCGGCGCGCTGGCCGGCGGTGACCGGTGAGTCGATCTCCGCGATCGACACGGTGAGGTCGGCCGTGCCGCCGGCCGGCGTGGCGAGGCACGTCGAGAACTCCGACGTGTTCCCGCTCGTGTCGGTGGCGGTCGCGGTGTAGAACTCGCCGGACGTAACGGCCCCGGCCGCGGAGATCGTGAACGCTGCGTCGCCGCCAGGACCCGAGCTGATGACGTCGGACGCGACGTGCGTCGTTCCCTCGCCGGACCCGCTGAGGTCGCAGCCGGCGCTCCGGTAGACGTCGACGACGAGGTCGACGTTCGCCTGGGTGTCCAGCGATCCTGAGTAGTCGACGTCGGTGCCGTTCTGGACGACGTCGATCAGCGTCGGCGTGTTCAGCAGGTCGTTGGCGCCGCCGTCGCCGTCGCCGGCGTCGTTCGGCGTGACGCCGCTCGAGGGATCTCCCGCCTCGATCAGGTCGATCCCGAGCCCGCCGTTGTCGTGGATCTCGTTGCCCCGGATCCGCACGAGCCGGGACGTCGCGGCCACGGCGACGCCGTCGTCCCCGTTGTTCGCGATCACGTTGCCGTTGCCGAGCGTGCCGATGCGGTTCAGATCGGTCATGGGGCCCGTCACCTCGACGCCGGCGCCGCCGTTCCCGAGGTCGCGGGTGCCGGTGCGGTCCGTGCCGATGAAGTTGCCGACGATGTCGTTGTTGCTGGCCTCGCTCCCGCCCGCCGACGTCGAGGACTGGATCAGGATGCCGCTGTCCTGGGCGCCGCCGATCACGTTGTCGTCGATGGTGGTGTTCGACACCGCCTGGGCCGCGAAGTTGCCGCCCTGGAGACGGACACCCGCAGCCGTGAGGCCGAGGCCCGCGTCCTGGCCGGCGTTCACGCCGACCGAGTTGCCCCGGATCGTCGTTCCGGAGGTCCCCAGCACGTAGATGCCGGCGTTGACGCCTCCAGTGATCACGTTGCCGCTGCCGGGCGGGGCTCCGCCCACCGTCGTGCCGGTCCCGGCCAGGTTGAACAGGATGCCCTGCTGCGTGTTCTCGACGGCGCCGATCCCGGCGGCGTTCGTCCCGATGTAGTTCCCTGCGATGACGGCGTTCGTCGCGTTGGCACTGGTGACGTTGACGCCTGAATGCGCGTTGCCCGAGATGACGTTGCGGGCTCCCGCCGACGTACCACCGATCGTGACGCCGCTCTGCTCGACGGTGACGCCGTACTTCTGGCCGAGCGCCGTGACGCCGTTCGCCGTGATGCCGATGTAGTTGCCCTGGATGGTCGAACCGCCGAGGCCGCCGTTCACGAGGATGCCGCTGCCGCCGTTCGTGTCGGCAGTGCCGTTGCCGGAGATCACGTTGCGGTCGGCCGCGGTCGTCCCACCGATCGTCGCCGAGCGACCGCTCACGAGGATGCCGTTGTCCGCGGGGGTGAGCCGCGCGTTGCCGAGGTCGTTCGTGCCGTCCGTGCCGATGTAGTTGCCCGCGATCGTCACGCCCGGCGGCAACGTCCCGCCGTTGGAGACCCTGATGCCGTGCGATGGGAAGTTCGTGATGATCAGGCCCCGGACGGCGACGGTGCCGAGCTGCGACTGGATGTCGAGACCGACCTCGTTCGCACCCGTCAGGGCCGAGCCGTCGATCCGGATGATGGGGGCGTCCACGAAGCCGGGCTGCGTGGTTCCGTCGATCGTCAGGCCGCCGTCGCCGATGACGGGGAGCGGCGACGTGAGGCTGATCGTCTGCGCACCGGTGAGGACCGAGAAATCGATCGTGTCCGCCCCTGCCAGGGCGTTGGACTCCTGGATCGCGGCACGGAGCGTGCATGTCGTGGTCCCGTCGTCGCAGGTGCCATCGCCCGGGGTCGCGTCGGCCGTGTCTGCGGTCGTTCGCACCGTGAACGGGCCGGCGGCCAGCGCCGGCGTCGCGGCGAGGGTCGGAAGGAGGTTGCCCAGAAGGATAACGAGCAGGAGCGGGCGCAGGACGCGTCGGGAGCGGGTCGTCATCTCGGGGGCCTCAGGTTTCGGTCGGTGCGCGACGGGGTACGGCGAACGGCCTACATTCCCCTGCAGAGCCGTTGCCTGTCAATGCTGCAGGCCTTGGCCGAGGTGCCGTTCAGCCTCCCCCGTGCGCTTGACGCGCGGGGTCCGGTCGTGCGTTGGTGCGCGCCGAGCCCCCGCCGCCGCGCAGCCGGGCGCAATCCCCGCTAGCCTGAGCCGCGTAGTCTCTCCGTCGCCGCTCGGGAGGGGATCGATGATGAAGGCTCGTTGGACCCGCTACGCCGTCACCTCGTTCGCGCTCGTCGCCCTGATCATGGGTCCGATGGGCGCCGCCCACGCCGTCGTGGCCGCGACGATCCGCGGCTCCGGCAGCGACTGGCGACCGGCCC
>WUUC01025790.1_pt1 | contig 14410 bp, 8 predicted proteins | sample 6278441 | NCBI WGS metagenome assembly WUUC01 (sample SAMN13675441, study PRJNA597444) | soil metagenome | isolation source: soil | place: USA: Washington | collected 2017-10
GCCACGCTGAACGCGGGGTCACAAAGCAGGAGCGGCCGGCACCAAGGAGGTGCCGGCCGCTCTCACGCGACGAGGCGGGCGATCAGGTGCAGCCCGGGCCGCGCATCGCGGGGTCGCTCTGCAGCGAGCGCGCCAGGCATTCCGCCTGGGGGACGGGCAGCTGCGGCACGACGACGTGTGTCGCCAGATCGACCGTGAGCTGGTTGAGCCGACCGAAGCGCCGCATGTCGACCCAGCGGTGCCCCTCCAGCATCAGCGACCAGCGCCGGTTGTACAGCAGCTCGTCGATGAACGCCGACTCCGAGGCGATGTCGGTCAGCGCGATCGGCGCGAGTCCGCCCGACCGCGTGCGGATCGTGTTGATGTCCTCCAGAGCGCCGACCACGTCCCCCGTGAAGTACCGCGCCTCGGCACGCAGGAGGATCAGCTCCTCGTTCCTGATGAACGGTACGCGCGACTCGCGGGTCGCGTACACGAGGTGGTCGAAGTTCGTCGGGACGCCGAGCGACGCCGTCGAGGGGCGGCGGGCCGTTGCGAGCCGCGTAATCTTGGCCGCGAACCGGTTATCCGGCGAGCCGTCGGCCTTGAGCGCGACGCCACTGTCAGATTTGGCGTGCGCCGAGACCGCAGTCGTGGCGGCATTCGAGATGCCGTTGGCGACCTCGCCGGCCGAGGCCGAGTAGGTACGGTACACGCCGGCGTCGAGCGCGCCGGTCGGACTGATGAACGACTGGCTCAGGTTCTGGAGCACGAGGTTGTAGCAGGTCGCGCTGCGCGCCGCGCCACACCCGGCCACGCCGAGCGAGGCGCGGTAGGCGTTGATGCGCGCGGCGAGCGCGCGGTTGAACTGCGCGAACGTCGCCGGGGTCGTGAACCCCGTGAAGCCGGACGGCAGCGCGAAGGGGAACGCCGTACCTGCCTGGCCGAGCTCTGTCTGCGCCTGGTTCAGCCGGCCGATGATGCGGTTGTACACCGAATCCCGGGAGACGAACGGGGAGAGCTCCGTCGGCTCGACGGTGATCTCGACGGGCGCGCCAAGGTTGTGGCGCGTCGCGATGACGTACGACAGCTCGAGCCCCTCGATCGTGTGCGAGAAGCCCCGTACGCCGTTCTTCTGCGCCGGCGAGAAGATCTCGTCCGGCGTCTCCTCGGCGACGCGTAACAGATTGAAGTTGTCGCGGAGGACGTTGTAGAAGCCGGACCAGTTCGAGACGCCGCCGAAGCTGGTCTGGTTGTTGACGTCGGTCGTCAGGTAGCCGGACGTGTTCCGGCCCTCGGTCGGCGTGTAATTGTACGCCTCGCGGCCGAGGATCCCGACGTCGCGAACGAACGTCGTCGCGAAGGTGCGGTCGTCGCGGAGCACGCCGCTCGCGAGCAGCGGCACCGCCGTCGCCGGATCGCTCTGGATCGACCCGGGCGTCGGGTTCTGGAAGTTCGGGACGTTGAGACGGTCGGCGTTGCACGCCGTTACGGTCAGGAGCCCCGCCGTCGCCAACAGCCCCCTTGTGAGGATCAGCCTCATTCCGAATGCCCTCGAGAGAAGGTCTGGAAGTCGCATGGAAGTCACGCCACTCAGAATCCGACGTCGACGCCGAGGAACCAGCTGCGGGTCGGCGGGAAGGGCGCGAGGTCGACGAAGCGGACGACGTTCTGGTTGCCGAAGTTGTTGACCTCGGGATCGAAGCTCCAATAGTCCGACCAGATGGCGAGGTTCCGGCCCGAAAGCGACAGCCGCATGTCGTTCAGGCGGGACGAGATCCGGTTGGCGAAGCGCTGCGGCACGGCGTACGACAACGTGATCTCGCGCAGCTTCACATACGACCCGTCCTGGATGTACACGCCGGCGTTGGCACCGCCGTTCCACGTCTCGTAGCGCTGCTCGCCGAGGGTCGTGAAGCGCGAATCGGTCGCTGGCTGGTCGTAGTCGTACGAGTTGCCGCCCTCGTCGAACAGGCTCTGCGTCATGTTCGAGACGAAGCCGCCCTTCCGCCAATCGAGGAGCGTGTTGAGGGTGAAGCCCTTCCAGGTGAGATCGTTCGAGAACGACATCTGGAAGTCGGGGTTCGCGTCGGCGAGCGCCGTGTCGACGACGCTCGAGTCCGGGCGGTACTTGTTGCCCCAGATCAGTGTCGTCTTCTGACCGCGCGCGATGCGGCCGCGCCCGTACTGGGCACCGAAGCCGGAGCTGGCGACCACGAAGTCGGCGACTTCCGTGGGCAGCGAGACGATCTTCGAGTCGAAGGTGAAGAACTGGGTCCGTGACGTCCACGTGGCGCCGCGGGTGCGGACGGGCGTCAGGCTGAGCGCGAGCTCGATGCCGTTCGTCTTCATGCGACCGCCGTTGATGAAGCGGTTCGTGAAGCCGCTCGTCGGCGCGAGGGGTGCGGTGAGGAGCAGGTCGGTGATCGTGCGATCGAAGTAGCTGGCCTCCAGCCCGACGCGCGATCCGAAGAAGAGCGCGTCGACGCCGTACTCCTGCTCGGTCATCCGCTCCGGCTTGATGTCCGCGTTGCCGATCGTCGCCGGGACGCCGAGCGAGGTACGGCCTTCCATGAGGCCGAGACCCGAGATGACGACGTCGCGGCGGCCGTAGGTCGGCTGGTTGCCCGAGCTGCCCCACGCGGCGCGCAGCTTGATCTCGTCGGCGTGCGGAAGGACACCGATGAAGCGATACGCCGCCGACGCCGCCGGCCAGTAGAAGAACTGGTCGCGGTCGCCGTTCGCGCTGCTACGCTCGCCGCGCACGCGGCCGGAGAGCGAGAGGCGCTCGTTGAAGGCGAGGATCTCCTCGTTCACGAAGAACGCCTGATCGCGCACGATCTCGCGGATGTGTGTGAGCTGCGGCGTTCCCTGGTCGATGAGATCGATGCCGGGGACAAGGCCGCGGGCCATGACCGTGTAGCGGTTGAGCGCCCGGTCCTCGTACTGGAGTCCCGCGGACGAGGTAAGTGACGACAGGAAGCTGAGGAATCCGCTGTTGGCGGGCGTGTAGGTGTGGACCGCGCTCACCGTGCCGTTGAACTGCCGCACGAGCGCCTCTGCCTGAACTGCGGTCCCGGGGAATCCGTCCTCCGGCTCGAACTGGAGGAAGTTGGGCGAGTACGCCTGTCCCTCGGCGTCGAAGCGGTCGAAGCCTCCCGAGGCCTGGAGCGTAACCGAGTGCTGGTCCGTCGTGAGCGCCGCGAAGCGGAGCTGGCCGCTGGCGAGCTGCCGCCAGACGTCCTCGCGATTGCGGACCGCGTTGAGCGTCTGGTAGGGGTTCGATCCCTGACCGAAGAGCGCCTCGAGCGCCGGGTTGTCGATGTACCGGCCGCCGACCTGCTCCCGAAGGTCGATTACCGCCGGGGTGTAGCTCAACCCGTAGAACGGGCTGGTGAACGTGTTGTCGTTGTTCGAGATGCCGCGCTCGCTGATGCTGCGGTTGATCGTCGCCGACACGTTGGCCGTCCAGCGCGAGCCGATTGCCTGGTCGAGATTGACGCGCAGGTTTTGGCGACGTGCGCCCGTGTTGATGAGCGTTCCCCGGTCATCCTTGTCGCTCGCGGCGACGAAATACTTCATCGCGTCGGTGCCGCCGCTCAGCGTGACCGACGACTCGTACGACGGATCGCGCTGGCCGTATAGATCGCCCTGATAGTCGTAGTACGGGCAGGCCGTGGACGCGGCCCCCGGGCAATACTCCGTGGCGAAGTCGTCGCCCATCAGATCGGCGAGCGTGCCGTTCGTGAAGCGGCGGGAGCCCAGCAGGCGCGCTGCCTGGTAGACGCCGAGGCGCTGAGAGGCCGAGAAGCGTGTGGCGCCGGAGCGTCCGCGCTTCGTCGTGATGAGCACGACGCCGTTGGTCGCCTTGGAGCCGTAGATCGCGGTGGCGGCGGCGCTCTTCAGGATCTGGACGCTCTCGATCTCGTTCGGGTTGATGTCCGAGAGGCGGTTGACCGGATTGTCCTGCGTCGACGTCGCGACCGTGCCGCCGGCGCGAGTGATGGCGTTGGCGCCCGCGGAGTATTGCGCGTTGCTGATGATGACGCCGTCGACGACGAAGAGCGGCTCACCGTTGCCGAGGATCGACGTGACGCCGCGGATCTGGATCTGACCGCCGCCGCCCGGGGCGCCGCTGTTCATGTTGATCATCGCGCCGACGACCTTGCCCTGCATCGCGTTGTCGAGCGACATCGCCGGCACGCGAGACAGCTCCTCGGCCTGGACCGTGGAGACCGCGGTGCCGACCGTCCGGCGCTCCTGCGTGGTCGCGGCACCGGTGACGACGACCTCGGTCAGGCGCAGTGCCTCGCGCTGCATGCCGACGTTCACCGTCTCCTGCGCCGCCGGCACGACGACCTCCACGCGGCGGTATCCGAGGCCGCGCACGACGAGCGTCACGTCCGTCGTCGGAACGACGACGCGGAACTGGCCGGTCTCGCTGGCCTGGATGATCCGCGTACTGCCGGCGACGGTCACGACTGCCCCCGGGATGCCCTGCTGGGTGGCGACGTCGAAGACGCGGCCGGTCACGGTTCGATTCTGGGCCTGCAAGGCGGGCACGACGGCGAGTGCCACGACGAGGCCAAGGACTGACGCCAAGCGCCTACGCACTGAGTAGTACCTCCGGATGTGGGAGAGGTAAGGCTTCGGTAAGCCGCAGAGAACCGAATGGACGGGCGAACCGCGATGTGATCGGCCGGCAGTCGTCCATCGAGGGACGTGAGACGGCCGATGGCCGGGACGAGATGTCACCGGCGCGGGACGGCCCCATCTTCTACTGCAGACGTCAACTCGTCAAGATCTTGTAAAGTCACCCGGGCCGCGAAGCGGTTGCGTGCCGGGGGATTGGCCGGCATGTTCCCGCGCGACTGCCACTGAACCACCCGTGCGCCGCCACCTCCTCCCGACACCCACGATCGCCGCCGTCGTTCTGGCGCTCGGCGTCGCCTGCTCCGCTCCGCCGGCGCGCGGAGTGCCGGCCCCTGCTCCGTCGGCAGCGGTCGCGGAGGACGGCAGCGAGGGCGCGACGCTCGAGGTCGACAACGGCAGCATCTTCGACGTGCGGATCTTCGTCGTGCGCGGGGCGAGCTACGTGCGTCTCGGGCTCGTCACCTCCGGGGCGACCGTCGAGTTTCCCCTGCCGGGCGCGATGCTCGGGCGGGAGCTGGTGTTCTATGCCGAGCCGGTCGGATCCCCGGCGCGGCAGCGGACCGATGCCGTCTACGTCCGACCGGGGCAGCACGTGAAGCTCGGCCTCGAGAAGCGGCTCCGATCGTACAGCATCGCCGTGCACTGAGGCGCCGGTTGCCGGGTGCGGGCCTCGGGCTGCTGACGGCTACCAGTCGACGCGCGGCTGCGGCTTCGGCCGCGGCAGCGTCGCTCGCCCTGCTGGCCGCCGTGGACGCCGCGGCGGCGCAGGAGCAGACGGCGCGGGCGACGCTCCTCGTTCCGGCGAGGGTCTTCGACGGAGTCGGGCCGCGACCGCACGAAGGATGGGCGGTCCTCGTCCGCGGCGACCGGATCGAGGCGGTCGGGCCGCGCGCCGAGCTGCGCGCGCCCTCGGACGCGGTCACGATCCAGCTTCCCGGCACGACGCTCCTGCCCGGGTTGATCGATGCGCACTCGCACCTGCTGCTGCACCCCTACAACGAGACGTCGTGGGACGATCAGGTTCTGCGCGAGCCGCTGGCACTGCGGGTCGCGCGCGCGACGAACCACGCGCGCGCGACACTCCTCGCGGGCTTTACGACGCTCCGAGACCTCGGCACGGAGGGCGCAGGATACGCCGACGTCGGCCTCAAGCAGGCGATCGACCAAGGGATCATCCCCGGGCCGCGATTGCTCGTGACGACCAAGGCGATCGTCGCAACAGGCAGCTACGGTCCGAAGGGCTTCGATCCAGAGTTCCGCGTCCCGCAGGGCGCCGAGGAAGCGAACGGCATCGACGAGCTGACGCGGGTCGTCCGCGATCAGATCGGCAAGGGCGCGGACTGGATCAAGGTCTACGCCGATTACCGATGGGGGCCGCGCGGCGAGGCGCGACCGACGTTCACGCTCGACGAGCTCAAACGCATCGTGGAGGTCGCCGGCAGCTCGGGGCGTCCCGTCGTCGCGCACGCGAGCACCGCCGAGGGGATGCGACGGGCGTCGCTCGCCGGGATCGAGACGATCGAGCACGGTGACAACGGGTCACCAGAGATCTTCCGCCTGATGGCCGAGCGGGGCACGGCGCTCTGCCCGACAGTCGCCGCGGGCGACGCGATCCTGCGCTACCGCGGCTGGAAGCGGGGCGATCCGGAGCCCGAGCGAATCAGGGAAAAGCGCGCGAGCGTGGCCGCGGCGATCCGCGCCGGCGTGACGATCTGCAACGGCAGCGACGTCGGAGTGTTCGCACACGGCGACAACGCGCGCGAGCTCGAGCTGCTGGTGGACTACGGGATGACGCCGCTCCAGGCGGTGCGCGCGGCCACGTCCGTCACGGCGAAGGTCCTGCACCTCGACGATCGACTGGGGACGATTCGCGCAGGCCTGCTCGCGGACCTCGTTGCCGTGAGCGGCGATCCGACCGCCGACATCGGCGCGCTGCGGCGGGTGCAGCTCGTCATGAAGGGCGGCGTTATCTACCGACGTCCGGAGCCGTAGCGCGAGAGAACGCATCGGCCGAACGGCCGACGGGCAATCGGTGGGCACGAGCTAGCTTCCCGGACATGGCTTCGAGGATGCCCTTCCACGCGGGGCCGATGCGCGGTGCGGCTGACGGCGCGCCCGCCCCGACGTTCCGTGAGCGGGTAGCCGCGTTGCGCCACGTGCCGGCGCTGCTGCGGCTAGTCTGGCAAACCCACCCACCGTACGCGGCGACAATGACGCTGCTGCGTATCGTTCGCGCCGGCGTGCCCGTCGCAACGCTGTGGGTCGCGAAGCTCATCGTGGACGAGGTGATCGCTGGGGCTGGTCGCGGCGGAACAGATCTCGGCCGGCTGTGGGAGCTCGTCGCGCTCGAATTCGGGATCGTCATCGTCGGCGAGCTGCTGGCCCGTGCGTCGGCGCTCGTCGAAGGCCTGCTAGGCGACCTTTTCTCGAACCGCATGAGCCTCCGCCTGATGGAGCACGCGGCGGCGCTCGACCTGACGAAGTTCGAGGATCCGGCCTTCTATGACCACCTCGAACGGGCGCGCCGACACACGACCGGGCGGATCGCGCTCCTCGCGCAGCTACTGGGCATCGGCCAGGACCTTCTGACGCTGGCCTCCCTGGGGACGGCGCTCGCGGTCTACAACGGCTGGCTGCTCGCGCTGCTCGTCGCGGCGGTGCTGCCGAGCTTCTTCGGCGAGACGCGGTTCGCAGCGCTCACGTATTCGCTGAGCTGGCGGCGCACGCCGGAGCGACGTCAGCTCGACTACGTGCGCTACGTCGGCGCGAGCGACGAGACGGCGAAGGAGGTGCAGCTCTTCGGGCTCGCGCCGTGGCTCACCGAGCGCTTCCGGCGGCTCTCGACCCGGTTCTACGAGGAGAACAAGCGTCTGGCGATGCAGCGCGCGTTGGTCGGCGGCGGTCTGGCGCTGCTCGGATCGGCCGGGTATTACGCCGCGTACGTCGTGATCCTCGCGCAGGCGGTGACAGGGGCGATCACGATCGGGACGCTCACCTTCCTCGCCGGGTCGTTCGACCGAAGCCGCGGCCTGATCCAGCGCTTGCTGCTCGGCGCGAGCGACATCTACGAGCAGAGCCTGTACCTCCGCGACCTGTTCGCCTTCTTCGAGATAAAGCCCACGATCACGTCGCGTCCCGGCGCCGCGGACGTGCCGCGTCCGATCCGCCGCGGCTTCGTGTTCGAGGGCGCGGGCTTCCGCTATCCCGGGAGCGAGCGCTGGGCCGTGCGCGGCGTGGACCTCGAGATCCGTCCGGGCGAGCGCATCGCCCTCGTCGGCGAGAACGGCGCGGGAAAGACGACGCTCGCCAAGCTTCTCGCGCGCCTGTACGACCCGAGCGAAGGCCGCATCCTGCTCGACGGCGTCGACCTTCGGGAGTACGACCTCCGCTCGTTGCGCCGCGCGATCGGCGTCATCTTTCAGGACTTCGTGCGCTACGACATGCGCTTCGACGAGAACGTCGGTGTGGGCGAGATCGATCGCGTGCGGGAGTACCTCGATCGCGGGTCGCGGGACCCGTGGCGCGGGGCGCGTGAGGACGCGAACGGCGAACGCCCGCCGGAACCGCTGGTGCGTGCCGCCGAGCAGTCGCTCGCCGCGTCGCTGCTTCCCCGGCTGCCCGCCGGCTACGAGCAGATGCTCGGCCGGCGCTTCGACGGCGGAGTCGACCTGTCGGGCGGCGAATGGCAGAAGATCGCGCTCGCGCGCGCCTACATGCGCGACGCGCAGCTACTCATCCTCGACGAGCCGACGGCGGCGCTCGACGCCCGCGCGGAGTACGAGGTGTTCGTGCGATTCGCGGAGCTGATGGCCGGGAGGATGGCGATGCTCATCTCGCACCGCTTCTCCACCGTCCGCATGGCCGACCGGATCGTCGTCCTGCGGGACGGGCACACGGTCGAGCAAGGGACGCACGACGAGCTCGTGGCGCGCGGGGAGCTCTACGCAGAGCTGTTCGCGATGCAGGCAGCGGGGTACCGGTGAACGCCGCGGAACCGCACCGCGGAACAACCGCAACCCCCGACCGCTAGACGCTCACCGGCGGGTCGGGGCTGCGCTCGAAGCCGACAGCTCTGGAGACCGCGGGGGTAGCCCTCGCACCGAAGCCGAGCGCCGCGAGGCGCTCGTCGGCGGGGGCGACGAGCGAACTCAGCTCTGGGTCGCGCTCAGCCCAGAGTGTGAGGGCGCGACGGTACGCGTCGGCGGCCGGCTCCGGCTGGTTCAGGCGTTCGAGCGAGGCGCCGCGGCGGACTAGCGCCGGAGCGACGTATACGAGGTCATAGATCGAGGTCTCGCCGAAGGACGCGAACCAGCGCGCCGCCTCGTCGTGGCAGCCAGTTGTCTCGGCGAGGGCGCCGCGGAGGAAACGCGCGGCAGCGCGCGAGTAGAACGGGGACGTGATCGCGGAGTCGTACCCGACCTCGACCTCGGCGCGCGCGAGCGCGTCCAGTGCTTCGGTCGCGTCGCCGCGCGCGGTAGAGAGCTCGGCGCGAACGTGTTCGCTCGAGGCGTGACCGAGCGCGCGGTGGGTCGGCGTGCCCGGTAGCTGATCGAGCTCCGACGCGTACCGCTCCGCGGCCTGCGTCTCGCCGAGCCGGACGGAGAGCATGGCAAGCAGGTATGCGCGGATGTGTGCGTGCAGTCCGTTGTGCGCACGCACAAACAGGCTCGGATGCGTCCGCCGAGGCTGCTCGGCGGCGCGCCAGCGCAGCAGGTCGTCGCGGACCTGGCGCAGCGTCTCCGCGCTCCACGGAGTGAACGGCAGTGTCGCGAGCAGCCCGCGCGCCTCGAGCGCCCACGCGGGGTCGCGGCGCTCCACCTCGACAAGCTCCGCAGCCGCCGCGCGCCAGCGTCCGCGGGCGACCTCGATATGGGCGAGCGAGACGTGGGCGAGTGTTGCGACTTCGTCCGACCTCGTCTCGGCAGTGACGACCCGCGCGACGGCCGCCGCCCCGGCGAGGTTATCCGTGTACGTCGCGACGATGCGCATGATACCGAGCGCCGCGCCGTCGCTCGCCTCGCGGACCTCGCCGAGCACCTGTTCCTGCTCCTCGACGTCGCCGAGGCTGAAGGCGCGCAACGCGCGCGCCTCGAGCGCACGCTCGCTCTGCGGCGAAAGTGAGAGAACCCGCTCGGTCAGCAGGCGCAGGTCGGCTCGGCGTCCGTCGACCGACGCGATGCGAGTCAAATGATAGAGCGCGCCGAGGTGCTCCGGCTCGAAGGCGAGCACGCGCTCCCACGCCTCGCGCGCATGCGCGATCGACTTCCCGCAGAGCGGTCCGTAGTGGAAAAGGACCTCGGCAAGCTGAATCCAGGCCTCGACGTCGTTCGGGTACGTGCCGATGATCGCGCGGTACATGCTCTCGGCGCGCTGCGACCCACGACGCCAGGCGACGAACGCCTGGAGCAGCTGACGCTCGCGCTCGGGCAGCCGGTCACTGTTACGCAGCGCCTGCTCCGCCGCGTGGTCCTGGAGATCGCGATCGATCAGCCACTCCGCGGCGACGCTCAGCCGATACCAGGCGAGCGAGAACCCGGGATCGGCATCGACCGCGCGGTGCAGGGACTCGCGAGCGAGCGTGTACCTTCCCTGGCGGAAGTGGCGCTCCCCCTCGAGGTACGCCTTGAGCGCGGGGAGCGACCAGGTCGTGCCCGCGGCAAGACGCGCGAGACCGGTTCGCGTCCCGCCGCTGTCGCTCGAGAGCAGCTGGATCGCGAGCGCGTCGACGAGGTCGAACAGTCCCGCCTCGTCGGCGGCGGCGACGGTCGCGGATGCGGTCGGCCGACCGGCGCGGTCGTAAAGCGACGCGGTGACCTGCACGCGGCCACCCGCTTCGAGCAGTGTGCCGAGCACGAACTGGCCCGCCCCAAGTTGCGTGGCGATCTCGCGGGCGCGCCCCGGGTCGAGGACGCGCGCACTCTGCTGGGCGACCATCCCGAGCACGGCGCGCGGGTCGGCCGACCGCAGCTCGCCCGCCCCGTCGAGCCGGGTGCTCAGCAGATCCACCATGCCGTCGCCGAGGTACGACAGGCGCGCGCTGCCGCGGACGGCGAATGGAAAGACGGCGACGGTCGTCGGCGATACGGCGACCGACGGCGCGTCGGCGCGAGGCGCGGAAGCGCGTGTCGTACGAAGCCGCCTGACGGCGCCCGCGACGTGTCCGAGCAGGCGCGCGGCGATGCTGCCTCGGCCACGCGCGCCGCTCGCCACCTCGATTCCGTCGAGCGCATCGCGGAACTCGCCGGCCGTCTTGAAGCGCAGGTCCGGGTCTTTCTGCATCGCCGTGCGGATCGCGTCGGCGATGTGCCGCGGGCAGTCGTCCCGCACCCAGCGGACCTCCGGCGGCGTCCGCGTGAGGTGCGCCGTGATGACGGCCTGTGCGGTTGGTCCGGTGAACGGGGGCGTCCCGGCGAGCATCTCGTAGGCGACGACGCCGAGCGCGTAGATGTCGGCGCGTCCGTCGACGCGCGTGTCCCCGGCCACCTGCTCAGGCGCCATATACCCGGGGGTGCCCATCGCGACGCCGGAGTCGGTCAGTCGGCTCTCCGTCCCGGGCGCTGACCGGACCTCGGCGAGCGCACGCGCGATACCGAAGTCGGCGAGGAGGGCGTGACCCTGGGTGAGGAGGACGTTCTCCGGCTTGATGTCGCGGTGTATCACGCCGAGGTCGTGCGCGTACGCGAGCGCGTCGGCGACCTCGCGCACGATGCGCAGCGCATCGGCCACGGGAAGCCGGCGCTCGCGGAGCAAGCGGTGCCGGAGCGACTCCCCCGGCACGAACGGCATGACGTAGTACAGCAGCCCGTCGCGCGCGCCCGCGGCGTGGATGGGGAGGATGTGCGGATGCTGAAGCTGCGCGGCGAGCTCGATCTCGCGCTGGAACCGGATCGCGCTGACGGTGCTCGTGCGCTCGGGCGGAAGGACCTTGATCACCACCGGCCGCCGCAGCGACCGATCGGTCGCGAGAAAGAGGCGGCTCATCCCGCCGCCGCCGAGCTCGCGCTGGAGCTCGTAGGTCTGCCCGACGATCGCCTGGAGGTCGGAGCGCAGCTCAGCGGTCACGTGATCCGCGGTCGGCCGTCATGCTGCAAAATAGCGCCGCGGGCCGGGGCTGTCGAACGATTTACGACGCGGGGCGCCGACGAGTCGCCTGGATGGTCAGCTCGATCTTGACGTCGTCGCCGAGCGTCAACCCGGCGCCCTCGACCATCCGATTCCAGGTCACGCCGTAGTCGAGGCGGTTGATGGTGGTCGACGCTTCGAAGCCGACTCGCTCGGAGTTGTTCGGGAACTGTGAAAGGCCGAGGAACTGGCCTTCGAGCACGACCGGACGTGTCACGCCGCGCATGGTGAGACCGCCGTGGATCATAGCCGCGAAGCCGTTTCGCTCGATCCGCGTGCTCCGGAAGGTGATGAGCGGGAAGCTGTCGGTCGCGAAGAAGTTGCTCGAGCGGAGGTCCGCGTCGCGCCGCTCGTGGTCGGTGAAGATGCTCGCCGCCTGGATCGTCACGTCGATCGTAGCGTTCTCCCACCTCGCCGGGTCGGGGGCGGTGATGGTGCCACTCCAGTCGCGGAACGTCCCGCGCACGCGGCCCATGAAGTGTCGGATCGCGAAGCTCAGCTCGGAGTGCGACTTGTCGATGCGCCAAACGGCGGGATCGACCGGCTGCGCGGCGGCACTCTGTTGCGCGGTCGCCGTCGGCGCCTGTTGCGCATCCGCGAGCGGAGCGACGACGACGACGAGCGTCAGGAAGATGCGACCAACGGCTGCGAAGCGGCGAGGCACGAGGTCTCCAGATGGTCCATGCACGGGTCCCCCTGTGGTATTAATCGGTGTGCTGGCGTCTGGACACCCCGGCCAGTACGCTTCTCGCGTGGAGCAGTTCCATCACCCAGGAGAGTCGGAGGAGGCAGCTCGTCCATGCGCTACGTCATGCTTACGGTGTTCCCCCTGGTCGTCGCCGCCACGCTCGCCCCGATGGGTGTGCACGCGCAGGATCGCGCGGAGGATCGTCTCCCGGAGTACAAGACGGTCCTCACCCCGGACGACGCGCGCGCCGCGGCCCTGAAGCGTGACGCGATGCAACGGGTCGACAGCATGCAGAAGCTGACGCAGGAGATCGTGGACATGGTGTTCAGCTTCGGTGAGCTGGGCTTCCAGGAGGTCGAGACCTCGGCCTACCTCACGGGGATCCTCGAGCGCAACGGCTTCAAGATCACGCGTGGCTACGCGGGCGTGCCGACGGCGTGGGTCGCGACGTGGGGCTCGGGCAAGCCCATCATCGCGATCGGCTCGGACATCGACGGCATCCCCAAGGCCTCGCAGAAGCCCGGCGTCGCGTATCGCGAACCGCTGATCGAGGGCGGTCCCGGGCACGGCGAGGGGCACAACTCCGGGCAGGCGGTGAACATCACCGCGGCGCTGGCACTCAAGCAGATCATGCAGCGCGATCGCATCCCAGGGACGCTCGTCCTCTGGCCAGGTGTCGCCGAGGAGCTGCTCGGCACGAAGGCGTACTTCGTCCGCGAGGGTCTCTTCCGCGGCGCCGACGCGGCAATCTTCACACACGTCGCGAACAATCTCGGTGTCTCCTGGGGCTCGGGCGACGGCAACGGGATGGTCAGCGTCGAGTACACGTTCGGAGGCACGAGCGCCCACTCCGCGGGCTCGCCGTGGCGCGGACGCAGTGCGCTCGACGCGGTCGAGTTGATGAACGCGGCGTGGAACTACCGCCGGGAGCACCTTCGTCAGCAGCACCGGATTCACTACGTCATTCGCAACGGCGGCGACCAGCCCAACGTCGTGCCGCAGACCGCCTCGGTTTGGTATTACCTGCGCGAGAGCGACTACCCGCACATCCGCGAGCTGTTCGCAATGGCGGACACGATCGCCCGCGGCGCGGCGATGATGACGGGGACGCGACTGACGAACGTCCGCATTCTCGGGACGGCCTGGCCGCAGCACTTCAACAAGCCGATCGCCGAGGCGATGTACGAGAACATCAAGGCGGTCGGGCTGCCGAAGTGGAGCGACGCCGACGTCGCCCTCGCCCGCGGTCTCCAGTGTGAGATGCGCGTGTCGCAGCGCGGTCTCACCACACAGCTGTCCCCGCTCGGCACGCCGACACCGGAGAGCCAGAAGCGCGGCGGCGGCAGCGACGACATCGGCGACGTCACGTGGACGCTGCCGACCGTGACCCTCCGCTTCCCGTCGAACATCCCGGGCCTGCCGGGGCACAACTGGACGGACGCGATCGCGATGGCGACGCCGATCGCGCACAAGGGAGCGACGTCGGGCGCGAAGGTGCTGGCGACGACGGTCGTCGACCTATTGTTGAAGCCAGACCTGCTACGGCAAGCCTGGGATTACTTCAACACCATGCAGACCCGCGACACGAAGTACGAGCCTCTGATCCGCGCCGAGGATCGGCCCGCGATCGAGCTCAACGCGGAGACGATGGCCAGGTTCCGGCCGGAGATGCGCAAGTACTACTACGACCCGACGCGCTATCGCACGTACCTCGAGCAGCTTGGCATCAGGTACCCGACAGTGCGCCCCTGCGGCGAGGGGGCGGCGACGGGGAGGTAGTCGGGCGGTTCGAGATGTCCGCGCCGACCTACCTCGACCTCGACACCCGTTCCGTGTCGCGCGCCTCGATCTCGACCGGCTGCGCGGGGCCGGCGCCGAGGGTGCGGCCGGCATTGGTGTCGGTCATCACCTTGGTCAGGAAGCGCTGGCCTTCGCTGATGCGCTCGACCTCGATCGCGATCGTGTCCA
>WUUC01160352.1_pt1 | contig 14410 bp, 14 predicted proteins | sample 6278441 | NCBI WGS metagenome assembly WUUC01 (sample SAMN13675441, study PRJNA597444) | soil metagenome | isolation source: soil | place: USA: Washington | collected 2017-10
GCGTGTTCTTGCCTTCAGCCTTGAGGCGCTCGAGCAGGGGCCCTTCCTTGTCGGTGAGATACCGGACGTTCATTCCGGTCTCTTTGGTAAATGCATCGAACATCGGCTTGATGAGCTGCTCGATGCGGGCGGAATAGACGACGACTTCTTCTGCGTTAACGGGTAAGGCGACGGCCGCGCCGAGCAAAAAAAGCGCAGCAATTCTCTTGTGCATTCCGTGGCTCCTTGTGTAGACGCAGCGGATCGTAGCGCAATGCCCGAGCTTGCGCAACACAAATGCGAGTAATTCGCATTTACATCGGGGCCGGACGCGTGCTATGGTCTTGAACGACAAAAACGGAGGACGTGCGATGAATGCGATGGTGGTGGGGGCGGACCGGCTAGGGAATATTCCAGATGCTCTTTCTTCGCTCGGTATCCGCATCGCTTATCACGTCACCGGACGAGATAGCTCTCACCAGCGTAAGGTCGCCGGACTCCCGACAGGCATTGACCTCGTTATCCTTTTCACGGACTTTCTGGGTCACAACGTCATGAAGAGCTTCAGGCAAGTGGCACGCGATGAAGGGGTGCGGGTCGTCGTGTGCAAACGCTCGGTGTGCAGCGTAATGAGGGCGCTCGAATGCCATGGCCTTGCTTCGCTGAAAGGCGCGCGCTGTACGGAGTGCCCTCGGAAGTAGTTACATCGCCGCCGCAGCATCGGATCGCCAAGCTGTCTTCGTGGCAGGACACGTTTCGCTCGGCTACACTTCTAGCTGTTTCAACGACGCGAAAGCGAACAAAGGTCATCTAGGATGCTTCGCTGGCTGCTGCGGCTTCTTACTGCCGGTTCTTTTCCGATCGCGCTCACACTTTCTGCGGCTGAGCACACGCTCGACGTCATCGCTCTCAAGTACCGAACAGCGGAAGAGGTGGTGCCGCTCGTACAGCCCTTTGTCACGCAGCGAGGCGGTAGGATCGCCGGGGCCGGGAATCAACTGATTGTCAACGCGTTGCCGAGCGACATCGCCGAAATCAGAAAGATCGTATCGGCGATCGATTCGCCGCCGCGTCAGTTGGTGATCACCGTCAAAACCGAGGATTCGAGCACGCGCGCTAGAAGCGAAGCGGAAGTCAGCGCCGATATCGGCCGAAGAAACGCCAGAGTGATCGCGCCGGAAAGCAGAAGAAGTGATCGCGGTGTGATCATCGAAGGAAGAGACCGAGACAACTCGATCCGCGCGCGGGCATTGAGGGACGAATCCGCGGCGGTCGGCGAGAACATGCAGCAGTTGATGGTGCTTGAAGGAAACTCAGCTTTCATCTCGTCCGGGAAAACAGTTCCTGTTCAACATCGCACGATTGTCGATACGCCCCACGGGCCGCAGGTCGTGGATTCGGTGCAGCATCAAAGCGTCGCGACAGGGTTCTATGTCCTGCCGCGCGTGAGTGGCGATCGCGTCATCCTGCACATCGACCCCAAGCGCGAGACGCTTACTCAGCACGGTGTCGATGCACAACGGCTCGCAACTCAGATCGTCACGAGGCTTGGGGAGTGGGTACAAATCGGAAGCTTTAGCGAAGAGCGCTCATCGGAGCGCAGCGGGATTGTTTCGCGCGATTCAAGTGCGAGCGAGCGAAGCTCGACCATTTGGCTCAAAGTCGACGAAGCGCCGTAACTCGCGCACTGATGACCGGCGAAGCAGCACCTATTCGCCGTCGTAAATCTCTACTGGACGGCCTTCCCGCGCAAATCGTGCGCGTCAGACCCTTTGATCTTCACGCGGGCGAATTCACCGACCTGCAAACCGGCGCCTTGCACGCGCACTACCCCGTCGATTTCCGGTGCATCAGCTGAGCTGCGGGCGACCGCGCTCGCGCCATTCACTTTTTCGACCAGCACCGTCAGAACGGTGCCGACCTTCTTCTTCAGTTTGCGGCGGCTGATTTCTTCCTGCAACACCATTAGTCGGGCCCGGCGTTCTTGTTTGATTTCTTCGGACACGGCGCCGGGAAGCTGATTCGCCGCTGCGCCTTTTACCGCCGAATATTCAAAGCAGCCGACGCGATCGAGATCTGCTTCTTGCAGAAAAGCGAGCAGTTGTTCGAAGTCCTGCTCGGTTTCTCCAGGGAATCCAACGATGAAGGTGCTGCGGATTGCGAGATCAGGGCAGAGCTGGCGCCACTTTCTGATTCTTTCCAAGTTGTCCTCGGCGTCCGCCGGGCGTTTCATGAGCCGCAAGATACGAGCGCTGGCGTGCTGAAAAGGAACATCCAGATACGGCAAGACCTTCCCTCCGACGTAAGTGGGATCACTTCGTCGACATGCGGGTAGGGGTAAACATAATGCAGCCGCACCCAAACACCGAAATCAGCCAGCGCACGGACTAGGTCGATCATCCGTGTCCGGACCGGGCGCCCCCGCCAAAAACCGGTACGGTATTTGACCTCGACGCCGTAGGCGCTCTTGTCCTGTGAAATGACAAGCAATTCCTTCACTCCCGCTCTTACGAGGTTTTCCGCTTCCTGTAATACGTCGCTCACGGGACGACTGACGAGATTACCGCGCAGATGCTGTATGACGCAAAAAGTGCAGTGATGATTACATCCCTCCGAAATCTTGACGTATGCATAGTGTCCGGGCGTAAGGCGTATTCCGTGCGCGGGGACGAGGCTTAAAAAAGGATCATGAGGCTGCGGCACATGGCGGTGGATTGCGGCAAAAAGCTCGTCTGGTGCGCTCGGGCCCGTAATCGCAAGAACTTGCGGATGCGCGGCCTTGATGATTTCGCTTCGCGTACCCAAGCATCCGGTGACGATGACTTTTCCATTCTCAGCAAGTGCTTCGCCAATCGAATGCAGCGACTCGTCGATCGCTGAATTGATAAAACCGCAGGTGTTGACGACGACCACGTCTGCGCCAGCATAGCTAGACGAGATCTCATATCCTTCGGCGCGCAAACGCGAAACGATTCGCTCCGAGTCGCTGAGCGCTTTCGCACAGCCTAGCGAAACTAGACCGATCTTGCGAACGGCGCATTGCTTCACTTCAGAAGAGGCTAAGCTTTCTTGCGCGGCGGAGTATCGCGCTGCTGGTTTTCGCTGCTCGGATTGGGAAACGAGAACGCCTGCAACAGGCCGCGCGTCTGCTTCTGCAGCTGACTTTGCATATCGAGGAAAACGCTTGCGCTTTGTTCCAGGTAGCCGCCCATGAGGCCTTGGATGGCGGGACCCTGCATCTTCAGAAATTGAGCCCATGCTTCGCCAGAGAGCATCGGATTCTCGCCATACAACGCGCGCGACTGCTCCTGGAGACGCTTCTGCAGCTCGATGAACGTCTGAATGTTCTTTTCGAGGTAGCTTCCCATCATCCCTTGCATCGCGTGGCCGTAGAAGCGAATGATCTCGGAAAGCATGCTGCTCGTGAACATCGGAGACCCGCAGCTCTCTTCCTCGAGAATGATCTGCAGGAGGATGCTGCGCGTCAGATCTTCATTGGTTTTCGCGTCGAGCACCTGAAATTCGCTGTGGTCAAGCACGAGTCGCTTGACATCGCTCAGCGTGATATAGCTGCTCGTCGCGGTGTCGTACAGCCGGCGGTTAGGGTATTTCTTGATGATTCTCGGAGAAGCGTTCATCGCTAGCTGGTGCGTGAGCCGTGGTAAACTGTATCGAAGTCCCACCCAAGCCAATGATAACAGCAAGGATACGGCTTGGGTTCCCTGGAAGGAGATCATCAGTGTTGAAAGAAGACCTTGCCCACTTGTCGGGGGAGAACTTCGATTCGGCAATCCGTCTTGCGCAGATCTCGATGGAAAGCGCAGAAAAGCTCGTCAAGTTACAACTCGAAGCAAGCAGAATGTTCGTCGAGGAAAACGTCCGCAACGCGAGATCGTTGGCGCAGGCGAAGACGCCGGAAGACATTGCGGCGTTACGCGGGAAGTTCGCCGAGTCGAGCTTTGCAAAAGCGATGGAATATTCGCGCAGCCTTTACGAAATCGCCGCCGAGACGCAAGCCGAGTTCAAACAGATTGTCGAGCAGCGCATGGCTCAATACGGCAAAGATGCAGGTGCGGCAACTCAGAATGTCTCTGCTTTGCGCGCCGGCGCCGACTTGGTCAGTTCCGCCTTGAAGGCAACGATGGCTGCCTCGACCGCGGCAATGGATACGCTGACACAGGCAGCTAACCAGATCAGCAGCCTCACAGAAACTGCGCTCTCGACTAACACATCTACCGGCCAAAGTGCAGAGGAATCTTCCAGCAAGCGTAAACAGCGCGAATCCCGAGATTGAAGCTCACAAGGATTCACTTGGCAAATTCCGATCAGCGTCCGGCGTCAATGCGTCCGCACGAGGATATGGTTCCAGCACTTGCCGATAGACGGTAATTCCACCCACCAAGCCGCGCCACCGTTTTTCTTCTAGGTGCGGTTTCAGCCAGTCGGCCCATCGCTCCACCGGCGTCACGCAACTGATTCAGCGCCGGCGTGGTGCTTGTATTTTTTCGATCGAGCGCTGCCGGTTCGACGATTTCGCTGCCATGTCAATGAACGATCAAGAGACTCGCGCCCCAGATAGCGCCGATTCCGGCCGCGATGAGGAAGACCTGTACCAACGTTGCCTGCAATTCAGGACGCCGGTGCAGGCGGGGAATGAGATCGGCGACCGCAACGTAAAGCAGACTCGCCGCGGCGAAGCCAAGCAGTATCGGCACCCATTCCTGCAGTGACCTTAAGGCAAAATAGCCCAGCAGCCCCCCGGCAAGCATCGCCAAACCGGTGAGCAGGTTGAACGCTAACGCGCGAGCGCGCGAGTATCCCGAATGCAGCAATACCAGATACTCGCCGAGCTCCTGCGGAATTTCATGCGCGATGATAGCGAGCGCAGTGACGAGCCCGAGGCGAATATCAGCGAGAAACGCTCCGGCAATAATGATACCGTCAACGAAATTGTGGAATGTGTCGCCGATGAGAAGCATCATCCCGCTTCTTCCTCCATCTTCATGCGCGGCGCAGTCGCTGTCATGGCAATGGCGCCAAAGCACGAGTTTTTCTAGGATGAAGAAGGCAAGAATCCCAAGGAGGATACTGGCCATCAGCATTTCGACATCCTCACCCCGCTCAAAAGCGTGGGGCAGGATGACGAGGAACACGGCCCCCAACATCGCTCCCACGGCAAAACTCACCAAAGCGGGAATTGAACTGCTGCTTAGTCGATATGTGACACCACCCGCAAAAAGCGCACTCGCAGTGCTGCCGACGATGCTGGTCAAAACTATCCAGGAAAAGACAGACATGCCGTCAAAGGCGCGCGACGTTTGTGTTTGTTTCCGGCGCAAGCCAGATGAGCGAAGCCATACGCCCGGTTAAACCATCGCGGCGGTATGAGAAAAAACGGTCTCGATCGCTGAAAGTGCATAAGTCGCCACCAAAAATTCGCGTAACCCCGGCCATCAGCAGTTGCAATCGCGCGAGCATAAAAATGTCGGCAAGCCATTTTTCGTTACGAGGTTTAAACGCTTCTCGCCATTCGGGTCGAGATGAGACAAATGCTTGCCGCACTTCATCGCCGACTTCAAAATTTTGAGCGCTTATTGCGGGCCCGAAGTACGCCATGAGCCTGGACGGATGACATCTCAGCGCACGCACTGTCCGATCCAGGATGCCAGATGCTAGTCCTCGCCATCCTGCGTGTGCAGCCGCGACGGTCGTTCCATCGTCGTCGCACAGCAAAACGGGAAGGCAATCCGCGGTGAGCACGGCGCATACCGTGCCGGGATGGGAGGTATAGCTCGCATCGGCTTGGACCGGTTGCTCCGTCCGCTGCGCAAGCACAACGCAATTTCCGTGGCTTTGCTCGAGCCAGCTCGGCTCGGATGGCAGAAAAGCGTGCAGAATCGCCCGGTTGTCGCGGACTTTGCCATCTCTCTCGCTTACTCCAAGATTCATGCTCGCGAAAACACCTTCGCTCAGACCTCCCGCACGAGTCGTAATCAAGGCGCGCACTTGGGCCGGGGCCGGCCAATCCGGCACTATCCAATCAGGTGGCATGCTCATTGCGCTGGGTCCGAAGCCGTTTCAGCAAGCCCTGCATATCGTCCGGCGGCTCGACCGCGAATGACACCTCACGCCGCGATGTGGGATGAATCAACCGCAACTGCGCGGCATGCAGTGCTTGGCGGGGAAATTGGGCGAGCAGCTTGTCACGCGGTGCCTTGACCCCGTAAACGGGGTCACCGACGACGGGATGCGATATCGATTGCATATGCACGCGGATTTGATGCGTCCGCCCGCTTTCCAGCGATACTCTCGCCAAAGTGCAATTTAGAAAACGCTCCAGAGCCTCGTAGCGAGTACCCGCCGATTTTCCGGTCGCTACTACCGCCATCAGCGTGCGCTTACGGGGGTGACGTCCAATAGGGGCTTCGATATTTCCCTTGGCCGGCAGTTGCCCATGCACCAAAGCAAAATACCTCCGAGAGACGCTCCGCGCTTTGAGTTGCATGGTGAGGCTCTCTTGCGAAAATGCCGTCTTCGCAACAACCATTAATCCGCTCGTGTCCTTATCCAGGCGATGCACTATCCCTGCGCGGGGAAGGTTCGCCAATGTGCTCGAATGGTGCAAAAGCGCATTCAATAAGGTGTTTCCCGGATTTCCTGTCCCCGGATGCACGACCAGCCCAGGCGGTTTATCGACGACTAGAAGAGCGTCATCCTCGTAAACAATCCTGAGCGCGATGTCCGCCGGGGCATTAGGCATAGGGCGAATCTGCGGCTCGACGTGTATTACGTCTCCCGCCCATACCTTCTGGCTCGGAGATGCGGGCGAGCCGTTCAGGCGGACGCGATTATTCCTTATCCAAGCTGTCAGCCGGGACCGCGAAAATTCGTTGAGTAGCCGTGGAAGTGCATGATCGAGGCGAAGCCCTGAACAGGAGTCGGGGATCGCCATTTCTATAGAGGAATCTCGGCTATAATTTGTCGCTATGAAACTCATTGTTACGCTCTTAACTGCGATTGGCCTGGTGAGCTGCACTCTGCTGCCAGAAGTGCAGGACGAAACGAAGAATTGGTCGGCGTCAAAGCTCTACTCGGAAGGTAAGGACGAGGTCGCGAGCGGCAACTACGAGAGGGCGATCAAGCTGTTCGAAACGCTCGAGGCTCGCTATCCGTATGGGCGCTATGCGCAGCAAGCGCAGATCGAAACTATCTACGCGCATTATAAGAGCGACGAGCCAGCGCTGGCGATCGCTGCTGCGGACCGCTTCATCAAGCTGCACCCGAATCATCCGAACGTGGATTATGTGTATTACATGAAGGGTCTCGTCAATTTCAACGAGGACCTCGGTTATCTTGCATTTATCAGCCGACAGGATTTAACGGAGCGAGATCCAAAGGCAGCTAGGGATTCGTTCTTTGCATTCAAGGAATTGGTAACTCGCTTTCCGCAAAGCAAATATGCGCCGGATGCCGAAGCGCGTATGCGTTACCTTCTGAACGCGCTCGCAGCCCACGAAATCCATGTGGCCCGGTATTACTTCAAACGAGGCGCCTATATCGCTGCGGCGAATCGCGTACAGTATGCTTTGACTCAGTATCCTCAGGCTCCTACGAACGAGGAGGGCCTCATGATCATGCTCAAATCGTACGATGCGTTGGGGATGACTGAACTTCGAGATGACGCGGAAAGAATCCTCAAACGCAATTTTCCCGAAAGTCCGTATCTGTCTGGAGCCGTTGGCTCCGATCCTTGGTGGAAGCTTTGGTAGCATCCGCGACCCAAAAGCTTGGCTGCTGCAACTTTGACTAGCACTTTTGTACTATGTGCGACAGGAATCTTGTCCGTGCCAAAAAAGCTTCGGCTTCCCATGTCCTCTTACCGGGCGACATTTATTCTGCGTCGAAACACATGGGCTTAGCGGCGCATGCTGGCAATTTTTACATGAACGAGAGTCACGTTTACACGCGCAAAACTTGAAACGAGGCGTGCTTGTCGAAGGCATGGCGTGTGGCGATCGACCTGTAAAAGGCGGTGCAAAAGAATGACATTTACCCGGTTAGCAAAGCGAGAAAGGTGATCCGGCCGGGATTGCGAACTTAAGACAAGGACATATCAGTTGCCAGCTACTATGGGCATGCCGTTTGCTAAAAGTCGCAATAGTGAGTCAACGGTAAACTACGGTGTCAAATCTTTGAGCGGCTTCACATCGATGGCCCGCGTCTGCGGGCCATCGACTATGAATTGTGTTAAAGAATTGAGGAGAAAACGAGTTGTCTGAGCTGAAATCTTTCTCGCAATCTCCTTCCCAGATGCCGCAGGGTTTCGATGGCTCAATGACTGCGCCGATCCCGATCGCGCGGTTGTTGGAGGCCGGCGGACATCGACCGCGGACTCGAAGGCGGATCGCACGCGTCGTCAACTCGGCAAGCGGCGATTCGCCCACGATCGCGCTCGTTCGCCGCTATCTCAACCCGCTCGTTGCTGCACTTAGCCTAGTGGTTTGCGCGCTTGTTTATGGGCAAAACGTTACCGATTACCTTTTGCTGGCAATCCTAACCTTTCTGATCTCCACGCAGGTGTTCAGCGATGTGCCAGTCCCCGTCGCCCGTAACGAATTCTTAGCGACGGCACGCCGCCGGCGCTTGTTTGCTGAATGGGCTGCGATAGCAGGTATTCTGCTGCTCATCGCCTTCGCAACCAAGCTGTCTTCAGAGTTCTCTCGCAAGCTCATTCTGACTTGGTTCTTCGTCACGCCATTCTTCATTATCATCGCGCAGGCGGGTGTAAGGCGGCTGTTACCATCGTTGGTTGCCACCGCGGCCCAGAGGAAGACGGCGCTGATTGTCGGGGCCAACCCGCTTGGCGTTGAATTTGCCCGGCGTGTAGATCAGGATCCTTACTCAGTGCGAGTGCTCGGATTCTTCGACGATCGCGCATTGGAGCGTTTGCCATCGGGCGTACAGCCGCGCCAGTTCCTGGGCGCTCTCCGTGATCTTCCGGAGTTTGTCCGGCGCAACCCAGTAAACCGTATATATATCTCGCTTCCGATTGTCGCCAAGCCGCGGATCCTCAAACTGCTTGATGACCTTCGCGATAGCACTGCTTCGATCTACTTCGTCCCGGATCTTTTCGCATTCGATTTGATACAGGCGAGACTTGACGAAGTGAATGGCATACCGGTGGTGGCGGTGCGGGAGTCGCCGTTTAGGGGTATAGATGGTGCGATCAAGCGTGCTAGCGATATCGTCCTCGCCTCAGTCATCCTGTTGTTGATATCTCCCTTGCTTCTCGCGCTTGCGATTGGAGTAAAACTCACCTCGCCTGGGCCCATCATATTTACGCAGCGGCGCTACGGACTCGACGGGGAAGAAATCGTCGTCTACAAGTTTCGCAGCATGCGGGTGTGCGAGGACGGAAGCGAGATCACTCAAGCAACTCGCAATGATAGTCGCGCAACTCCGTTGGGCCGCTTTATGCGGAGCACATCATTCGATGAACTTCCGCAGTTTATCAACGTGCTCCAAGGACGAATGAGTATTGTCGGACCGCGACCGCACGCCGTTGCTCATAATGAGCTCTACCGAAAACTGATAGACGGTTACATGCTCCGTCATAAGGTTAGACCGGGAATTACTGGGTGGGCGCAAGTGAACGGCTTCCGCGGGGAGACCGAGAGCGTTGAGAAAATGCGGAAGCGCGTCGAATACGATCTCGATTACCTCCGGCACTGGTCGCTTGCACTGGACTTGGAGATCATTCGGCGCACCGCGCTAACGGTATGGCGCGACCGGCATGCATATTAGGATCCTAGGAGGAAAAATGAAGCGTTCGATCCTTTTGTTAATCCTTAGCTTGATGGTGCCGTTTGCCATGGGGCAGGAAGGGGCGAGGAACGCCGCTCCTAAACCGGGTGCGCAAACGGTGCCTAACGCGGCGACAAAGAGCATTCAGCCAGGTGGTAATGCACCGACTATGGCTCCCAATTCAGCAACGGAGTATCCGCTCGGTCCCGGCGATATCGTAAAGATTACTGTCTACAACAATCCTGACCTCACCACCGAGGCGCAGGTTTCAGAAAGCGGGACCATCAATTTCCCGCTGCTCGGAGACATAAAGCTCGGCGGGTTAAGTAAAGTCGCGGCCGAAAACATGCTGTCGCGTGAGCTTGTTAAGCGGAAGTTTTTGAACACAGCGCAAGTCAATGTCCTAGTCACTAACTACCGCGCTTTGCAAGCATCAGTACTCGGGGAAGTAAAGGCGCCGGGAAAGTTCACTATCTTTCCGCAAAGTACCATCACTGACCTCCTTGCCCAAGCCGGAGGAATAACGCCGGAAGGTTCTCGAATCGTTACCCTCGTCCAACAGACGGCCGACGGGAAGCAGGTAAGCCGGGAGATCGACCTCGACTCCGTACTTGCGAGTGGCGAAGTCGGCGCCAACTTGCCGGTCAAGAACAATGACATCATCTATGTCACCAAAGCGCCGATGTTCTATATCTACGGTGAAGTCCGGAAACCGGGGGCGTATCGTTTGGAGCCAAACATGACTGTTCAGCAAGCGCTGTCGGTGGGTGGCGGACTGACCGTGCGCGGCACCGAGCGGGGTCTAAAGATCAACCGCAAGCAGGCAGGGGGCACCGTGACGACGATCAATGCTAACGCTGCAACCGTCCTCAAAGAGAATGACGTTGTCACCGTCGCAGAGAGCTGGTTTTGAAGACAGGGAGAAAGCATGAGCTTTAATCAATTGATGCGAATTCTGCGGGCGCGGATCGGCCTTATTCTGGCAACAGTCGTGCTCATCGTCGGCGTTAGTATCGCGGTCACCCTCCTCATGGAGGAGCGCTATAGCTCGACCGCACAGATTCTCGTGGACTATCGTGGGTCGAACCCGGTGACCAACACCATTCTTCCCGTACAACTGTTCTCCGGGTACTTGGCCACGCAGATCGACATCATCAAAAGCCAGACAGTCGCGCTAAAAGTCGTGGACGAGCTCAATCTGACAGAAAAAGAAGCGGCGGAGCGCTATCTCCCACCGACGCTGATCGAAAAAATTTCAGGAATAATAAGCGGTACAATCAAGAACATCCTCGCGCCGTTCTTCCCTGCTCCACCACCGGCCTCGCCTGAGCTCAAGCGTTTCCGTGCCGCCGATGCCGTTGTCGATCACATGACCGTCACGCCAGTCACAGACAGTAGTGTGCTTAATGTCACGTACATCGCCGCGGATGCCAAAGCTGCGGAAACGGCAGCTAACGTGATTGTGCGTGCATACATGCAAACCAACAATGAACTGGAGATCAAGCCAGCGCAGCAGTCTTCGAAGTGGTTCGACGAGCAAATAGAGTCGTTGCGCGATCAGCTTGCGAAGGCGCAGACTGAGTATTCCAATTATCAGCGCCAGTCGGGCATTGTTGCGACCGATGAGCATCTCGATGTCGAGACGGCAAGGCTTACCGATCTCTCAAGTCAACTTGTCATGGCGCAGTCTTCAAATCATCCCGCGATACAGGCACTCAAGGGCGAACTTGCACGCGCTGAAGCCAAATTGAACGCGCTACCGCCGCAGTATGGAACTGCGCATCCGCAATACCAGCAGGCGCAGGCAGAGGTGCAACAGGCGCGAGCTGCGCTTTCGCGGGAATCAGCGCAGGTCGTCTCACAGATCCAGGGCAAAACGGACGCACAGCGCAACAGAGTGCTGGAAATGAAAAAACAGCGCAGCCAGGCCGCGCTTCTCAAAAATAATTTAGATAACGCGCAGAAGGCATTCGATACCGCGATGCAGCGCTTCACCCAGACGCGGATGGAAAGTCAGATTAAGCAAACCAACGTTTCCGTACTGAAGGCGGCCGTTGAGCCGAAAAAACCCTTCAGTCCAAATCTGCCCCTTAGTGTGGCGCTGGCTTTCTGTGGAGGAACAGTGCTTGCGGTCGGCTTGGCCCTATGGCGTGAGGTTGCCAACCGTACGGTGAGATCGGCCGACGACCTTAGGCTGGCGCTTGGCTTGCCGGTACTAGGCGTGTTAACCGGTCCCGGCATACGCCGTCCTGCGCTTGCAGCACCGACGCAGTATCTCCAACTGACAGAGAGAAATTGATATGAGCAATATCGAGAAAGCTGTTCGTACGCTGGACGTTGAACGACAGCATCCGGTTTCGACCGAGCGGACAATCGGCCGCATTCTCATGGACTCTGGCAAGTTGGACAAGGGCGATGTAGAGCGCGTATTCGCGCTGCACAAGCAGAAAGGCATGCGCTTTGGTGAGGCGGCGGTCCGGCTGAAGTTGATCACCGCCACGGACGTGCAATATGCCCTCGCGGTGCAGTTTGATTATCCTTGCCTTCGCCCCGGTGAAGCAGCAGTTGGAGCCGAAGTCGTCGCAGCGTATCGTCCGCAAAGTGCGCAAGCCGAAGCACTGCGTGATCTTCGCTCACGTCTTCTCGTGACATGGTTCGACGGCGGGCACAAAGCGCTTTCCGTCGTTAGTCCGACCGCCGGCGACGGTCGCACATACGTGACAGCCAATCTTGGCGTGGCTTTCTCACAACTTGGGGAGAACACACTCGTTATCGACGCCGATCTGCGCGCTCCCCGCATGCATCGTATTTTCAATATTACGAATCCCATCGGATTATCTACGATACTCAGCGGACGAGCAGGGATGGAAGCGATAGAGCCTATCCCTTACTTTGGAAATCTTAGTGTGCTGGGTTCAGGCGCTGTGCCGCCCAATCCGTTGGAGCTTTTGAGTCGACCGGAATTTCCACGCCTGCTCGATGAGTGTGCGCGGCGCTATGACGTGATCCTGGTGGACACCGCTGCAGGTCAGCGGGGATCCGACGCGCAAACGGTGGCAGCCCGAGCAAAAGGCGCCTTGCTCGTTACAAGGCAAGACAAAGCACGCCTGTCCGATGTGAGCGACATGGTCGAAAAAGTCAGCGGGTACGGTGCGCAGGTCGTCGGGACGGTGTTGAACCGGCTCTGACTTATAGTACAGGGTTACAGGGAGCCCACCTGCTCGATGTAGCCGGTGGGGTACAAGCGTGCATTCAGCCTATGAAAAACAAAGAGCGGCCATGCGCCGCTGTCCCGCCCTTTGGTACCGGCTGATCTTGCGAAGAGGGAGTCATGCACGGTTACGATGAGAAATACAGCATCCGGGAATGGTGGCGATATGAACAACGAAGATGCGCTCTCTAGGCCGCCTGACGAAATTCCATGGACCCGGCTGGAGCATAGTTGACCAATCGCTTGTAAGCGCGGTCAACTTTCTAAGTATTTTCCTGCTCGCCCGGGGTCTTCCTCCCGGAGAATTTGGCGTCCTGATGGTCGCCTACACCGGGCTCCTTGTTCTCGTGAGCCTGCAGCAGGCGTTCGTTGCGCAGCCGCATAATTACTTGGGTGCCCCGCTGGAAGGCCGGGAGTTCGCGCGGTTCACCGCATCACTGGCTTTGATTCAAGTCGTATCAAGTGCAGCCTTTTGCCTCTTGCTTGCGCTGTGTGGCGCACTCGTGGTTGCGAGCGGCTTCGCGTACTACGGAAAGGTAACGATCGCACTCGCCGCCGCTGCTTTTCCATGGCTGATTCAGGATTTCATGCGGCGTGCCTTTTACACCAAAAGCCGCGCGAAAAGTGCGGCGGCCAACGACCTACTCAGCTACGGGTTGCAGCTGGCGGCGATCGTTTGGCTTACTCGCTCCGAGTTATCTGCGATCGAAGTATTGTTGATCTACGGGGCGTCGTCGTTGGTAGGGGTATTTTTTGGTGCAGTGCAATTGCGCAGCTGGTTCGATTTTTCAGGAGCCGGTAGTCTGGCTTCAAGGGTCAGGCAAACTGCCGCACGGACATGGAAATTCGGCAAGTGGTTGGTTGCGCAAAGCACTGTGAGCTGGTTCGGCATGAGTGGCGACACTTGGCTGATCGCGGGGCTCCTAGGCACTGAAGCAGTCGGAACGTATCGTGCTGTCGTACATCTCGCCGGAGTACTCAACCCTTTACGACAGGCGTCGGCAGCTTATCTTCCGGCGCGGGCTAGTCTCGTGTTGCATCGTGGTGGCCGGGTTCGACTCGGTCAATGGGTTCGCCGAACTGCTTCCTTGCTGCAGCTCGCGGTTATACCTGTCGCGCTGGTGTTCATTGTCTTTCCCGGCCCGATCTTGCAGCTGGCATACGGCAATAAGTTTTCCGGCTATGAAACGCTGCTAGCGCTCGACGTAGTTGCCGTGGTGCTCGAATTTTCCCGCTTCCCGTTAGGTGTTGCCATACTCGCCATGATGTCTTCTCGCACCATGTTCAAAGTTCATCTCATCCCTGTGGCACTTTTGCCCACGGCCGGCGTATTGCTTGTATTAGCGTTCGGAATTTTCGGTGTTCCGTGGTTCCATATTATTTCGGCGACCGCTACTCTGATTGTGACGCTGGTGA